>TBL_comb48_EPIDRAFT_1000145_pt1 | contig 53007 bp, 55 predicted proteins | sample TroBogEpilimnion_37_FD_10681 | JGI IMG/M metagenome (IMG submission 10681) | reverse complement strand
ATGCGTCAGGTCCTGCTGGTTATTCACCCAAGTCGCCCGGAGGCGCATGCTTTTGCTGTTGAATTGATATCAGCGTTGCGAGAAAAAAATATAGCGAGCATCACTAATTTTCCCGGTGGGATTCCTGGATCGTCGGAGTTGGATGACTCATCAACTTTTGAAGTTGCCATTGTCCTTGGTGGCGATGGAACCATCCTGCGTGCGGCAGAAGTCGTTCTTGGCAAAGATGTTCCTGTATTAGGAATCAATTTAGGGAACGTCGGTTTTCTCGCCGAAATTGAACGTCCAAGCGCGGTTAAGTTAGCCCAAGCTATCGTGGATAAGAATTATCGTGGTGAACCGCGGTTAATTCTGGGTTTTCAAGTTCTTAGAAACGGGAAAGAGATTGCATCTGGATGGGCTCTCAATGAATTGACGATCGAGCGGAGCCATTCCCAAATGGTCGAACTCTTTGTCCAGATTGATGATCGACCACTTTCTCGGTGGGGTTGCGATGGAGTTATTTGCGCTACTCCGACCGGTTCAACTGCATACGCGTTTTCTGCCGGAGGGCCGGTTCTTTGGCCAGAAGTAGAAGCAATAGTCGTGCTCCCTCTAGCCGCGCACGCGCTCTTTTCCAGACCAATGGTTATTTCTCCGAAATCATCTATCGTCATCGATATTGAATCTCGGGAAGCCATGATCTCAGCGGACGGAATGCGCAAAACTCCACTTCTCAATTCGGATCGGGTAGTCATTCAGCGCTCTCCACAACGGATTGAATTGCTGCATATTGAAGCGGCCGTTTTCACGGATCGATTAGTTGCGAAATTCAAACTCCCCATTGAAGGCTGGCGCGGTGAGTGAACCATTTATTGGTCTAGAAGAAATTTCGATCCGCAATCTGGGCGTGATTGAATCTGCTCATATTGATTTCAAACCAGGTCTCAACGTGCTGACTGGTGAAACAGGCGCCGGGAAAACTATGGTTTTGACCGCCCTTTCCTTAGTTTTAGGCGGCAAGGCCGATTCTGACCGGGTTCGCACTGGGACAGATCGCCTAATTGCATCTGGTCGCTTCGCTTTGGGAGAAGAGATGCGATCGGTTCTTTCAGATTTAGATGCAGAAATTGAAGATGGTGCGGTATTAATTTCACGCACCGTGATGGCTGATGGAAAGTCTCGAATTCAATTGGGTGGAACGTCGTCAACAGCAGGGAAAGTTTCAGAAGTGGGTGAATCCCTCATCGAGATACATGCCCAATCAAGTACACAACGATTAACGAAACCGGCGTACATGCGTTCCTTGGTGGACTCGTACGCTAAGAATTCTCAGCTATTAAAGAAAATGTCGGATTGCTTCCTTCAGCATCAGGAACTAATGGATCGCATAGAAAAGTTGCGGTCAGATCAGAAGAATCGTGAAGTAGAGATTTCTCGTCTTAAGGAATTTGCCAAGGCTTTCGAGGCGGTCACTCCAAAGTTGGGGGAACTTGGTGAGATAGAAGTAGAGATAGGTCGATTATCGAGTGTTGATGACCTGCAGCAGAGTGTTGCGGCTGCGCTAAATTACCTAGATTCCGATGAATATTCAGTCACTTCTGCTCTTAATAATGCGAAGAAGACCTTGGATCACTCCTTAAAAAAGGATCCAGCACTCGATGAAATTGGTGAAGCGCTGGGGGACTCAATCTTTACATTTGGAGAATCTTTGAGCGCTCTACAACGGTATCTCTCAAAATTGGATGCTGACCCAAAAAAATTGGATTATCTGCAAGAGCGGAAAAGCAGTATCAATAGTCTCATAAAGAAATATGGCGAAGGGACGGATAGGGAAGTAGCGTTCACTTTGCTTATAGAAAGAGCGAATGAAGTGAGTCAGAGAATCGCTGACCTTGAAGGTGGAGATCAGAGAATCGCAGAACTAGAAGCAGACGTGAATTTGTCTTTTACCGAACTACGTGAAGTTGCTTTATTGCTAGATGAATCACGGAGAAGTGTTTCCGAAAACCTTAGTGGTTTAATTACGGATGAAATTCATGCGTTATCAATGGCGAACGCAGAGATCAAAGTTTCGGTAACGACTGCTAATCCTGATAAATTGTCGTCATATTCACAGCATGGAATCAACGAGGTAGCCATTCTTTTTACCAGCCACACTGGGTCGCAACCTGGTCCATTAACAAAATTCGCAAGTGGTGGCGAGTTGTCTCGAGTCATGCTTGCCATCGAAGTCGTTTTGGCCGCTAACAGTATGATTCCAACGTATGTGTTCGACGAAGTTGATTCTGGCGTTGGTGGTAAAGCGGCGATGGAAGTCGGAAAACGTCTTGCTCAGCTAGCAGATAAGTCCCAAGTAATTGTCGTGACGCATCTTGCGCAAGTGGCTGTGTGGGCCACAAATCATCTTGTAGTCCAGAAGAACGAAACTGGTTCAATAGGCATTTCCGATGTTATTACCCTCTCTGAGGAGCAAAGGAGGGTCGAAATCGCACGAATGCTCTCCGGGCAGGAAGATTCTTCCAGTGCTCAAGAACACGCCCAAGAGTTGTTGGAGATGGTCCGTAAAAGAATGATAAGTTAGTGCTCCGTGACCGATACTCATGTAACTAAACACCTTTTCGTAACCGGCGGAGTCGCCTCAAGTCTTGGAAAAGGTCTCACTGCGTCGAGTCTGGGTCGGCTACTTACCTCACGCGGCCTTCGAGTAACGATGCAAAAACTAGATCCCTACATCAATGTGGACCCGGGAACCATGAATCCGTTCCAACACGGTGAAGTCTTTGTGACCGATGATGGCGCAGAGACGGATTTAGATGTTGGGCACTACGAGCGCTTCCTAAATCGAAGTCTTGCAGGGTTTGCCAATGTCACCACTGGTCAGGTTTATTCAAATGTTATAGCCAAAGAGCGGCGTGGTGATTATCTGGGGGACACCGTTCAGGTCATTCCGCATATTACAAACGAGATTAAAGAACGTATCCGTGCAATGGCGGGACCCGATGTAGATATTGTGATCACTGAAGTTGGTGGGACCGTTGGAGATATTGAGTCACTCCCGTTCCTTGAAGCAGCTCGACAAATTCGCCAAGACGTTGGTCGTGAAAATGTTTTCTACTTACACGTTTCATTAGTTCCATATATCGGACCTTCTGGCGAACTCAAAACGAAGCCCACCCAACATAGCGTTGCGGCGCTTCGATCAATCGGCATAACTCCAGATGCCATCGTCATCCGGTCAGATCGTGAGATACCGGCTTCTGTTAAGAAGAAGATTTCCGCGATGTGCGATGTCGATTTAGAGGCCGTAGTAGCAGCAGTTGATGCACCCAGCATTTATGACATTCCGAAGGTTTTATACTCCGAAGGTCTTGATGGTTATGTAGTGCGGCGCTTAGCTTTAGGTGGGACCGATGTGGTCTGGGGCGAATGGGATGACCTGCTTCAAAAAGTTCATCATCCCGCTCACGAAGTTAAGGTTGCCCTTGTCGGTAAATATATCGATTTGCCTGATGCGTATCTGTCTGTGACCGAAGCGCTCAGGGCTGGTGGATTTGCGAATAATGCCCGAGTGAAAATCAAGTGGGTTCCCAGCGATGAATGTGAAACAGATATAGGTGCCGAATCCCAACTTTCTGATGTGGATGCAATATGTGTGCCTGGTGGATTTGGAGTGAGAGGTATCAATGGGAAGGTTGGCGCTCTTAAGTATGCGCGAGAGAAGAAGATCCCTGCTTTGGGCTTGTGCCTAGGATTGCAGTGCATGGTGATCGAGGCTGCGAGGAATTTGGCAGGACTGCCGTTAGCTAATTCAGCAGAATTCGATGAATCTACTCCGGATCCCGTGGTGTCAACCATGGCCAGTCAGGAATCGATAGTTGCAGGTAAGGGAGATCTCGGCGGAACGATGCGACTAGGCCTATATCCAGCCGACTTGCTTGCAGGCTCTGTCGTAGCAGAACTTTATGGCCAGCTGAAGATAAACGAACGTCACCGTCATAGGTATGAAGTAAATAATGACTATCGTGAAAAGATATCAGCAACCGGAATTGTATTCTCTGGAATATCACCCGACGGTAATCTTGTCGAGTTTGTGGAGCTACCTAAAGAGGTACATCCATATTACGTTGGGACGCAAGCACATCCAGAATTCCTTTCACGTCCGACCCAGGCGCACCCGCTGTTCGCTGGATTAATATCGGCAGCGATCAAAGGTAATGACACGAAGTAACTCGCAGATTCGCGAGTATCTAAATTTTTTGATTGTTGAACGTGGATTGAGTCAGAATACTATTTTGGCCTACGAACGCGATCTCGCTAAATTCACTTCATTCAATTCTATTCAAGATTTTTCAGAAATAACATCTCCAATGCTCGAGAACTATGTTTCGCACTTACGATCAGTCGGACTCTCTGAGAGTTCGATTGCACGCAACGTTGTAGCAATTAGAAACGTAGCCACTTTCACCTGCAAAGAACTCAAAAAGATTAACCCGATCTCTGAATTCAAACCTCCGAAAGCTGCCATCCGACTACCCAAAGCTCTCACAATTCAAGAGGTGTCGGACCTCATCGAGGCAACAAACCGAACGGATGATCCTCATTCAATTCGAGATAGAGCTATCGTAGAACTTCTTTATGGAACAGGAGCACGAATTTCAGAGATAGTTAATCTGGATCTTTCCGGAGTCTCCAAAATTGACGGTGGAGAAGTATTGAGTGTGCGGCTGGAGGGCAAAGGAGGAAAAGTTCGGGTAGTTCCATTGGGTCGTTATGCCCAAGATGCACTTGATCAGTACCTGGTTAGGGCTCGTCCTGGGCTAATCCGTAAGGATAGGGATGCGCTTTTTCTGAATGATCGGGGGACCCGATTGAGTCGACAGACAATGTGGAAGATCGTGTCTGAAGCCGCAGAGAGGGCACAATTAACCGTAGATGTATCTCCGCATGCACTTCGCCATTCGTATGCGACGCACCTTCTGGATGGTGGCGCTGATGTTCGGGTGGTTCAGGAATTACTAGGGCATTCTTCCGTTACTACAACTCAAATTTATACGCTGGTTACGATTGACAAAATTAGAGAAAGTTATTCGTCAGCACATCCACGAGCTCGAGATTAGGGAGAACCGTTAACGGCCCCGTAGCCGACGGGCAATAATTGATTGATCGCCCTTGGCTTCCAAATCAGCAATGATAATAGCGAGTGATTCGCGCACAATACGACCGCGATCGACAGCTAGACCAAGATCCCCACGTAATGCTAAACGCGCCTGTTCTAGGTCATATAGCTCTTCAGGAGAAAGGTAAACCGTTATTTTTTCATCATGTCGCTCGCGACCACTTGGGGACTTATCAAATGAGTTGACGCGACGACGGGGAGTTGTTCGGACAGATTTCTTACCGTTGGGAGCGATAGGCCCATCCGGCTGATCCTCGATCGGGGTTGGATTGGAAGAGGGTACTGCGCTTAAAGTTGTGGTCTGACGGAACAACTCTTCTGCACCCGGCAGGCTGACGCGACGGTTCACTTGGCTCCTCCACGATAAATCAATTCTCTGGCAAGTCTGCGATAGGAAATTGCACCTAATGAACTGGTGGCATAAGTATTGATCGGTTCGCCCTTCACCGTAGATTCAGAGAATCTTACAGTTCGCGAAATAATCGTGTCTAAGAGTTCGTTAGGGAATTCCTTATCGATAAGTTCTAGAACATCACGAGAATGCCCAGTTTTTCGATCAAACATTGTGGCAAGAATTCCCTCGATAACAAGGTTTGGATTTGTATTTTCACGAATTTTTTCAATCGTCTTCTTGACGAGCGATAGGCCCAACACCGCAAAATATTCACATTCCATCGGAATCAAAACTCCATTGGATGCGGTCAATGCATTGATTGTTAATGTACCTAAAGAAGGGGAGCAGTCGATTAAAATATCGTCGTATTGGTCGATGATTGGCGCAAGTATCTTGCGCAGTTTGTGCTCTTTTGCAATCTCTGAAACAAAGGCTGCTTCTGCAGCTGCTAGATCTTCATGGCCACGTATAAAATCAAGGCCTGGTACGTTCGACTTCAAAATAAAATCTTGCACATTCGATTGTGGATCATTGAGTAAGTACCAAATAGACCCATACTGTTCGCGAAGTTGCGCGGTTTTGATACCAAGTCCTGTAGTCATCGAGGCCTGTGAGTCAAAATCAATGAGCAGAACTCTGCGTCCTAGTTCGGCGAGTGAGGCGCCTAAGTTAATAGTTGTCGTTGTCTTTCCAACGCCGCCCTTTTGATTAACGACTGAAATGATTCGAGCAGAACCGGGTTCTGGTGCTCCGACAACATTTGGGAAATCCAGAGGTCTGCGTCCGAGAAGTGCAGAGGTGGTCGCGAGCTGCTCGTCCCGATTTGTCGATTTATCTTCCAGTCGAGAAACCTTCGAATTGCCTTTTGCCATGTCGGGACTCTACGGCGGTGCGTTATGTAAGGCAACCCCGATGTGAGTACCTTTCTCCTCATGAATGAGCTTGCGAAAGAGTTGGTTGTGGAGGGTAGCGAGAACGCATTCTCGGTCCACCTCAGCAACTTCGACGGCCCTTTCGACCTCCTTCTCCAGCTGATTTCTCGACACAAGATGGACATCACCGAGATAGCGCTTGGGGTAGTGACTGACGATTTCATTGCCTATATTCGGGCCTTAGAAGGCTCTGAGAATGGCTGGGATCTGGATCAAACGACAGAGTTCTTAGTCGTAGCTGCAACGCTCCTAGACCTTAAAGCGGCTCGTTTACTGCCTAGTGGTGAGATTGAAGATGAGGGTGACCTAGCTCTTCTCGAAGCCAGAGACCTCCTTTTCGCTCGACTCTTGCAGTACCGAGCCTTCAAGGAAATTGCAGCCATCTTCCATGAGCGCATTGATATTGCAGAAAAGAGCTTCGCTCGACTGGTAGCGATGGAACCTCATTTTGCCCAGCTGTTGCCCGAAGTTCTGATCGGCGTTGGACCGGCACGATTTGGCACTATTGCCGAAAGGGTGTTATTCCCAAAGGCGCCCCTTACGCTTTCGATCGACCATATTCATCGGCCACTCGTAAGTGTTACCGAGGAAGCAGCCAAGATCGTTGACATGTTGAGAAAGAACGGTCGTGCTAGTTTCCGTAATCTGATTGCAGATGCCGACTCGACCATGGTTGTGGTGGCTAGATTTCTGGCCTTGTTGGAACTTTATCGTGAAGGCGCACTCCGTTTTGAGCAAGTTATGGCGCTCGGGGACTTACAAATCACCTGGCAGGCGGGTGCAGATGTCGATATCCAAGTCAGCGATGAGTTCGATCTTCCTGTACAACCACTTGAATCTGACACAAAAGAGGAATAAATGTCTCAATCTGAACTCAATAGATCTATCGAAGCGATCCTGATGGTGGTTGACGAACCCGTCACCGAGCTAATACTTGCTCAAATCACTGAGGTACCTACGGAAGATGTGATCGCCGCCCTCCACTCGTTGGCCGCCGAATATGAAGCCCAAGAGAGGGGATTTCAACTCCGAGCTATCGCTGGGGGATGGCGATTTTACAGCCATCCTAACCAGGCGGCGGTGGTTGAGAAATTTGTTCTTGATGGTCAGCAATCCCGGTTAACCCAGGCAGCGCTGGAAACGTTGGCCGTTATCGCATATCGCCAACCTGTTTCAAGGGCCCGTGTTTCAGCCATCCGAGGCGTTAATGTGGAAGCTGTCATGAAGACATTATTGACGCGAGGGCTGGTCGAAGAACGTGGCGTAGAGCCCGAGACTGGAGCTATTTTGTACGGAACAACAAGCTACTTCCTGGAGAAAATAGGCATTCGGGGGATTGATGATCTTCCCGCTCTTGCTCCATTCTTACCTGATGTGGATGGACTTGATGAGGTTCTCGCAACGTTGACCGATTAACTTTGCTGTGATTTCCCAAGACTCATCTCAGGGTTTAGACTCTCACGATAGCCTTTATGGCTCCACGCCCAAATTGGCCGTGATGAGAGGAAGATGTGGCGCTAATTCGCCTTCAAAAAGTTCTAGCCGACGCTGGTGTTGCTAGTCGCCGAGCTAGTGAACAATTAATTCTCGAGGGGCGCGTGAGCGTCGATGGAGTTCAAATTCTGGAGCTTGGAACTAAGATTGACCCAGAAATCTCTAAAGTAGAAGTAGATGGTGAGGCAATTCGCAGTAATAAGTCCAAAGTGTACCTTGCATTTCATAAACCAGCAGGGGTTTTGTCTACTATGTCGGACCCTGATAATCGCCCTTCCTTGGGTGATTATTTCAAGGAGCGCAATGAACGACTTTTCCACGTAGGTCGGCTGGACCGGGAAAGCGAAGGACTTATTCTTCTCACCAACGATGGAGACCTTGCGCATAGGGCTACCCATCCTTCCTACGGGATGGTCAAGAAGTATCTAGTTGAAATCGAAGGGGTTTTGACTAAGGAACAGTTCACTGAACTTGGTAAGGGAATCCAGCTCGAAGATGGGCTTGCCAGGGCCTTAGAAATTAATACCGTCCGAGAGATAAATCCCAAGCATTCCTGGGTTGAGATATCTATCCACGAAGGTAGGTATCACATTGTCCGGCGCATTTTTGAGCACTACGAAATTCCGGTACTGCGCCTTGTTCGAACCGATTTTGGTCCGATCGCGCTAGCCGAGACAGGAGTCGGGCGCTACCGTAATCTCAACGAGGTCGAACTGACTAAGCTATTTAAAGTTTTAAAGATAAACCAATAAAACGGCTTGAATCAAGACAATAAATATATAAGTCAATTTAATAGGGCTCTATTCTTGTCGATAAATAGTTTAAATCGTCCGTAAGTTTTAAGGTAATGTTTATTTATCGATAAAATATAGGATACCGCTGTGGGTCATTTGAATTGTCGATATTCGATATCTTCTATTTATTGTTTTATTAATTTAAAGATTTATCAGTATCTTGCTTTTAGTTAAAACCGGCTGATCACTCTTCAGGCTATTCTTGAGGCATGAAGCTTAGAGCGATTCGTGGTGCTACACAGTTAAAAGCCGATGACCGGGCCGAAATGGCGGAAGCGGTTGGAGAACTGTTGCTGGAGCTATTTGAAAAGAATGGCTTGGTGAAAGCTGATCTAGTTTCGATTTTTTTCACGTCCACCTCTGACCTTGTGTGCGACTTTCCGGCCGCCGCCGCGAGGAAGTTGGATCTGGGGGATATTCCATTGATGTGCGCCTTAGAAATTCCAGTTCTGGAATCTCTGCCAAAAGTAGTCAGAGTTATGGTTCACGCTTATTCAGGTCTAGAACACTCACAGATTAAGCACGTTTATAAGCGTGGCACGGAGGTTTTACGCCGGGATATAGCGCAGTAGCCCTATGGCGACTTTTCACGAGATAAAAGTAGTTGGAGCTGGTCTTATTGGGACCTCTATCGCGCTTGGCTTAAAGGGTGCTGGTTACAACGTCAGTATTGATGATGAATACCCTGAAGTCGAGGCCTTGGCACAGAACCTGATTGGGCAGATTTCATTTGGGGCGGAACCAGATTTAATCATTATTGCCACTCCCATTTCTACAGTTTCTACCTTGGTTCAGGTGTATGGAACTCGCTACCCTCACTCGAGCCTTATGGATGTAGCCGGATTAAAGTCTGAAGTTATGCAAGAGATTGATAAATTTCCAGAGATATCACCTCGATTCTGCGCTTCCCATCCAATGGCCGGACGTGAGATAGCAGGTGCCCTGGCTGCTCGCGCCGACCTCTTCCAAGGAAGAATCTGGATCTACACCCCAAGCGGTCACACCAACGACCTGGCTCTTTCTCGGGCACTGGAGGTGGTGGAGGCATTGGGTGGGCTTCCAGTCCTGCTCGAAGCCGAAGAACACGATGAAGCTATTGCAGGCATATCGCATCTTCCGCAGATAGTTAGCTCTTTATTGTCGGTATCGCTCGAGGAAGTGTCGGATCGGAATCTGGCGCTTGCAGGCCAAGGCCTTAAAGATGTGTCGCGGTTGGCAGCGTCAGACCCAACTTTATGGGCGGAACTTTTGCATGCAAACCGGGGCAAATTAGTGGAATTCCTTAAAGTGCTATCGAAGAATCTCGAAGAAATATCGACATCTCTTCAAAACGACGATCTGAGAAAGACTCACGAGATATTGTCGCGGGCAAAGGAAAATCATCAAAGGATTCCTGGAAAGCACGGCGGCAAGAAGAGAGACTATTGGTATCTCCCGATCGTTATAGACGATAAAGCCGGACAACTTGCCATGATCTTTGATCATTGTGCAGGGGTTGCAGTTAACGTCGAAGATCTAACAATCGAGCACAGCCCCGGTCAGGAAACTGGATTAATCACACTTGCATTATCACGCTCAGATGCCGAAAAACTTCACAAGAAGTTGAGCGATAGCGGTTGGAAAGTACACCTGCCCCGAGAATCGATTGGGTAAACGTTTAATACCGTTAAGGTTCTCTTATGTCGACCGTCGTAATAGCAATAGATGGTCCGAGTGGATCCGGAAAGTCTTCAACTTCCAGAGCCGTTGCACAAAGAGCTAACTGGAAATACCTTGATACTGGAGCTTTGTATCGAGCAATAACTTGGTTGGCGCTCAAGCTTGGCAGCGAGGACCCAGCAACGATTCTTGCGGCTGCAATTGAAGAGGGCATCAGTTTCAATGGGGATCCAATCGAACCGCGCATCTTTGTCGGTGAACATGACGTTACAGCTGATATACGTTCAGCCCGTGTGACCGATCAGGTTTCTATTTACTCTGCCGTTCCAGAAATTAGAGAATATTTACTTACAATTCAAAGAGGTTTTATCGATGTAGCACCTCGAGGTGTGGTCGTTGAAGGCCGAGATATAGGAACGGTTGTAGTTCCGGACGCGCCACTAAAAATATTCTTATATGCAGATTTAGAACAACGCGCTTTGCGTCGTGAACGCGAGATGGCAGAAGGTATGACAACTGAGATTGTTTCAGCGTCATTGGATGCTAGGGACCACATTGATTCAACTCGAAAAATTTCACCGTTGCGAATGGCCGAAGATGCGTTAGAGATCGATTCTACATTGTTGGATTTGCCAGAAGTCGTTGATGTTATTTGGCAGTGGGCGAAAGAGCGGCAACTGCTGGGATTGCCAAAGGTTGCAGTTATCGGACGACCGAATGTTGGCAAATCCACATTAGTAAATAGGATAATTGGCCGACGTGAGGCAATCGTGGAAGATACTCCAGGTGTTACTCGTGATCGCGTCAAGTATGAAGCCGAATGGAATGGTCGCACATTCATTTTAATTGACACGGGTGGTTGGGAAGTTAAGCCGGAAGGTATTTCAGAGAAGATCACAGCAGGGGCAGAGCTTGCTATTGCAGAGGCAGATGTAATTCTTTTTGTAGTCGATGCGCAAGTAGGGGCGCTAGACGAAGATGGCTCGCTACTGACATTGCTTCGGCGTTCGAAGAAGAATGTAATTTTAGTAGCAAATAAAGTTGATGGTGTATTGGAAGAACAGAATGCACATGCTCTTTGGAGCCTTGGTTTAGGGGAACCACGATTTGTCTCTGCACTACATGGGCGCGGTTCTGGAGACCTTCTTGATTTACTGGTTAATGAATTGCCAGAAGTGGGAAGCGAACTCCCGGATGATGGATTTAGAAAGATTGCGATAGTTGGACGACCGAATGTAGGAAAGTCGAGTCTGCTAAACGCATTAGCAGGTGAAGCTCGTGTATTGGTCGATGATGCAGCTGGAACCACCCGAGACCCTGTGGATGAGTTGATTGAATTTGGTGGAACTACATGGAGATTTATAGATACGGCAGGTATTCGCAAGAGGGCTATTCACGATAGCGGCACCGATTACTACGCGAGCTTGAGAACGGCTGCAGCTCTCGATCGTGCTGAAGTCGCAGTTGTGGTCTTGGATGCGTCGGTCCCATTAACCGAGCAGGATTTGAGGATCGTGACGATGACCGAAGAGGCTGGACGAGCATTGGTCTTGGTTATGAACAAATGGGATATCGTCGACGATGAGAGACGTGAACAGTTGGATAAGGAACTTGAGAGAAATCTTGAGCGCTACCCATGGGCGCAACGAGTGAATTTATCGGCGAAGACCGGATGGCACCGGGATCGCTTGGCACCCGCTTTACGTACCGCCCTTCGGAGTTGGGAAACGCGTATTCCAACCAGCAAATTGAATGCATTTCTTGGCGCTTTGGTTGCTGCAACGCCGCCACCAGTTCGGGGTGGGAAGCAGCCCAAAATCCGGTTTGCTACTCAGGCCACGATTTCTCCTCCGAAATTTGTTGTGTTTTCTAGCGAATGGGTTGAACCCAGCTATCGTCGTTTCATCGAGCGCCGACTGCGAGAAGAATTTGGCTTTGAAGGTAGCCCAGTAGAAGTGTCAATTAAGGTTCGTGAACGGGATGAAAAGAAGAGCTAAATGAAGATCGATAAAGATGAGATTCTCACGTGGCCGAATCTGTTGACTTCGATCCGGGCTTTGGGAATCCCGCTCTTTATTTTTCTCTTACTTGTCCAAGATTTGCGAGGTTGGAGTTTCGCGGTCCTAGTTTTTGGGGCTGGAACGGATTATTTCGATGGCAAAATCGCCAGATGGCTTAATCAAGAGTCGCGATTAGGCGCTGCAATGGATCCAGCTATCGATCGACTATACATCGCCGCGACGTTGATAGGTCTGGCCATCAAGCATTACATCCCCTGGTGGATGGTCTTGTTTCTGGGATCCAGGGATCTCTACATGCTTTTTCTTCTAACTTTTTACAGGAGGAAAACTGGAGGTAATTTTGAGGTGACTTTCCTGGGCAAGTCTGCAACCTTTAACTTGCTTTATGCCTTTCCTTTTCTCTTGCTCAGCGGCAATTCTTCCGTGGGTAGATTCGCCCACATTTTTGGATGGGCTTTTGCTATTTGGGGCATAGGGTTGTACTTATTGACCGCAGTCGATTATTCGCGAATCGCCATCAGTGGTTTGCGACCTAGCAAAGTGACGGAGTAGATATGTCCAGCATTCCTTCGGATTTGAAATATACCAAAGAGCATGAATGGATTCGGCAGGGGACGGGGAACCGTGCACAGATTGGGATTACCGATTTTGCACAGGGGGCTTTAGGTGACATTGTCTATATTCAACTTCCAAAAATTGGTCAAGTTGTTAAGGCCGGCGAGGTATGTGGGGAAGTTGAGTCGACGAAATCAGTATCGGAGATCTTTTCACCGCTAACTGGAACTGTTACTTCTGTCAATACAGAACTAGATAAGGCTCCGGAATTTCTCAATCAGGATCCTTATGGCTCAGGGTGGATCGCAGAAATCGAATATACATCTGCCCCAGAAGACCTACTTTCCAGCGATGAGTATTCGGTTTTGACCGCTTGATTTTGTCCACCCTAGTGAATAGTGTCAGCCTCTAGTCAAGATCGAGATTTAGTTGATCGCACAGAGAGATTTGGAGGGGCCATGAACGATTCACACGCTCCCAAAGATCAAGATCTGACGTCAACAATTCACCTGTCTGCCCTTCGCTCGGTCCCCAAGCCTCGTCCCCTCGAGGAGATCTTTGGTCAATTGACTCTGGCGGAGCGAGAGGTGGTAAGCCAATTGCCTAGCAATTCCGCGATGTTAATTGTGATAGCCGGCCCCAGCAAAGGTGCTCGATACCTAATTAATAATTCCGAGACGACCATTGGTCGGGACCCCCAGAATGAAATCTTTCTTGATGATGTGACGGTATCGCGTAAACATGCTCAAATTACTAGGGCACTTTCCGGTGAATTTCTCGTGGAAGATCTAGGAAGTCTTAACGGTAGCTACTTAAATGCGCATCAAGTTCAGAAATCGAATTTGGCGATTGGCGACGAAATTCAAATTGGAAAATATCGGTTAACGTATTTTAAGGGGAGGGGGAACTGATGGCAGTCCCAGCACGCGCATATTTAAGTATTGGTGAAGTACTTGGGAAACTTCGGGGAGATTTTCCTGATATTACGATCTCAAAGATTCGCTTCCTTGAATCGGAAGGATTGATTGAACCACAGCGGACGCCATCTGGTTATCGGAAATTTACTGGGGTTGATCTAGAACGCCTCCGGTACGTTTTACATGCCCAGCGTGATCAGTATTTACCACTTCGAGTAATCAAAGAGAACTTAGATGCGTTGGACCGAGGACTTGAGCCTTCGGTTCTCCCAGGAACACCTGCCGCGCCACGACTGGCGACGGTTGATGGAGAATTTGCGCCGCAGCATTTTGCGAGCGAAAGTGACCTTCGTTTATCTAGATTAGAACTCCTGGAGTCTTCGCAGTTAACAGAAGAACAATTGACCCAAATGGAGTCGTTTGGCCTCATTACAATCCGCGGCCGTTATTACGATGCCGATGCATTATCTGTCGCCCGCACTGTATCCAGTATCGCAGCATTTGGAATTGAAGCTCGCCACCTTCGATCGTTTAAATCCGCAGCAGACCGAGAAGTCGGTTTAGTCGAGCAAGTAATTACGCCCATCCTTCGACAAAAGAGTTCTCATGCGAAAGCTCGGGCTGATGAGGTGGCGAATGAACTTGCATCGTTATCCGTGAAACTTCATGCAGCGTTAGTCCGCGCTGGCTTGCATCGCGCCAAGTAATAGAAGATAACCACCTCATGGGAATTCCGGTTGAAGTTGTGGGCGTCAGGGTTGAAATGCCTTCGAACCAACCCATAATCCTTTTGAAGGAGACCGGTGGAATAAGGTACTTACCTATATGGGTTGGCGCCGTCGAGGCTTCGGCGATTGCATTTGCTCAACAGGGCCTGTTTCCGTCACGACCATTGACTCACGATCTATTTACCTCGGTCCTGAAAATCTTGAATTCACAGGTCATCAAGGTCGAACTGACGGATTTGCGAGAAGGAATTTTCTTCGCCGAACTGCATCTGGAAGGCGGAGTTACGGTTTCGGCCAGACCTAGCGATTCGATAGCCCTAGCGCTTCGGTCAGGGGCGGGGATCGAGGCTTCGGAGGAGCTATTCACGAAGGCAGGAATCGAGATACCGGATCAGTCTGATGACGAGGTCGAAAAGTTCCGTGAATTCTTGGACCAGATAAATCCGGACGATTTCGCCTCATAACTGGTGAATCAGGAGTTCGTCGCAGGCTAAGCCTCAAGTAAAGGTTGAAACTTTCTCGTGTCGCTCGTAGGATTTGAGAACTCTTAGATCTACCCTTAGTCAACGTCGAATCCCCGTCGACGTAGAAGCGAGTCAAGAATGAGTGAGATTGTGACCCCAGAAGTTGGCTACCGCGGTGCAACCGCATGCGTAGCTGCCGGCATCACATATCGCCAATTAGATTATTGGGCTCGCACAGATTTGATCGGACCGAGTATCAAGGTTGCTACGGGGTCGGGATCGCAGAGACTTTATGGCTTTCGAGACATCTTGGTGTTAAAGATTGTTAAACGCCTATTGGATACAGGAGTATCGCTGCAAAACATTAGAACGGCGGTAGAACATCTTCGTAATCGAGGAGTAGCAGATCTTGAGAGTATGACTCTTATGAGTGATGGCGTATCGATCTATGAATGCGCAAGTCCAGACGAGATTATTGACCTTCTACAAGGCGGTCAAGGTGTGTTTGGAATCGCTATCAACAAGGTTTGGAATGAAGTTGAAGGTTCGCTGGCAACGTTGCAGGGGGAATCTCCTAAGGATGGGTCCATTGTCACATCTGGAAACGATGAATTGGCTCAACGCAGGAAGCTCAGAGGGGCTTAAAACACTTTATTCTTCCCCATTGCAGAGCTAGTTTAGATCTAGTCTTAGCAATGATCTCTTCTGAGATCGCGTGATCGGGGGAAGCGTGGCGCTACGTGAAGAATTCCAGGATCGTCATATTGGTCCAGATGCAAGTGAAGTTAATTCGATGCTCACTGAGTTGGGGGAGTCCTCGCTCGAAAAATTGATTGAAAAAATAGTTCCCGAAAATATTACGATGGGTAAAAAACTATCTGAACTATTACCCGATGCTATTTCAGAGGTAGCTGCAGTTAGAAAATTACGTGAGTTTGCAGAAGAGAATGAAATAATGCGTTCATATATCGGAACGGGTTATTACGGGACGATTACCCCACCTGTGGTGTTGAGGAATATTCTCGAAAATCCAGCTTGGTATACGGCATATACGCCTTATCAACCTGAGATCAGTCAAGGTCGATTGGAAGCAATGTTTGCTTTTCAAACTTTAATCTGTGATTTAACTGGATTGCCGGTAGCAAACGCATCGATGCTTGATGAGGCGACAAGTGCCGCAGAAGCAATGACTTTAGCGCGCAGAGTCTGGATGGGTTCGCAGGAGACAGCATTCTTCGTGGATATAAACCTGCATCCTCAGATCAAAGCGGTTATCCATACACGAGCAAAACCACTGAAGATTGCAGTCATAGAGGGCACCATCGATTCTTTGAAAGATATGCAAGATGCTATTTTTGGGGCAATCATTTCTCAGATATCGACATACGGAGCTGTTGTGGATCTAACAGAGGCGATTGGGAACATTCACGCGTCGGGAGCTTTGGCGATAGTTGCATCCGATCTATTAGCTCTAACGATTTATAAGTCACCAGGGGAGTACGGAGCAGATGTAGCAATTGGCTCTGCGCAGCGCTTTGGGGTCCCTATGGGATTTGGTGGACCACATGCGGGATTCATGTCGGTTCGGGAAGGCCTGGAAAGATCTATGCCAGGACGATTGGTTGGACAAAGCGTTGATACTCACGGTAATCCTGCTTTCCGCTTAGCGCTACAAACCCGTGAACAACATATTCGTCGTGACAAAGCGACATCAAATATCTGTACCGCACAAGTATTGCTCGCCGTGATATCTGCTTTTTATGCCATGTGGCATGGGCCAGATGGTTTGCAATTTATTGCAACCAGAGTACGTAACCATACTCATACATTGCGCAAATCGTTAGCCGATAAAGGTTTGAAGGTCGATCAACGAGAGATATTTGATACTGTGGTCGTCTCGCAAATAGATGCAGATGCGCTGCTAACAAAAGCGCTAACAGTGGGAATCAATCTGCGGAAAATCTCAGAAGAATCAATTGGAATTACTCTTGATGAGACAGTTACTGAAGAGGACCTTGTAGATTTATGTGAACTTTTTGGGGCCAAGGTAATGCAGCCGGATTTAACCTTTGTTGCTTCGTTGCAACGTCGGTCGACATACTTACAGCATCCCATATTTACTTCTCATCACTCCGAGACTTCGATGTTACGTTATATCCGAACGCTAGGGGATAGGGATCTGGCTTTGGATCGGACAATGATTCCACTGGGTTCGTGCACGATGAAATTGAATGCGACAACGGAGATGATTCCAGTGACGTGGCCCGAGTTTTCATCGTTGCATCCATTCGCACCTGCTTCGCAAAGTGGCGGATACCGAAGACTGATAAAGGAGCTCTCTGACTGGCTCATTGCTATTACAGGATATGACGCAGTTTCGTTGCAACCCAATGCTGGTTCGCAAGGGGAATTCGCTGGGCTTTTGGCGATCCGAAATTTCTTGGATCATAAAGGAGAAAATCACAGGGAGATTTGTTTGATCCCATCAAGTGCTCATGGGACCAATGCTGCTAGCGCGGTCATGGCGGGCATGAAGGTGGTCGTAGTTAAATGTGACGAGGAAGGAAATGTCTCCTTAGGTGACATGAAGTCTAAGATCGCAGAGTACGGGGATAGGCTGGCCGCATTGATGGTTACGTATCCATCCACACATGGAGTCTTTGAAGTGGCGATATCAGAAATTTGTGGAATGGTCCATGATGCCGGCGGTCAGGTCTATGTTGATGGAGCAAATCTGAATGCTCTCGTTGGATTAGCGCAACCGGGGAAATTCGGAGCAGATGTTTCACATTTGAATTTACACAAAACTTTTTGCATTCCCCATGGCGGTGGGGGGCCGGGCGTTGGGCCGGTAATTTGTAGATCCCATCTAGCTCCGTACCTTCCAAATCATCCGATGGATGCAAGTGTTGGCAGTGCCAGCAGTCCCGGTCCGGTGAGTTCTGCACCTTTTGGATCTGCAAATGTTTTACCTATTTCGTGGACATATATTCAGATGATGGGTGGAGAAGGGCTAACTCGTGCGACTCAAGTTGCAATTTTATCCGCCAACTATGTGGCTAAGAAATTGGATCCATATTTCCCGGTTCTCTATAAAGGCGCTGGGGGATTTATCGCGCACGAGTGCATCGTAGATCTACGCGAAATTACCAAGAGAACGGGCGCGACAGTAGATGATGTTGCAAAGCGCCTCATGGATTACGGATTCCATGCCCCAACGGTCAGCTTCCCGGTGGCAGGCACTTTGATGATCGAGCCGACGGAGTCTGAGGACCTTGCAGAGTTGGATCGGTTCATCAATGCCATGGTTTCTATCCGGGCAGAAATTTCGGATGTAGAGCATGGTGATGTGTCGATCGAAGATTCGCCCATGAGGCATGCGCCGCACACAGATTCTGATCTGCTGCGGCCAGATTGGGAGCGAAAATACAGTCGGTTATCGGCTGGATATCCGCAAGGCTTAGATGTAGAAATAGGCCATAAGGGCAAATATTGGCCTCCTGTAGGCCGAATTGATGGGGTTTATGGGGATAGGAACCTGATCTGTTCGTGCGCCTCCATTGAAGAGTTGGCAATTAACGGTTAAATCTTTACTTTACATAATGTAGATTATCGGCGATAAATCATTCGCTGGAAACCCCAAGCGGTGGTCTTTAACCAGGCCTCAAATACAATGGCTCTGCTCATCTTTGATTCCCCTGCAGTTCTCTCTACAAATGTGATCGGCACTTGGGCAATCCGTCGAGAATTTTGCTCGGCTATCAAGACGATTTCGATTTGAAAACCATAACCTAAAGTGCGCAATTGAGATCCCAAAACTAGTTTCACTAAATCCGAGCTCAGGACACGATATCCACTTGTTAGGTCCTTGTAAGGCAATTTGAGAAGCACTGAGGCGTACCTCGTACCAAAGCGAGAAATCAGGCGACGTCCTGTCGGCCAATTAACGACCTGTCCACCTGGCATCCATCTAGTTCCAATTACTAAATCCGACTCTTGGGCGGCGGCCAACATTATGGGCAATTGCTCTGGTTGATGGCTGCCATCGGCATCCATTTCAACAACTTGCGCATAATCCTGTTCTAGCGCCCAGGCAAAACCGGCTAAGTATGCAGGCCCCAATCCATTTTTCTCAGTTCGGTGCAAAACGAAGGTTTGTGAATTTCTGGCAGCTTCGGCAATTTCTCCAGTGCCGTCAGGAGAGTTGTCGTCAACGACCAAAATATCGATATTCGGAACAGCTGACCTGATCCGCGTAATTACATCCATGAGATTTGCAGATTCGTTATAGGTTGGAATCACAACTAGGGTTTTTGGTATTACCATTTTAAAGCCGCAATCATTCGATCAATCGACGCACCTAGTCCGTAATCATTTTTATATTCTTGGATCAATTTCATATTTTGGGGTGCTTTTGGAAGTTCGATTGACATTTCCGGAATAGGTACATCAAGTGCACAGTGAACTAACTTCGGAGCAATCGCACAGTAAGCAGCACCTTCGATCAACTTCTTGCGAAGATTTGGAGTTAGTCGATCATCTCCCTGCCGCGCAGCCAGTAAAGCTTCATCAAGAGTGGTGAATGCGTTTGCAATTATTGCCGCACCCTTTTCGCCAATGCCTTTTACTCCGGGCAGACCATCTGACGCATCTCCTCTTATCATGGCGAAGAGAGCATATCGATCTCCCGGAATTTCATATCTACGAGCCACCCATTCTCGGTCAACCAGATCATGATTTGCCAATCCTTTTGCCAAATAAATGATCCTGACTCGCCTTTTATCATCAACCAATTGAAAAAGATCGCGATCACCTGTAGCAACAAATGTCGGCCCACGCTCTTTTACGCTTAAAGTAGCCATGATGTCGTCAGCCTCATAATCATCAACGCCCAACATTGGCAACCCAAAAGCCTCTAGAACATCTAGAAGGACTGGAATCTGTGGAGCTAAAGTATCCGGTTCCTCTTCTTCGCCAGATTCATCGATTCGATTTGCTTTGTAGCCAGGGAAAAGTTCTACGCGCCAACTGGGGCGCCAATCCCCCTCTAGGCAGGCCACTACACGTGATGGATCGTATTGTGAGATCAGTTTCGCGGACATATCCAAGAAGCCTCGGATCGCATTAACTGGCTGACCGTCCGGCGCGACCAACGTGTCGGGCATTCCATAATATGCGCGGTACCAGAGTGAAGCACTGTCTAGGAGTAAGAGCGTCATGCGACGATACCTGCATAGGAAATAATGCCACGATCTATGCGCTTGAGCGCATCATCAACGGTCTGGCTTAGATGCGGTGATGCATTGCCAATTTGTCGCAATAAATCAATGATCTGTTTCATAGATCGGACGAAGTCTCCGACGGTTAGTTCTGTTCCACGCAGAATTGAACCCAGAGAGTGTCCGCTCGCCCATCGAAATGCAGCACTGCAGAAAGCAAGATCTGGCTCTCTCATTGGTTCTAATCCCACATCCGTCTCATCCGCATGAATGGATAGCCACCTCGTTACCAGGTCGCGTAAGACTTCTTCTACCGCCCCTTTGGGAACTTTTGGACTCTCATCCTTTCGCGACTCAAACACTAATGCTGAAAGTACAGAAACCATCTCTGGACCGTTAAGCGTGTCAAAACTTCCACTTTTGATCATTTCTGCGATGAGTAGGTCAGTCTCTCCATAGATCTTCGCTAGCAACTCCCCCCACGAACTGATGTGTCCGTCATTAAGATATCCATATTTTTCCAACATCACTTGGACTAAATCAAAACGTTTAGCAATNAGGTCAGTCCTGCTAGAGACCCGATCNGATAACCCTTTCGTCTCCCNNATCAANCGATCTGCCCGCTCGGCGATTCGAGAATGCGTCTCCCGCTCACCACAGCTATGACACGGATGTCTCTTTAAAGATCGTCCGGCTTCTATGAGTTCATCTTCAGCCAATATCCGCTTGGCTTTGGACAATTTTGCAAACGACTTCTCTATGGCTTTAATCTCTGCGCGAATTGATGCATACTCTAGGAAATCACCTGCATGGCATGTCATTGATTCATGCAGCTCTTGGATAGCGGAATTGTTTCGCTTAATCTGACGAGCTAACCCAACTACTGCTTTATCGGCTTGATATTGTGCGAAGGAAGACTCTAGAGATGCTCTTGCTCTGGCGGCACCAAATCGTGAAATCAAATTAATGGTCATGTTATAGGTTGGCTTGAAGCTGCTCTTTAACGGATATGTTCGCGTTGATGCCAGACCAGCAACTGAACCTGAATCAATTTCCTTGCTCCAGAGGATTACGGCGTTTCCTTCTATATCGATTCCTCGCCGCCCTGCGCGTCCAGTCAGTTGTGTAAATTCACCTGCCGATATGGCCACATGAGCTTCACCATTCCATTTTGTGAGTTTTTCCAGAACCACGGTTCTCGCGGGCATGTTTATACCCAAGGCTAAAGTCTCTGTTGCAAAGACGCATTTAATTAGGCCACGTTGAAACAATTCTTCTACTGTCTCTTTAAATGAAGGCAACAATCCAGCATGGTGTGCAGCAATTCCGCGCTCTAAACCTTCTAGCCATTCATGGAAACCGAGTACAACCAAATCTTCCTCGGGAATATTCGATGTACTCCTAAAAACAACGTCTCGTATCTGGCTACGTTCTTCGGCATTGGTCAGTCGAATACCCGCAGCCAAACATTGGTGTACCGCCGCGGAGCAAGCATTTCGAGAGAATATGAAGGTGATTGCCGGAAGCAGACCCTCTCGGTCGAGTTTCCCAATGACATCCGCTCGACCAAGTTGCTTGATACTGGGCTTATCGTTCCAACCGTTACCTCGATTTTTGGCAGAATTAGAATAGCCATTCCTGGTTTTTCGAAAACTATCCTTTTCTAAACGTATGATCTCAGGATTGACCTTTCCGTCGGCCATGAAAAGATCCAGAAGTTGGTTTTCGAAGAGCACGTGTTGGTAAAGGGGTACCGGTCGATTTTCTGAAACGATCACATCGGTGTTACCACGTACCTCGTTGAGCCAGTCACCGAACTCCTCAGCGTTTGAAACTGTTGCCGACAGTGATGCTACCTGGATGTCCTCGGAAAGGTGGATGAGAATTTCTTCCCATACAGCTCCGCGGAATTTGTCAGCCAAATAATGGACTTCGTCCATAACAACGAACTGTAGGTTGTTGAGAGTTCGTGAATTTGCATAAATCATGTTCCGCAAGACTTCTGTGGTCATCACGACTATTGGCGCTTCAGAATTGATACTGGTATCTCCGGTTAGCAGTCCGACGTTATCTTCGCCGAACATCTCCTTGAAATCTGCGAATTTTTGATTTGATAGCGCCTTGATCGGAGCCGTGTAAAAGCATTTCTTTCCCGTTTCCATGGCCAAATAGGCAGCGAATTCACCAACAACGGTCTTGCCTGCGCCGGTGGGTGCCGCGACGAGTACTCCTCTCCCAGCCTCCAAAGAATGGCATCCAGCGATCTGGAACTCATCCAATGGGAAATCGAACTTCGATGCGAAACTCAAACTGCTTTTGAAGGAGTTGCGCTCCTTCGCTTGGGCGTAGCGTTCGGCCGGAGTACTCATATGGTTACTACTCTGATTTTCTGCTCCGATAGTTTTGCATGTATGGGAAGTGGGCCGATCCGTTCGCCATCACCGTAGGCGATCGTTGGAGCCGCAAGACGTATTTCTTTACCGCTCATGAAATGCACCTTTGGATGGTTGACGTGTGCCCCAAAGAAAACTCGTGGGAAGACAAAAAGTAGGCGAAGCGCCGACACCTTGGCAACATACATAAGTTCAAGAAGGTCATCATCATTTTTGGCATGTGGGACGATCTTCATTCCTCCCCCATAGGTAGAACCATTTGCGACACATACCAACATCGCATCTACCTTCGTGGTGACACCATCAACGCTGATCTCAAAGGGAATAGGCTTACATTTAGCAATCTCCAAAAGAACGGCGACTATATACTTGAACTTGCCCTTGATCAGACGGAAATTATTCGCCCTCTCGTTTACCAAGGAATCGAATCCAGTACTAATAATCTGGACAAAAGGGTTGCTCTCACCGGATGATTTCACAACTCCAATATCCACGTCGTGACTCTTGATTTCTGGTAGCTCTTTAAGTGATCTTAAAATCTTCTGGTGAGTACGTCCAAAATGATGCACGGTACGAGCAAAATCATTGCCAGTCCCTGCAGGAAAGATTAAAAGTGGGATTTGATCTTTTACGAGCAGGGGTAAAAGGTCATGGATCAGACCATCCCCGCCAACGGCGCAGAGCACGTCAAACTTTTCATTTGCTAATTGCTGTGACGTATTGGTGAGAGTCGATTCCAAAGAATTCTCCAATACGTATTCGAAATCCAATTGAAGTTTGTTACATAGCTCACGAACCTCATTTCCTACCCTGTTACCTTTTCCGCCGCCAGACGTTGGATTTATAACCAGCAAAATCTTCACTACGACGCCTTACGCAGGCGGCGTTGGTCATTTAAGATGGCGATTCCAGCTGCCCCGAAATAGAAGCCAATTAAAGGAATTGCAAGAACAGCCATCGTGAACGGATCACTTGTGGGAATAAATGCCGCGGAGAAGAAAGTGATGCAAAAAACGGCAAGTCGCCATGGTTTGAGGATTGATTTTCCACTCAAGAGACCGATTGAATTTAGTGCAACTAGGAAAACTGGTAGTTCGAAAGCAAGGGCGAAGACGAGGATTAGGTGTAAGACGAATGTTAGGTAATCGCTAAACTTGACCAAGTTCGTTAAAGAATGTGGAGTGAAACCGAGAAGGACCTTCATTGCTACAGGCAATAGCCAATATGCCAAATAGGCCCCAGAGAGAAAAAATGGGGTGGCTATTATTATGAATGCAATGGAACGATTTCGTTCTCTGCGATTGAGCGCAGGAGCAATAAAAGCCCACAGTTGAAAAATCCAAAACGGTGAAGCTATAAAAATGCCACTCACCAGAGCGACGGTAATTTGCAGGTTTAGCGGACCAAGCACCCCATCGATGTATAGGACTCCACAATTGGAACTAGATGATGAGGAAGTTGAGACTTGTGCAAGGTCGAGGTTGCAGACCGGCCTAGTTAGCAGGCCGATGATTTTGGTGTAGAAAATCCAACCAACGGAAGAGGAGAGCAATATTGATATTGAAGCAAGAATCAGCCGCTTACGGAGCTCACGAAAATGTTCGAGCAATGGCATCTTGCCACTATCTGCAGTGGCCATGAAAGGCCCCTAGTTGGATGGCGAAGAAGAACCACCATCGGTCTTCTTATCGTCAGGATTCTTCATCTCGTCTTTAAAGATCTTTAGAGATTTTGCTATTGATTTAGCTGAATCCGGGAGTCGCTTAGCCCCGAACAGCACCACAAGAACGAGAATCAAAATCAGAATGTGTGAAGGTCTATCTAATCCGGCCATGATCATCCAATCTCGAGTATCACTTAATCATACTGTGACGTTGGGGCAAATACTCTTCCTACAAAGTCTAGCTTTTGTACTGTGCCAAGGCCTTCTGGGCTCGTTCCTGAACTTCTGAAGAGAGCCATGATGGGTCAAGGACTTCTGCCGAGTACGGAAGTGCGAGGAGCGTCCTGATAAGCCACTCCCCGGGCTCTATGTTGAGATGGACCGTATAGAACGCCCCATCGAAATCTGTATCAATGACAACTTCATCGTGCGCCTCAAGGAATGAGAAGCCTTCTCTGGGTAGGCGGATCCGCGAGGTTGCAGATGGTTGTGCACTCTTAGTTATTGATTCACCGATCAATGTGGAGTGGGATTTCGTCACCGATGTAATTCGGTCCAAACGAAAAGTACGTATTGCATGATCCGTAAGGGAGAGAGCCTGGACGTAACCGATTCCATCCCGGAAATTCAAAGATCTCGGAGATATCTCTCGCTCTGACTCGCTATCTGATGTTGCGGATAGATATCTAATAGTCAACGTAGTATTTTCGCGAATGCTTTCTGAAATTTCAATGGCAAATGGTGACTCTAAGACCGCATTATCAATGGAAACATACCTTGTGTGACTCTCGGATAAGGAGTGCGAGAGTCGAGATTGTAGTTTTTCAATCTTCTCCTTCTCATGCTCATTTGCGGTGAGATCAAGTAGAAGTGAAAGTCCCAAAACGAGGGCTAGACCTTCTATCTGAGTTAAAGACCTAGGACGATCAAGGACTTGCGGATCTGTGATGGAAACATAATTGGGATCTTCGTAGTCAATGTCAAGCAACTCTAAGTGCGAGTATCCTGGCAAGCCACACATGTGAAGAAGAGAGAGATCTTTAGAGATTTGTGTAGGAGTGGTGTCGAACCGGTGCGCGATCTCAGGTATAGATAGCCCTGGGTTTTTTGATAAAAACGGAATCAGATTAAGGGATCGCGAAACGCGATCTAACGCGGTCTCGCTCATTTTTTCGCCAAAAGACTCACCAATTGATCTCTCAATTCTGCAGGTGATTCTAGAATGAGATCATCTCCAAACCATAAGAGCTCACTAATATTACTAGTACTTTGCCTAAATGTTATTCGATCCCATTCCGCATCAACTGAAATAACCGAACCTGCGACTCTCAAGGAGTTGCACCTACCTACGCGTATTAGAGCTATGCAAGTGATCGTTAGCTGATCGTTAAGCATTATCAAATGATCTTTGAGGGAGAAATTTTCAGGAATTGTGAATGAGTATTTCTTCTTTGCAACAACCACCTCTTCGATGATCCTAGATAAACGAAAAACTCGAATTCCCTCTTTATCTAAATCATGACCGACTAGATACCAAATTCCATGCCAGAGGGATAGTCCGTACGGGTTAACATTTCTACGCGAAATATCTGGGTTTGAATAAGAAAATTGTATTGCTGAGTGATCCGCGATCGCCTGCCACAGTGATTCGAAATGCGAAGTTTCATTTTCCAGGGTTATGACGCCACCGGCGAAATCATCCATGAATGCTGAGCCATCGGTAGCGGCGACCTTCAAAAGAGCTCTGGCTCCCGAACTATGAAAAAGCTGATTTCGCCACAATTTCGCAGCCAAAGATAGGTACGAACGTTCTGAAGCGTTTAGTTCACCCAAGTCAAGTGCGTACTCTGTATTTTTGATCCGATATCCGACTTCATCGTCAAAGAGTGGATCAAATGAACCAACATCGATAACTATGCCTATTTCGCGCAAGTCGTCTTTATCTCGTTCGAACATTCTTTCTTTAGTCTCGGTTGATCCCGTATAACCCGCGACGCTCTGAAATATCTCGGATTTACTCATAAACCTGGTGGTAGCCAACAGCGCCATAGTTAGGTTCAGTAGACGCTCAGTTTTCTGGTCAGACACAGTCACACTCTAAGCCCTTGCTATGATCCATCCATTCGAAAAGGTGAAAAAGGGGATTAGTTTTATGAATTCTAGAATTTTGCGAACTCTCGAGGGCGCCGGGCTAGGCTTGATCTTAATCTTTTGCCTATCCCCCAATTCCACTTACGCTGCAACGAGTCAGAAGGTCTCAGTGACACATTCTAAAATTCCGACGGTTTCTGGAGCATGGGGCAAGGTTCCGGTTATCTCCAAACCTAGTGGTGTGGCACCTTCAAAATTGGTCATAAAAGATCTAATCACGGGTACTGGCCAGGGCGCAGTCAGTAGTTCTGTGGTGACTGCCCAATATGTTTTGATATCTTGGAAAACTGGCGCTGTACTAGATTCGTCATGGAAGCGAGGCCCTGCAACGTTCGGTCTTTCGCAAGTAATTCCTGGCTGGCAACAGGGTTTGCCGGGTATGAAAGTTGGCGGTCGGCGACTATTAATTATCCCACCAGCTCTTGGCTATGGACCTGCCGGCACTGGCCCTATCGGACCAAATGAAACTTTGGTTTTCGTTGTTGACCTTGTCGGAGTTAATTAGTTGTTTCTTCTTCCGGAAGGCCGTAAGAGCCTTTTGAAGGACGGCGCCTACGAAGTGGGGCAATAACTCCAGGAGCTAACCGACGCGCTTGAATGAGAAACCCTGTGTGACCGATCATGCGATGAACAGGACGAACTGCCAAGCCTTCATGGTGCCAGGATCGCACTAGCGATTCGCTCGACTCGGGTTCTGTAAATCGATTAGATTCTTTGATCGCTTCGGCCATCGCAGATAACTGCGTTGTTGTCGCAACGTATGCCAATAAAACCCCACCGGGATGCAAAACTTCATCTGCCATCGTGACGCATTCCCAAGGAGCCAACATATCGAGGATGATGCGATCGTACTTCTGATTGCGTTCCACATCCTGGACCGAACCTAAGGTGAGCGACCAATTCTCTGGGACCCCGCCAAAGTAGTCGGTAACGTTACGTCTAGCTATCTCGGCAAATTCTTCCCTTCTTTCGAATGAGTCCACACGGCCCGCTGTTCCAACAGCCCGCAATAATGAAATGCTGAGTGCGCCGGAACCAACTCCCGCTTCAAGAACGTGATCACCGGGCCCTACATCTGCAAAACCTAAGATTAGTGCAGCATCCTTGGGGTAAACAATTGTGGCACCGCGTGGCATTGAGAGAACATAATCCGCTAACAAAGGTTTGAACGCTAAAAATCGTAAGCCTGCAGTTGTTTCAACGACTGACCCCTGGGGCAAACCGGCAATATTGTCATGAATTAGCCAGCCTTTATGGGTGTGCCACTCCCCTCCTGACTTTAAGGTGATTGTATGTAACTTCCCTTTGGCATCTGTCAGTTGTACTCGGTCGCCATATTGAAAATTTGGATTCATAACGTCGCACCAACATTCTGTGATTGAAAGATCAGCGTGAGCTCTGAAGCAGTTAGTCCGACAAGATTTTCACGGAGGGAAAGGCGTGCTGTTGGTGGATAGGTAATCAGACTTGGAATTCCCACCACGACGGCGCCACTTGCTATGCCAGCGGTAATGCCGGTCTTGGAATCTTCTAGGACTACGCATTGTTCAATCGGCACACCTAGCCGATCTGCCGCCAATAGATAACATTGCGGATCAGGTTTGCTGACCGCTACATCTTGGCTAGAAACAGTAAAAACGAAGGTTCCGCTAGGTAGAAGGCTGATGGCTGCATCTACTAAGACGCGCGGACTCGCTGAGACCAAAGCCATGGGCATCTTTAAGGAGAGTAATTCTTCTACGAGCTCCTTAGCCCCCGGCATGAATTCGAGCCCGTTTCTAAACTCTTCTGCCACTAATCGCACAAGTTCATTTTCAAAGTAATCAGCGTCTTGCGCTTGGTGGGCAAGGGTAGACATGTACCGACCCACCTTTGGTAAGGGCCCGCCTAGACAATACGCTTGGTCCTCATCTGTCCAGACATGACCGTAACGAGCCATCAATGCAGTCTCGGCAATTAGCCAATACGGTTCTGAATTGATCAGTGTGCCATCCATATCAAAAAGGACAGCGCCTATGTTTTCGACGGTTCGCATCTCATGATTCATAACCGTTCAAGTTTAGCCTAGAAAGCAAGTCCTAAGAGACTATCCAGAGCTCGGGCAATTTCTCCTGCCGATCCTCCGGTTGCACCACTTTCAGTTGCTTGCACCCATTGTAAAAGCGCACTTAGTGCAGATGGTGTATCGAGATCGTTGGCAAGACTAATTGATATTTGAGATACCACTGTGCCAGTAGGAGCTACTTCCATTCGTGATAGGGCTCCGCGAATGCGCGCAACATCTGCAATGGCATTAGACAAGACTTCTTCGGTCCACATCCGATCTGTTGAATAGTGTCCAGAAATTAAGGCATAGCGAATAACCATTGGATCGATGCCTTCTTGTAGAGATTTCGAGACGAAGACTAAGTTCCCTTTACTCTTACTCATCTTCTCTCCGTTGAGCCCGATCATTCCAGTATGCACATAGCCTCGTGCAAATTTTTGACCAGTAATAGCCTTAACCTGTGCGGCGCTCATGAAGTGATGAGGAAAAATTAAGTCGGACCCCCCACCCTGGATATCAATCAGTGCTTCGCGGGAGGTATCGCCTTGTAGAAAAGTTGCTCCTAAGAGGTATCGCAGACTAATTACTGCACATTCGATATGCCAACCAGGTCTACCAAAACCATGCGAACTATCCCAACCGGGTTCACCATCGCGATTAGCAATCCACAGAACAGGATCTAGTGGATGCTCTTTTCCAACACGCGCAGGGTCTCCCCCACGCTCTGCGAAATTGGATATAGCTTCTTCTTCTGAAATTGGAAGGTCGCCGAGAAAACTTGAAACCTTGAAGTACAGATCGTTCTCTACGGTGTACACGAAGCCATTCTTGATCATTGCTGTGATTGCAGAATCAACCAGATCCATAACCTGTGTAGCTGGTACGAACCATTCGGGAGCAAATACCCGCAGAGCAGTCATGTCTCGAGTAAAGAGATCTGTCTCTTTTTGCGCTAGATCACTCCAGTTAATTCCATCCCTGTTGGCTCGATCTAAAAGGGGTTCATCGATATCGGTTATGTTTTCAACGAAATGAACGTCTCCACTTGATGCTCGTATGTAACGGTTAATAAGGTCGAAAGTTAGATACGTAGCCGCATGCCCAAGATGTGTCGCATCATAAGGCGTTATCCCGCACACATAGAGTCTGAGTGAGGATCCAGGGTCTAGCTTGGTAAAACCATTATTGCTCTTTAGATGCAGAGTTGGGAGCTCAAGATCGATAGGAGGCAGATAAGGATTGGGCCAGGCGTTCTTCACTATGTCCATAGGTAGTAAGGCTACCTAAAAAGGCGGCCAAGGGATGGCTGGCCAATCCTGAGAGGGTTGCGGGAAGGTAGAGCCCTTCAGAAATCTATCGATTCGTAGATTGAGGGCGTTGATTTCAGCTGGTGAAATCAGTTCGGAGAACGCCTCCTTTGACAAATTCCTTGCATGCTCCAAAAGTGCAATTTCATTCTCATTAAAAGGCAGGCCTGCAAACTGCCAAATGACCGTTCGCAATTTATCATCTTCGTGGAAAGTCACTCCATGATCGCAGGCAGATAGATTTTCCTGAGCATCCATCAAAATGTGTCCATATTTACGATCGGTGTTGTTGATGATGGCGTCGAATAAAGCCAAGCTTCGCAGCCGTAAGTCTTGACTCTGCGCAAAATCCATCACATCGAAATTTTCATCCTCTTCGATCCATTGTTGCACCATCCCCAATCCAAATGGACCGTCTCTGATGATTGTGTATGGGACTATGTTGATTGTTAGTAATTCAGAGAGAAGGTAAGCGGCTCGTTCGCGTTGGGCTAAGTTGCCGTCTGGGAAATCCCAAAGGGGCCGTTCGCCAGCAATTGGTTTATATATGACACCAACTTCTCTCTCGCCTAGTGAGACAATGCCATAGAGCGTTGCGTTGGATGCGTCAACGAATCGACCCTCAACCCTAAGATCGCCCTGATCTATTATGGAACGAAGATCTTCTGCGTTGAAAGAGAGGGTCAACGGCGATATCCGTTAGCACGAGGGCATAAATGTCCATTTGGATCTACCGGCAAGCTACAGAAAGGACATGGCTGTCTGCCGGCTGAAACAACTGCATCAGATCGATCACAAAAAGATCTCGCTTGATGGATTCTCAGATTGAATGACAGCACGTCAGGTGCATCTTCTAGGAGGGCTGCCTCCTCTTCGTCTAAGAGTTCAATGAGCGTTTCATCTCCGATTGATTGTGCTTCAATCAGAATGCGTTGGGACTCTTGATCCCAACTGATTCCAATCACTCCTACCTGAAAATCCTCGATGATAGGAAAATCCAGTGCGCTGTCGTCTCTGCCAGAAGCGATATTGAGCTCATCAAGACTTGCCAATTGATTCCTACGAAGTTCACGGATCATGAGTCGGATTCGTTCAGAGAGCGCCATTACCTGTGTCTTTTCCAGGGATACGCAATTGGTGCCTGTCGTAGAGTAGACCTGGAGAAAGAACTGTCGTTCTCCGGGCAAACCAACGGTTCCCACTATTGCTCGCACGACGTTCTCGTGATGAAAGACGATGCGACTCATATTCGACCGGACCCTCCGCCCAATGAGAATCGATCCCTTTTGTGGCCCGACTTCTCTTCTCGCGAAAGGTGAGAGGTCACATTTACGGAGGTAACGTGTGAAGATGGATATCGGATGGTCGAAATTGAAGCAGGATCTATCGAAATTCTTTGAAAGGAATCTAGCGGAAGGCCTAAGTGGAAAGCTACGACTGACTTGATCACATCACCATGAGAGACAACTAAAATTCTTTCTGCTCCAGCCGATCTATCGATGATGGCTTGATTTGCGCGCAAAGACATTTCCGAAAAACTTTCACCCCCGGGGAAACGGACAGTACTTGGTCGAGATTGTATAGAAGCCCAAAGTTTTAATCGGGCGAGCTTAACAAGGGGTTTACCGGACCATTCACCATATTCCATCTCGACAATATTTTCCTCGACAATAGAACTTTTGCCACTTGCCTTTAGATATGGAGCGATCGTTTCTAGGCATCTCTTGAGTGGTGAAGTGTAAATAGCGTCGAATGTGTAGGCCGAGAGAACAGTAACCAAATCTTCCGCCTCTCTCTTGCCACGAGGTGATAAACCGATCTTGTTATCTCGTCCAGCCAAGATCCCTTTGAGATTGGCAGTGGAATGAGCATGCCGAAGAAGTACGATTTCAGTGTTCTTTGTGCTCGCCATATGGAGAAGGTTACCGACGATTTTGGCTGGTCGTTGCTAGGGTCTCCTCATGGAAAAGCGCACCCTGGGCAATTCGGGTTTGAAGGTTTCACGTATTGGTCTTGGAACCATGACTTGGGGACGTGATACCGACGAACATGAGGCCGCAGAACAACTTCGAAGCTACTTGGATGCCGGTGGATCATTTTTGGATACCGCGGCGGTCTATGGCGATGGTGATTCGGAGCGGGTGATCGGTGGTTTCATCGAATCTTTGGTAGCTAGAGATGAGATCACGATAGCGACGAAGGCAGGGATTTCTATCAAATCTGGGGAAAGAATCATCAAAAATTCTCGTAGCTCCCTTCTTGGTGATCTTGATGCCTCACTCAATCGTCTGGGAGTTGACCACGTTGATTTGTGGCAAATTCATAGTTGGGACGAGAGCACGCCGTTGGAAGAGACTTTGTCAGCGATTGACTATGCCGTATCAAGTGGCAGGGCAATGTATGTTGGCGTCTCGAATTTTGCGGCCTGGCAATTAGCACGCGCTGCAACTATCCAAAATCCCTTCTTCGGAAAAGCGACTTTGGCCAGTATTCAGTCTGAGTACTCGCTACTGAACAGGTCTGTTGAATCAGAAGTACTGCCTGCAGCTGCTGTCGTGGGATGCGGTGTGCTCGCATGGTCCCCGCTTGGTCGGGGCGTGCTGACTGGTAAGTATCGCAGCGGAACACCATCTGATTCTCGTGCAGCCAGTCCACATTTTTCGGCATTTGTGACTCCGTATTTAGATGCGCGTTCGCGCGGAATCGTAGAAGCAGTTGCGGTTGCTGCAGAGGGACTGGGATACTCCCCAATCGAAGTTGCACTTTCGTGGGTGAGAGATCAACCTGGCGTGGCTAGTGCGATTGTTGGCGCAAGAACCGGCGCCCAATTGCGTGGAATTTTGACGGTCGAAGAAATTGAATTGCCGGATCAGGTACGTAGCGCTTTAAATGATATTTCTGCGAAGTAATTAATCAGCAGTTTTCAAAGAAATGCGCGAGCACTCGTACGCCGAAATTAAGTGCTTCAACAGGTACTCGTTCATCGACTCCGTGGAAGAGCGCGAAGAAATCTAGATCTGAAGGAAGTCTGAGCGGGCTGAAGCCATATCCAATGATCCCCAAGTCGCTGAGCGCCTTATTGTCTGTACCGCCGCTCATGAGATATGGAACAGGAATTCCTTCTGGGTCTTGCGAAACAATTGCCGCATTCATAGCCTCAACGAGTGGGCCAGAAAAATCAACCTCTAACGCTTTATCGCGAATCTGCACTTCGATCTCGGCGTCGTCTCCAACCAATTCGCGCAGCGTCTCTTCTAGTTCGTCTTCAAAACCTGGTAGAAAGCGCCCATCAATGATAGCCGTGGCCGACTGAGGAATTACATTAGCTTTATAGCCGGCCTCTAGCATTGTTGGATTCGCAGTGTTTTGCACAGTGGCACCCATCATGCGAGCCGCTCCACCTATGTGCTTAAGTAAATCTGAAGCATTCGCTGGATCGTACTTTTCGCCGGTAAGTTCAGCAATCTTTCCAAAGAATTTCTTTCCAGTCGCGGTCTCGCGTTGAGGCCACACATGGGAACCAATACGCAGGACGGCTCTAGAAAGTTTGGTAACAGCATTATCTTGATTGATGAAAGAACCATGTCCAGCGGTTCCCTTCGCAGTGAGTTGCATCCATCTAATTCCTTTTTCGGCGGTCTCGACAAAATACAAACGGTGACCACTCGAAATGGTCACGGAAAAACCTCCGACCTCAGAGATTGCTTCCGAATATCCATCAAAGATCTCTGGACGGTTAGCAACTAGCCAACGCGAACCGTAAGAGCTTCCTGCTTCTTCGTCGGCAAAGAAGATGAGCAAAATATTTCTTGGCGGAACAAATCCGGTACGTGCCCATGATCGTACAATCGCCAAAAACATAGCGTCCGCGTCTTTCATATCAACCGCGCCTCTACCCCAGACATAACCATCTTTCAGCACTCCACCGAATGGATCCACCTGCCAATCCGCGGCGTTTGCAGGAACAACATCGAGATGACCGTGTACAACGAGTCCAGGTCTACTTGTGTCTTCTCCAGGGATGCGAGCTACAACGTTTACTCTCTTTGGGCCAGTCTCGATCAATTCACTTTTGATACCGACTTCAGCCAATTTCCCGGCAACATACTTCGCTATTGCCTCTTCATCGCCTTTGCCTTCACCATGATTAACACTGGGAATTCGAATCATCTCTTGTAAAATCTGTAGGCAATCTGCTTCCGTGGCGAGTAATTCGTTCTTTTCCATGACTCTAGTCTGCCTTATCGTTCGGGTTTCGAGGTAATAATATTTTGGTATCCTTTCCCTAAGGCCATAAGTAGATTTGGCTTCACCTGTCCGGGTGGCGGAATTGGCAGACGCGCTAGCTTGAGGTGTTAGTGCCCGCAAGGGCTTGAGGGTTCAACTCCCTTCCCGGACACCATAACTGCAAAGAAGCTTTATTAAGCGACGAACTGATGAGCGACTAGCGCCACGATCGGTGCAAAAATGAGCGCTGGCAATAAGTCGCCTATATCAATAAATTTGATCTGCAAAAGTCTCAAGCCGATACCCAGCAACATCACCCCCCCAACTGCAGTTAAGGCTTGAACTTGATAGTCAGCCAAAATATTGCCCAAGAAGAAACCAATTACCGTCCAAGCTACTTGATAAATACCGACTGGGATAGCAGAGAAGGCAACTCCCCAACCGAATGAGCTAGCGAAAGCCATCGCGGCAAAACCATCTAGCGTGCTCTTAAGGACTAGTTGTTGAATGCCCGTGTGCATTCCATCGCTGACACTTCCAAGTATTGCTAGGGGTCCAATAGCAAATAGGAGGGAGGATGCCATAAACCCTTCGAGAAAGGTTCCCTTATCCCGCGCGCCAAATTTTCCTTTGATGAACACACCAAATTGTTCTAGTCGCTCCTCGATTCCGAGGAAATACCCAACCACTCCACCGATGATCAGAGCAGCTAGAGTCCCCAAAGTCGTCCATCCCTGCGGAACAGCACGGACGAAACTATGGGCCTCAACACTCCGTAAATTATCCGCTGCGTTCACAAGAGTTATGCAACCCAAGATATCGACGACCCGCAATCGTAATTTTTCCGGGATTCGATTCCCGCTGATAACCCCGATGCTTGCACCAACGATAATAGTTCCGATATTTATTACGGTTCCCAGTCCAACAAACATTAGTTAAGCAAACCGAATTTAACAATAGAAATAGCTCCAACGGCCAGACAATAGAGAGCGAAGGGTCGCAAGGAATTATGTGCAAACCATCTGACCAGAACTTTTACGCTGAAAAATGTTGCAATGAAAGCAACCAGTGCGCCAAACCCCAATGCACCGTACGAGCCAGTGAGAGAACCGTGACCCAATTTGGGCAACTTCACCACGGACGCTCCTAAGATGACTGGGAATGAAAGAAGGAAGGCAAAATCCGCAGCGATAGAACGAGTGAGTCCTCGGAGCATTCCGAAGGATACGGTGACCCCGAATCTACTTATGCCGGCAAACAAAGCAGTGCTCTGTCCGATTCCTATGATGAAGGCTTGGCCTGGTGATACACGTTCAGCGATTGCTAGATTTTCATCGGCAGGAAATGTGTGCAAAGAACGCCTAGAAGTGAGTTGTTCGGCGCCAAGCAGAATGATGCCATTTACTGTCAGAAAGATCGCTGCGCTTAGCGGTTTTTCGAAGTTCTTTTGAAAGAAGCCATTGAACAGATATCCAATTAAAGCGACCGGCAAAGTTCCAAGGACTAGCAGCCAAAAGATTCTAAAACCAGATGAATTTCGATTCCATGTGAATACCGATCTCAAAATCGCAATCCATCTCGGAGCGAAAATGATAAACAACGCGATAGCGCTAGCTAAGTGAAAGGCAACAGCGACGAGCAAGTATTGAGGCGTCTCTGAAAATTGGCGCCAGGATCCACCAAGCCAGGCCGGAACCAGCACTGAGTGTCCTAGGCTAGAGATCGGAAATAATTCGGTAATTCCTTGAATTAGTCCAGTTACTGCAGCTTGCAGATATGTAAAATGAAAAATTATCGTCTCCTATGTTTTAGTGGTGGCAAGCTAATTAGTCGCTCGAGCAAAGAAACGACCTCCATCTTGAGTAACATGAATAGGAATCTGGTAGGCCGAAGATAAATTCTCTGATGTCAGCACTGTTCCAATGGGGCCGCTCGCCACTACCTGTCCATTACTTAAAAGAAGGCAGTGGGTTGTCCCGACCGGAATCTCTTCAACATGGTGAGTAACAATTATCGTTGCAGGGCTAGCAGGGTCTAGGGCAAGAGAATTCAATCGACTTAGCAGATCTTCTCTTCCACCTAAATCTAGGCCAGCGGCAGGTTCGTCTAGTAGCAGAAGTTCAGGGTTTGGCATCAGAGCCCGGGCTATCAAAGTTCGTTTCTTCTCCCCTTCGCTTAATGTTCCAAAGAACCGTTCCGACAAATCGCGGATTCCTAAAATCGTAATCAGGCTAAGGGCTCTAGATTCGTCCCATAAGTCATAACCCTCACGCCACCTGCCGACGATTGCGTATGCAGCAGTCATAACTACATCGATAACCCGCTCATCCTCTGGAATCTGTGCCACTACGGCATTGGAAGTTATTCCAATTCGAGGTCGAAGTTCAAAAACATCCGTCCTTCCCAACATTGAACCAAGCACTTCAACAGTTCCCTGGGAGGGGTGAATCAGAGCACCTGCGAGTGCAAATAACGTACTTTTGCCGGCCCCGTTGGGACCTAAAACTACCCAACGCTCTGGCGATTCAACCTTCCAGTTCATGGGACCGAGGATATTTTTACCGTCTCGGATCACAACCACGTTATGAAGGTTGAGGATTGGAGTCACAGGGAAAAGATACTAGTTGTAGGGCTCCGAACGGCTAATCTTCACCTATGACAGCACCTAAATTTACTTTTACTGGACTTGTGCTGGTGTCAGCAACTAATGAACCGGGTGTGGAAGAAAAGGTTCTAGCGGTCCTGGAACCCTTTACGATAGAGATTAATGAGATCCAGCGAATAGCCCTCCGGGGTCGCCTAATTATAGGAATTTTGATTGGATTTGATCCAGTACATGCACCTGCGATCGAAGCTGATATCAATGCCTTTAGTGAGAATTCTGGCATCGATGCAGCTTTTGATTATTCATCAGAAGCTATTTAGTGGCTTATGGGGATCAAACAGAAGCGTTTAGTTGTCCTGGATATGGATTCAACATTTATCAAGAATGAAGTCATAGATTTGCTCGCTAATGCCGCCGGTGTCGGTGAAAAAGTTGCCGCAATAACAGAGCGTTCAATGCGCGGTGAATTGGATTTTCAGGAATCTTTAGCACAACGAGTTGCTCTACTGAAAGACCTCCCACTTTCGGCTATCGATAATGTACGAGAAGATATTGATTTTTCAGAAGGTGCTGAAAGACTCGTGAAAATTCTGCATGCCCTCGGTCATAAAGTAGCGGTTGTTTCCGGAGGCTTTGGGAATGTCATCGATCCCATTTTGGAGAAGGTAGGGGTGGATCTTTTTCGTTCGAATACCTTGGAGTCCGAAGGAGACCGACTCACGGGTCGAACTGAAGGCGCTATCGTTGACAAAGCGGCGAAGGCTCAAGCCCTTAAGGAATTTGCGCATGAATTAGGAATTCCATTAGCGCAGACTGTCGCGGTAGGTGATGGTGCGAATGACTTAGACATGATGGCGATTTCCGGATTGAGCATTGCCTTCAATGCAAAACCCATCGTGGCGCAGGCTGCGAAGGCGGCAATCAGGGACGGAGATTTAACAGGCGTCCTGTTCCTGATGGGAATAACGCAGGAAGAAATTGATAGTACGGGTTTATAGGCGGCAGGCGTGTATATCGGTAACCAGTATCCCTCTGGCTCCAACTCTCCACAAATCATCCATAATTCGATTTATATCAGAGCGCTTAACCATGGCTCGTACAGCATTCCAATCACTCTTTTGGAGTGGCGAAATTGTAGGTGATTCAATTCCTGGAGTGAGTGCACAGGCCGCATCTAAAAATTCCGACTTCACATCGTAATCCACGAGTACAAATTGACGTGCCGTGACAACCCCCTGCAGTCGTCGCAATAAAGTTTCAACTTCTTCACTCCTGCTAGATCCGTACCTCTCGATTAAGATCGCCTCACTTTGCAAGATGACTTCACCGAACACTTGCAGTCCGGCTTGTCGTAACGTTCCACCAGTAGAAACAACATCCGCTATGAGATCTGCTACGCCTAGTCGGATCGAACTTTCGACAGCACCATCTAGCCGAACAATTTCCCCCTTGAGTGATTGTGAATTCAGGTAACTGGCAACCAGCCCTGGATAAGCCGTGGCGATACGTTTGCCGGCTATATCCTTCTCAGACATTGGAGTCGTTGATGGCGCTGCGAATCGAAAAGTACTCTTACCAAAATCTAAAGCGAGAATTTCTGTAGCTTGAGCGCCGCTATCTATTAGCAGATCTCGACCAGTAATACCGATATGAAGTTCACCGGAGGCAACGTATAACGCTATGTCTCTGGGACGCAAGTAATAAAACTCAATCTCGTTTTCACTATCTACAAGAGTGAGATCTCTTGGATCGTTACGCTGGCGATAACCAGCCTCTTTGAGCATGATGATCGCTGACTCAGATAATGATCCCTTGTTGGGGATTGCAACTTTTAACATCACTTACCTCCGAATTATGCGACAAATGGGTTATAGAACTTTGTAAATATCTTCTGGGGATATTCCCCGAGCCAACATGATGACCTGCAACCGATAAATGAGCTGGGAGATTTCAAGAGTTAACGCATCCTTACTTTCGTGTTCTGCTGCCAGCCAGACCTCCCCGGCCTCTTCAATTATCTTCTTTCCCATGTTGTGGATACCAGCATCTAGGGCATCCACTGTCGCCGAACCCTCGGGACGAGTTTTAGCCTTCTCGGAGAGTTCTGCCCACAAATCATCGAAGGATTTCATTTCCCTATTCTAATTGAAGCGGGGTTGGGTTCGAGCCCAATTACCTTGAAGTATCTTGCTTTTCACGCTTGGCAATCATTAACCAATTGAAAAATCCCCAAATTACGAAACCACCGTAAACGAGATAAAGAATGGCTGATGGATAGTAACCACCACGAATAAGTAGTGGAGTGCCGACGGCGTCCACTGCGATCCAGACCAACCAGAACTCTACGTAACCACGAGCCAACCCATATGTGGCTAGTGCAGAGCCTGTAAAAATCCAGGTATCAGGAAGCGGCGCCCAAGATCCTAATGATTTTATGACGAAGTAGGCAAAGAGAAAAAATATCCCCACAACCGGAATAATCTGAGTCTTCTCTTTAGTGCTTGTCCAACGAATCTGCACCACCTTCTCCTGATTTAAGCTCTTGTTCTGGTTCCATTTCCACCAGCCGTAGATGCTGACGGTGATAAATAAAATCTGTCGACCAGCTTGACCGAGCATTACTTTGGTTTGCTGGTGTGGATCTGTGAGACCACCAATAAATAGTGTGAAGAGTAAGACGTTTCCTACGATTCCTACAGGCCAAGTCCACATCTTTCGTCGCATTCCAAAGAGCGCGCTTGCCAGTCCGAAGACATTACCAATAATCTCTTTCCAGTAAATCGACTTAGAGCCGAAATTAATTTGTGCATTGAATAACCAATGAATTGCAGCCATGAGCTCTCCTATAACTTTTGGATTCAGTGAACAGGGCTAGCAGCAGAGCGCAGTGCCGCAATCATCTGTGCCGGATTTTCGGATCCATAAATTGCACTACCAGCGACAAACGCATCTGCCCCAGCGCTGGCAGCAAGGGCTATTGTTTCCAGAGTTATCCCACCATCAACTTGTAGCCAAGGACGTTCCTTTACTATGCCCGAGATCGCCTTATGTGCCTCTTCGACCTTGCTCATCTGATCGGCCATAAATTTCTGTCCACCAAAACCTGGTTCGACCGTCATAATCAAAAGCATGTCAATGTCATCCAAAAGGGGTTCTGCGGCAGCGAAAGGTGTCTTCGGTTTCAAGGCCAAACCCGCCCGAGCTCCATGTTTGCGGATAGTTTGAAGTGTTTTTCGCGGATCATGACTTGCCTCGAAATGAATTGTCACGCTCGCACTACCAATATCAGCGTAGTCAACGGCCCGTTCATCTGGATCGATAATCATTAGATGCGAATCTACGGGAATTTGAGAGTGAGCAATTATTAAACGTGAATCTTCGAAGGAGAATGTTTGATTGGGAACGAAAATGTTGTCCATGATATCCAGATGTAACCAATCAGCTGATGTAACACGATCTATCTCGTCAGTCAGACGTGCATGGTCCGCATTTAGAATGCTGGGACAGATTCGAATGGACATGTGATGACTTTACTTGAAAAGGCTATTTCCTACGTAGAAGTGCCATGAACATTGAGTCAGATACATCCCTATGTGTCCACATTTGGACCGTTCCATCCTCCAGCACAAGCTTGTTCAAGACAGATTCCGGTAAGAACCCACTCGCTTCTGCTATTTCGAATTCGGGGTGTTTGTGTAGGAATTCTAAAACCTGGGCTTTGGTCTCGAGTAAATGTGGAGAGCAAGTAACGTAGGCGATAATTCCATCCGAATCTAAGATCTGGGTCGCGGAATCTAAGAGCTGTCGTTGAATCATTACAAGTTCCTTTAAATCTGCGGGCGTGCGGCGCCAGCGCGCTTCTGGTCTACGTCGCAATGCTCCCAGTCCAGTGCAAGGTGCATCGATCAAAATGCGGTCGTACATCACATTTAGGGATGGCAGATCCTGACCTTTGAGACTTATTACGTTGGCTTCTGGGATGACTTGGGAAACAAGTCGCGCTCTGTGCTCTATCGGTTCGTTGGCTGTAAAACTATCTTGTGGACGATCGTGGGTTAACGAAGAATAAATTGCAGCGGCTTTGCCACCAGGCCCTGCGCACATATCCAACCAATTCAGAGGTGTATTGTCTTTCGCAGTGTTAAGGAAGATCTGTGAAACAATTTGCGAGCCACGATCCTGCACGCCGGCTCGGCGTTCTCTAATTGCCGCATAACGTCCTGGCATTTTTTCCGAAAGAACTCCGTACTCCGTGCCATCAATGCGAGTCCCCCCTTCAGAGATCAACTCTTCCACTGTTGATCTACCTGGCCAAGCAATTAATTGCGGTTTCGCCGGGAGATTGTTCGCCTTAAGCAACGCTTCTACCTCAACCCAATCTTTGAGTTGATCGTAGAAAGCACCTACCTCCCATTCGGGATGAGAATATTTAATCGACAGATTGCTTTTTATGTTTGTGGTGGTGTCATCATATTGTGAGTAGAAATCGGAGTCGCTGGCAGCCTTGCGAAGTACTGCATTGACAAAACTAGCTTTGGATTCACCTATCATTGCCCGTGCTATTTCTACGGTCTCGCCAACGGCTGCATGGTCTGCTACCCGCATTTCAAATATTTGATGAATTCCCATGCGCAATAAATCGACAATGCCAGGGTCCAACTCTTCAAAAGGTCTATCGATTTTCGCAGTGATCAAGGCGTCGTGCTTGCCTTGCATCCGTAAGGTTCCATAACCCAATTCGGTAGCGAATGATCTATCTCGCTCATCCAGTTCTGACTGTTCAAGAAGTTCGGGTAGGCGTAAATTGGCGTATGCACCTTCCCGATTAACCTGGGTAAGAAGGTGAAAAACCAAGAGCCTGGATGGATCTGGTTTTGGTTTGCGACCAACATTGGCCATTACTCAAACTGCTCCGAAACTTCTAACCGAGCACCTCGAGCGAAATCCGCTCCAGACATGCGCTTCTTTCCTGAAGGAGTCACATGTCCAATCGCTAATACACTATCTGAGCATCGGACGAGTAGGTGATTGTCAACGAGTGCCGTCTCACCCGGCTTCTTTAGTGAGTTTGTGGCCAGAGACTCTGATACGTCGTGAATTCCAATTCGCTCATCGCGGAAGAGTGACCAGGTGCCAGGCCTATCTTCTAGCGCCCTCACCTTACGCAAAATGGAATCCGCACTTGCCTGCCAATCGATTTTAGCCATTTCTTTTGATATTTTTGGAGCTAGCGTAGCGCCCGCAACCGGTTGAGCTTTTGGCTTAACACCCTTCATCATCTCTGCCACAACATCCAAAATTCTTGCTCCTGCCAGAGCGCTCATTCGTTCTAACAAATCTTGCGTGCGCTCTTCGGGGTAGATAGAGACTTCTTCCTGAAAATAGACAGGGCCGGTATCGATCCCCTTATCTAGTTTAAAGATTGAAATTCCGGTACTGGTGTCACCTTCCATGAGCGCCCATTGAACCGGCGCGGCTCCTCGCCATTTTGGAAGTAACGAGAAGTGGATATTTAACCAACCAAAACGAGGTCCGTGCAGTACTTCCACCGGAACCAGTTTGCCGTACGAAATTGTAATAATTAATTGAGGTTGCGCTGCTAGCAGGTGTTGGTTCAGAGTAGGGGTATCGGTGGGCTTGGCCACCAAAAACCCTCTACCCTGCGCCCAGGTAGAAAGTTCGGAACCCTGTAGCTGTTGACCTCTGCCGGACTTGGTATCTGGTGTCGTGATGATCGAAGCCAAGGTGTGGTTAGAACCTAAGATCGACTCGACTATCGGCACTGCTAACAAGGATGACGAAGCTACGGAAATCTGCATGCTACCTATATTCCTAAGCCGCGAGTTGAATGAGGGGAAACTTTTATTACCGGGGTGGTGCCATGAGCAATTGCGCTACCGAACCATTCAGACTCACGAATTTTGCGCATCGCTTCCTTGCGGAGATCTGTGGGAAGGCGATCAATGAATAGGATGCCATCTAGATGATCAGTCTCGTGTTGAATGGCGCGAGCCAAAAATTCCGAGCCATTGATCTGTACGGGTTCACCATGCATATTGAAACCGTTAGCTATGACTGTCATCGCCCTGGGTGTGTCGTACCTGATATCTGGGAATGACAGACAACCTTCTTCACCATCCTGCAACTCTTCACTCAATGTAAGGACCGGGTTAACTAGGTGCCCAAGTTCGTCATCTACATCCCAGACAAAGACTCGCAACGGGACTCCAATTTGTGGAGCTGCTAGTCCTGCGCCGGGCGCGTCTCTCATTGTCTCTGTTAAATCGGAGACTAAAGTCCTCAATTCTTTGTCGAAAGTCTCCACTCGCGCGGCAGGAGTAGCCAACACCGGATCGCCAAAGAGACGAATTGGTTGGATAGGCATATCCCTAGTCTACTAGTAACGAGAGCGAGCTAAACTCTAAAATAAAGTGAATGGATCAAGCTTTACCGAAAATAGTGGGATATTGCGCAGACTATTGACTCTGTTGATGGCTACTAGGCGATCTAAAACCACTTGTCGCTGTCCAATCTCTGACTTAAGAATTATGGCTTTCGAGTTATCTCTTGCGTAAGGTCCGACTATTTCTAGACCGGGTATTTCCGATAAGACAGATAGAGCCGAATTTAGATCGGTTCCCGTGACTAGCATTGCAGAGAAGTTTGGGGGTAAATGGGCGGCATTCCTCTCGTCAATTTCACGCTCTGCACTATGAAATGGATTCTGTCGCAATACATCTTGAGAAAATGGATGTTTGGACGGTAAGGAAATGTAGGCCCTGCCGTTCTTAGAGAGCATGGTGAGATTTCTAAAGACGTTCTCCCTAACAGTCTCTGCCCCACGTAGATCAGCCCGTGCGAGTTGCTGTTCAAGATCCAAAAAAATGATCGCAGAATAAATACCGCGCGGCTCTACGCCATATGTACTAATCACCAAATTTTTGCCGATGGGCAGATGCGGAATAGTGGAGCCACCATGGGATACAACAACAGGAAATCCTGGAAAAGACCTTCCTAATTCATCGGCCTTGCGAAGAACTCCTGATCCGACTATCCGCGGTGTTGAGCCGGCGCACCATTTACATCTCCAATCTACAACGACTCTTGCACACAATGCACAAACCGGACTCGTGGCACCCTTTTTGAAGGTTAGTTTTCCACCACACTCGCACATCGCAATATTCCGACATTTTTGACAGGCAAAACTATTTACATAACCGGTGGTTCCAATATTGATTAAGACTGAGCCCGAGATCAAGCCCTTGGAAACTATAGGGAAGAAATCATTGCCACCTTCTTCTTCGGTAACAAAGCCAAATGCACTATCAGAGGGATAGATGTAGTGCCTAAGTTCTTTATTGGATATCCCAACTGTCGTCTCTAAACTGGGAGCGGCTGATACGTAGATGACGGAGAGATTTTTAGAACGAATATTTGCTATGGCTCGAGAGTTCCAGTCGGGTGATCGTCTCTCATAATGTGATTCATCTTGATCTTCGAAAATGAAAATCGTTCCATCCAGGCCAAGATCTGTAAAGGTTGCACTCCTAGTGCCGATGATAACCACAGCTTCTTCGCTACGGGCAGCCAGAAAGTTTGAGTATCGGGCACTTTTAGAGTCTTGACTTCGTAGCGAAATGGGATCTAGACCAAGTTCAATTAATGAATCGGCGATCAATGACTGCTCTCGTTCGTTGGGTACAACAACCAAAATCTTATTAACTGTTGCTCTGGCAGAGATCATGTTTGCAATAATCGACCAATATGGTTTTCCGTATGGTAATTGGACGAAGGCTCCCAACTTGCTCTTGGAAGTGAGATAGGTAGATAAATCTGCTGGCAGTGAATAATTCGAAGGTGGATTTTTTAGATGAGATTCTGCCTTAGCTAAAAACACCTTTTCACCGGTAACCGAGAAAGCAGGCACCGCGGATTTAATGAAATCCCATTCCTTGCATCCGTAGATTCCCGCACAGGTATTTACTAGTTCAAGTTGAGCGGTTGTCACAAAAGGGAGCTTAGAGAGCACTTTTGAGATACTTTTTACTGATCCCGATATCGAAATAGATTCGGTTCTCTCCATGACGATCCCCTGGAGATTACTCTTCCCAAAAGGTACTTCTACAAGTGTTCCTGGCACTATTGCTTCATCGAAAGTCGCAGGGACCGAATAATCAAATACCGACCCTAAATGGTAAACGCCATGATCCACTAGAACTTTAGCGAATGGAGATCGCTCAGAGATCGCTCGCTTCGGTTGCGCTCTCTCTCGGCGTAAACGGAGTGGCTTTACTTCAGCCACTGCTATCTAACCTTTGATAGCTCTTTGTAATGCTTCGATCCGATCGGTGCGCTCCCATGTAAATTCTGGGAGTTCGCGGCCAAAGTGACCGTAGCTAGCTGTTTTGCTATAGATGGGACGCAGTAAATCTAAATCACGAATGATGGCCGCTGGTCGAAGGTCAAAGACCGCTTCAATCGCAGCTTCGATCTGAAGAACAGGGAACTTTTCACTCCCGAAACACTCCACAAATAGTCCTACCGGTTGCGCTTTTCCGATCGCATAGGCAACTTGCACTTCACATTTGGAGGCTAGTCCCGCCGCAACCACATTTTTGGCTACCCAACGCATTGCATAAGCAGCGGATCTATCCACTTTAGATGGGTCTTTGCCCGAGAATGCTCCCCCGCCGTGACGTGCCATACCGCCATAAGAGTCAACAATAATCTTTCGACCAGTGAGGCCGGCGTCGCCCATGGGTCCACCAGTTACAAAGCGTCCAGTGGGATTAATCAAAATTTTCACGTTGGAATGATCAATCCCTAAAGTGTCAATGATTGGTCGTATTACTAGGCGCTCTACATCTGGTGCTAGCATTTTTTCAATATCAACGTGAGCCGCATGCTGAGAAGAGATAACCACCGTGCTTAAAGCCACTGGGGTATCGCCTTCGTATTCAATAGTGACTTGAGTTTTACCATCTGGGCGTAAGTAATCGAGTTCACCAGACTTTCTCACCTGAGAAAGTTTCATAGAGAGCTGATGTGCTAAGGCGATAGGAAGAGGCATTAGCTCAGGCGTGTCATTACATGCGTAACCAAACATCAAACCCTGATCACCAGCTCCTTGTAAATCGAGTGGATCTGCAGAAGAGGCTACGCGGTTCTCTACCGCTGTGTTTACGCCTTGCGCAATATCAGGAGACTGTTGACCGAGCGAAATTGAAACACCGCAGGAATTTCCGTCGAAACCTTTTACTGATGAGTCGTAACCAATAGCAAGTACCGTGTCGCGAACAATATTCATAACATCTGCGTAACCAGTTGTTGTTACCTCACCTGCTACGTGTACTTGGCCTGTGGTAATCAAAGTTTCAACCGCGACGCGACTCTTCTTGTCTTGGCTTAAGAGCGAATCAAGTATGGCATCGGAAATCTGGTCAGCAATCTTGTCTGGATGGCCTTCGGTGACAGATTCGGATGTAAAGAGTCTTTTAGTCATTGGCATAACCTAACTTATCGACCGCATAATCTAGGAGTTTGTGGGCCAGTGTCATTTTGCTTGCTCTTTCAAAGGGAGCGCTCTCATCGCCGGAAAGGATAATCGTGCCTTCGGTCATATCAGATCCGAAGATTGCGCCACCGGAGACATCGTTAAAATAGAGGATATCTAACTTTTTTAGGGCGTACTTCTCTTTGGCCTTCCGGAGCCCATCGTGACCAGTCTGGGCCGCGAATCCAACCAAGAGTTGAGAGGTCTTGCGATCAGATAGACCCTGCAGTATGTCCGGGTTGGTTATCAGGTCGAGAGTGGTTAGATCCGATTTGGTGATTTTCTCATTATTGGGGTGCTTGGGTCGGATATCGGCCACTGCTGCAGTCATCACGCAAATATCTGTCTCATCAAAGTACGACTCCATAGCCTCTTGCATCTCTTTCGCCGTTGAAACTTTTATGGTGTTTACGCCTTCTACTGATGGCAGATTCACATTTGCAGAGACGACAGTCACCTCTGCCCCACGCGAAGCCGCGGCGTGCGCTACAGAGTAACCCTGGATTCCAGAAGAGTTATTGCCGATGAATCGAACCGCGTCTATAGGTTCGCGAGTTCCGCCAGCGCTAATAAGGACCCTACGACCAGATAGGTCACTCTTGTGCGATAAAACCGTATCAACGCAATCAAGAATCTTATTGATTTGCGGATATCGACCAACACCGTTGTCTTCGCCAGTTAATCGACCAACATCTGGTTCTACAACATGCACACCTCGCGTCTTGAGAGTTGCAATATTGTCGACCGTCGCTTGGTTGAGCCACATCTCAGTATGCATCGCAGGAACCAAAATAAGTGGGGCTCGTGAGGCGAGAACTACATTCGTCAATAGATCGTCGGCTCGGCCTTGGGCAAGTCTGGCGATCAAATCAGCAGTGGCTGGAGCAATGACAATCAGATCTGAATTCTTTGCTAATGAAATATGGGGAACTTCGTGAGCATTGCTCCAAAGATCTTCAGGAACCCGACGACCGGAAAGAGCCTCCCATGTAGTAGCTCCCACAAAATTCAGACTATTTCGCGTAGGAACAACGGTTATTAAGTAACCGGAATCCCTTAAGCGTCGAACCAGATCACACGACTTGTATGCCGAAATTCCCCCACCAATACCGAGGAGAATTTCTCGACCACGCGGAAACATTTACCTGGTGATAATAATTTAGGCAGAGACTTCTGAAGCAGGCTTCTCTACAACAGGTTCCAAATTTTCGATTGTTAATAGTCCATCGTTGATTTCACGAAGAGCAATTGAAAGTGGCTTTTCGTGGACATAAGTCTCGACTAGTGGCCCCACGTATTCGAGTAGGCCTTCACCAAGTTGGGAATAATATGCATTAATCTGACGAGCTCTCTTGGCTGCGTAAAGCACCAAGCTGTACTTAGATCCTGCCTTGTCGAGGAGTTCATCAATTGGCGGATGAGTGATTCCATCGGTTAGTTCAGCGGACATAAAGCCCCTCATTTCATTGGTCGTGCATATTTAAGACTGAGCAGTCGCCAAGGATACCAGTTTGGCTATGAGTTCATTAACCTCGTCATTCACAAGGGTTGCATCGAACTCCCCCGCGGCGGCCATTTCCTGCTCTGCAAGAGCTAGCCTGGCAGTTCGACGCTCAGGGGAATCTGTGCCCCGGCCCGCTAGTCGCCTGACCAGCTCATCCCAAGAAGGCGGAGCTATGAAAACAAGTCGAGCGCTTGAATCAGTCGCCCGCACTTGCCGAGCACCATCGATCTCGATCTCCAAAATTACATGCTTGCCGATCTTCCGCCACTCTTCGACAGGTCCACGCGGCGTTCCATATTTGTTTCCAGCAAACTCTGCCCATTCCAAAAATTCCCCCGAATTAATCAAATTATCAAATTTTTCCTCAGAGTAAAAATGGTAATCGACGCCATCTTTTTCATTTGGTCGAGGATCTCGAGTCGTCGCAGAGATACTCACCCAGAATCTTGGATCATTCCTCAGCGCATTGGTGATGGTGCTTTTGCCCACCCCGCCTGGTCCGGACATGACGATCAAATTTCCTCGCACCGGATCAACCTTTGCCACGGTTATCTCCTTCTGTAACGCTTTTAGTTGAAGCTGACCTAAGCCACCTATCCTACGCGTCGGTGAAATACTTCTTCGCTCCATTATGAGAGTTGCACGTGCTTTCCCGATGCCTGGCACCGAAGAGAGCAAATCAACAACTTTCATTCTTCGGATAGATTCTCGAGGGTCATTGATTGCCTCGAATATTGAAATATCTCCCCGCGAGATTGATAACTTCATTGAAGATCTATCTTGGCGTGATATTTTCGCTTTTTCCAATGCCGCTAGTCGCTGTTCAATTGACAATTTAGGAGGAAGTGACGGGTTCAACGGAGTGAATCTACAATCTCTCGGGCTCGATCTGTCATTGCTTGCGCTGACGTGGAGAAGTAACTGGTTATTGGGCGACCAATAACCAAGAATGTTGCACCGGCGTTAATTGCATCCACCGGGGTCATGACTCGGGATTGATCTCCGACATCAGCATCGGCTGGGCGAACACCAGGTGTAATCAAAACCGGTGAAACTCCTACAGATTCTCGTATGGCTGACACTTCTAACGGTGAGCAAACAATCGCTCGTGCTCCTGACTTGACGGCGTTTGTCGCCAAGGAAACGGCGAGTTCCAGCGGAGAGTGTGAAAATCCCATCTCTCTTAAAGAATCAGCATCAAGTGAGGTCAATACTGTAACCGCAGTGATATCAATCGATGGCGCAGCATTTACGGCAGATGTGATCATCGCTGAACCTCCTGAGGCATGAACAGTCAAGAACCGTGGGTTGAGAGGCGCAACGCAAGTGACTGCAGCGCCTACCGTATGTGGAATGTCATGCAATTTAAGATCCAGAAAGAGTTCGAAATCACCCGCATCTCTCAGACGCGACAATCCTGCCGACCCAAACTTAAGATAAAACTCCAGCCCTACCTTATAAACAGAGATCGATTCTTGAGTAGCTTGGATCCATCTAGCGGCAGTATCAATACTGTCGGTATCAAGCGCCAAGATAACAGGCGATAAATTACTCGTGTTCATTCGCTTCCTCCGCCCTATGCGCATATCCAACGAGATCAGAGAATGAATTGAAGCCTCGCTGCTCGCAGAGTACTTCTAACTCGTTCTTGACTCTTATAGAAGCGGTGGGATCTCCAAATGTTGCAGTACCGACAGAGACGGCCGAGGCGCCGGCTAAGACCAATTCCAAAGCGTCGCGTCCGCAAGCAACTCCCCCCATTCCAAGAATTGGGACTTTAGGTAGAGCCGCATGTACTTGGTAAATCGCCCTTACTGCCACCGGCCTTATAGCCGGGCCAGAGAGTCCCCCTGTTTTTTGGGAAAGTTTTGGACGCATACTTGATGTATCAATGACCATGCCTAGCAAAGTATTGATGAGAGCTAATCCATCCGCACCCGCAGAGACAACACTTGTGGCAATCGAGACTATATCGGTCACATCTGGAGAGAGTTTGGCAATGATTGGTAGTTCTCCACCGATATTCCGACGAACAGTTGAAATAGCATCTGCCGCTGTGGCTGGATCACAAGCAAAAACTTGACCGCGGTTTTCAACATTTGGGCAAGAAATATTGACCTCTAGCGCACTTATCCCCGAAACGTGTCGTAACTTTCTTGCTAGAACCGCATAATCCTCAACGGATTCACCAGCAATGCTCACAATAATTCTGGCACCTTGATCTCGCAACCAAGGGATGTCATTTTCTAAGAAAAGATCAATACCAGGACCTTGTAAGCCAATGGAATTCAACATCCCACTAGGAGTTTCGGCCATCCTTGGAGTAGCCCTACCGCTTCGTGGCTTAATCATGATTGACTTCGTGACGATCGCACCAAGATCGGTGAGATCAAAAAATTGACTCAATTCTTTACCAGAACCAGCACAACCAGATGCCGTGAAAATTGGATTCGGGAATCGTCTGCCCGCAAGTGATGTGCTGAAATCTAAACTCATTTACCCCACACACCTTCAGGAATTTCTCGTGATGTAGTCCATGTGACTTTACTTCCATCCATCACTGGCCCATCAATGCACGTTCTAGTCATCCGGATGGTTCCATCATCTTGTAGAACGGGCAAGACGCAAGTCATGCATACGCCAATGCCACACGCCATGGACTCTTCAACAGAACATTGATGAAGTACGTCAAAACTATCCGCAATCTTAGTGATTGCCTCCAGCATCGCCATAGGCCCGCAGGAATAAATAATCTCGACGTCATTATCTTTGATAATCCGTGGAATAACATCGCTTACTCGCCCTTGCACTCCAGCACTTCCATCATCTGTTGTGATTGTCAGCGAACTCACAGAGCGTTTACCTTCTAAAGGCGCGTAGATCTTTGCAGCCGTACTGGCACCCAAAACCATATCTACTCTGCAGCCACGGGCTTTGAGCGTTTCGGCAAGCGCGAATAGAGGTGCCGAACCATATCCCCCACCTATCAGCAACGATCGAACAGGTTCGGTAGGAATTCCAAAAGATGTTCCCAAAGGTGCAATGAGATCCACAGTGTCTCCGACTTTCTGTGAAGTTAACCAGGTACTACCTGCCCCGCTGGCAGCGACGACCAGTTCCAAGAGACCTTGACCATCCGCCCTTATTGAAGACCTATAGATTGCAAACGCACGACGAAGAACCATGGATGAGGCCGGACCACCAACCGCGATAGCAACAAAGTTGCCTGGTCTTGCATGAGCGGCAAGGTCAGTGACGGCAAAAACCATGTGGTTATACGATCCAACCTTTTTATTAGACAAGATTTCAGATGTGATCTGTTCGGCCTTTGGATTAATCATCGCCCAACCTTCGCGTGCCATTTTTGTAAGGAAAGTACTGAGACATCTCGAAGTTTAAGTTCTGTTATGCCCGATACTGCTGCTTTAAATCCGGCAATCGTCGTGATAATCGGAATACCACGCTGGACTGAAGCAGTGCGAATCAACCAACCATCGTGACGGGTACCTCTGCCCAATGGCGTATTGATCACGAGGTCCACCATGGATGTATTGATAATGTCCACTGCGGACAGTCCATCTCCAGAATCTGAATTCTTACGGACTACCGTAGAAGCGACTCCATTTTTTGCCAGTAAGTCGTGAGTGCCGGCCGTAGTAAAGAGTTTGAAACCGAGATTTACAAGAGCCCGTGCTGGTTCGACACTGCCAGCTTTATCTCTCTCTGAAAGAGATAAGAATACATTTCCTTCCATTGGCAAGGTGCCGAACGATGCGGTTTGACTCTTTGCATACGCTTCACCAAAAGTTTCTGCTATACCCATAACTTCACCAGTAGAACGCATTTCAGGTCCCAAGACTGAGTCAACGCCCGTTCCATCAATACGTCTAAACCTATTCCAAGGCAGAACCGCTTCTTTGACAGAAACCCCGATAGCAACGCCGTCACCAGAGTGCGGAAGCAATCCTGACTCTCTCAATTCTGCAATCGAACGTCCGACCGAAATTAGCGCAGCAGCCTTTGCCAATTGAATTCCTGTAGCTTTACTAACAAATGGGACGGTTCGAGAAGCGCGAGGGTTTGCTTCAAGCACATACAGCGTTTCATCTGCTCGGGAGATAGCAAATTGAATATTGATAAGCCCTCTCACATCAACGCCACGAGCGATTTTGTCCGTGGCATCACGGATCTCCTGTTGCTTCGCTGGCAACAATGACATGCTCGGTAATACACAGGCGGAGTCTCCTGAGTGGATACCAGCTTCTTCAATATGCTCCATAGTTCCGGCTAAAAATAATTCCTTGCCATCGAATAGCGCATCAACATCTATCTCTATGGCATCGTCTAAGAACCGATCAATCAAAACAGGTTGATTAGGGGTGATTTCTGTGGCTTTTTCGATGAAACCTTTGAGTGATTCATCGTCATAGACGATCTCCATCCCACGTCCACCGAGAACGAATGATGGACGAACCAAAACTGGGTAAGAAATCTCAGCGGCAACTTTCACTGCCTCGTCGTAAGATCGGGCCATTCCATATTTAGGTGCGTTGAGATTATTTTCAATCAATATTCTGCCAAACTCGCCGCGGTCTTCGGCCATATCAATTGCATGTGGACTCGTCCCAAGAATTGTTACGCCAGCATTTAGCAAACCACGAGCAAGCCCCAAGGGTGTTTGCCCACCAAGTTGCGCAATGACTCCTACCACTGGTCCAGCCGCAGTCTCCGCTTCGACAACTTCTAGAACATCTTCGAGTGTTAATGGTTCGAAATAGAGTCGATCAGAAGTGTCGTAATCAGTTGAAACAGTCTCTGGATTGCAATTGATCATTATCGTTTCGTATCCCGCATCGCGAAGAGCAAACGCGGCATGCACACACGAATAATCAAACTCAAGCCCTTGGCCAATACGATTCGGACCGCTACCTAAGATGATTACTGCAGGTTTAGTCCTTGGCAATACTTCTGACTCAAGATCATAGGATGAATAATGATAAGGAGTTTGCGATAAGAATTCTGCTGCGCAGGTATCGACCATCTTAAAAACTGGCCGTATTCCTAATGCATGTCGATCTAGTCGCACACTTGTTTCGGAGACATTCCTTAGATCTGCGATTTGCGCATCAGAAAATCCCATTGATTTAGCCCTGCGCAGGAGTTGGGAATCGAGTGTTTGACTCTCACGGATCTCGTTAGCTGACTGATTAATTCCTTCAATT
>TBL_comb48_EPIDRAFT_1000144_pt1 | contig 53138 bp, 56 predicted proteins | sample TroBogEpilimnion_37_FD_10681 | JGI IMG/M metagenome (IMG submission 10681) | reverse complement strand
CAATGATTGTAAACACACTTCCAGGAACAAATTGGAATCCTGCTGAGTATGCACACAATGGGTACAACGTAGTTTCATTAGAGTTGTCACCTACATCAGTATCTCAAACAGTTTATAGTTTTGATAATGCTGTTCAAACTCCAGCACAAATTGCAGTTTACACAATTAGTTATATTACAAACTTATGTACAGCGATCTATAATAATATAGGATATACAGTAGATTGGATAAACAACACTATAACATTAACAACTCCGTTGTCATATTCACCGTCAGACAAATTAAGAATAGATGTATATGAAGTTGGTAATGGATTTGAATTAGTTAAATCAAATACCAAAATCAATCCTATTGTTAATAATTTTAATTCAGGATTTGATGAGATAGAATTAGATTGTAACTACAGTGGTACAATTACCAATGGTAATGGTGTAGTACGTCCTGGAACACAACCTATTCAAACTGATGCTGTAGCAACAGTAAGTTCTACAAACTCAATTATAGTTACAGATGCATCAAAATTTGTATTAAACGGATCAATATTCTTTGAAGGTACAACATTTGGTAACATCGTTGAAAATCAAGAGTATTATGTAAAATCTATTAGTCAAGTATCAGACAGTATTACAGTTTCCGCATCACTTATCAATGGTGTAGCAGGTGCTACAGTTGTGTTAACCGATGCCGTTGGTAGTATGACTTGCATTATTGAATCGGGCAATGGTGTATTCTGGAGCCCACCAATCGTATTACATAACGGTACAAAACTAGTTCCAGGCACAATAAACTTTGCAACTGCAACATCATCAGCTACAAATCAAATATTATGTAACTCTACAAGTGGATTAGTTGCGAACACACCAATTACATTTAGCAATACAATGTTTGGTGGCATTACTCCGTTAACAACATATTATATCAAACAAATTGTTGACTTTAACAATTTTACAATTTCTACAACACCAAATGGTCAAACAGTACAATTAACTGACGCAGTAGGTGGAGCTTCATTTATAACCAGCGATTATGCAGTTGCGTTAGCTGCTAACGGTATTTCAGCTAAATTAGTATTTGCTGCTCCTTATGACACTAGTGTAGATTACTTGACTTATACATTATTTGGTGAAACACAACCTGTACAATATGGATACACACTTTCAGAAACTCAAGTGTATATTGGCAACGGAGCGCAATCATCATTTACATTATCTAACTATATAGGTGAAGCTAACCCAACTAATGCTATTGTAGAAGTAAATGGGTTAAGACAAACATCATCACAATATGCAATTGATGATATTGCTAAAACAATCGTATTCACTACCCCTCCTGCTAATGGAGAGACAGTTGCTGTAACATCATATAACTTAACAGACAATCAATATTTAAACACACAATATGGTATTAGTGGTTCAACACTTTCACAATCTGTAACAGTTGTTGTTTCTGCCACAACACATACTGTAGTTTCTTATGATGAAGGTGGTACAACTGGATATAGCACCGATCTTTACGATGAATTATTGAATTACTTAACACTCGACACTGGATATACAACATCAGAATTCACAGTGGGACAAGTGATTGTATTCTCTAGCCCAGTAATAGGTGGCTTAGTTGCAGGTGCAAGTTATTACATAACACAAATAATAAATTCTACTGATTTTGTAATATCAACAGAAGCAGGTGGCTCACCAGTAACAGTAACAACTGATAGTGGATTGATGACAGGTACAATTAACGGTATTACAGTAGCCGACATTATCAGTATTAATAATACAATAACAGCACCAACTGTTACAACTGCAACAGCTACAGCTTCAACAGGTAACTTAATTACATGTAGTTCAACTTCAGGATTTGTTGCTGGTCAACCTGTACAATTCTCATCTACAATTATTCCAGTAACATCTATGAGTAACGGTGATACCTATCAAATTATAAGTATTGGTACAACTGACTTTACTGCATTAGGTGCTGCATCAAACACAGTAGGCATAACATTTATATATAATGGTTCTGCTGCTTCAGGTACAGGTACTGTATTGTTAGCAACATTTGGTAATATTGACTTGTTAGGTGAAACATACTTTGTAAAAACTATCGCATCTGGAACAACATTTACCATTGCAGATGAAAACGGAAACACAATTGGTTTAAGTAATGCTTCTGGTGATGTAGTAGTTACAGAAGGCGGTAACACTTCAGTTACAATAACAACTGGTATACCTCATGGTTTACAAACTAACGTTATTGTAAGAATTGATGGTACTACAGGTTCGACTCAACTTAATAATAACACATATTATGCTAAGGTAATTTCTACAACACAATTTGCTATCTATACACAACCATATAGTCCTGCATATAACGCAACAAATTATCCAGTCACTAACATTTCTTCATACACTGGTGGTGGTTATGTTTGGAGAGATGGACTATTCACAATTATTGATACAGTGGCAACAGCTACAGCAACAGATGGTAAAATTACTGCTGGTTCTGCATTAGGATTAATTGTAGGTACCCCAGTTTACTTTACAGAAACAGGAGTAACATTAGGTTCAACATTATTAGGTGGCTTAATTGCAGGTCAAGAATATTATGTAAGCGAAATTTTAAGTGAAACTGAGTTCTATGTTTCTGCAACTCAATTTGGTAGTAATTTAGCATTAACAAGTGGCACAGGATCAATAAATGTAACACAATGGCAACAAACTAATGTTGACAGATTATGGGTGACTGTAAATGGCTATCGCTTGCCAAGTAGTTCATTACGTATTAATCCAGGCAATGATGTAAGCATATTGACAACTATTGTGCCAGGTGCTGAAGTAATTATAACAAGTATGATGCCTTCAGCAACACCAAATCAAATGACTTACTACATGAACGTAAATCAAGTACAAGTACCAACTGTATACAACGCTAATATGGCAAAAACTTGGTTGACACGTGCATTAGGTGACCTTGACACAACAATTTACGTAAATGATGTAACTCAAATTACAGAAACAATCGTACAAAATGTCACAGCTCCTAGTGCTGTAAATGGTATTATCAATATTGGGTTAACTGTAGACAAACGCACATTAACTAATGTATCAGTTTACAACAATACTACTGGTCAAACTTTACCAAGTAGTGATTATTATGTACAAGTTATTGACTTGGCACCAACATTAGAGATAACAGCAGGTGTAAGCACCGGTGACTCATTGACAATTATTTCATTACAGGGTAATTTGATTTATGTCAACGGCGAACAAATTATGTTTGGATCGGTAAACTTCACTGATAATACAATCAGTCAATTAACTCGTGGAGCTAACGGAACAGGAACGCAAACATTTATCCCTGCATTTACACAAGTGTTAGGATTATTGTCTACAAATCAATTGTCAAACATTTATTATAACGTAACTTGGAATCCAATTCCAGGAATTTATAATACAACTGAGGGCGATCCTTTACAGCTAGCACAGACTGCTCCTGCTAATTTCTTAAATACGGGGCAATAAGTAATGATAAATAATTCTATGAAATCAGATAATTCAAAAAATATTAATTCTAAGGTATCCACACCCCAGAAAAAGCCCAATGAGTTGGGAACTTTGCAATTTTCTTCCCACGTAAAAATTACTGATCCTAACACTAAAGAAGTGTTGGTTGATAAGAGGGCCGATTAAATGATTAATTTAGCTTATAAAGTTGAAGGATTTTTAAAGATTTATGACCCAAACAATGGGGAAATCTTTGTAGATAAGAAAAATGCCATTAACTATGAGAATATGTCCATAGCAATAGCTAATACACTTAGCGCACGTGGTTATGGTGAGATTTATGAAATGGCGTTTGGTAACGGTGCTGCATCAGTAGATAGCACAGGGGTAATTACATACTTGCCACCAAACGTAACTGGTCAAAATGCTGCGTTATACAATCAGACTTATTCAAAGATTGTAGACGATAACAGTGTGTTTAACCTAGACCCTACACGTAATAATATGACAGTATATCATACTTCAGGTAACGTTTATACTGACATTTTAGTTCAATGTTTGTTGGATTACGGCGAACCTGCTGGTCAAAATGCGTTTGATAACAGCACACAAACCGATTCCATATATGTTTTTGATGAATTGGGATTATTGTCTAATAATGGCACAGATAGCAATGGTAACGTAATTACCAGCTTATTGACACACGTGGTATTTCACCCTGTACAAAAATCATTAAATAGACAAATACAGATAGATTATACAGTTAGAATACAAGCCCTAACTAACTTGATTACAACTTAAGATAAATAAGAAAGCGGAGCTATTGAAACTATGTCATATACAATACTTTTAACTAATGGTACAGTACTTACAACCATTCCAGACGGTACCATTAATACAACCAGTACATCATTAGGCTTGCCCGGTAGAAACTATGCAGGTTACGGACAACCCGTAGATGAAAACTTTGTATGGCTAACTGAAAATTTTGCTAACGCTACTCCCCCTGCTAATCCACTAGCAGGTCAACTTTGGTTTAATACAAATACAAACACGCTTCTTGTATGCCCCGCACAAGGTACCACAAATGCTAATGCATGGTTGTCATTGGCACAATCAGGTAGCTCAGGTACAACAACATTCGGTAATGTTACTGTTTCAGGAAACATCACAGCAGGTAATGCAAATATTACAAACACAGTTACAGCAAATCTTATTTCTGTAAACTTTGCAACTATCGCATCTAACGCTAATATTGGCAATGCAAATATCACTTCTGCTAATATTGGTACATTAACAACACAAGTTATTACTGCAGGTTCACAATCAACATCAGGTACATTAACTGGTGTTTGGACAGCAAATGGCTCAGGAACTGCAAACGGTACTGCAGGTACAAGTATGTGGGTCACAGGCGGCAACTTGTTAATTCAAGGTGGTGGCAATATTGGTATTAGAACAGATTATTACTACTATGCAAATGGTAATCCAATTAGCTTTGCTGGTACATATAGTAACTCAAACGTTCAAGCATATCTTCCAACTTATTCAGGTAATGTTGGTCTATCAGGTGGTGCAGCAGTGTTCAATGGTTCAACATTATCAACTGGCGCCAATACTAACTCTGGTACAATTACAGGAAACTGGTCACTAAGTGCAGGTTCAAGATTGAATGCTACATACGCTGACTTGGCGGAACGTTTTGCTGCGGACGATGTGTATGCTCCAGGTACTGTTGTTCAATTGGGCGGTAAAGCAGAAATCACAGCAGTTCAATACGAATTAAGTGAAGATGTATTTGGTGTTATTAGTAACACTGCTGCTTACTTAATGAACGCAGGTGCAGGTGATGACAATACTCACCCACCAGTAGCTGTTACCGGTCGTGTAGAAGTTAAAGTTACAGGAAAAGTAAATAAAGGTGATCGTTTAGTAAGTGCAGGCGAAGGCATAGCACGCGCAGCTAAATCAGGCGAAGCTACAGCATTCAATACAATTGGACGAGCATTAGCAGACAAACTTACAGATGACGTTGGCACAGTAGAAGCCATCGTTATGATTAGATAATAGGGTTATAAAATGACATACGCACAAGGTAGTACAATATTAGCAGCAGACTATAACGGATTAGTGGGAACCAACCCCAACACTACATCAGGTACACTTAATACAGTATGGTCAACAGGTGGAACTAGCGCAGGATATGGTCAAACAGCAGTTTCTCAAGTAAGCGTGGGTGCAACAGTAGCAGCTACGGATTGGGCAAACTTAATTAACAACACAGCTAACGCAGCTACACACCAAGGTACATCAATTACTGCTGTAACTGCTCCATCAACAGGTAATACTATTACATATAACTCAGCTATCCCAACTAACTTAACAACAATTTATAACAGTAGATTGAACGCTGCATCACAAGGATCAACAACTAGTAATACAGCAACATTTGGTAGCACATGGAGCAGTGCGTTAACATTTACATTTACTGCTACATTTGCTAACGGCGACGCAGCACGTTACTTCTTTAACTCAGGTGGACAGTTAGCAATGACTGTTTCACACCCAACTGGTACAGGTATTAACTTATTGTTAAACAACTTAGCAAGTAACGTTGGTACAGTTGTTATGTCAGCACCTACTTCAGGTACAGTAACAATTAGTAGCACAAGCTATTCAGGTATTACAAAAGTAGGCGGTGGCGGTAATGCTCCTAGCCCATACTTAACAAACAACGGTTACTTCGCACTAACAACAAGTAACGCAAACGTTTTCCAACAATCAGCAAGCACAGGCCCAAGTGGTTACTTAAGCACAAACATTAAGTTTTTGGTAAAGAGTAACGGTACACAAGGCTCTAACGGTGACGCAGGTAGTGTTATTACTGTTTATTGCTTATGGACAGAAATCCCAAATGGCTTAACAGCAAGCAGTGGTAGTGCTACAACAATGACATTAAGACCACCTGAATCAACAAATATATCAAATACTTGGGGCGCAATTACATTAGCTGGATCAGTAACTGGTTCATAATTTTTGTTATGATGAATAAATAAGTGTGAGTCGCGGGACTGCAATCCCCACTCACTCTAATGCTAAGAAGGAGCATCAGCATGAATATTTATTCATCACGCACACCCGGTCACGTATTCCGAAAGATATATGAAGATTACTTTGGTCATATTCCAAAAGACAGCGACGGTCGTCTTATGACATTCATCATATAGACGGAGATCATTCTAATAATCATCCATCTAATCTAAAAGCAGTTACTATTCAAGAGCATTATGATATTCATTATGCTCAAGGAGATTATTATGCCTGTTACCTTATGGCTATACAGCGCATGAATAAAAGCCCGGAAGAAATTTCAAAATTATCTAAAGCAGTGCAACTTGATAGAGTAAAGAACGGCTCACATCCATGGCAGCGCCGACCTGACGGAACAAGTCAAGCAACTGACAAGGTAATATCCGGAACACATCATTTCTTAAAAAGAGCAGACGGGACAAGTCTAGCATTAGACCGAGCAAAGAACGGAACTAGTCCATTCCTAGGCGCATCAGTTAATCAAAAAATGCTAAGTGCCGGCAAACATTCTTCACAAGTTATAAAAACTTGTCCGCACTGCGATAAAACAGTGAGTGCTGGTCCGTTTGCCAAATATCACGGGGATAAATGCAAAAAAAAGACAACATGAATGTCCTGGCTAAATAGAAGTAGGAGTACACATGGATACTAAAACTTTAATTACCGAAGCCAAGGCTAGATTTAATCATAACTCAGCCAAATCATATCTCAAAGAAAAATATAATAATAAACTTCTTGTTGCCGAACAAGGAGGACTTTGGAGAGCAGACAGTAATACTATTAATCTTTTAACTTTATTTACAACAGATAAAGTAATACTAATCGACACCTTTGATAACCCAGTAGAAGTAGATCGTGTTGAACTTTTAACTAGATTAAAAGATGTTTATACTGATGTTATGTCACAATGGCTTACAGAATGGAAAGAATTAGAGGCTAAAAGATGAGCCGAGGCGCAATACTATTTGCCTTCAATTCGCCTGCTTATAATTATTACGACATGGCAGTTTATACTGCTAGACGTATTAATCACTTTTTGGATTTACCGGTTACAATTGTAACTGATAAAGATTCTGTACCTAAAGACCCTGATTATAAATTTGATAAAGTAATACAAGTTACACCTGATAAAAACAATATTAGAGATTTTGGTGTTTGGATTAATAAGGGTAGATATCAAGCATATGAATTAAGTCCTTATGACGAAACACTACTATTAGACGTTGACTACATGGTAAACAGTAATAAAACATTAAAAGCATTTGATGTTACAGAAGATTTTTGTTGTCATGATACTACTAACTTTTTGATGCATCCTAATGCTGCCCAAGAAATGCTTAGTGTTTATAGCTATAATACACTTTGGGCAACAGTAATTGCTTTTAGAAAAACTAAACGTGCAAAACAGATTTTTGAATGTTTAGAAATGGTTCAAAAGAATTATGAACATTATGGTAATATACATAACTTTGTGGGTGGTGTGTATCGCAACGATTATGCATTAACATTGGCATTGCGTATTGTTAATGGACATACAATATTACCGGGTGATATTATTCCATGGAATTTAGTACACGTTGGTAAAAATACAAGAGTATACTCGGATTCTAGTGAAAAATTTAATACTGAGTATACTGTAATGTTTGACAACTGGCAACGTGCTAAAGTTCGTAAAGAATATATTACGATAAAAGATATGGACTTTCACGTAATGAATAAAGCTAATTTTGTGGAGATCATAAATGAAACTAATGGATAAAGGTTTTGTAATACTAGCACAGAATACAAAGAGTACAAGCTATACAGACTGTGCAGAAAAATTAGCAATGAGTATCAAACAAGTCATGCCTGATGCTAGCGTAGCTATCATAACAAACAACAGATGTGATTGGTCTGTGTTTGATTATGAGATTGAATTGCCTCACGGTGATCTTGCTCCAGATAGTGATTGGAAACTTATTAATGATTGGCAAGTTTATGAAGCAAGTCCATATGAATATACTATTAAATTAGAAGCAGATATGTATTTGCCTAAGTCTATTGAGTATTGGTGGGATATATTATATGAAAGAGATATAGTAGTGTCAACTACTATTAGAGATTTTAAACAAAACATTTCAGATGCCAGAACATATCGTAAATTTATTGATGATAATAAATTACCAGATTGTTATAATGCTATTACATACTTTAAAAAATCTGATATGGCAAAACAATTTTTTGAGATAGTTAAAAATGTATTTGAAAATTGGAAAGAATGGAAAGCTAGCTTAAAATGTAACCCAGACGAAGAGGTCACGACTGATTGGGCATATGCTATTGCGTGCCATGTATTAGGTGTAGAAAACACAACATTACCTCAATTTAAAGAAATGAGCATGATACATATGAAACAATGGGTAAATGGATTACCAACTGAAAACTGGACAGATATTTTAGCTTATGAGATTTTACCACATACATTGCGAGTAAATACTTATCCACAACAATATCCCTTTCATTATCATATAAAATCATTTGCTGACAAATTAGGAGTATAATATGGAACAAGAAAATAATGACACTGTTATACTATACGAAGCTCCAAAAATTATTCCTCCCGAATTTAGACTATATTATGATGACAAAGGCAAAGTAATATGTTATACTTGTGAGAAGTTAGAAGGTAACTATATTGTAATTGATGCACAGACTTTTGCTATTGGTAGACCTGACGTTAGGGTAGTCAACGGTAAATTATCAACTGTAGCATCGCATTTAGTTATTTCTAAACTACAACCGCACGACTCAGAGGGAATAGATTGTCACGTTGAAGATATGAGCATTATTGTAGAACCAAACGTAGACGTAGAAACTCAAAAATGGAACTTAATTACAAATGAGTACTGATAATATTATTGACGTAGCCGATTTGGATTGCATATATCTAAGTTATGACGAACCACAAAAAGAAGAATTTTGGCTTAAGATCAAAAACATAGTGCCTTGGGCAAAACGTGTTGATGGTGTCAAGGGCAGTGATGCCGCACACAAAGCCGCAGGTGAAGCAAGTGATACAGAACGTTTTATTCTTATCGATGGCGATAATATGCCTAATGAAGAATTCTTTAATATACAATTAGATTTTACAGATAAAGATCCTTCATTTAAACAAGCACAGTTTCGTTGGAAGGCAGTTAACGCTATTAACGGACTACGTTATGGAAACGGCGGAATGAGTAGTTGGACAAAGACTTATGTTGCTAATATGAAAACACACGAAAATCAAACTGAAGGCGATGTTTCACGTATTGCTGACTTTTGTTTAGATAGCAAAGATAATTTGTATTGGGCTATGCATGATTGTTATAGCACAACATACCCTAATTATACATCATTTCAAGCATGGCGTGCAGGTTTTCGTGAAGGTGTCAAAATGTGTTTAGTTCGCGGTGCAGTACCAACAGTAGACGAATTCAAAGAATCAGTTGCCAGTCGCAATCTAAACAACCTTACAATTTGGCATAATGTAGGTGCAGATGTTGAAAATGGCATGTGGGCAATATATGGTGCTAGATTAGGCACATATCTAACAATGCTCACAGACTGGAACGCACACAATGTTCAATGGTTTGATAACTATATACAATTGTGGAAAGAATATGGTGACATGGACCCAGCACACAAAATAGATGATATCGGTGAAATACTTAAAGACAAATTGGGATTGCCGATCTGTACACTTAGCCCAGAACAAAGTAAGTTTTTTAAACGTCATTACAATGCAGATAAACATAACTTAGGTCCGTTAGTAACTGAAATGGATGTTATTCGCAGGATTGAAGGCTGGTAATGAGCGGAGAATACGATCAATCAGCAAGAGATATGCGCGACCGTTTAAATAAGGTCAGCCCCTCTATGTGTTTGGCTAAATGGACACAAGTAAGTTTACATTTACCAAGTGGATTAACACAAAGCTGTTATCATCCGCCCACTCATAAAATTCCATTAGAAGAATTAACAGATAATCCATCAGCATTACATAATACAAAATTTAAAATGTATGAACGCAAACAGATGCTAGAAGGCACACGTCCTGAAGGATGTAGTTATTGTTGGAAAATTGAAGATGCTGAGGGCAATCATTTAAGTGATCGTCATTATCGTAGTAGCGAATGGTGGGCTGCTCCTACATTTGATGAAGTTACTAACAATAGTTTTGATTATGACGTTACACCGAGATATGTAGAAGTAAATTTTAATCAAGCCTGTAATTTTAAATGTATGTATTGTAGTCCGCATTTAAGTACTACTTGGCAAGATGAGATTGAAAAACATGGTCCATATAAACTTTCTAATATGGAGCACAATCATATTGAATCATTAGAAAAGCGCGGCATGATGCCATTAAAAGTTTCTACAAAAGATAATCCTTATCTACAGGCATTTTGGCAATGGTGGCCTAATGTTTATTATGACTTGCGCGTTTTCCGTATGACAGGTGGTGAACCATTAATGGACGTTAATACTTTTAAAGTATTAGATTATGTCTATGAACACCCACATAAAGAATTAGAACTTAGCATTACTAGTAATATGTGCCCACCCGATCAAAAACTATTTGATAAGTTTATTGAAAAGGTCAAACGTTTAGACAATGTACAGTATTCAACAGAATGTTATGTACCTGATCCAAAAGACGGCACGCCTTGGCAAACATGGCAAAACTATATTATTGGCAGTGACATGAAAAAATATCACAACAGTTCATTGCCTAGCATTGAACGTAGTGAAATTAAACAAACATTTCCTAAAGTTGGGCAATGTTTAGAAACTGACGATAATAGTTTTACTTACATATATAATTATAATGACAAGGCTTACAAGCACTTTATGTTGTTTGTAAGTTTAGATGGATTTGGTGAGCAAGCTGAATACATGCGTACTGGATTAGATTTTGATCGTTTATTACAAAATGTTCGCACATTCTTACGTGAAACTAAATTAACTAGTGTGAGTTTTATTAATACATTTAATATTATGAGCATACCTAGTTTAAAGAAGTTTATGGAAATGATTCTTGAACTACGTAAAGAATTTGGTGGACGCGCACAAGCAAATGATAAACCCTTTCAACGTATTTGGTTTGATATCCCATTATTACGTTACCCACCTTGGTTTAGTGTACAAAATGCAGGTGAGTGGGGTATTAAATACGTAGAACGTGTGTTAAAGTATATGGAGGAAAACGTACAAGGTGACGATTATCTTGAGACTTTTGAGGGATTTAAGCCTTATGAAATTCTTAAATTAAAACGTGATCTTGCTATAATGAAACAAGAATTACCAGTAGATCAGCAACTTACTAATAAAATGAATTTTTATTTGTTTATTAAAGAGTATGATCGTAGACGTGGTACTAAATTTAATGATACATTCCCCGAAATGCAACAGTATTACAAAGAATGTATGAACATTGCAATTAAACAGTGAGAAATATATGGCTAGAAAACCCGGCGAAGGATTTAAAGATTACAAGATAAGAGTTATTGATCCCATTAGTGAAACTTTTTGTGGAGCTAAATGGTACAATGCTACGATTTGGTTAGGACATGGACAAACTGCTAGTTGTCACCATCCACCTGGACATTATATTGATGCAAGTGAATTAGAAGCAAATCCAAGTGCTATTCACAATACTCAACACAAAAAGCTTATGCGCAAGTATATGCAAGAAGGTGATCGTCCTAATGAATGTGAATACTGTTGGAAAGTAGAAGATATTGGTCGTGAAAATATCAGTGATCGTGTTTATAAAACTGAAATCTTTCGTGATTCTGATCTTATAGCAGCAGCTAAGATGCCTTGGGAAGCTAACGTAATGTTAAGAACATTAGAGATTAGCTTTGACCGTACTTGTAACTTTGCTTGTAGTTATTGTAATCCTGCATTCTCAACTACATGGGTAAAAGATATTAAGAAGTTCGGCCCTTATAGAAATATTCAAAGCGATGGTCGTGGTCACTTTGTTGATACCGCACCATGGGCTAAGGGTTATGACAATGATGATGAAAATCCTTATATACGTGCTTTTTGGCGTTGGTGGGAAGAAGGTCTACAAGACAACTTAGAAGAAATACGCATTACAGGTGGAGAACCATTAATGGCTGCTGGCGTTTGGAAACTATTTAATTGGTTTAAAGAAAATCCAGATAAAGCCAAACGTTTGCGCTATGCTATGAATAGCAATTTAGTGCCTAAAAAAGCATTAATGGATAAACTTATCGAAATGAGTCACTATGTACCAGACTTTGAAATTTACACTAGTCAGGAAGCATTAGGCATACAAGCTGATTATATTCGTGACGGTATGATTTACGATCAATGGAAACAAAACATTCATCGTATTATCAATGAAGGTAATTTAAAAGCATTGCATATTATGATGACTATTAATGGTTTGTGTTTAGCAAGCATTACAGAGTTCATGGATGAAATGATTGAGATTAAACGCAAATATGGCGCACGTTATCCTACAATGACATTAAATCTATTGCGTTTCCCTAGCTTTCAAAGTCCAGCTATTCTTCCCGAACATATTAAAACTATGTATAAAGAAAAGATTGAGAAATGGCTTAATAATGTAGTTGCACGTAATGAAAAAGATAAACATGGCGTACAATTGTTTACTGACATGGAAATCGCACACGTACAACGTTTAGTTGATTATCTTGACGTTATTAAAACCCCACATCGTAATACAAGCGAACAACCTCAATTATGGAATGATTTTAAAAATTTCTACTTGCAATATGATGTTCGCCGTGGTAAAGACTTTCGTAAAACTTTCCCACAAGAATATGTAGAATGGTTAGATAGCATTGATGTTCCTGTTCCTACAGAACAAGAAATTCTTACATCAAACTATCGTGACGAAGTTAATACCATTGCTGAACTTGGCGGAGATCCTGCTACAACTGAGTCAGGATATGTAAGTGATGAAGTAGCACATGGTTGGAATACTAAGAAAGATGAGTTAGGAATCAATGAGTAAGCGAATTATACCAATTTGGGAACATGGTAGTCCTGCAGAAAATAATCCTAATCCTGTATTTTGTACAGCGCCTTGGACTCATACATATATTAGCCCTCAAGGTGAACGAAGATTGTGCTGCGCTAGCAGAGAACAACATAGTTTCCAAAAACAGTATATTGATAGTAGCAACGATGAAAAGTACGGTAAGGTAACTGAAAGTAAAACAGAAGCAGACGATTTTAATCCAGTAAGTTTAAAGGAACACTGGAACAGTGAATATATGCGTGACATACGTGTTAAATTAATGCGCGGCGAACGTATTCCACAATGTGATGTCTGTAACGATGATATACTTAGTGTAAGTAACTACCGTCGTTGGTTTACTGGTAATTTGTTTATTGATAAAATTGATGAATGTTTTGACAAAACCGATGATACAGGGTATACTACAATGGAACCTATATCATTTGATTATCGTTATAGCAATCTTTGTAACTTTAAATGCAGAATGTGCGGTGAGCAATTAAGCAGTAGTTGGGAAGCTGAAAAGAAACAACATAATATGTGGTCACCTAAATGGCAACCATTTATGATTCCTGAAGTTAAAGCTAAAATGCAAAAATTTCAAGTTGAAGTAGTTGAACCTGAATTTCGTGATGCTATTAGTCGCGGCATAGTTGAAGAATGCTATTGGGTAGGTGGCGAACCATTGATGTATGAAATACATTGGTGGGCATTAGAAGAAATGGTTAAGAATGGCAGCGCTAAAAATTGTTACTTGCGTTATAACAGTAATCTAAGTCGTACAAAATACTTTGGTAAAAACTTGTATGAGTACTTACCACTATTTAAAGATTGGCTAATGTGTGCTAGTATAGATGGCACAGGAGAAATAGTTGAATTTATACGCAAGGGTATTGTTTGGGAGCAATGGTTAAATAACTTTAAAGAAGGATTAACATTGCCCGGTGGACAAGACAGAATGCTATTAGATTTAACTATAACGGGTCCTGGCATGTTTAGTCTTAAAGATTTGTTTGATTTAAGTATAGAATTAGATGTTAAGATAGAAACTAAAATTATGTTTGCATTTCATCCTGATATTGTGTTTAGTCCATTTGCTTGGCCACGTAACGTATTAGATCGACATATTGATCAATTGTTAGAATACATGGAACCAAGGTCAACACGTAAACAGTACACATTAGTAAATACTTTAAAAGAGATGAAGAACAGACCAACGTTTGCAGAACAATGGCCTGATATACATAATGAACAATTTAAAAATGGTAGACACTATCAAACGCAATTAAACGCTATTCGTAAAGATAAAGTAAACATTGAGACAATTTATAGCCTTGATCCAGAATTATTAGCTTGGTGGAAAAGAGAAATACCATGAAATTTAATGTAGTTTTTACACAAGGAAAAGCGGATTTTTTTACATCAAATGTTGCGTATACACGTAACTTTATGGATATTAAAGATAATCCTAATAATACAAAATTAACTTATAGTTTTAATGATTTACCATTAACTAAAAAGTTTTTAAATTTGTGGCCTGAGTATAGAAAACAGCAGGCTGAAAACTTTAAAGAAAAAGACGGTACAGACATTTTAGATTATAGATATAACTACTATACAAATGTTAGTGAAACATCATTACTACAAGCCAAAAAAGAAATGAATGAAACACTAACTGAATTAAGAACATATGGTTATACAATTGATGACAATCTATTTCTTAATAATGATGTGTATGAACCAGAACATGATAAACTAAATGAACTACATTTTGTTTTTGAAAAAGAGTTAATCAAGTTAGAATTTGATGACAGTGTAGGTTCAAATTATCAACGATTGTATGAATTGTTTGAAAAAGTCAATAACGTAGTTCACTTTATTGAGTTAACTCCGCAACGTGATAAATGGGATAGCATAACTAAAATAAGCAATTTAAACATGGCTATTCGCACTAATAGCAAAGCCAAATACTATGAATTACAAGATATAGATTACGCTGATTTTGGACAACCACTTGGTGGTGATTTAGTAGCTGATTTTAGTACAGTAGGTAAAGATTTGTTTGTTTGCTCATGCACCAATGACATGGAATTGGTACGTAGAGGAGAAGTAAAGCAGCAACGTTTTTTAACTGATTATGTATTTTTAATGTTTAATAACTTCACACTTGATCCAATAATGAAATCTAGACATTATAAATGGTGCCAAGATAATAAAGTTGATCAATATCTTGATTATAATCAACCTAGATATAATCCAGGAAGACATATTTTAGGGAAAAACGATCAAGGTATTATTACAGGTAAAGATTTTTACGACTATGTTATTTCACGTACTCCTGCATTGTTAGGATGTTACTTGAGCGAAGATGATGGAACTCCAATTTATTAAGAGATAAAATTATGAAACTTAAAGCAGTATTCGGCCCAGGCGAAAATGATTATCATACAACAAACGCAGTGAAAGGGCATTCAGTAACTGAATTATTAAATATGTCACCAACTCAAACGTTGACTTATACATTAAATAACTTTCCGCTTACTAAAAAGTTCGTGTCACAATTCTTACGATTGCGTAATTCTTTTGACATTTCTAAAATGATCTTTCATACAAATTATTATCCTTCAGTTACCCCTGAGTTATTGGCACAAGCACGTGTGGCTATGAATAATACAATCAACCGTCTTAACCAATTAGGTATTCCAATGGATACTGCATTGCATTTAAACTTAACTGACGTAATGGATCCAGAGTTAAACAAATTAAACGAATTGCATTTTAGATTTGAAAAAGAGGCAATTGATTTAAAATCTGATCCAAACGATCCAAACGGCGATCCTGTTTATGTTGAAAAATATTTTTTATTAGAGAAAGTAAACAACCTTGTGCACTTTATTGAACGCACACCTAAAGTACCAGAAGAATGGGCTAATGTTGAACGTGATAGCGTGTTTAACATGTCTGTGCGTAATAACACTATTGAATTTAATAGTACTAACTATACACAATTAGAACCAATTGATTATCTAAACTTTAGCTTACCCTGCGGTGGAGATTTGGTTGCTGACTTTAGTACAGTAGGCAAAGATTTAAATTCTTGTTTTTGTACTAACGATTTAGAATTAGTTCGCAGGGGCGAGGTTAAACCACAAACAATATTAACAGATTATATATTCATGCATTTTGATAATACCAAACGTGCAGATATGTATGATGTAAGACGATCATTTTATCATTGGATAGAACAAAATAATTTAGGTAATTATATTGATACAACAGATGCTATGTATACTCCGGGAAGACATATTTTAGGTTCTATTGATGGCCAAATAATTACTGGTAAAGATTTTTATGAAAAAATTATTTCTACAACTCCAGTGTTTTTAGGATACTATATAACAAATGATGACGGGACATTAATTCATGACTGATAAAATCTGCGTATTGCCCTTTACTCATTTGGCTACACATCCACATGGTGGCGCAACACTTTGTTGTATTAGCGATCATACCCATGCAGCTAGTAACGCACGTACTAATGATAAAATATTAAGTCTTAATAAAGATAGTATTGAAAGTGTGATGAACAGTGATTTCTATAAGAAAACTCGCTGTGAGATGCGTGATGGTATTGAACCCAATGCATGTAAGCGTTGCTATGACGAAGAACGTGCAGGTATTAAATCTAAGAGGTTAGAAGAAAATGAAAGATATTTACAAGATAGCAGAGTTATCATCGATAGCATGTTACCCGATGGAACTGTCAATGTTGATTTTCGTTTTATTGAACTCAGACTTGGCAACATCTGCAATTTACGCTGCCGCACTTGTAATCCTGTTAGCAGCAGTAAATGGATCGCTGAATATAAAAAATTACAAAAAGACCTAAACTTTGTTACAGATTATAGTAACATTGAAAAAGGAGAATGGTTCGAACAAGATAAGTTTTGGGATGAATTGTTAGAAAAGAGCAATGGTCTTAAACGCATTTATGTCAATGGTGGCGAACCTACCATGGTTAAAAAGCATTTTCGATATTTGGAAATGTTAATTAAACGAGGCTTGCACCATCAAGTAGACTTATGGTATAATATTAATCTTACACAAGTACCTGAAGAATTAGTTAATCTTTGGAGTCAATTTAAAAGTATTAGTGTTAGTGCCAGTATTGATGATTTAGACAAACGCAATAGTTATATACGCTCAGGCAGCGATTGGAATACAACATTAAATAACTTAAAGAAGTTACAAGGTTATGATTTTATTGACTTAAGTATCGTACAAACTATTAGTACCTACAGTGCATTATATCTCCCAGAATTTTATGACTTTTTTAAAAATCAAATGGGGTTGCACGTACACTTGAATTGGTGTTATGATCCTAGTTATCTAAGCCCATGGACGTTGCCCGAAAATATAAAAAAACAAATAATTATAGATTGTAGTAAAGTTATGCAACCTTGGGATCTACATAACATAGAGCAAACTCTTAGTAAGCCCAGTGATAGTGTTGCAGTTGAAAGATTTTTACAATATACACAATGGTTAGATAATAGTCGTGATGAAAAGTTTGCAGAAGTATTTCCAGAATTAAATAAATTATTAAAGGAGTAAAATTATGACTGAAGCCTTGCCCTACATCTCAGAACACTTAAACTGGTCTGCTTATAGATTGAAAAAAACCTATACTAAAGATCAACTTGAAAAATTGTATGACCAAACAAATACTGCTATCCTTAAACAATGGGATTATCTACATCATATGTTAGCAACTGATGAAAATAGGGTTTTTGAAACAGCAAAGTTAACAAGTCTTAATATATTATCAGACAATATTCGTCAAGCAATTGCTTCTGAAAACTTACATATGGGCATTGCTGACCTTATCAATAAGTTTGAAGAATTAGAACAAAAAAACAATTGCTTGCGTGTAAGATTTTATGATTGGCTTGCTAGTGTTTTTGAAAATTGGGCAAAGAGTTTAAAAGAACGCTCATTTAGAATTACAACACCCTGCGCAATTAAACTGCCTCCACCTAAAGAAGAACTAGATTGGTACCAGGTTATTAAGAAAAAACACAATAGAAAAGATAAACTTACAAACTTACAATACACTAATGGACAAAAAACAAGTTAGTGATAGCAAACATTTTTGTGTTCTGCCTTGGATACATATGCACGTATGGCCCAATGGTAAAACGTTTCCTTGTTGTTTGACACCCTATGAAAATGATATAGGTGATGCAAATATAGGGTTAAAAAAGGTCTGGAATAGCGAAAAGATGCGAGAGTTGCGTCTTAATATGCTTAATGATAAACCCAGTGTAGGCTGTACACGTTGTTATGAACACGAAAGCACAGGATATGAAAGTTTGCGTGTTAATGCTAATAGAGATTATAATCATTGGTTTGATTATGCGTTAAACAACACTAACAATGATGGTTCAGTAGATGAAATGCGTTTAGTTTATCTAGACCTAAGATTTAGTAATCTTTGTAATTTAAGTTGTCGCACTTGCGGTCCAGAATTAAGTAGTAGTTGGTATGAAGATGGTATAGAATTAGGTAATATAACTAAAGATACCCCTAAGTTTCAAAGATTACGTAGCACAGTTGACGATTTATGGAGTGAATTAGAACCTAATTTACAACACGTAGAAGGTATATATTTTGCAGGTGGCGAACCTTTAATGATGGAAGAACACTATCGCATTTTAAATTATCTAATTGACAATAATAAGCTTGATGTAACTATCAATTATAATACTAACTTTACCACATTAAAATACAAAGATCAAGACGTAATTCAATTATGGAAACAATTTAAACGCCCAATACGTATTGGTGCTAGCATTGATGGAATGTTTGAACAAGGCGAGTATATTAGAAATGGATTTAAATGGGAACGTTTTGTTGATAATTTCAAACGATTGAAAAGTGAAATGCCAAACGTTGACATTTATATTAGTTGTACACTAAGTGTTTTTAATGCGTTACATATGCCTAAATTTCATATGTATATGGTAGATCAGGGGTTAATTAAACCCGGTGATTGGGATGTAAATGTGTTACAACACCCAGAACATTATAGATTTCAGATATTGCCGCAACATATTAAAGATCAATTTCTACAGCAATATGAGTCAATGGTATCTTGGTTAGAAAAACAACTAGGTGCAAATCGTGCAGTTAATGGATATCGTAGTGCTATTGGTTATATGAAACAACAAGACTTACACGAACAACAATGGGATAAGTTTATTAATTTAACTAACACCCTAGACAAACTACGTGAACAAGACTTTTATAAAACATTTCCAGAGTACAAACTATGAATTCAGAACAAGCTAAACAAATATTAAAAGATAAAAACTTGCCAGAAAATTTCTGCGTATTGCCTTTTTTAGGTTTAGAATGTAAAACCACAGGTGAAGCTAGTGTTTGTTGTGTACAACAAGAATCAGCAAAAGATATTAACGGAAAACCGTTTAACTTTAAAGATGTTAATATTGTTGATGTGTTTACTAGTAAATGGATGCAAAATATACGCAAAGACTTTTTAAACAATGAACAAGTTAAAAGTTGTTATAATTGCTGGGACGAAGAACGTGCAGGATTAACCAGCAAACGTCTACGTGAAGTTATTCGTTTTCAAGATCGTATGCCAGACGTGATCAACAATCCAGAGATTCATTATTTAGATTTAAAGTTTGGCAACATCTGTAATCTTAAATGTCGTATTTGCACCAGCTTTGCTAGTAGTAAATGGGCTGACGATGAAGTACGCAGTGGCATTGGCAATCAACATCATGCTGATCGTATGATTGAAATGGGAAAGTGGCCCAAGGATAATAATGCATTTTGGGACAATCTTTATTCAATCTCAGACAAAGTTGATACTCTTGAGTTATTTGGTGGCGAACCAATGTTACTTAAAGAACACGCACTATACTTGAACAAATTAGTAGAGATTGGTGGCACAGAAAACAAACTGTTAAGTTATAATACCAATGGCACACAAGATTTGTCACGTTATTATAATGCTTGGAGTAAGTTTAAAAAGGTACAGGTGTTCTTTAGCATAGACGGGGTAGGTGAACGTTTCACATATTTACGTCATCCTGCACCTTGGAATCAAGTCAATAAAAATATAAATGACCTATTAGAACATGGACCAAAGAACATTGAAGTGGCTTTTTTCTGTAGCGTCAGTGCATTTAATATTTGGTATTTAGAAGAAGTAGCAGATTGGGCTGCACAATATTCCAACTGTTACCTACATTGGAACATGGTCTATGCACCAGAACATTATTCTGCTAAATGTTTGCCTTCAGGTGTTAAAACAAAGATACGAGAACATTTGATGCACAGCAAATATAGTGATCAGTTTGAAAACATTATTAAATACATTGAAGATCAAGACAACAGTGATCACTTTCAACAATTTCTAATCTGGACATCTAAAATAGATCAAGTCAGGGAAGAAAATTTTGCTACAACCTTTCCCGAATATGCGAGAATTATACATGAACATCAAAGATAGTAAGACCTTTTGCCCGTATCCTTGGATACATATAATGACACAACCTACTGGTACTGCCAGCTGGTGTTGTGTTGCACGTGACAATTTTAAAAATGATGACGGCACAATGTTTGATCTTAACCGTGGGCATAATATTGCTGATACTTGGAACAGTAATCACATGCGCAAGATTCGTCAACAGATGCTTGACGGAGAAACTGTAAAGGGCTGTGAACATTGTTATGATTTAGAAAATATGGGTTTTCCTAGTTATCGAATTAATTATATACGTGACTGGTTTGAATACAGTGGGCATGGAGAATCAATTATGCAACGCATTGAACGTAGCATAAAAAATGACTATCGTGTAGAAGAAGCACCTTTGTACTTAGATTTTCGTTTAGGAAATCTATGTAATCTTAAATGTCGTATGTGCCAACCGCAAAATAGCAGTCAAATACAAAAAGAATATAAAAGTATTGAATTAGAAAATCAAAATGACGGTAATTTTATTAAACAAAACTTTACATGGGGTCAGTTTGTAGACAACTTAACACCATGGCAAGATGACCCTAGATTCTTACAACAAGTTAGTGAATGGTTGCCTAGCGTAGTTAAGTTATACTTTACAGGTGGTGAACCTACATTGATTGAACGTGTATATTGGATTATGGAAAAATGTGTTGAATTGGGAATAGCACAAAATATTGAATTGGTATTCAATAGCAATATGACTAATATTAAACCACGTTTTATTAATTTAGTAGAAAAATTTAAAAGTGTATTGATGTGTATCAGTGTAGACGCATATGGTTCATTAAATGAATATATCAGAGGTGCAAGTCATTGGAACACAGTTGACAAAAACGTAAGATTGTATTGTGAAAGTAAAGTAGTTGGTAATTTGTTGTTCTCACCTGTTATTCAAGTATATAACATCTTAAACATCACTGAATTACTTGATTACGCAGAAAGTTTAGAATTAGAATATGGTCGAGAAATTCACGTTACATTCTTAATTAATGATTATCCTCGTAGTTTAGACTTTCGTATTTTACCCGATAGTGTAAGAATCAAAGCTATTGATAAATTAGAAGCATGGATTCCTACTAGTAAAGTGTTAACTAAACGTGAAAACAATATGCAGGCTATACAAGCCACAATCAATGCATTAAAAGAAAACCGTCATGACGATTGGGAAGAACAATTAAAGATATTTCACAGATATACCGATTTGTTAGATTTAAAACGTAAGCAAAGTATGAGTGAATCTATCCCTGAACTACATGAATTGTTATATAAAGGTAATGTCTAATGAATACAGCATATATCTTTGGCTGCAGCCACAGCATGGGTAGTGAAATAGAAGCCCCAGGTATAGGGAGTTGCACTCCGTATAACTTAGAAAACAGTTTTACTAGTCAATTAGCAAGAATGCTTGGCTATACTCCTGTAAATAAAGGATTTCCTGGGGGGAGCAACGATTACATTTATAGAATGATACACGAAGTAAACGCAACACCCAATGATTTAATTATTGCTGTATGGACTGGAACTGAACGTATTGAAATTTATGATGAAATATTAGAAGAATGGCTACAGTTTAGTAAAGGTATGGACTTAAGTGCATCAAAGTATACTAAAACACATCAGGCTTTTTATGATTTGTTTGCAAGATTAATGGCTGATAAGTTAGGTATACGCGGGCAATTAAACAAAGTCAAGAACATTATTGCAGGAAACACGTTAGCAAAGCTTAAAAATATTCCTATTGTTAATTTAGATGCTTTTATGCCAATGAATTTTCCAGGGAAAGAATCATTGAATTGGTTATTTCCAGAAACTTCATATTGTGAATGGGCTGAACGTAACAATTATAGTCATACAAGTTGGTATCATTATAGGTTAGATGCACATACAGATTTTGCTAAACTTGCATATAAAGAAATTCTAGATAAAAACTTATTAAAATGACACCGTTAAAAAATTATTGGGCAGAGTTTATTAAACTTAACGATGCCTTAATCATAGATAGAAATCTTGCTAGTAGATTTCAAGCTATACCAGAAGCTCATCCGGGCAATGATAGAAACTATGACAACTATTTTTGGTTAGACGGATGGAGTAGTGATGGACATTGGTCAGTATTGTCTGATTTGCTCAACAATCGTGATCAAGTTAAATACCCAACAGATTTAAAGTCAGGTACAACATTATTTTTCAATACAACAGAAGGGTATTGCACAGACGAGATTTTCAAAGCAATACACGCAACTATTGATTTTTGTAAACTAGATGCCAGCAAATGTTATTATTTTAACTGTGCGACAAACGTACAAGATATATACACAGAATTTTGTGACAATAATAACATAACCAATAGATTAGCTAAATGCTACGAGAACAATTGTTATAATAATTATAATCATAGTGTTTATCGTGACCCAACCATACCTGTAAAAGAATTAGCATATGAAGATAAAAAACTATATTGTTGTTTTAACTGGAATGCTTGGCATCATAGATTAGCAATTATCGCTGCATTGAATTATTATGATTTGATCGATCAAGGTTATGTTACAAGTCCAGGTATTGATAAGTTTAAATATAATCCTGAACAAGATTTTCAATTGTTAGTTAGAGGTAGTCAATCATATTTGATTGGGCAACCTGAATTACCAGACATATTAGATCGATTAAACAATTTAAGAAACAAATATCCGTTGATACTTGATGACAGAACTACGTTTAATCGTAATACAGACTTTCCGTTATATGATTTAGTATATAAAGCGCCGGGTTATGAAGCTAGGATTAACTCATTAATAGAGTTAGTAACAGAAACACGCTTCAACAAAGAACAGTTTTTCAGTGAAAAATCGTTTTGGTCAATTAAATTAGGGAAACCCTTTATACAATTAAACGCAGTACATTCATTAAAAGGTCTACGTAGCCTAGGATATAAAACATTTAGTCCTTATATTAATGAAGACTACGATGATGAAATTGATAATGGTCGCAGAGTGTTAATGATCGCGCAAGAATTGTCACGACTACAAACTTTAAGAATGGAAAAGCCTGCACAATTCAAAGAAATCTATGAACAGATGCAGGCTATTGCAAAATACAATCAAGAAAGATTTTTAGCCAACGCTTTGTAATTTTTCAAAAGACCAATTGTTTAACCAAGTTCCTTCGTTTTTAACAATATCATCAGCAGTTACTTCATATGGACCATGTAAGTGTGGGAACACACAACATGGAACTTGCGGATGTCCGTTACCTATTCTTACAATTTTACCTGTTGCTTTATTGCGTTTCCATTCAATGCCAAAATGACAATTTTCGTCTAATTTTTTATTAGGGTTAACAGCAACAGTATCCCAATCCCACCACTCTTGAACCCAAGCAGGTTGACAGATGCGGTTAATACTTACTGGCTTATCTGAACTTACAACACCCATGCCGCGTTTTTTACCGATATCTTCTATTTCACCGTTTTTATTTAAAAAGCCCTTGTCCCAATCGGGAATTAATTCACCTACTACATCAGGATATGTTTTAGCTATCCACATAACTTCAGCAGGCCAGTCATCATAAATCTCATCTGCTGGAATACCAAAACGTCCAGAACCTTGTGGGTCAGCTCCTGTGAATTTTTTATCAGGTCCAAACTTGTGGAAAGTACTTACTAGTTCACCATCTACAAATTTATTAATAGTTTGTCCACCGTCTGGGGTTTCGTATCGTAAACCTGGTACTACATCTACTGATGCAATTTTAGTATTAACATTATACTGCCAATCAAGTATCATAAATAAACTCCCGTCTAATAAAGTATTTATAACACCTATAAAACAACCAATAAATACCTAATATAAGGACAATACCATGCAAATCATTAAGCATTTAAAAAATAACTTTGGTAATTTTCAAGAATTGAATAATAAATTTGTTGGAACTCCACCATTCCCGATGATAGTTTTAGACAACTTTTTACCTGAAGATTTTGCATTAAAATTAGCTAATGAATGCGAAACTATACCTGATCAGTATTGGACAGAGTTTACACGCAAAGGCAGCTACATGAAAGAATGTAAAAAAGTAGAACATGCACCAGTTGCGTATGAATTTGTAAATCAAATGCACAGTGCATTGGGTATGGAATGGATTTGCAATGTTACAGGAATAAAAGATTTAATTCCTGATCCTTATTTAACAGGTGCTGGTTATAGTCGTAGCTTTACAGGTGATAGTTTAAAAATGCACACTGACTTTAACTGGAATGAACAAATTAAAGTGCATAGAATGCTTAGTTTTATTATCTACTTAAATCCTAATTGGAAAGAAGAATGGGGAGGAGCATTAGACTTCAACGACTTTAATAATGAAAAACGAATTCAACGTATACCACCATTGTTCAATCGTGCAATTATATGGCGTTATCATAAACGTGGCTTTCATGGTTATCCTGATCCATTAACTTGTCCTGAAGGCATGAGTAGAAATACTTTTAGATTATTTTATTATTATAGTGATGCTCAACATAAAACCGATGATCGCCCTCATCGCAGTTTATATTGGTTTGATAAAGAATTAGGAGAACCATATGATATCCCAACTCATAAGTAAAGGATATAACATTAACGATCCTTGGGATTGTGTAACAATATTTGAAAACAAATTAGCAGAATATGCAGGATCAAAGTATGCTGTATGTGTAGATAGTTGCAGTAGTGCGTTATTCTTGTGTATGAAATATTTAAACATTACCGATCAAGTTATCACACTCCCAAAACATACATATGCCAGCGTACCTATGCAATGCATTCATGCTGGAAATAAAATACGATTTGTAGATCAAGATTGGTCAGGATACTACAATTTGGGCAACACGCACATTATCGATGGAGCTGTTTGCTTTAATAAAGGCATGTATGTTCAAGATTCATATTTTTGTGTGAGTTTTCATCATAGAAAAACATTGAAAATAGGTCGCGGTGGTGTTATACTAACTAATAACATTAACTTTGTAAATTGGTGTAGACCTATGATTTACGATGGACGTCATAAAGAAGTTATGCACGATGTTGATAATTATGAATGTATTGGTTATCATATGTATATGACTCCTGAAGAAGCAGTTAAAGGTTTATTGTTGTTAGAAGATATAGCCGATGACAATCCAGTAACAGGTAGTAGTAAAACTTACAAAGATTTATCTAAGCAACCAGTATTTGAGCCATATTTAGCCTAATGAATGTGTACTTTTTTCAATGCCAAGAAGACTTTAACGGCAATATGTATTTGCCTTATAGTTCAGGAATACTTTGGACATATGTAAGTCAACATAAAGATATTACAGATAATTATAAACTAATTGATATCTATTTTGAAAAAATTGATCCAAATTTATATATTGAAAAAATTGTAGACCCCGACGTTGCATTATTCAGTAATTATGGTTGGAACACAACATATCATTTAACTATTGCTAAATTAATTAAAGAAAAATACCCTAATTGTAAAATTATAATAGGCGGTCCTAATGCTCAACAAGATCAAACTTATTTACAAGAGCATAGTTATGTAGATATAAGTGTTTGGGGGGAAGGCGAACAAACTCTTTTAGAACTGTTACGTGCATTACTTAATAACACAGATTTATCTACAGTTAATGGATTAGCCTATATACAAAACAACACATATACACTTACACCTACACGTGAACGATTAAAAGATGTTAACGTGATACCAAGTCCTTATTTAACTGGACTGTTTGATAGTTTTTATGAAAGATATGATTATAACTTTATGCCTGTTTGGGAAACTAACAGAGGATGTCCTTATAGTTGCACATTCTGTGATTTAGGCGCAGATTATTATAGTAAAGTTTATCAGTTTAGTGATGAAAGGTTATTTGCTGAAATTGATTATTTCACTAAAAAGAAAACCGAATACATCGAAGTTGCTGATGCTAATTTTGGCATTATCAAACGAGATTTAGAATTGGTAAAATATATAAGACAGCAACATCTATCTACTGGATACCCAGAAAAGATTAGTGCTACTTGGGCAAAAAGCAGCCCCGATCGTATATTTGAAATGAGTAAAATATTAGATAGTATGAATAGGGGCGGTGTAACATTAGCGTTACAAAGCAGCAATAAAGCTACCTTAATGAACATTAAACGAATTAATATTGCAAATGATAAATTAGCAGAAATCAGTAAACGATATGCCGACAATAATATGCAAACTTATCACGACTTTATTGTTGGGTTACCAGGTGAAACTCTACAGAGTTGGACTGAGGGATTATTAAATGTGTTAGACATTAATCCTGAGGGTTGGATATTTGGGCATCCTCTAGAGGCATACAAGAATACTGAGTTTAGTGATATAGATTATATTCAAAAGCATGGACTAAAATTTGCTTATACACCTCAAGTAAGTTTTTTTGCTAAACGAAATAAGAATATTCCTATTGAGTACGGTAATTATGTAATGGCAACTAACACACTGACTACTGAAGAATATTTGGAATGTTTTTTATTTAAATGGTTTTTAATTAGTAGTCATAGCTTAGGCTGGACTAATCTTTTAAGCAAATCATCAGGTATGAAACTTAGTAGCTTTTACATATTGTTATATGAGTATATGAAAAATAATGATTGTTTAATGCGTGATCAATATTACGCAACCAAAAATGCATTAGAAAATACAATAACCAACAATGATTTTTGGGGCAGACAAATGTTTGGTGACGATGATATATATTGGGATTACGATAGTGCGTCTTGTATAGTATATCAACAAAACAGAAATCAGTTTTTTGCTGACCTGCAAAAATTTATTAAAAAATGTCTACCTGACCTTAATATAAATATCGTAGACGAAATCGATAAGCAAATCGTTAAACCTAATATAGAATTTAAACAATTTTGTATAAACACTTACTGGTACGGGAGAAGAAAGAAAGCATGGAAATGTTAAGTAAAGTTAATTCAAATACGGAATGGGGTACACTAAAAGAAGTTATTCTAGGTAATGCAGAGTTCGCTAGAGTTCCTGTGACCAAATATAAAGATATTCACTGTGTAGACTATGCAAACTATGACATGGTTAATAAATTACCTGGAGGTAGTTATCCTTCACAGGTAATAGAAGAAACCAAAGAAGACTTAAATTTATTTCAAACTCAATTAGAAAGTGTTGGAGTAAAAGTATTGCGACCTGATATTGTTAATCATGCCAAATATCATTCTAGCCCAAATTGGACAACTGATGGTTATTACAGCTATTGTCCTAGAGATAGTGTGTTAGTAATAGGTGACATGCTTATTGAAACTCCAATGGTACTTAGATCACGCTTTTTTGAAACATATGCTTATAGAAATATTTTTAAAGAATATTTTAAAGCAGGTAGCAAATGGATTTCAGCTCCTAAACCTGAATTGTTAGATGAGTTATATGACCGTACAGATTTGAGTAAACCTACACTTACAGACTTTGAACCAGCGTTTGATGCTGCTAATGTTGTTAAGTGTGGTAAGGATTTATTTTATCTTGTAAGCAACAGTGGTAACAAAATTGGTGCACAATGGTTGCAAACTATTTTAGGTGACAAGTATACAGTACACATATTAGAAAATATCTATGCTTACGTACACTTAGATACAAGCATTATGCCATTAGCACCAGGTGTAGTATTATTAAATCCTGATCGTGTTAATGAAAATAACTGTCCGGAATACTTTAAATCTTGGAAAAAGATTTATTGTGAAAAACCTGAAGAAACCCCTTACTTAGAAAACTGGGCTCCTGCTAGCCCATGGTTAGGTATGAATGTTTTAAGCATTAGCGACAAATTAGTTGCCGTAGAAAATCGACAAACTAATATCATTAAACAATTAGAAAGTAATGGCTTTGATGTAATGCCAATTCAAATGCGTCATTGTAGAACATTATCAGGTGGTCCTCATTGCGCTACATTAGATACTGTGCGTGACGATGAATATGGAGATTACAAATGATAAGATTTTTTCGTAATATTTGGTACAAAATTAAATTAGAAATTAGCTATCGTAAAAAGCTTAAAGAATTGCGTAAAAGAGATCCTTTTATCTACAAATGATTTACTATGCAAATGGATGCAGCTATACTTGGGGCGGCTCACTATTCAATTTTGATCATTATAACGTATGGTTGCCCGATCAACCTGCTAGCCACCCCTTTAATCAAAAAAGATTAAAAACTGTATATCCATATCATTTAGGTCAATTAATAAATGCTGATGAAGTTATAAATGATAGTTTAGGTGCTGGATCAAACTATCGCATTGTTAGAACAACACTTGACTACTTTCACAATCTGTTATTACAAGACAAAGATATCTCAAATCATTTTGTAACTATTCAATGGACTGAGCCTAGTCGTTATGAATATTACAGTGAAACAAACAAATCATGGGCACTACTTACTCCTGCATCTATGTTATATGAACACAAAGTATCAAATAACAGTCAAGTATTAAATGATCATGAATATTATTACAAAAATTTTAATTCTAATATACAAGACATTAAAACTTACATACAACATGTAACAACATTAGGTAACTTTTTTAAAGTACATAATATTCCATACTTGTTTTTTAAACACACAGGTTGGGATTATATCTATCAGAAAAATCAATTAGAATATACAAAATTATTATCACAGTTTAATTGGTTAAAAGATGATCCATTGGTTTATAATATGTTAGCATCAAACATAGATACAGTTATAGGTTCACACCCCAGTGAGTTAGGACATAAACAATGGGCTGATATCTTGTTTAATGAAATTAAAAGAAAAAACTTATTATGAAACTTGCAAAATTAAATTTGTTAAATTCAAAATCATTAGATGATATTTTATCATACAGCACATCATATCCTAATGAAATAAATTATACAACTGATTTTTTTGGGCACGATGATATTAAATATTCTGATTCTTGGCAGAAAGAACATTTTAATTATAAAATAAACAATTATGGATTTAGGGGAACTGATTTACCCAATAGTACCGATATAGCAGCATTTGGCTGTAGTTTTACTTTTGGTACTGGATTGCCTGAAGAAATGCTATGGCATAGATTATTGTCTGTAGAATTAAATAAAACCTCTGTAAATTTTGGATTGCCTAGTAGGTCTATATCTTCAATGATTGATATGTTTTTAATATTATCACAACATATACAAATAAAAAATGCTGTTTTCTTATTCCCTAGTTTAACCAGATTACAAATAGCAAAAAATCACCCAAATTTAGATATACTTACACATCTTAACATATGCAATGATGTTAATTCGGCTGTAAACAAAGATTTTGGTGTTGATTCGAGTGATATATATCGATCCATACCTTTAGAAGATATGTATAAAATTTGCAAAAACCAAATTTATCTGCTAGACTATATAGCAAGATTGAGGAATATATCCATATACATTAGTTCATGGGAAAATCAAACATATAATTTTTTAAAATTAATGGAGTTAGAGTCTATTGTATTGTTACCTGAGTGGACTTCACAATATGTACCAATAGATGACAAAGCACGAGACAAAAAACATCCTGGACCTCTGCATCATGTTAAATGGATGAATCAAATTAAAGGATTTATTAAATGAATCATATAGGATTAAGTTGCGGATTTCACGATGCAGGTTTAACTGTTATCAGTGCTGACGGCGAAATAAGATTTGCCAGTCACAGTGAGCGTTATAGTAAAGTTAAACACGATAAAGACCTATGTACTGAAATAGTAGAAGATGCATTGAATTATATGCATGGTCCCTATACACTTAATTACTATGAAAAACCCTGGTTAAAACTATATCGTCAATTTCGTGCAGGACAAGATTTAACTTATCCAAGTGCTAAAAAAGTAATAGGCACAAAAGTGTTGGATTGTTTTGATACACAACATGTAAAAACACATAGTCATCACAAATGTCACGCTGCTGCTGGATTCCAAACAAGTCATTTCACTGACGCAACCGTAGTTGTTATTGATGCTATAGGTGAAATGGACACAATTAGTATATGGGACGCACGTTACAATCGTCATGGCATAGCACAGTACAAAAAACTATGGAGTAAAAGTTATCCTGATAGTATAGGTTTATTCTATAGTGCTATGACAAAGCGTGCGGGGCTTAAACCATTAGACGAAGAATATATTCTCATGGGCATGGTTGCTTATGGAAGCAGTACATTAGCAGACATAATGAAGTTTGAAGTATTAGACAGTGCTAAAAACTTTCAATTTAAAAATAATCTACATATAGGCGTAGATGACAATTTCATGTCACATTTAAGTGACATGGATATTGCTGCTTGTACACAAAAGATCACAGAAGATTTAATATGTAATGTTATGAAACTTGCTGTTAAACTAGGTCGTAGCAAGAATTTAGTATATGGCGGCGGCGTAGCACTTAACTGTCTAGCAAATAGATTGTTAGGTAATTATTTTAACAAGATATGGATTATGCCTAACCCAGGCGATGCTGGCAACAGTTTAGGCGCAGCAGCATTAAGTTATGGTAAAGAAGTAGCATGGCGCGATGCTTTCTTAGGTCATGAAATTAAAGGTCCATACCCCGTTGAGAATATTATTTCTGAATTAGCAGTAAATAAAATGGTAGGTGTTGCTAGTGGACGTAGTGAGTTTGGACCAAGAGCATTGGGCAATCGCAGTTTATTAGCAGACCCACGTGGAACTGAAATTAAAGATATAGTAAATGAAATTAAACGCAGACAAAAATTTAGACCTTTCGCGCCTATCATACTTGAAGAAATGGTACATGACTATTTTGTTATGCCCCGTCATTGGAATGATAGTAGATATATGCAGGTTGTCGCCCCTTGCAAGTTTCCTGACTTATATCCTGCTATCGTACACGCTGATTATAGTAGTCGTGTACAAACAGTGCCTAACGATGGCAGCGGCATTAGAAAATTATTAGAACGTTGGTGTGAAATTACAGGTTGCCCTATGCTATTAAACACGAGTTTAAACATACGTGGCGAACCAATGGTAAATGATCGGGTCGATGCTGATCGTTTTGAAAAATTATACAACCTTAAAGTCTGCTCATAAGTAATCTACATGCTTAGAGATGTATTTTACTACGGCAAAAAGCCAAACGTTCATCCACGTGAAAGATATGCTGAATCATTTGAAGATGCACGTAGACAAGCAACAACCGAACATTTTTGGATAGTCAATGAATTTTGTGACTATCGTGGATTCGATTGGGATTTTGATTTTGAATTATTACCTGACGAAGATGTTTGGGCCGAAGCACATATAAACATATGGCCTAGTATACATCAAAAAGATAGTGGTACTTGGCTAGTTGCTAATAACGATAGTGAAGTAAAAATATATCGTGCGGACGTTGAACCACTAAAAAGAACAAATGAAAAACACAATTGTTGGGTAGTCAACGATAAGATAGACGAAACTAAATTTGATTTGACGTGGCATCCTGATCCTACAGAACCACCTTATATCTATAAATGGGGTTCACGTTTTTATCCAGTGCAAGTAAAAGCCTGTTTAGAATATCATACACCAGGTGCTACCGATATAAAATACATGCCATATGGCGTTGAATTATTACCTGAATGGGATCGCTGGGAAATTCCTGATAATGTAGATAAATCAAATTTTGATTTCACATGGCGTCCCGATCCACGTGAACCTGCATATATCTATGAATTTGGTACACAATGGCATACTAACGGTGGACCTAGATATATTTGTGATAATGCAACTGAAGTAAAGTATACTGGTATAAACTGTAAAGTTAAAGAAACTACAGATAATTGGGAAGTTTTAACACAGCGTAAAATAAAGAATTTTGATTATAGTTGGCATCCTAGTAATACCGATGAACCTTATATCTATGTATTTGGTAATCACTATTATCCAGCAGAAGTACTGCCTACAATTCAATATGTTGTGCCAGGCGCTACACAAATAAAATATGTACATGATATTGTAGCAACATTAGATGTAAACATAGGAAATTGGGTAACACATGAAGATGTTATTGATTTTGATTATAGTTGGTTCCCGCACCCTAATGACCCACCTTACATTTATCAATGGGGTAACAAATTTTATGGCAGTGATTTAAAACCAACTGTAGAATATATTGTTCCTAACGCAACTGACATTAAACATATGTCACAAGATGTTAAACTTAAACCAACAAATAACTGGACTGAATATTGTAATATTGATAAAAATAAGTTTGATTATAGTTGGCGTCCTGATCCAACAAGCCCTCCCTATATCTATGTATGGGGTAATAAACACGTGCCTGGAGTTGTAAGCCCTACTATTGAATATACTGTAGAAGGCGCTAGCGAATATAAGTTTGTTTCAGACGATGTTGAAGTATTACCCGAGTTAGATAAATGGAACATTATTGATGATATTGACTTTAAAAAGTTTGACTTTACATGGAGACCTAATCCTAAAAGTCCGCCATATATCTATGCATGGGGCAATAAACACGTTAGTGCTGAATTAAAACCCACAATTGAATATATAGTTCCTAATGCTACAGAATATAAGTTTATGGATGAACTTGTAGAAGTATTGCCTCAAACTGATCGTTGGGTAATGTATCAGCAAATTGACAAAACTGAATTCGATTTAACATGGCGTCCTGATCCAACAAGCCCACCCTATATCTATGTATGGGGTAACAAGTATATTGCAGGTGAATTGCAACCTACTATTGAATACCATACTCCTGGGGCAACTGAAAAAAAATATATGCAAGAACCTCTTAAGGTACTTCCTATCAGTGAAAACTGGAAAATACTACAAGAAATTGACAGAAGTAAGTTTGATTTAAGTTGGCGTCCAGACCCACGTGAACCTGATTATATCTATGTATGGGGTAACAAATATATACCTGCTGAATTAGAATCAACATTAGAATATCATGTGCTAGGTGCAACTGAAATTAAGTACATGGGCAATGTTGACGTTGAACCACAATATGATCGTTGGAACATTCTTATACCTGTTGACAAAAGTAGTTTTGATTTTACTTGGAGACCTGATCCACGTGAACCTGCATACATTTATGTATGGGGCAACAAATACAACGATGCACAACGTGAACCTACAATCGAGTATCATACACCAGGTGCAACACAACGCAAGTACATGAATGATAGGGTAGCTACTACACTACCTGACATGGATAATTGGACAACACATATACCTGTAGAAAGTTTTGATTATAGTTGGAGACCTGATCCAAAAAGTCCTCCTTATATCTATGTGTTTGGTAACAAATGGAACGATCCTGCGACTGAACCTACAGTAGAATATAACGTCAAAGGTGCCACTGACTACAAATATATTTCAGATATTATTGCTATTACTAAACCTAATTTACAATATTGGCAAATTAGTAACAATGATGACTTAGAAACATTTGACTTTAGTTGGAGACCTAATCCTAAAAGTCCACCTCAAATATATCAATGGGAAAATAATGGACCTAGATATATAATGCCTGACGCATCAGATGTTGTATTAATGAAATATGACACATTGAATCAACGCACACAAGTTAAACGTTACCATATTAAAACTACACTTGAAGATTTGATTAACGAGCATAGTGATGAGGTGTTTTGGGCTATAAACCCTGATTTAAATTATAGCAAATTTGATTTTAGTTGGAGACCAAACGAAGAAAACTTTAGACACATTAACGTGTTTGGTAACGAATACAGTAAAGACACACAAACGTATTATGTTAACGGTCCATTGTATATGATGGGGCATCATGAATACAATTATGTAGAAGGTCAAAAAGTAGAAATTGATAGTAACTTGTCAATGTTTTTTGTTGATCGTAGTAACGAAGAAAGCACAGCTAGATTTAATGAACTTAAAGCACGTTATCCGCAATTACAAAAAACACGTTATTTAAACAGTTGGGTAGATACAATTAATCGTTGCTTAACTAGAGCCACAACTAACTTATGCTGGATACTAAACAGTGAATTGGATTATAGTGATTTTGATTTTAACTTTTATCCAAGCCCTTGGCAAACAAAAATGATACATATTTTTGGTACTCAGTGGAATCATTGGGGTACTACATTCATGATTAACAAGGAAACTTTCCATGAAGGCACACAATATCTTAAGTTAATCGAACATGCCAATCCTTTAAACTTTGTAAAAAGCAAACGTGCAAAGGCTAACACTTGTTTATATGATGTTGTATTAGTCGACCATGAAAATAATGAATTAGATGATGTTAAAAAGTTAATTAAAAGTAAAACAGGAAAAACACCTACAGTTATTAAATATAACAGAACTTATCTACAAACATTTAAAAATTATTTAAAAACACTATTAGTTAAAAAAGAACACTATGTTTGGATTTGCAGTAGTATTTGTGACTACACCAACTTTGACTTTAGCTATATTGCAGATCCTTTTGCAAAAGATCAGTTACACGTATTTCCTAGCAATAAACAAAAGTTTGGCGATACATTTTTAGTAGACGTTAATAAATTTATTAGTTTAGTAGATGACATGGCTAAACTAGAAGATTACAATAAAGTAAATTTTAATCAAACTCAACGTGTTAACAGATTCCCTGCCCCAGTAATACAAGTAAACGAAGACACACACGTTAATTTAACCAAGTATGAATTTGAATTTCCTTATGCTATATTTGAAACAGAACAATATAATATAGAAGATCAAGAACCATTAAATCTTTGGGAAGAAGAAACTAAAAATATTCTTATTACAAGCAATGGTGGAACACGTATTATTGTACCCAGAGAAATATACGATTATCCGTATATTAAGGAATTATACGATTTTCCGTATATTAAAACAGCAAGTAAGTTAATGGATTCACATCCAATGGACATTGTGTTTTTAAGCAATGGCGAAAAGAATGCCGAAGAAAATTATGAACATTTGTTACATGTAACTAAGAAACGTAAAAACAGAGTAGTACATGTAGAGGGTGTAAATGGTCGTGTTAATGCTTACCACGCATCTGCTACAGCAAGTCTTACCCCATGGGCATTTACAGTATTTGCTAAATTAAAAGTAGATGAAAATTTTAATTGGGATTGGCAACCAGACAGATTGCAAATACCTAAACATTATATTTTTATTGCAAAAAATCCATTGAATGGTTTAGAATATGGACATCAAGCTACGATTGCTTATAATAAAAAATTAGTTTTAAATAATCCAGGTTTAGGGTTAGACTTTACATTAGATGATCCACATGAAACAGTAGATATGTTAAGTGGGGTAGCTAACTTTAACACCGATAAATATTCTACGTGGCGTACAGCATTTAGAGAAGTAATAAAATTAAAAGCTGACTTTGAGGATATTAGTCAAGAAAGATTAAACACTTGGCTAACTATAGCAGAAGGAGAATTTGCTGAAGACTGCTTACAGGGCGCCAAAGACGCAGTTGCTTATTACAATGAAGTTAATGGTGACATTGACAAGTTAAAACTAAGTTATGAATGGGAATGGCTAAGAAATTATTATGATAATAAATCCAGTAGATGATATTAAAGATTTATTCATTGTAGAAAATATTTACTCTGATGAATTGATAAATCAAATACAGTCAACAAATTTATTATCTTACTCACATACTACAGTTAGTTGGCAAGAGCATGTGCCTAGAAAATTGCTTATATTTGATGACAGTGATATATTAGCACAACTTAATAAAGAATTACAAAGTAAGATTTCTATAATATCTGAATATATTAATGTTGATATTAAAAATGTTTCTACAAATATTTGGATAGATGAGGGACAACTTGAAGGCAAAATGAATATACATGTGGATAATCCTGGAGTTGGTGTAGCCATGCAAATTTACTTATTACCAAATGATGTTAATTTGGGTACAAAATTTTATTATGATTGCAGTCCAGATTGGTTATCTGGAACATTAAGATATGATTTTCCGTTTAAAGTAAACAGTGGGTACATTATGATAAACGGACCAAAACAATATCATGGCCCTCCCAAAATAATTCCCAATGGCACTATACGTTGTAGTTCTTATAGTTTATTCACATAAGGCATAAATATTAGCACGCCGCTAAACCTTTCGGTGTATAGTAATTAGGTAAGACCTAGGGCGTAGTTAGGATCCAGTTGATTTGCGCAAATCAACACTCTGATAGCTACAGAGGGAAAAGATAAACCGATATTATGAATATTAGCAAAGAAACAATATGGCACTTTGTGTGCAAAGAATGTAAGAATTGGTGGAGCATAGCTAATAGCGATAGTTGGCATCCAAAAAAGTTGTATTGTCCACACTGTGGTGTTATAAATAGATATGAAGAAAACTTGACGGGGTATACACCGCAATCTCCCAGTGATGGGTCTGGCCGTGAAAGGATTTGAGTTTTCTTCATATAGTTTAACGGCGTAAACATTGAGTGTAAAATTGGACCAGACGGGAAGTGCGACTCTTCCCCACCTCCACCAAAAGCATATTGTTAGTCGTCTGTAGCGGCGCTCAAAAAGAAACACAGTATGCTTCTGATGGGGGTGCGTAGGATCGATGGACAAAGAATAAACTTAATGCGCCCGAGAGGCGACTGACGATATCAGCGCAAAAACGTTAAATGCAAACGATAGTGCATACGCCTTAGCCGCCTAAAAACTAGCTATAGCCGGGGTTGGTAACCTTGTCAAATAATAACCAGGAAAGGCTCGCAAGAGCCTTTCTTTTTATAAATATTGGTATGCAACAAATACAAGCTAATTTCGTTCCCTATATTGACAGATATGAAGGCGCTTCGGTCAACATCAATAAGATCATATTTGACTATGAAGTAATCAAAGATAAATTAACTGACGTAGTTGATCATGGAAACTCAGTTTTGGTACAAAAGAAATTCCATATATTAAAAAATGGAGTTTTTGATACTGCTATAGATAACGTATCATATACTCAGGGGATTATAGATTATCTACAAAAGCGTATTAATTTTAATAGTGTGACATATAGAAGCATACAACCCAATACTTGTTATAACTGGCATTATGATACTGGTGGATTATGTTACCATATCCCAATAATTACTAATGCTGGCTGTTGGTTTGTATATGAAAATCGTTCTTTTAGTATGCCAGCTAATGGAACAATTTATGCTGTAAATTCAAGCAAAAATCACACTTTTGTTAATGCAGGAAGTGAACCTAGAATACATTTAACCTTTGAAGTCCTATAGACTAAATAATAGATGAACCTCAAAGAGTTACATTCTTTTAAGCTATCAGACGCAGTTAAGTTCCACGATAAGTTGAACCCAAAACTTTTTCACGGGCAGCATTTAGATTCAATAGTCAAAAAAAAGCTATTAGTTATAGCAGAAGATTTTTTAAGTGAGTTAGGAATTAGTGATTTAAAAGTTAAAGATATTACAGTATCAGGATCTAATGCTGCCTATTCTTATACCCCGCATAGTGATTTGGATTTGCATATCTTAGTAGATATGAATGAATTAGATAATAATGAAGTTTACAAAGAATTGTTTACTGCTAAGAAAAATATCTATAATGACACACACGATATCAAAGTCAAAGACATTCCAGTAGAATTGTATATACAGGATAGTAATTTACCTGTAGTTAGTTTAGGTGAATATAGTTTATTGCAAAATAAATGGTTAAGATTGCCTACAAAACGTAGAGCGAATTTAGACCAAACAGCTACTAAGTCAAAATATGAAAAGTTAAAAAGTTTGGCTGACCGTGCATTACAATCAAGAAGTTTACCTAAAATTAAAAAAGCAATTGACAAAATTAAAAAATATCGTCTAGCTGGCTTAGATAAAGCAGGTGAGTTTAGTCCTGAAAACCTAGCATATAAGATGTTGCGTACACAGGGATATATTCAAAAGTTATTTGACTTACGTGATAAGTTACATAGTGAAAAGTTAAGTTTTGAAACTATGTATCAAAATCCATTAAAGCAAGATGTAACAGAAAACTTTAACCAACCTTATCCAATAAAATGGGAAAAAAGTGAAGTCGGCAATTCACAAGATGCTTTGGCTACACTAGACGACGGCAGTCCATTATCAATAATGTTTAATGATGTAGGTAATGATCAATGGCAAGTGGAGTTCTATAGAAATAACAGTCAAGGAATTACTGGAAAAGGTGATTCCCAAAGAGTCTTTGCCACTGTACTAAATGCTATTAGTAAATTTATTAAAAAGAATAAACCTAGTACTCTATTTTTTGGCTCAGTAAGAAAAGAAGATCCTAAAGGTAGCAGAAAAAAACTATATGATAGATTAGTTCAAAAATATGCTAATCAATTAGGATACGATGTAAACAAAGTAGAACATCCTGAAACAACAGATTTTAATTTAATACGCAAAGATCAAAGTGTGACGGAAGCCTCAGGATATATTCCAAAATTATTGTATCATGTAACTCCCACTAAAAATATAAAATCAATCGCCAAAGAAGGTTTAAAACCCGGCATAGGAGACAGATCAAATAAAATAATGAGAGAAAAATCTGGAATCTATGTATTCCCTAGCAGGATGGCAGCAGAAGATGCAGTGATGAATTGGTTAGGTGATGAATTCGAAGATGAACCATTAACGATGCTAAAGATAGATACCTCTGGATTGGAAGATCACATTTCTAAAGGTGCAGGATATGAATTTATTATTGACACTATTATTGAACCTAATAGGATAAAGAAAGTCAACATATCACTTGAAGAAGCCTCAGGATACATTCCCAGTTATGCCCAAAGAAACGATCCAAGATTTAAAACGGCATTGACAGTTGATGTAAAACCTGATAGTATAAAAAAGAATGCTAAAGCATTTGGGTTTAAGACAAGTAGAGCAGGCATACCCCCACAGGCAAGACCAGACGGAAAGTTCTAATGTTAGAGTTTGACACTGCCCTAGAAGCGCAAAAGGTTCACGCGCAAATACGGGCTAAAATGTCTGAAAATGAATTTTTACGTTTTAAACGTGATCTTTGGGCTATATCTAATAATATTGATAAGATGATAAGCGAATTATCATCTATGGAAGTCAAAGCCCGTCAAACACGTAATTCAAGAAACTTGGTCTCACAACGTGAAAAAATTCTTGACGCCATACAACTTTTGGACAAATTGATTACGTTCCAAATTTTACTTCAATAATATCAAATACTTACGTAGCCAAAAAGTTCTTGCATTTTCCTGCAAAATCCGTATAATGTACATATAGGTTGATTGTTTTTTTAACAGAGGATATTTATATGGCGACAATTTCAGATAACAACACTATTACTAGTGTACAAGCACGTAAGTCTTTACTTGCTGCATTTAAAGTACAACGTCCAGTATTTTTATGGGGTCCTCCCGGTATCGGTAAATCTGAGGTTGTCTCAGAAATTACTAACGAATTGGGTGGTCTTATGATTGACTTGCGCATGGCGCAAATGGAACCAACTGACATTCGAGGTATTCCTTACTTCAATAAGGATAACGGTAAAATGGACTGGGCTCCCCCAGTTGATTTACCTGACGAGGAACTTGCTAGTCAGTATCCCATGGTTGTCTTATTCTTAGACGAATTCAATTCGGCTCCCCCAGCTTGTCAGGCTGCAGGTTATCAGTTGATTCTTAACCGTCGTATAGGCAAATACAAACTGCCCGATAACGTTGTTATCGTTGCAGCTGGTAATCGTGATACTGACAAAGGTGTTACTTATCGCATGCCTATGCCGTTAGCTAATCGTTTCTTGCATTTGGAAATGCGAGCAGACTTTAACAGTTGGCAGACTTGGGCTGTTAATAAAGGCATTCACGAGGATGTTGTTGGTTACTTAAGTTTTGCTAAACAGGACTTAAACCAATTTGATAGTAAATCTTCTAGTCGTGCATTCCCAACTCCCCGTACATGGTGTTTTGTGAGCGATTTAGTTAAAGATAAAGACATTGACAATGACACTTTGCATAACTTAATTGCAGGTGCGGTTGGTGATGGACTTGCTATCAAGTTTATGGCGCATCGTAAAATTTCTAGTAAAATGCCTAACCCAGCTGATATTTTGGCAGGTCTGATAACTGATCTTGCAGTTAAGGAAATTTCTGCAATGTACTCATTGACCGTTTCAATGTGTTACGAACTTAAAGATGCACTCGACAATAAAAAAATTGATCGTAAAAAGTTCCACGAAATGGCTAACAACTTTATTACTTACATGATGAACAATTTTGAAACAGAATTGGTTGTTATGGGCGCACGTATTGCTCTTAAAGTTTATGGTCTTCCAATCGAGGCTTCTCAATTAAAATGTTTTGACGATTTTCATAAAAAATTCGGCAAATACATTACTGAGAATGGTAAAGATTAATTAAGGAAATTTATGAAAAATTATACTCTTATTATGGCGGTATCTAGTGCATTGCTAATTTCGGCGTGCGCTAGTTCTCCGAAAAAGCAACCAGTGTTGGTCGAAGCCGCACCCCCAATTAAGTTATCTAAATTGGATCCAGACGAGCGTCAGGCTGAAATCAAACGTGAAAAATCTATTGCAGAACGCAAAATGGTTGTAACTGATATTCCTGATTGGTTCCTTACCCCGCCCAAATCAGATGAAAATGTGTTATATGCGGTAGGCACTGCTACTAGTACAGACCTTGCTGTAGTTGTTGAAAAATCTATTTTAGATGCTAAAAGCCAATTAGCCGATCAAGTTAATGGCAAAATCAGTAACAACACTAGGCAGATTATCAAAGAGGGTGACGGTGGTCATAAACCATTATCTTCATATGAGCGTGCTACTACAAACGTTACCTTGCAGACTGCTGTAAAAAATTATGTAGTAGAACAAAAAAGCATTCATCCTACTGAAACTGGGTTCCGTGCTTATGTCTTAGTAAAATATCCAATTGAAGATTCTAATTCATTAGGTACTTCAATTGATAACTTTAAGGCTATGAAAGAATTGGAACAGCAAGTAAAGGATAATGATAAGCGTGTGCTTGAGGATGACGCCAAATCATATCCGTTACCTAAATAATATTTAGGAGTAACTTATGAAACGTAGTCTGTTGGGTTGTGTTGCACTTATTTTGGCTAGCGTATGCAAAGCTGAAGTAATGGAATTGGATCTTGAGGCTCATTACAAAATGAGTGAGCATGATAGTATTGCCCAAGCAAGAAATTATTGTATTGCCGATGCAAAACAACAGGCTGCGAATTATGGTTCTAGTTTTGTTGAAACATCATTATCAGTTAATGAATCCGAATCAGTAAATGGCAATGTTGTTTCACATGGAACTACCCAAACACATTCACTAAGTATTGATTTAATTACTGCCAAATTGTTGGAAGAAAACATTATAACAGAAAATAATACATTAACATTTTATTGTACTGTACATACTAAGTTTGATCCTGACGATGTAAAAAATAAAATAGAAACTTTGGTTAACAATAAAAAGTTAGAGAAACAGTTAGATGAACAATCTTACCAAATATCTCAACTTAAAAAAGAATTAATACAAACTAAAGAAACTTTGGCATCGTCAGTACCTATTTTCTACACAAAAGAGCGCCCTGACTACGACCCATTTCCGCAACCCTACGAAACGTCTGCTGAAAAACAAATCAGATTAGACCGTGAGAAAATGGCTAAAATGGCAGAAAATGACCCAAATATTGACAATTATCCGATTGCGGTAAATGTAAAATACCCAAATTGTGTACTCTTTCATAGGTACTTGATTCATAACGACCACGGGTGGTTCTGGTATACGTGTGCCCCGTGATAAAACTTGACTTTTACCCAGATTTTAGCTATAATATATACAGAATTGAACAAAAGGTGATCTATGAGTGATGTAATTGGTTCTAAGAAAAAATCAAAACATAATCAAAATTTTGAAAAGTTAAAGGGTCCAACTGACCCAAAAATTGATGCATTAGCACGTGATCGTTTAATTAGCGCACGTATTGGATTGCTACTTAAACATTCGTTTTTTGGTAACTTGGCAACCCGAATGAAACTTACTAACGCCGATGAATGGTGTAGCACTGCTGCTACTGATGGGCGTCACTTTTATTATAACTCACGTTTCATACAGTTATTAAAAAATAAAGAAGTTGAATTTCTTGTGGGTCATGAAGTGTTGCACGTTGTGTATGATCACCTTGCACGCCGTGGCAAACGTGACCCAATAGTGTGGAATATTGCTAACGACTATGCAGTCAATGCCGATCTTAAAAAACAAAAAATTGGCAACTTTATTACATCAGTGCCTTGTTTGTATGAACAAAAATATGATGGCAAAATTAGTGAGGAAATTTATGATGACCTCATGAAAAATGCCCAACATATTGATATGAATACATTGATCGATAAAATGATCGATGAACACATGGAAGGTGATGGTGAAGGAGGCGGCGATGGCGAAGGTGATGAAAACGGCGATAAAAAAGGTAACGGTCGCCCAAAATTAACTCCTGAGGAACGTGAGGAAATTCGCAAAGAAATAAAAGAGGCTATACTCAATGCTGCACAGGGTGCTGAACCGGGTTCACTTCCCGCAGGTGTTGATCGTTTGATCAAAGATATGACTGAATCAGTTATGCCGTGGCGTGAATTGATTCAGAATAATCTAACAAGTGCAATTAAAACTGATTTTAGCTGGATGCGCCCTTCACGTAGAAGTTGGCATATGGATGCTATCATGCCCGGTATGACCCCAGGTGAGGAAATCGATGTAACTGTTTTTATCGATCTTAGCGGATCTATTTCAAATGAACAGGGTAAGGAATTTTTGTCTGAGGTTGCAGGCATGATGCAGGCATTCGACGGTTATAAAATTAATATCGCATGTTTTGATACTCAGGTATACAACTATCAAACTTTCACTAGCGAAAACTTAGATACTGTTGATGACTACCAACTAGTTGGTGGCGGTGGCACCGACTTTGATTGCATCTTTAAATTTCTTAAAGAACAAGGTAATGTGCCGAATCGACTGATTGTCTTTACTGATGGTTATCCGTTTGGTTCGTGGGGTGACCCGGACTATTGTGATACGACATGGATTATTCATGGTGATCCGAATCCTAATCCCCCGTTTGGTACTTACGCAATTTACGATGATCATAAAAAGCGTTGAGGAGATATACATTTATGAATCTCCTGACGGCGGTAAAACAGTTTATCGCCGTCTACCTAACTCTAATAATAGGGAAATGATTCAAGAGGATCCTGAACGTAAGTATATTCAACAATGGAATTACTGGCGCGATATACTTAAAACTGCTAGAGATAATCCAACGTTAGATGATGCTGTAAAAAAAGCTGAAATGATATATGAACTCGTTAAAAATAGATGATGCTTTAGAATTAGATATTAATACATGGTTTACTGAAAGAGCAGTAAAAGACAACCCTATACATTTTGTTAAAGCTAATACACCATTAAATCATAGTTCTTTAATTTGGGTGTTAGAAACTCTTAAAGGTAGATATTATATTGGTGAAGAAAGGTCTATTAATGATCTTTTCGGTTTTAATACTGTTTCTTATATATATTTTGAAGATCCAACAGAAGCCATGTATTTTGATTTGCGTTGGTCTTAATAAATATTCGGGTAAGATTAAATACTGTTAAATATTCACTACGCATAGGAGAATATTTATATGGCATTTTTAAGACACGTTGGTAAACATGGCGACAGAAAAGTTGCAGTAGTTTTCCGTGAAGTTCCAGGCGAGCCACACATGGCTCTAGTAGTGTATACTCAATTATTAAATCAAAATATACACGATCCATTGATTCAATGTATTGATAGTGATATTGGGCAAAACAGCAAAGACCTTGCTGACGCATTAAATCGTACACATACACGTGACGGTAAAATCATTCTTCAAGTATTGCATAGTGAAGGCATGTTGAAGAAAGTACAAACAGAACAAATCGTTATGACACCATCTCCTAATCAACAGATTAGACTCGATGAATTGAATAAAATTCTTGACGAAATGGAAAAGGGCGAAGATGCTGTTAAACGTATGGCTGAATTAGACAGTCAACGCGGTATGCAAGACCCTGCGCAAGTAGCACGTAGAATGCGTGAAGGTCGCGATGCTCAAACTGCTCCAGTAGTTGCAGCTAGCGGCGATGCTTTAGGTGATACAGCATTGGCAAATAATTTGCGTCAACAAGCTGCTAAAATGAGTGCCGAAGCAAAAGGATTATTAGCAGAAGCAGAAAGAATGTTGAAAGAAGCTGAATTTCTTAACCCAAGTTCTGTAGCAGCACCTAGTGTTGAGGCACCCGCAAAAGTTAAAAAAACCAAAGCGAAGAAAGTTAAAGTAACAGTATAAGAGTAACATGTCACCAGATTTTATTAAAAAATGGGAACACATATTAGAAGATGTTGAAAAGCAAAAAATTCCTGTGGAGTTTATTAAAAAATTAATTATTAAACTTCACGGGAAGCGTCAACAAACTATTAATATAGCAAAACTACTTAATCAAGGTTTAATCCCTGAACAAGTTGAAGATGCAGTTTCACGTAAGCTAAATGAAATGGATGCTGAAATAATTGGGGTAGAGTTTATTCTCAATGTAGAAAATGTAGCAAAAGTTGTGCAACCTGAAACTGATAAGTTATTAGGTAAACTTTAACCAATAAAATTGATATAAAACAAAAACTTATGTACTATAATAATATGAACAAAGTTATAGTACATAGGTTTACTATGAGTGACGTAGAAGACCCTGAATTATTTGCCGCTGAACCTATTTATAAATGGCAACAAACAGAACATGGTAGATGGGTCATGGAACGTTGTAAAGATTGTGTATTTTTTACAAACCCTAGCCAATATTCTTGGGGATATGAAATTGCCATACAGGCTGTGTTTAATGATACTGATTATATGATGTATAGGTTAAAGTGGGAATAATAAATTTTTTAAAACGACAAAAGATTGATTGGTATGTAAAATGGACAGGTAGTTCATTTAGCTTACTTACAGTTTTTCTTACTAGCGCAGACTTAGTTCCATACAACAAATGGAGTGGACTAATAACAGCTATACTATGGGTTACATTAGGAAATCTATGGCGTGAAAGATTTATGATTTATCCTAATTTAATATTTGGTTGTTTGTATCTTTTAGGTTTACTTAAAAGCTATGGGATTTTATGAAATTCTTAGTCACTGGTGGTTTGGGATTTATAGGACACAATATTGTTTCTAAACTAGAAAGTTTAGGACATGAAGTTGTTATATTAGATTTAAAAACCAACTATGGCATTATCCCAGAAACTGAATTAGATTACTTAATAGAACAACGTCAAAGTAAAATTAAAACAACACATATTAGTTATAATAGCATTTCCAATCGTAAAGTCGTACAAATGCTACTTGACAATACTAATTTTGATGTTGTAATACACACAGCAAGTTTCCCAAGACAAAAAGTAGTAAACACTAATCCACAACTAGGCAGTCGTGTAATGATTGAAGGCTTGCTTAATCTATTAGAATACAGTGTGATGTTTGGTGTTAAGAAATTTGTACACTTAAGCAGCAGCATGGTCTATGGTGACTTTGACGATTATATATCAGAAGACAGTGTGTGTAATCCAATTGGTACATATGGCATATTAAAATTGTCTGGTGAATGGCTAGTTAAAGATTACTGTAAAAACACAGATTTAAAATATACAATCATAAGACCAAGTGCTGTGTATGGACCATTAGATGTTAATGACAGAGTAGTAAGTAAATTTTTAACATCAGCACTTAATGGTGAAGACCTAATAGTAAATGGTGTTGATGAAAAACTTGACTTTACTTATGTCGATGATTTAGTTGATGGCATTGTATCAGCAAGTACAACTGATATTAGCAATAACAAAACTTACAATATGAGTGGCGGCAATGCGTCAACCATATATGAATGTGCTGAACTAATACGAGAACTAGTTGGCAACAATAACAATATTGTTATTAAAGATAAGAACAATCAATACCCAAGTCGTGGCGCATTAAATATAGTCAAAGCAGTACTTGAATTAAAATATAATCCAAACACTGACTTGAAAACAGGATTAACAAAATACCATGAATGGCTCATACAAAATCCCACACTTTGGGCTAGATAGACAATATCGTAACCTGTCAAAAGAACTACTAGACGCTACACATCGTGTATTATCTAGTGGCACATACATGGACGGACACTATACAGAACAATTTGAAAATTGGTTATGTATGCGTACAGGCTATAATTACGCAGTAACACTACACAGCGGTACACAAGCATTAGAATGTATAGCACACTATGAGATGTTTAAAAATCCCTATGACTTTAAGCCAATCGCACGTATACCAAATATTACATATGTAGCAACACTAAATGCTTTTCTAAATGCTGGTTTTGAATGTGAAATAGCAGACACAGATAAAAATGGTTTATTAATTGAAGAAGATATTGATTGGAATAAACCTAAACATAATATCTTTGAAGTACATGTGGGTTTATATGGAGCAAGTCCAATATATACAATTAGCGCATTACATAAACGTAGAATACTAGATGGCGCACAACATTGGTTGATTCATAAAAACATATACTTAGATACTACTCCAATGGCAGTTAGTTTTGATCCTACAAAAAATCTACCAAGTAGTGGCAATGGCGGCGCAGTATTAACTAATGACGATGGTCTAGCCAATTTCGCATTGAAGTATCGTAGTAACTTTAAAGGCGAACATACACATAGTGGTACCAATAGTCGTATGAGTGAACAAGACTGTGCGCAGATATTAGTGCGTACACGATATATAGACGATTGGCAAGAACGCAGACGAGAGATTCGTAATTACTATCTAGATAAATTTGAAAATTTACCTATACGTTGTCTAAGTCGTAATAAAAATGATCACGCAGATCAGAAGTTTGTTATATATACCGAATGGCGTGACGAATTATATAATTATTTGTGGGGTTATGCTATTGATGTGCGTATTCATTATAAACAGCCATTAAGCAATTTAGAAGTAGCACGATATCTTAAAAAGCCTGACATGATTAGTACAAGTGTAATGCTATGTAGAGGGGTATTAAGTTTACCTATACACCCTGAACTAACAGATGGTGAAGTAGAGTTTATTGCTGATAGAGTTGTTGATTACTTTACAGAATCAAAGTTGTCTTTTTGAGACTTATACCACTCTTGCCAAGACTGAACTTTAAGTGCGCACTTATGATATTCGGTATAATTTAGGGTAACAACTTTTAAGAAATCACTGAACTTAACAGTTGGGGTATCTATAGTTTTTAACTTACCACATGGCTCTTGCAACTCACTTGGAGCCTCAGGAAAATGACGCTCTACTGGAACTGTAGCGCAGCCTGACAATATTAATAATAATGGGATTAGTTTTTTCATTTTGGCACCGCCGCAGCGTTATGTGCTGCTGTATCTACCAACGTATTTGGTGTTAATGGTTGTTCTTCAATTGGAGTATTTGTAGCAGCCGCATTGTGTACAGCAATAACAATAGGTGGAATTTCACAAGTATTGTCTACTTTTGTAACTTCACGATCAATATACTTGATAATTTGATCACCCTTGTCGTGTACAACTTGTGTTTGAGTGACAAGTTTTTCTACTACTTCAGTATTGATTTGTGCTGCTTTTTCTTCACTGAGTTTAACTTTATCTTGTAATTCTGAAACTTGCATTTCCCATGCTTGCTGAGTTAATAAGCACCCCTCTAGAAACAATCCAAGTGCTACAGCAGCTATCCCGCCCCATTTAAATGCAAATTTATAGGGTACAAATGGAATAAAACTAAGAACTAAAGCTAGCACGGCTAAACCCATAAATCCATGGATTAATAGTGCGGGTAAGAACTTTAATAACCAAAATAACATAAACATATTTATGATAAATAATTTATACAGGATTAAAATATTATGACAACTGTAAATTATGAGATTATTAATGTAGGCGCAGCCCCAAACGACGGTCAGGGCGATCCGTTACGTACCGCGTTTGAGAAAATTAATAATAACTTTGCGATCACATTTAATACTGGTATCTTCAATACTACTACAGTTTCAACATTTGGTAATACATCACAAAACATTTTTAGCTGGCCAGCAAATAACTTTACACAAGCTACGTTCCAAATTAACAGTACTGATACTACAGCAAACACACAAAGCGTAACAATCAACGCTACAATTAATCCTGATTTGTCTACAATTAGATTTACTGCACAAAACACATTATTTGTTGGAAATGCCATCACTCAATATGATATGAGTATTGTAGCAGGTAATGTACGTTTAAACGTAGATCCGTTTGTAACTGGACAATTAAATCATATTGTTCAATATCAAGTAATTCCAGCTAATGCTAATATTGCGTTGTCATTAGTAACAGATCAAAATTCAAACGCATATCTATCTACTAATAACCCTGGTCAATTAATTGTAACATAAAATGCGAGCCAAGGAATTTATTAATCCTGATTTAGAAGAAGGCTTCAAAGAAAAAGCCATAGGAGCTGGAGTACTTGCGGGAGGTCTAGCAGGACTATTTGGTCCTAATATGATGAAAAATTTGCCGCAAGCTGATCAAGTAGTCAACACACCGCAACCCGCAATAACACAACAATATAATCAACCTACCCCACAAGTAGTAGCACCACAAACACAGCCGTCGCCTGTTACACAACCTAACGTTAACAAACCTATTACAAAACCCATTCAAGCCCCAATTGCTCCCCCTGCTAGAAAATTAACCGGGGTAGAAGACATGTTGAAAAAAACTGCACAACAAGCTGGTATGAAGGGGCATGAAGTAGCACAATTTTTAGCACAAACCGCACATGAAACAGGTAATTTTATGGCAATGGAAGAACAAGGTGATAAGAAATATTTAATGCACCGTTATTGGAATAATGTACCAATGCGCAAAGCATTAGGTAACAAACATCCTAGTGATGCTATAAAATATAAAGGTCGTGGGTTTATACAATTAACAGGCCGCGGTAATTATGCACGCATGGGCAAACTATTAAATGTAGATTTATTGAATCATCCTGAATTAGCAAAACGTCCTGATGTAGCAGCAAAAATAGCAGTTGCTTATTTTCAAGATCGTGTTGAACCTAATGTACAAGATTTTTCAGATACAAAAGCTGTAACTAAAAAAATTAATCCGCACGATAAAGCTGCATCAACTAAAGATCGTGACGATAAATTCAAACAATATAACAACCTATTGGGTAACAGATAAATAATATTATGAGAGCAAGAGAATTTATCACAGAAGGTTTAGCAGATAATCCTGCAGATCCTAGCTTATTTGCACCGGGCACATTAAGTGCTATTAAAGGTGCTATTTCAATGCCAGATTTAAGTATGAACAGAACCAGTGGTAGTCCTTATATGCAATGGCGTTTTGGTATTGCTATGGCAGGCGCCCCCGATTTTGAACAAGAGGTACATCAGTCTACAGCAACAGGTGGTGACCCACTATTAGCAACTTACTCAGATGCCGAATTAGAAATTATTCAAGCCACTGCTAAAAAGATTGGTGCAGGTAGAATTTCAAAACTCACTGATAATCGTAGTAGAGAAGAAGATCACGTACAAAAAGTAAGTCCAATTAAAGGTTTTAAGGGATATAAAAAATAATTATTGCAGTTATTAAGAATAAGTAGTTTAAACAACTATAGGATTCTTATGCAAAATTTAATTGATATTAATAACACCCTTGACTTAATTAAGTTAAAATTCTACAATGAATGGCTTTATACTGCCCACATCTATGATGAAGATGACAGTGAGTTACATAAAAATATTACTAAACAAGTAGTAGAAAAATACATCGATCCATTGAATATACCTAAAAATGCTAAGATCCTTGATTTAGGTTCAGGTCCAGGATACTTTTTAGATGAAATGAAAGCCCGAGGTTACACAGATTTAACTGGGGTTGGTCTAAGCCCGGGCGATAATAAAATTGCTAGAGATAAAGGTCATACTATTAAAGAATATGACTTAAGTTTTCTACCACAACAAGACGGGTATTATGACGAAAGTGTAGACTTTATTTTCTTACGTCATGCGTTAGAACATAGCCCATATCCTATTTTTAGTTTAATGGAATATAATCGCATATTAAAGCAGGGCTGCAAAATTTATATTGAAGTTCCTGCCCCTGACTGTGATAGAAAGCATGAATTTAATCCTAATCATTATAGCATATTAGGAGCTACTCAATTAGCAGCTTTGTTGCAAAGAACAGGATTTAACATTGACACTTTTCAAGATTTTTCATTTAACATTAGTATGCCAACTGATTTAAGTGATCCTGATGGAAAACGTGTTGAAATGACAGAAAAATACTTTGTTATTGTTGCTACAAAAGCCCGCCCACTTGATGTTAAATAGATGCCGTCGTGACTAAATAGTATTATTATATAGGAATACTAAGATGGCATCATACGTTTACACAGCTAGTTCATCAGCTAATGCATCAGCAAATATACAGACTGATAAGGTCAGAATTGCGACTACAAGTTCGCCTGTACAGGTTATAGCAAGTTATCCAAACGTTGCGGGTACAGGAACTGTTACTTGTTCAACTAGTTCAAACGCAGTAGTTGGATCAAGCACTACTTTCACAACACAATTAAATATCGGTTACTGGATTGGCAATGCCTCAGGTACAACTGTTGGTATTGTACAAAGTGTTAAAGATGATGGCAATATTGTACTTACTGCAAACGCTGGTGTAGCAATCAGTGGCGCAGGATACACAATCAATCCATTTGGTGTTCCATATAAAGTAGCAAATGCTAATAGCGCAATCATTCCTGCAAACTCAGTAAACAATAGTTTTATCGTTGGCCAAGGAAACATTGTATCTTATATCAATGTATCAGGCGCTACAGCGGCTCCATTCTCAATTACAGAATTGGGTGCTAATCATCCTGATACTGGTACTACTGGTGTATTGCCACCAGCTGGTAGCATGACAGGACAATCAAGCTAATTGACATTAATTAGAAGTAGCATATTATGTCTACGGCAAATTTAATTAAAGAACCCTACAAACCAACAGTGTTTAATTCTGAAAAAGAATTAGACGATTTTGTAAAATGTTGTGATCCAGTTAACGGTTATCTATATTTCATGGATAACTTTTTTATGATACAACACCCTACTCAGGGTTCTATTCATTATCATCCATATGAATATCAAAAACGACTAATCGANACATATCACAATTATCGTTATAGTATTAGTTTGATGCCNCGTCAAACAGGTAAAACCACTAGTGCGGCTGGATATTTGTTGTGGTACGCAATGTTTATACCAGACAGCACAATATTAATTGCTGCTCACAAATACAGTGGTGCTCAAGAAATCATGCAGCGTATACGCTATGCTTATGAACACTGCCCAAATCATATTAAAGCAGGCGCAACCACATATAATAAAGGTAATCTAGACTTTGAAAATGGTAGTCGTATTGTCAGCGCAACTACTACTGAAACTACTGGTCGTGGTATGGCAATTTCATTATTATATCTTGACGAATTTGCGTTCGTAAGACCAACAATCGCTGAAGCAGTTCTGGACAAGTATTACCCCAACATTGTCAACTGGTGGTAAAGCAATTATCACAAGTACTCCAAACAGTGACGAAGATCAATTCGCACTTATATGGAAGGGTGCTAATAAAACAGAAGACAGTTATGGTAACACCACTGAAGTGGGTGTAAACGGATTCAGAGCATATAGAGCATACTGGCAAGAACACCCTGATCGTGATGAAAAATGGGCTGAAGAAAT
>TBL_comb48_EPIDRAFT_1000133_pt1 | contig 55016 bp, 54 predicted proteins | sample TroBogEpilimnion_37_FD_10681 | JGI IMG/M metagenome (IMG submission 10681) | reverse complement strand
CTCTTTCTCATGGTGTATTCCTTATTTTATTGTTAATAGGATTTGCAAATTACAATAATAATATTAATTTGCGAATACGCCACCTAATCTTCTATCTCCCTCCATACACAAAATTCCATCATAACTCTGGTTGGAAGCAGCACTACCATTAAAGCAATCAAATAAATAACCGGTATTTCTACACCAGAATAGCTAGCTATTACCCACATGACAAAAATCACATTAGCAAATAATATTGATAACCCCATCATTAATTTCTGCAGGGCCACCTCAGAAGGCATAGCTCTTCTATTTATGTTTCGAAGTAACCTATCTACTCTAGTAAAAAAGGACTTATTACTAGCAAAACTGACTTTCATTACAATCCAATCTCCTCCTTCTACTATACTGCCAGCTATTAGGATATTATCTTTAGTAGGGCTTTTTAATTTATGCTCTAAAGAACCTGTTATATCAGTTTCATTAACATAACTCATACCTTTTATGACTTCACCGTCAAAAGGCACTTCCTCACCACTATGTAACAAAATTAAGTTTCCTGATTTTATAGAATCTTTTTTCACTTTTTGATAATCATCAACATCATTAAGTGAATTAAGTTTTTTAATTAATGCATGATTGTTAGTAATTTTTTCTGAGATAACCTTAAAATTTTTCCTGCTATAAGCAAATTCCGTAAATACAGAAAAAAACATAGTCATCCATAACCAAAAAGTTATCTGTCCGTAAAGAAGTGCTTTGTCGTTATGGTAAAATATCTGTTGTAAGAAGATAATAAAAGCAGAACAAGAGAGAACAAAAAGAAGTAAAGATAAAGGGTTTTTCACGTAAGAAATCAACTCTATAAATCTAAAAGTTTTCCTAATTGTAGATTGTTCCGCCTTTTGCATTTAGCCATCTTTTTTATTGTTAAGCCTAAAATGTTTATGCAGCAATTTAATAGCTTTTTCTGTGTCCTGATCTTCTAAAACAACGGTAAATCTGGTTTCTGTTAAATCAATGCCTTTTACTTTTATCTGTTGATTACTTAATAAAGTAATCATATCGAAACAGATACCACTATAGTTTTTTATACCATATCCCACGGCTGTTACTGTAGAAATGTTTGATTTTATATCATAAATTAATATGTTAGAGAGGCTTTTTAAATTATCTAAAGTAGCTTGAAATTTGTTTTTGTCAGCTAGGCTTGCTATCAAATTAATTTTGTTATGAGCGTAAATTTCTATTTTATCTACAATTAAGCCTTCTTCAGTAAATTTGTTGATTACTTCAGAAAAACTATCTGGAGCGCAGGTAATATCAATCTGTATAATATTTTTATTTGAAGTTATTGCAGTAATTAACCTTTTTTCCATTTTAGATTCCATATCAAAATTTTTTGAGCTTATTAATGTTCCCGGATTATCATCAAAAGATGATAAAATTTTCATATCAAATTTGTACCTCGCAGCGGCAAGAGCTGCCCTTGGATGCAAAACTTTTGCGCCATAACTGCTTAAGGTGAGCATTTGCTCGCATGTTATATAATCAATTTTAATAGCATCATGAACCACTCTTGGATCAGCGCTAAACACCCCTGTTACATCTGTATAAATATCTGCCCTATCTGCTCCAATTGCCGCTGCCACAAGAGCTGCTGTTGTATCAGAACCTCCTTTACCAAGAGTCGTAAGCTGTTTTTTGCTAGTAACTCCCTGAAAACCTGTAATAACTGGAATAATACCTTCTGATAGTAAATCATGGATAAAGTCAGAATTTATAGAGTTTACCTGAGCATTGGCAAAAACATTATCCGTTAAAATAGGTATTTGCCATCCTTGGAGAGATCGCGCTTTTAACCCTATCCTTTGTAATTCAAGAGCAACTAGCCCGGAAGTTAAAATTTCACCGCTACCTACGACAGCATCGTACTCCTGCATCTGTTCATATGAATTTAATTGCGATACTTCACTGCACTTAGCAATTAAAGAGTTAGTGACCCCGGCCATAGCAGAAACAACTATTACCAGTTTATGGCCAGCTTCATATTCCCTTAAAATGATTTTTGCTATTGTTTGAATCCTTATGGTATCAGCAACTGAGGTACCACCAAATTTTTGGACAATTAAAGCCATAAATACTGCTTATAGATATCGGTTATTTAAATCGTTGAACATTCTATCACTTTGCAGTAACCTTTTGAAGCATAATTTATTAATTAAACTTCTTCCTTGTACTTTGAAAATTATATGAATAAAGAATCGTCAGTAGATCAAAACGAAGTAAACAAATTTAATAAGACATCGGAGGAATGGTGGGATAAATCCGGAGAATTTAAGATCTTACATCAAATAAATCCTATTAGAATTCAATATATTAATGATAAAATTGCAGAACATTTTAATAGTATCCAAAATAAGGAGGATGATTTACAACCTTTAAAAAATCTTAATATTATAGACGTTGGTTGCGGCGGTGGATTAATAAGTGTTCCTATTTGCCAGTTAGGAGCGAAAGTTACAGCTATTGATGCAAATTCTTACAATATAAAAGCGTTATCAGAATACACAAAAAATAATAACCTCTCTATAAACCCAATAAACACTACTGTTGAGCAATATATTAGTAATTACCCCGATCAGTTATATGATGTTGTGCTATGTTTAGAAGTTTTAGAACATGTATCAAATCAAAGTGCATTTATCCAAAATTTACTAAAATTATTAAAGCCAACTGGAATACTTATCCTATCAACTATTAACCGTACTATAAAATCCTATGCCCATGCAATAATTGCCGCCGAATATATATTAAAATGGGTCCCTACTAATACTCACGATTACTCTAAGTTTTTAAAACCTTCAGAATTGTACAAAATTCTTGAAGTAAATAATTTTCACCTAAAAAACCTTACCGGTTTAAAATTCGATATTATAACGAATAGCTGGTATTTATCGGATGATATTGACGTCAATTACTTTGCTTGCATTATAAAAAATTCTTATCCCAACTAAATAGCCATAAAAGCTTAACTTTCTTGCTTGTTAAAATAAAGTTATATACAATCATTGAACTGCTAATAATAGATTAAGGATATTCCAGTGAAGAAATTTTTAAAATACTCAGTTTTACTGCTTGTTTGTGGTCTCATTTTATTGCTCCTAATTCCATTTTTTGTCCCCTTAGATAAATACAAGGTAATAGCTTCTCAAAAAGTTAAAGAAGCAATAGGAAGGCAATTAGAAATAAACGGGCCAATAAGCTTATCCTTATTACCAAATCCAAAAATTAATCTTAAAGATATTAAACTTTCATCAATACCTGGGGCACACTACCCTTCCCTATTTCAAGCTAAAGAAGTAACAGCTTCTGTATCTTTATTTTCTTTGCTTACTGGAAATATAGTAATTTCCGAAATAGAAGTTAATAATCCTGTTATTAACCTTGAGTATATGGCAAATGGCTCAGCTTCTTGGGACTTTTCAACACCAGTATCTCCTGAAAAAAGTTCTATTGGAGAATCCTCAAAAAGTCAGAGCAAAAGCGAGCTATATATAAACTCTCTTAAAATTCTAGAGGCTAAAATAAATTATATTGAAATAAGTAGCGTAGGTTCCGATTTAAAAGTTTTTGAAATTGATAATTTACAAATCAAAAACTTCCGTGGGCCTAATAATTTAACCTGCGAATTTTCTTCTACCAACAAAGATTATATTCTCAAAGGTGACATCAAAGAGGATAAAGAAACTCTAACTTTAAAGGCAAGTGTAAATATCTTAAAAGAAGAAATTAATTTATCAGGTAATTTTGATCCTAAAACTGTAATTTTTATCGGTAAATTGGAGCTAAAGGGAGATGCTAAAAATCTTAGAAATTTTATACCTACCCTTAATATTGATGATAACATAAAACACAAACTTACTTTAAATATTAATGCCGATAAAAACTTAGTAAAAGTTACTGATATTGATATTAATTTTGGAGAATTAACTGCTAAAGGTAGCTCTAATTACAATATTAAAAAAAACGAAGCTGATTTAACGCTTAAATTAAACCCGGGCAATGCAGATATTATTCTTACCCCTGTTGCTAGAGCTGATAAAGGCTTACACGAAAAAATATACATAAAAGCCACTGCACTTGAACCTATAATTAGCGCGTTAAAAATTAGCACTAAAGATTTACCGGCTTCTATAATCAACCAATCTTTTTCTTTTTCAACAAATTTAACCTATTTAGATCACGAGCTCCTTTTAAAGGAGATAAATTTAACTATGGATAAAGCTAGCTTAAGTGGGAGTTTCACACTAAAGAACTGGGAGAAAGACTTAAGTGTTGCTTATGATTTAAACACTAATTATCTAAAGGTGTTTACTGGCTTATTTGCTATAGATCTGCCTGTTAATATTGATGATCTACAGATCAAAGGGGAAACTGCCAAAATAAAAGATACATTTAAAACTGATAATACAGTAATAGCGGCAAAAACTACTAATATTATTAAAGGCGATATTATTTTAGGGGATGATATAAAACCCTCTTTAACTTTAATTAGTTCGGGGAATAATTTAGGACAAACTCTTGGACAATTACAAAAATCTACTCCCAACTCAGAGCTTGGAAGTTATTCTCTCTCTGCAAAAATTGAAGGAGATTTGAAAAAACTTGTTGAAATATCTGTAGATAAATCTACTTTTTCGTTAAATAATACTCCTCTTAATATTAACGGTCTGCTAAGTCTAAATTTATCCAATGCTAAACCAAAAATCTTATTAAATTTAAAAATGTCTACCTTGAATTTAGGTGGTATAACAAGCAGTAATCCTTCGCCTATTACTAGTAACCTAAAGGGCAACACGGAAGAGCCATCTAGTACGTCTCGTTGGTCAAGGAGTAAAATAGATTTATCATTTTTAAAAAAAATAGATGGTGATGCTGCAATAACAACTCAGAAAGTTATTAAAGGAGAACTAGTGTTGGATAGTATAAAAGCAGTTATAAAGTTAACTGACGGAATTTTATATTTAAAATCTTTAAGCGGAAACTTATATGGCGGCCATTTAGAAGCATCAGGCCAGGTTACGTCTGAGCAATCCCAAACGGCAAGTTTTAAAGCAAGTTTAAAAGGAGCACACTTAAAAAACATGATTCCTCATGGTAGAAAAATTAAGGTTACTGAAGGCACAGTCAATTTTGATGCCGATTTAAGAACCAGTGGTCAAACTGAGTACCAATATATAAGCAATTTGTTTGGTAATGCTCAATTAACAGCTGTTAATGGTCGTGTTAGTGGCTTTGATTTACAGAAAATACTCAATAGCTTAAAAAATATAAAAAATCTTGATAGTTTTTTAACAAGCCTTGATTCTTCATTCTCCGGTGGAGAAACCTCTTTTAACCAACTAGCAATTGATACTAATATAAAAGATGGAATTGCTAACATTACTAAATGTAATTTAGACGTACCTTCTGCAAATATGGCAGCCACCGGAAATATTAATCTTCCAAAATATACGATAGATGTAAACAGCACCATAAATATTGATATGAAATCAATGCCACCTTTAAAAGCTCATATTTACGGCTTCTTGGATAACCCGCAACACAAATTAGATACAAAGGCTTTACAAGAGCATTTAATAAAAAATGTCTTAACTAATGTAATAGATAACATAAGAAAAAACAAAAAACCTGAAGATATACTAAAAGGTATTATTGGCGGCGGTACAGGAAATGATGAAAACTCCTCAAAACAACCGGTAGATCCTCACCCAGAATCTACCCCATCAGAGCAAAAAAATCCAGCCAAAGAATTAGAATCTCAGGTTAAAAAGCAATTAAAAGGGTTATTTAAATAGCTTTAGAAGGTCAATCATTTATTTTAATCAAATATTTGATTATTACCGACTAACTACATGTTGTCAGCTTGCGATAACATGATAGTTTTGATTAACTGAGAATACAGCTTAATTGCTATCCAACTTGTGATCTAAGGAGAGGCTTCATTAAATTACCTCTTTACCTATTTGAGTCTGTTCATTGTGACTTCACGAAGTATCCGGTATTTTAAATACGATATAATTATCTGAGTGGCTAGATGTTACCAATAGTGAAGTAAATTACATAAAAATGCCTTGACAATAAAAAGCTTTTCTCTAATTTGAAAATATGATCAGATGTTCCAGAATATTCTAATATTTCTATAACTACTTTAATAAGGGACATTCTAAAGATTTAAAAGGTTAGGAATGATAATAGAAGTAAGTTTTATTATTACGGTTTTCAATAAAGCGAAATATTTGCCTATTACCATTCATTCGATCTTACGACAAACAGAAAATTTAAGCTGTGAGTATATATTTGTTGATGATGCTTCATATGATGATTCGATTAAAGTTATAAAACAAAGCTTTAACAGTTACCAAAAACTTACTATTTTAGCTAATAAACAAAATAAAGGACCAGCTTGTTGCCTTAATCAAGGATGTGCAGTAGCTTCTGGAAAATACTTTTTTTTAATAGATGCAGATGATATTTTAGTAAAAAATTCTCTTAAAATTATGCTAGATGCAATAAAAAAGGAACATGCCGATTTTGTATTCGGTGGTTATAAAATAACTAATCAGGAACAAAAAGATCTCTTGAACATACAATTAACAGATAATACAGATTATCAAGTAAGCTCTACTCCTCTAGATACCGTGCTTGATGGGCGATACGTTAGGATGAGCTATTTAACAACTAAAGAGTTATATTTGAAATCAGGTGGAGCTAATGATAAGATTTTTATTCAAGATGAATCATTACCGCTTAGGCTTGCCTATAACGCAAAGAAGATGCTTACCCTAAGTTGCTCTGCTGTATATGCCGGCAAAAATGATAATTCATTATCCAAAAATAAATTACAGCAAATTCATGATCGTTTTTACGCCTATTATTTTGCTTTATTAGAATTTACTCAATTAACTATTTCTCAAAAGAAGGAAATATATAAAAGAGCCATCTCTTCTGTTTGGAAAGCGAAAAGATTGAGAAAAGAATTAATTCATCGTTTATTCTTTATTATCTATTTAAAAACAAAATTAATCCCAATCAATCCAAATATAAAAGAGCTAAGTAAATATAAATATTTTATTGATAATTTAAAACATGTTAGAAAGCCACTTTAATTTTTGTATAAAACTAAATTCCATATACCTATTAGAAGACAAAGAAGTCGCTTTACGTAAAGCCGCTCTTGTTTTGACGTCATTCATCCCTTTGCTTTTACTTTTTTCTCGAGCAATTGCTGATATAGCATTAACTACAACAGGAATTTTATTTGTCACTTATTGTATTAGAGCTCAGTATTATAGCTATATTAAGCAACCGATTGTAATAACTTTAATACTTCTTTGGCTATGGTTTATGATAACCTCGTTATTTGCTTTTTCTAATAATACCCAAGCATTTTTTATGAGCTTTGTTTATATCCGATTTATATTATTTTTTATAGCTTGTGCTTATTGGTTATTTACTGATATAAAAGCGTTCCAATTCGCAAGCATAATAATTACTATAACTTTGATTATAGCCGCTAGTGATGCATTATTTCAGTTTATTAGCGGTTTTTCAATTAGCGGAAAGCCACAATGGGGAGCACGTTTAACAGGGTTACTTCGGAGGCCAGATATTGGAATTTACCTGGCAAAGTTAATTTTCCCAATAGCTTCTTTATGGATAAGTTTAGCTATCAATTTTGAAAATAAGAAAAATTTATTTTTAAGTTACCTTTTCCTATTGTTAACAATTACTGTTATTTTTTTAACCGGTGAGAGAACAGCAACCGTCCTTTCTTTATTTGCTCTAACTTCATCGTTATTAATCATTGCTATATATAATAAGAATTTAAGAGCATACACTCTAACTACAATTGTTAGTGTTATTGGCCTACTTACCTGGATAATATATAAAGTACCATTCATTTACCAAAGGTTAATGGATTTTATGAATGACGTAAGCAATTTCCCTAACAGTTTATATGGTCAGTTATTTAAAGCTTCTATCCTTTCTTGGTATAAGTATGGTATTTTTACCGGAGTAGGAATCAGGCAATTTAGAAATTCCTGCCTTACTTTTAAAACAGAAGGGTTAGTAACTTATTGCGATATCCATTCTCATAATATTTACCTTGAAATATTATCTGAAAGTGGCGCTATAGGCTTGAGCCTATTTGTAATATTTGTATTATTATGCTTACGCCAAGTTATAGTATCTGCTATTATGAATCGCAATAATTTTGGGAAATTCGTAAGTTGTATTTTTGCTTTTGCAGGACTAATTACTATACTTTTTCCCATTAGTGTTACTATGAGCTTTATAACTAACTGGTCTGGAACATTAAATTGGACTGGGATATCGTTATGTTTTTCTGCATTATTGTTGAACTCTAAAAATAGTAAAATATCTTCATGATAAATATCTCAGCTTTTATAATTACGAAAAATGAGGCAAGTAGAGTAACTAGAGCTATTAATAGTGTCAAAGATATAGCCGAAGAAATTATAGTAGTAGACAGTGGGAGTGTAGATGATACCGTATCAATCGCAGAAAGTCTTGGTGCTAAAGTAATATTTAATGAGTGGCCTGGATATGTTAAGCAAAAATCCTTTGCTGAAAGCTTATGTAAAAATAACTGGGTTTTGAATATTGATGCTGATGAAGAATTAACTCAAGAGTTACAAGCAGAAATTAAGCAAATATTTAATTCAGCTAAATACAATGAATATAAAGCTTATGAGATAAATTTCATTACCATACATCGATATGATCAAAAAGCGCGGATTTTGGCCCCTTCTAACGGCTTTATCCGGCTTTATGATCGGAATTTTTGTAGCTTTTCTAATACTAAAAATGCCACTACCCATGATACCGTAACTTTTAATATCCCCACCAAAGCTAATAAAACTTAGTGTATAAGTTTAAAAATCATGGTTATCATAGGTCTGCCGTTTCAATAGAACAGCTAATAAATAAGGGAAATTTTTATTCTACTGAACAAGCTAAAGATCTAGTAATTCAGGGACGATTCCCATCTCGGATTCGCATAGCTTTTGAGCTACCGTTATTTTTTCTAAAAGTCTTTATAATAAGACGTTATATTGTTTTTGGATTTAACGGTTTTGTAGATTCAATAATTTTTGCCTTTACTCGTTTCGTAAGGCTTGCCAAAACTAGAGAATTGTATAAAAAAGGACAAAGCGAAAATCAGAAATAATTATTCAAAATTAGGAACAAGCTGTAAAATGCGTGTGGTAGATTTTTAAGATATCAGGAAGAATAGCCTGCAAATCGTGCGTATTAACTCCCAGGATTCTAAGACATGAATGTTTTTATGCGCTCTGTTAATAAAGGTTTCAAAAGTTAAGAAAGATATTTATATGATGTTTATTTAGGGAAAATGAACAAAGGAATTAAGAGGGATAAAAGATTTTTACATAATAAAAAAGCCAATAACCTCTTTAACGCCTACTATTTACCTAAAATTAGAGTATGTAATAAAGAAACTATTGGCTTCACAGTTTTAGTATAAGCTTTTTTTAGAAACTGCTATCACCTACGATTTCTACGCCACTCAGGAATTTATCGAGAGCTTCATCCCCAAAACTATGTAATTTTTCAATCAGCTCTTCATTAGTTGATTCCCACCTTTGTACGATATCTAGAGCAGGAAATGCTGCATCATCACTAATATCATCTGACCTCCTTAAAAAATCAATTATCTTATCTCTTTGTAATTTTTCAAATGATTCTTTTGATAGCTTTTCGGCCAGTTTAAGCTGTTCTAATTCTTCCTTACCTAACTTTTTGCGCTGCTAGTTCTTCTTCCGCCTTTTTAGAAAGTTCTAAAGCTCTCCTGATTTGCTCTTGCTCTAACCTATCTCTTTCCTCCGCTTCCTTGGCTAATCTCTCGTGTTCCAACCGTTGCCTTAACTCCTCCGCCTCCCTGGCCTCTTTAGCTTGTTCTTCATCCCTTTGTATCCATTTATCTATTTGAACACCCATTGCTTTTCCAATTCCGCCATGTTTTTTAGCGCCACCTTCCCATTTTTTTACAATTTTCTTCATAATTTACTCTATGCTAAATTTAATTGTTAATGATTAGCGTAACATAATACCCCTACCCTAGCAACACCTACTAGTCATATTTTTTATTACACATAACTTTTAGTTGTTTAATAGCTCTTGGAGTAGAATCTAGTATTTCTACTGTTACTTCTTCAGTAAGAGCTATTACTTCACCCTTCTCTGGAACAGTTCCAATTGTAGCAAGCACGAGGCCTCCGATCGTATCGAATTCACCTTCTTCTTTCCTTAAAGTAACATCAAGTATTTTTTCTAATTCTTCTATTTCCATTCTAGCATTAACAATCATCAGCCCGGGTTTAATGATTTCTATATTTTCGGCCTCTAGGCCTTCATCATGTTCATCATTAATTCTACCTATTATTGCTTCGATAACGTCTTCAATTGTTACAATACCGTCCGTTCCTCCATACTCATCAACTACCACTGCAATATGCGTGCGGTGTATCTGCATCTGTTTTAAAAGGTCAATTAGAGTCATCGAATGAGGTGATACTATATGTTTCCTCATTAATTTTTTTAGATTATATTTCTTTGATTTAGCAATAACCTCAAATAAGTCTTTAATATGTAAAAACCCAATAACGTTATCTAGGTTCTCTTTATATACCAATGTTCTGGTATGGCCGTATTTAATAATTGTTTTACTTATATCCTCAAGTGAGGCCTCACAACTTACTGCAATTATATCCGATCTTGGTATCATTATGTCTTCAACAATTTTTTCAGCAAAACTCTCAAAGTTTTGGATAATAATGTTCGGTTGGATTAAGTTAGCCTCAACAGGTAAAGCCTTTGGCCTATTAAAGAGTTTATTAAAAAAATTGTTGATTTGATGTTTTAGGGAGTAAATTGTTTCGGGAGGCTCTTCTATGTCTGATTTTTCTGGCATAATTTATAGTTAATATTTGGTTTATTTATAAGTAAGGTGAAGGAATTGAGAGTTTTTTTAAAATTTTAACTTCTATATCTTGCATTATTTCAGCTTCTGTATCGTTCATATGATCATAACCAAGTAAGTGTAAGGTTGAATGTACTAACAAATGCTTAAAATGATTCAAAAACGGAATGTTTTTTTTCTTTACTTCCTCAGAAATTGTTTCAAAAGCAAACGCTATGTCACCTAGATATATATAATCTAGGTCTGGTTTAAATTCAAGTATTTGGCTAAAATCTATATCTAAATCTGGAAAAGATAGAACGTTGGTAGCGCTATTTTCATTTCTAAATTCCTGGTTCAATTTTTTAATTCGTTTGTCGTTAGTAAGCAGTATTGATAATTCTATATTCTGGACTTTACTAAAGTTAGGATAATTTTTTAGGACTTCCTCTAAAATTTCTTCAAATAATTTGGGGTTTATTTCTTTATATGAATCCCACTCATCATTATCCTGGGCAATTTCTATAGTAAATTTCATAAAATAATGCTAAATTATGTTTTTATAAGAGCTATACATAATAAATGTAATTCTATAAAAAATAAATATAATTTAAGCACTAAAATTATTCCAGAGAAAGTGAAAAAATATTTTTAAAAAGCAATAGATTAATAAAAAATTTCGGTAGACATAAATTGGAAATTAAACAAATTCCATAAGGGAGAAAAATAGAATGGTTAAAATAGCACCCTCAATATTATCTGCTGATTTTGCTAATTTAGGGCAGGATATTGAGAAACTTGAGAAAGCTGGGGCAGATTTAATTCATATTGACGTGATGGACGGCTTGTTTGTTCCCAATCTAACTTTTGGCCCACCTGTCATCTCCCAAATCAGGAATTATACAAAACTTCCGTTTGATGTACATCTTATGATAAACTCTCCAGAAAATTCTATCTTCCAATATATAGAGGCCGGAGCTAATTATATTACTATTCACCCTGAATCTACTATCCATTTAGATAGAACAGTTGATTTAATCAAAAACACCGGAATTAAAGTAGGAATAGCCTTACTGCCAACAACAAATCCTGATATTTTAGAATATGTTTTAGAAAAAATTGATTTGGTTCTAATAATGACTGTTAATCCTGGTTTTGGGGGGCAGAAATTTATAGCAAATCAACTCCCTAAAATCCAAAAAGTCCATAATTTAGTAGGAAACAGAAATATTATGATCGCAGTAGACGGAGGTATTAATCAGGATACAGCAAGCTTATGCCGCCAGCAAGGTGCTAATTTGTTAATATCCGGCAGCTATATTTTCAACGGTGATTATAAAGAAAATATTGATAACCTAAGGGGATGAAGCCTTAAAACTTCATGTAACAACCGCCTTCGTTATGAAAAACGAAATCAACTTACTAATCCTCACGTACTACTAATACAGAAACAGATGAATGTCTAACAATTTTGGAGGCATTTGGACCAAGCATATAATCACGCAACTGCGGACGAACAGCGGATAAGATAATTAAATCAGCGTTGACTTTATTTGAGTAATTTATTACTTCATCATATATAGCTCCACGGCCAATATAGCATTTTACCATAATTTCTTCAGGAATATAGAGGCTTACTAAATCCTGTAATTGTTTATTATATTTTGCTTTTTGATCATTTATCCAATTTTTTGGCAAATAATCTTCTACCAATTTCGTTCCAAAATCAGGGATTATGTGTACAAGGTGTAATTCAGAACCGAAGGCCTTAGCAAGATTAATAGCAGCAGGAAAAATGGCCTTTATGGACTGTTTATCTGATAAATCTATTGGAACAATTATATTTTTGTACATATTTGTGATATTCTATAAATTATTTATGCTCAAATCCGGGCAAAACAAATCCAGATGTAAAATGATCATTTTCTAAATCATACAACAAAGGGTAGGATAATTTGAACTGATCCATTCTCTTTTTTAAATACTGCGTTAAATTAGAAATAAGTTTTTTTGGTACTGAATTAGTTGTGATGAAAATAGCAGATACAGCAAATGTATTCTCGCTTTTGTTTATGCCTGGATATCCTTTTTCGTCAATTATATACTTTTTAAAAGCTTGGTTTTGTTCAACTAACATATCAATTTTATCCTTTTCTATACTAACAAAATCAGATTCACACGAGTGAGTAATATGATTTACTAAAGAATTAGGATGACCGGTCATTAAAATTATTGCATCCACCTTTCCGCTGCAAAATTGGTTTGCATACTCTTCATGAGGTATCTCTATATCTTCTGGTTGCTTTTTAAATTTATAATGAGAAGCAAGAATATTATACGCTATAGTGCTATCTGAATTTTTAGGCCCATTTAATATTTTCTTTCCATCTAAATCTCCAAAAACAAAAATTTTATCTTTATCCTTAGCGATTATAGTAAATGCTTCATCATGAAGCCTAAGCAGCTGAATCATATTGGAAAATGGTGCTGCATTATTAAAATACCCCTTCCCTTCATAAGCATCTACCGCAAGTTCTGCTTGCGTAAAAGCAAAATCCACTTCTCCTTTTCGCAAAAGGTCTATATTCTCTAAACTACCGGTCGTTGGTACTACTTCACAACGTATACCATTATTAGATTCAGTTATATATCTGCATAACCTCAGACCGATAAAATAATACCCCTCCAGGACACTACCAGCAGCGATCTTAACTGTTTTTTTATTTTCAATACCTTCTGCAAACGTAGCATTAACAGGAAATATAACAGTAAAAACAGAACAAACAAACCAGTACCCAAGAAGTTTAAATTTTGGCATGATAATTACTTACAATCAGAATTATATAACTCTCTATTTAAGTTACCTTCACTATTGTCTATTATCAAGGTAATTGTTGCATCCCCAGTAATGTTTATAGCGGTGCGTAATAAATCAAGCACCCTATCTATACCGGCTATTATTGCTACTCCTTCAATCGGCATATTTACTGCAGCTAAAATCATAGGCAACATTACAAGAGATCCTCCTGGTATTCCAGCCCCTCCCATAGAACCAAGGGTAGCTGTTAATATTATTACCATATAATCACTAGTAGTAAGATCTATGCCCATCATCTGAGCAAAAAAAACAGTAGTTAAGGCTAAGTTAATTGCCATACCGTCCATATTAATTGATGCTCCAAGCGGCAGGACAAAAGAGGTGCTAGATTCCGATACCCCTAACTTTTGGCGGCAAACTTGCATAGTAGTAGCTAGACTTGCTTTACTGCTACCGGTAGAGATAGCAATTGATTGGTATTCAAAACTTTTTTTATAAAAAGGTATTGGTGACATTTTACAAAATATCATTATAAACAAACCAAAAATTAAATATTGCAATGCCATAGCAATAGTTATTGCAAGAACTAACTTAGATAAGCTAAGCATAATAGCAAGTCCTTGAGTTCCCACTACCCATGCTGTTAAAGCAAAAGCACCGTAAGGAGATAACTCAACCACCTTGGAAATCATTTTTAAAACCATTTTGGCTACAGAATTAATAAAACTTTTTAAAGGATCTGCTGAAGACCCCATGCTATTTAGAATAATTCCGGTAAAAATTGCAAAGAACACAACTTGAAGGGTTTTACCTTCTGCAAATGATCCAACTATATTGTTAGGGACAATATTTATTAAAAATTCGGTTAAATCAAATCCGCCTTGTTTAAAATTTCTTTCTTGAGGGAATCCAAAATCTATCACTACTCCGACCCCTGGTTTTAAAACAAAAGCTACCATAAGGCCAAATATAACAGCAAAAAATGTAGTGCCAAGAAAAGCTAGAACTGATTTCATTCCTACCCTACCAAGTGAGCTTGGGTCATTCATGCTAGTAATACCCGAAACTAGACTGAAAAAAATTAATGGTAAAATTATCATCTGAATTAAGCGTAAAAATACTGTACCTATAGGTTTAACAGTTTCCGAATATTGAGGTAAGTATACTCCGAAAACTATTCCTAAAATTAATCCCAATGTAACTTTATGCCAAAGTTTCATACTTACAGCCTCATCTATGTATTATTTTAAAATTACAATTTTTGCAGCCCAATCACCGGATATCTAGGGGACAAGTTCGATTAACTAAATTATAATTATAATTTAGTTTTATGTAAGTGCTTGTCTTACCCAATTCAAATACTGGGGCAAGCCAGATGTAATATCCAGCTTAATTATTTCCGGTAAACTATAATTATGGTGCTTTATTATAGCTTTTTCTATATCGCTATAATTAGTAGATAAAGTCTTTATCATTAAGCGAAATTCTTTTGACTGGCATAGCTTTTCTTCCCAGTAAAAAGAACTTAACACCTCCTCCAATTGCACACAGGCAGCAAGCTTGTTCTCAATTAAGTAAGACGTAATCTCATTAGCATTTTCTAAGTTATCGGTAGTAGTGATAATAACGCAAAATTCCGTGCTATTCATTTTACTTCTACATAACAATTTGGAGTTTCATAAAGTTTAATTCTCAATATCCGAAATGAACTTTTTGCAAATAATAGAGGTATAACATCTTGCCATAGATGTAAAGCAATATTTTCGGCAGTAGGATTTGAATTAATATAATATACAGATTGTCCAGTACATTTTGATATGTGCTCACCTAATTTATGGTCGTTTTTATGTAAAATTATGTTATGATCAAAATTAGTATCAATCCAGGTTTTCATAATTTTTTTTAAAACGACAAAATCAGCGACCATACCGAGTTCATCAAGTTCTAAAGCTGTTGCCGTGATTTCTAAACTATACCGATGTCCATGTAGATATTGGCATTTATTCTTATGACCAATAACTCTATGGCCAGCATCAAAATCTATTTTTCTGCTACACTCTATCACAAATCAATTTCCCATGAAAGCAAGTAAGGAATTATATTTAATTATTGCATCATCTAACAACTTAGTTTCCAGGCTATTTTTCTCAGACTGTTCTAGTTCTGTCTGGAAGTTTGCAATTCTATTTAAAATATCACTTTTGTTTTGACCAGCGAGGTCCACTACAAATTCAGAAACTATATTTACTTCTATAGGTGTAATTTGGGCTATTCCCTCATAGATAAAAAACTTTTTTTCTTGCTCCCCTAAAAATACACTTACGCAACCTATTGCGATTTTAGATATTAATTTGACATGCCCGGGAAGCACACCAAAAACACCATCCGTACCAGGAACATTAATCATTTTTGCTTGTGCTTCAAATATAGTTTCTGAAGGCATAGTAATTTTTACTAATATAGTATTATTCATAGAGCATTTTAAATCAAAAAATATTAAATTAATGCTAATAGTTCCCAAGAATCCTCAGATTTACAAGAACATTACCAAATAAAATTACTGTACTTACTTGCCACTAATAAATCTAGGCCTCTTTCATCTTTTCAGCCTTTTCTATTGCCTCTTCAATAGTACCTACCATATAAAAAGCAGCTTCCGGCAAATGATCGTACTTTCCTTCTACAAGCCCCTTAAAACCAGCAATTGTATCACTAAGATTAACAAATTTGCCTTTTATACCGGTAAAAACTTCTGCTACATGAAAAGGTTGCGATAAAAATCGTTGAATTTTTCTAGCCCTAGTAACAATTAACTTATCCTCTTCCGAGAGTTCATCCATACCAAGAATAGCTATAATATCCTGAAGAGATTTATAAGTCTGTAAAATCTTCTGCACTTCTCTTGCTATACTATAATGTTCTTCTCCAACAATATCTGGATCTAGAATTTGTGAATTACTATCAAGCGGGTCAACAGCTGGATATATTCCAAGCTCTGCTATCTGGCGGCTAAGTACTGTAGTTGCATCTAAGTGCGTAAAAGACGTAGCAGGAGCCGGATCAGTTAAATCATCTGCCGGAACATAAATTGCTTGTACGGAAGTAATCGATCCACGTTTAGTTGAAGTAATCCTTTCCTGTAAAGCCCCCATGTCTGTTGCCAAAGTGGGTTGATAACCAACAGCAGAAGGTATACGACCGAGGGTAGCTGATACTTCAGAACCAGCTTGAGTAAAACGAAATATATTATCTATAAAGAACAACACATCCTGCCCGCCGTCGAGGTCTCGAAAATATTCGGCAATAGTTAAGCCTGTTAAAGCAACACGGGCTCGTGCTCCAGGAGGTTCATTCATTTGTCCGTACACAAGAGCAACTTTTGATTTTTCCAAATCATCCTTATTAATAACACCAGAATCTATCATTTCATGATAGAGGTCATTTCCCTCACGAGTTCGCTCGCCAACGCCAGCAAAAGCTGTGTAACCACCATGAGCTTTGGCCACGTTGTTAATTAATTCCATTATAATAACTGTTTTCCCAACACCTGCTCCGCCAAAAAGCCCTATTTTGCCTCCCTTTGCATAGGGAGCTAGGAGATCCACTACTTTTATACCGGTTACCAAGATGCTTCTTTCGGTTGATTGATCTTCAAATCTTGGGGCATCTTTATATATAGAAGAAAATTCTTCGCTTTTAATCTTCCCCATTTCGTCCACCGGTTCACCGATGACATTCATGATCCTTCCTAATGTGCCCTTACCTACTGGAACTTGTATCGGTTTACCGGTGTCTCTAACAAGTGTCCCCCTAACTAACCCGTCAGTTGAATCCATTGCAATACATCGAACTGAACTATCGCCAATATGCTGAGCTACCTCTAGAACTAGCCTTGACCCGTTATTTTCGCACTCAAGTGCATTTAAAATATTTGGCAGTCTTGTTCCATCATCGAATCTAACATCCACTACGGCTGAAATAATCTGTGTTATCCTTCCTTGTTTCTCAGTTACTTCTTTCATTTTTAACTCCTTATTTTCTAAGTCGATTTTTACTTTTGACACTATTACTCATAATCCTATAGAGCCTCGGCACCGGAAATAATTTCTGTAAGCTCTGTGGTAATAATTGCCTGCCTTGACCTATTTAACTGCAAAGTAAGTTTATCTATAAGTTCCCCGGCATTTCTAGTTGCACTATCCATTGCGGTCATCCTGGCAGCTTCTTCACTTGCTTTATTTTGAAGAAATCCGTGCTTTATCATACCAACTACATATAAATCTACTAAACCGCTTACAAGGTTAGAGCCTTCATATTCAAAAGGAGAATCAGGCAATTTAGTGCTTTCTACCGGCCTGTTTATACCTAGTGGTTCAACAGGAAAAATACTGAGTTTAGTCATTACCTGCATAAGAGCATTTTTAAATTCATTATAATATAAAGAGCAACTACCAATTTTATCCTGCTCGGTCAAGCTAAGGATTTTATTTTTAATTCCCAGTGCAACAGGAAGGTATTTCTCTTTTGTTATATGATAATATTCCTCTATAAGGTTAGAATATTCGCCTTTTAAAGCATCATATCCTTTTTTACCGGCAACAATTAATTTTACTTGGACATTTTGCTCTTGGTATTTAGTAATATCCCGTTTTACCGCTCTTATTATCTGGGAATTAAAACTACCGCATAATCCCCTTTCAGACGTCATAACCACACACAAGTGCGGTTTGCCTTTTATATCTTCATTAAAAAACTTTTGTTCAAACGGGCTTAAATTCATAAAGTTAATATTTAATTTAACGTCATTCATGATATTGGTAAGAATAGACGAATAATCATCTAAAGCTTCAGCCCGATCTTTAATTCTTCGCAGCTTAGCAGCCGATACAAGCTGCATTGCCTTGGTGATTTTCTGAGTGGATTTTATACTCTTAACTCTATTTCTAAGATGTTTTAAACCAGACATAATAAATAATATTAATTACTCTCTAAAAATTCTCTTAAAAAATTCTCGAGATAAAGTTTAAGCTTCTCTTCAGTTTCTTTACTTAAGTCTTTTTCTTGCCTAATTACCCTTAATATTCCCTCTTCTTTTAAATGGATATCGGCTATCAATTCCTGTTCGAATTTTTTTACATCAGAAGGCGTTACCTTTTCAAGATATCCTCGTACCCCAGCATAGAGGCTTATTACCTGTTCTTCCATCACAAAAGGCGAATATTGCAATTGTTTAAGAATTTCTGTAAGCTTCAAGCCATGCTGTATCAATTTCTGGGTTGCAGCATCCAGATCAGAACCGAATTGGGCAAAAGACTCCATTTCACGGAACTGGGCAAGCTCTAATTTCAGAGAACCCGCAACTTTTTTCATAGCTTTAGTTTGGGCAGCCGAACCTACCCTACTTACTGAAATACCCACATTTACAGCCGGTCTAATACCTTTGTGAAACAGCTCGCTTTCCAAGAATATCTGCCCGTCGGTAATAGAAATCACATTCGTCGGAATATAGGCTGATACATCACCGGCTTGGGTTTCAATTATAGGTAAAGCAGTTAAAGAACCTCCACCGTTTTTATCAGAGAGTTTTGCTGCTCTTTCTAATAACCTTGAATGTAAATAAAATACATCACCAGGATACGCTTCCCTCCCAGGAGGCCTTCTAAGAAGTAATGAAATCTGGCGGTAAGCGATAGCGTGCTTGGTCAAATCATCATATACCACAAGCGCGTGCATCCCATTATCCCTAAAATATTCACCAATCGTACAACCAGTATACGGAGCTAAAAACTGTAGGGGCGCAGGATCAGAAGCTGTTGCAGCTACTACCACCGTGTAAGACATAGCCCCAGCTTCCTCTAGTCTCCTTACTATTTGGGCAACAGTTGACCTTTTTTGACCAATTGCCACATAAATACAGAAAATTTTATCCTTAGTATTATCTTCTAAATGAGCATTTTTTTGGTTTATTATAGTATCTATTGCAATTGCTGTCTTACCTGTCTGACGATCGCCGATAATCAATTCTCTCTGACCTCTACCGATAGGAATTAGAGCGTCAATTGCTTTAATTCCTGTCTGGACTGGTTCATGTACACTTTTTCTTACAACAATACCAGGAGCTTTAGTTTCTACCCTTTTATATTCTGTAGCATTAATAGGCCCTTTCCCGTCAATTGGATTGCCAAGCGCATCAACAACTCTACCAAGCATAGCAGGACCAACAGGAGTACTTAAAATATCACCTGTTCTTTTTACCATGTCGCCTTGCATCACCGCTCTATCATCACCCATGATTACGACACCTACTGTATCAGTCTCAAGATTAAGAACCATACCCTTTACGCCAGAAGAAAATTCTACCATTTCACCTGCTTGAACATTATCTATCCCGTAAATTTTGGCAATACCGTCACCTACTGCTACTACATAGCCAACTTCATTTAGTGTAGAAAGTTGGTCCATGTCCCCTATCTCTCTTTTTAAAATTTCAGAAACCTCAGACGGATTTAGCTTCATTTCTTAAAACTCCCTAAATACATTTATAATAAATTTACTCCCTAAAACTATTATTCATAGTTTTGCAAGTTTTGCTAACCTCGCAGCTCTATCTACTGCTCCGGCAATAGAATAATCATAAAGTAAGCTGTCATGTTTTATAATTACTCCGCCAATTAATGATTCGTTATTGATGAGATTAAACTCAATTGTTTTATTTAATTTATTTTCTAAATATTCCCTAATCATATTTACTAGCTTCTTATTAGGGTTAGCAGCAAATTCTAGGGTCACAAGCTTTACCCCTCTACTTTCATTTAAAAGCTTGCTATATTCATTTACCACAGATTCTAATATTTCAAAACGAGAATTTTTAACAACAACCCTAAAAAACCGGTTTACTATTTCTGCCAATTTAAATTTTTTTACAAGGTTCTCTATTAATTCTAGCTTATCACTTTTAGAAACCACCGGCGAATATAAAGCAAAGCTTAACTTATCTGAGTTTAACAAAACCTCATTGAACAAAGATATTTGCTCAAGAACTTTCTGACGTTCTGCATCTGATTTAACATTATCAAACAAGCAAGAAGCGTAGTTTCTGGCAATTTTTAAATCAATCATCTGTACATAAAAATTTAAGTTCCAAGAGTTAAGAGCTTCTAATAGGTTTTTAAGATAACAGCAAAAAAATATTTAGTCATCTAATTTTCTAAAATAAAAAAACAATAAGTTAGCAACTTGGTCAAAAATATTATATTTCAAACATATTTTTATATGACTCTTTCATTAGCACAAAAACCACGCCGATAATTAGTAAAACTATTACCATGAAATATATATAAATCATGGAAAAATTTTCAGTATATTTCCATAACAGCATACAGAAAAATGGTATAGTTGAAGATAAAATCAAACTCCCTAATGAATGTCCGAGGCTACACATTCTAACCCTTATATTTACTGGAAATATTGATTGCAATTTAATTTGTATCGGTATCATGTAAATTGGAACAAAAAATACCACAAGCATATGAAGCGAAAAGAAGTATAGCTTATCAATACTTAAAATTTGCATTACAAAAAGCAGACTTAAGGTTAGTAGCAGCGATATAAATATCTGTTTATATATAGAAATCCTATCAGCTAAAACACCAGAAATTAAACATGAAATAGCATACACAATAATTAGAATTATATTATTTTCTGCAGCTTCATGGATAGAATTACCCCCAATAACTTTAGCAACGAAAGTACTTAAAAAAATCACTAAAAAATTATAGCTTGCTCCAATACCTCCATTAAGTATCATGGTTAAAAAAAACTTTAACCTGTTTTGGGATATTATTTTTGCTATATTAGTACCTTCCTTTCCCTTATCTTCTGTTTTATTTCTTATATAGTGGCTGCTCTCATGCAAAAATTTTCTTAATAAAAATACACTTATACCAAGTATTCCGCCAACGGCAAAATTAATACGCCAGAGCCAAGTAATTTCAGAAACACTTAAGGTAAAATGGTACATACAGGCGGCTATTAAAGCACCCAATTGTGCTGAAAAAGAAACTAAACCACTTGCTAAATGACGAGATTTTTTGCCGATTTTTTCAGCTATATAAATTTTTATTGCATCAGTTTCTCCTGCTAAGCTCATGATAAACAGCATTCTACATACAGTTAAAACAACAGTTGCCCATAAACCTATCGTCTCATAACCTGGTAATAGGGAAATAACTAAAGCAGAGAGAGCCGATATTATTGTAGTAATTTTAACTGATACAACCCTACCTATTGTATCACTGATACGACCGAAAATAACTGACCCGATAGGCCTTGCAGCTACCGAAATACTAAATATCATAAAAAAATTCAGTAATTTATCACTATTTGAGCCATCCGGCATAAAGTGACTAGAAATTACTGAAGCCGATAACCCAAACAAAGCATAATCATAATAGCGAATAGCAGTTGCAAAAAATGCTATTAAATATGAGGTTTTTTCTGAAACACGCAAAATATTGTTAGGGATGATTTATTGCTTAAAATTTTTCAGCTGCTATTATAGCGATTAAATATGAATAATAAAACTGTTTTTCTTGTATGATAGGCAAACTTAAAGGTATAGTTGATTCATGTTATCATGATCATGTTATAATTGATGTTGGCGGTGTCGGTTACCTGGTTTTTTGCTCAAGCAGAACCCTGGCAAATCTAACCCCAGGCGACTCCGTTATGTTATTAATCGAAACTCATGTAAGAGAGGATCATATACACCTATACGGTTTTTATAGCAGCGAAGAAAAAAGCACTTTCACATTACTCCAATCGGTGAAAGGAGTCGGTACTAGGATGTCTCTTGCCATCTTATCAACCTTAAGCCCTGATGAAATTAGTTATGCGCTAGCAATAAAAGATACGACCGCTTTTAGCCGGGTTTCAGGAGTTGGTAAAAAGCTGGCAGAAAGGATAATTACTGAATTAAAAGATAAATATTCCTCAAATTATATTTCTGAAATTCCTATTACTAGTTCTGCCGGCAAGGACCCCAGAATTAATAACATTGCTATTGATTCTATATCAGCTTTAGTAGCTCTCGGAGTAAATAAAGCAGAAGCTCAAAACAGGATAAATACCCTCCTTGCCCAGGATAAAAATATTTCCTTAAACGAGTTGATCAAATTAGCGCTAAAAAACTGAATATCAGGTTAATTTATGAACAAACAAATACTGCAAAGAGAGAAATTAGAAACAGATAATGAAATTAACCTCAGACCAAACTTACTTGAAGATTTTATCGGCCAGGAACAGATTAAAGCAAATCTCGGTATTTTTATTCAAGCAGCAAGAAACCGTAGTGAATCATTAGATCACACGCTTTTTTATGGCCCACCTGGGCTTGGGAAAACCTCGCTAGCACAAATAGTTTCAAAAGAGATGGGTGTTAATTTTAAAGCAACTAGTGGCCCTACTCTGTCAAAAGCAGCAGATCTTGCCGGCATCTTGACTAACTTACAGGAAAACGATGTGTTATTCATCGATGAAATTCACCGGCTAAATACTAGTATTGAAGAGATATTATATCCGGCTATGGAAGATTTCTCCCTTGATATAATAATAGGGGAAGGACCAGCAGCACGGTCACTTAGAATAGACCTGCCAAAATTTACTTTAATAGGCGCAACTACTAGACTTGGCCTGCTTAGTAACCCACTCCGTGATAGATTTGGTATTCCCTTGCGCCTTAATTTTTATAATTCTGAAGAATTGCAAAGTGTTTTAGTCCGAGCTGCAAAATTACTGAATACTAAAATTACGGATGACGGAGCAAAAGAAATAGCCCTCCGCTCTCGTGGGACGCCAAGGATTGCCCTAAGACTTCTTAAAAGAGTACGTGACTTTGCATCAGTGGATAATCACCTGGAAATTAATCAGAAAATAGCGGATGTCGCTTTAAATAAGCTAGAGGTAGATAAAGCAGGATTAGACAGTAACGATTATCGTTATTTGAGGTTTATTATCGACAATTATAACGGCGGACCGGTAGGTGTTGAAACAATAGCTGCGGCTCTTTCGGAACAGCGAGATAGCATAGAAGAAGCAATAGAACCTTATTTAATCCAAATAGGACATCTGCAAAGGACATCAAGAGGTAGAATGGTAACTGCTAATGCTTTTGAACATCTAGGCTTACCGAAACCAAAAAATCAGATATATAATCAGGACACCCTATTTGAAGAAGAAATTTAATACAAGCCACCAAGATATATAAACTTTTTGTTTAGACTTACTCTAGTTAACTATATTGATTTTTTCTTTGGAATAGTAATATTTGTGCATAATAACTAGTACAAGCCAGTTAACTAACATTGCTGGTATTACACCATCAATTATGGTTATGTCTAACAACATCCATAAACTATTTACTAGAAAACCGCCAGCCATCCCCGCTAGCACAGCTTTTTCGTAAGGAGTTCTATACCCTAATACAGCCATAATAAAAGGTACAGTAACGATGCACATATAAAAAGAAGCTGTTAATACTGCTAGTCTAAATATTCCTATATCTTTTAGAGATAATAAAATACCTGATATACCTAATAAAAAAGAGACTATACGGGCAGTTAATAATTCATTCTTTAATTTAGTAAATACATTTATAAAATCATGAGTTATTAAAACTGATGATGAATTTATATAACTATCTATTGTAGACATTACCATTGCTACAATACCTATAAGTAATAACCCTTTGTAAATCGGCGGTGTTATATCAAATAACGAATGTATTATATTAGTGTCCCCAGTAAAATTTTCTCGAAACATTAAAAGTACACTTAACCACCCTACTACAAGGATTAGGACAAAAACTATAAATGATAATATATAAAAAGAATCTTGAGCCTGCTTGAGGTTTTTACTCATAGCTATTCTTTGAAAAATAGCAGGATTAAAAGCAGGTATGACCATATATATACTAAGGGAAATAAGCTTCCATATTTTATCGTTACTGAAAGTAAAAATATCAGAGAAGTTAAAATTAGGATGTTGGGCCAGGGAGAAAACAATTGTAATACCATCTACGCCAAAAAAGAAATAATAAACAATAACTGGCAAAATAGTTGCAAAAGTAAAAAATTGGATTACATCTGTAAAGGTGACTGATTTTATCCAACCTAAAGTTGAATATAATGTAATAATCAAGCCGGATAAAATAATCCCGTATAAACTATTAATATTTAAGATATACTCAAAAACACTTCCGGCTATTTTTAATTGTCTGCTATTAATCCACTAACAAATATAAACCCTGATATACTAGTGACAATTCTAACTTTTTGCCCGTATATATCATTCATTGCCTCAGCAATGGAAAGTTTCCCCAAAAATTCGCTCATACGGGGAATAAAAAAATAACCTACTATAAAGAAACACACCACTTCAAATAAAACAGGAATAAAATAATATAACCCTGTTTTATAGGTTTCTATCAGTATGTTAGCAAAAAATGAGCCAGAAACCCACGTAGCAACGAGAGTTGAAACTAATACAGCAGTAGAAAAGTTTCTATCACCTATGGCATACTGGGTTATTGAGGTAATGCCTTTACTTGATTTTAGACCAAGAATTACATTAAGAATTAAAAATGAAAAAAATATTATATGATCGATAGTCCAAGCCATAAAACAAACAGAATTTGATAATTTCTTTTTTTACTTAACCCATTAAGAGTATTGCTTTATCTTATAATATTCTCAATCGGCATAAATTTATGCTACCTACAGTAGCATTTCTTTATCAGCTTTACAACCTATTTTCTTAAGCCAGTTTGAAATAGACCTAAAATACTATCTTCTAATTTAATATATTTATTGGTATCTCCGTATATGTTATTGATTACTATAACAAAACTGTGTAATTCTCCTTTAGTATTATAAAAATATCCTAAGAGACTTACCACACCTGTTAAACGACCGGTTTTTGCATATAGCTTAAGATCTTTTGAATATCTATTTTTTAAAGTACCTTCCTCCCCCGGAGTAGCAAGCATTGATAAAATTTCAGGAAAATTTGGTTTTTTAGCTATCACCTGCAGTATTTCATCTATTTGAGAAACAGTTAAAACATTAACTCTTGAAATACCAGAGCCATCTTCAATCAAAGAATCAGTTATATCTACTCCAGTATGTTTTTGCACCAGCTTTTTAAGTAACCTCCCGGCATCACGCCACTCCATTTGCCTATCACCTATTTCATTTATCATTTCTTTACTTGTACTACTTGCTTCAGCTAATAGATAGTCAGTAACAAAATTATCCGATTTTTTCATAGCTTGACTTGCAATTGCAAAAAAATGGTTCTTCTTCATTGCTATTACTTCAGAAGTTTTAACAGGTATAGATGGCAATATCTTGCCCTTTAAATTGATACCATGTTTTTGTAAAAGAAGTTTTAATACCAACCTTACATTATTCAAATTATCATTAGTAACAGCTCCTATTGTTAATAACTTAGTTGACTTATTTAATGTCCCAGAAATTATATATTTATTAGTATCAATACTGGTATATATTAAATCTATATTACTATCGGAAGTAGTAACTAACTTATTTTCTATTTTATAAGGTACAAGCTGAGTATCTGATACCTCGACTTTTTGGCCAATTTCCGTAGGTAAAACATTAACCTTTGCGCAATTTTTGTTAATATGCAATCTAGTAATCGGGCCAGTATTACAATAAACTGTATCACTTACGGTTTTCGTACGTATTAATGGAGGAAGTAGAAATTCTTTATTAATAATATAAAAATTACCTTTTATAGAGCTTATATTTTTACTTTTTAAAGACGAAACTAATACATCCAAATCATCAGTGGTAAACTCTGGATCATGAATATCTAAATAATAATCATTACCAATCTTTGAAATTGCACTATCAAATTTGTAATCACCGCCCAATTCTTCAAGAAGTGTGGTTAGAGTAATAAATTTTAAACCACTGGCAAAAGTAAAATAACGATTAACATTTTTCTCATGAATAATATTATTCTTATCAAGATTCCTTATTCTAAAACCGATATTTATATTCGAATCAGTTTCATTAATTAAATTTTCTACCTTTTCAGCAATATTGTCGGCAAAAACGGGAAATAAAAATGATAATATTATTATTATTAATAATGCTGTTTTTGAATTGATCATGAAATTAAGTTATAAAATGTATGAAAACGCTTGCTGGATCTAAATATAATATTTAGTATATACCATTAATAAGTCTCATTTTAAAGATTACATGAAGTTTGGATATACAATTATTTACGTTAAAGACATTAAACAAACAGTAGATTTCTACCAAAGAGCTTTTGGTTTATCTTTGAAATTTTATGCAGAAAGTGGTAAATATGCTGAACTATCTACGGGAGAAACAATTCTATCCTTTGTAGCGGAAGATTTTATCCAGGAACATGACGTGGAATTTGTCACCAATCGAGCAGACAATGTTTCGCCAGGTTTTCAAATTAGCTTTATTACCGAAAATGTTGCGGAAGCTTATGAAAAAGCCATCAAAGAAGGGGCTTCTAAAATTTCACCACCTAAACAAGTACCATGGGGACAAATAGTTTCTCAGGTCAAAGATAATAATGGCATTGTAGTGGAGATAGGCAGTCCTATAGGGGGTTATTAGCACCATATACGTCCTTACACCGAGCTTCTTTCGGTATTACTATCATACCTCTTTAGTGTTAAGTCCATGTTACCTTCAGGAAAAACATTTTAAAATAATTTTTCTCATTATTGTACACACTCTAATTTTAATATTTCTTTGCCTCTATAATTTCGGCCGCCTTAATGGCTATTTCTTTTCCACAAATTTTATCGCCGGTTTCTGTGTGGAATTCTAAGCAATTCCCCTCAAAATCCCCATACATATATCGTGCTTTAATTATTGATTCATCAATATATTCCGCATGGGCAGCAATCGGAGTTTTACAGCTCGCATCAAAGTACACAAGAAATTCTCTTTCCGCCTGACTCAAATACCAGCTAGGCAAGTGATTAATTTCTTTGCAAATATCAGCCATTTTCTGATCATCAGACCTTTTTTCAATAGCAATAGTTCCTTGTCCAGCAGATGGAATCATCGTATCAACAGTCAAAGGAAAACAATGTTTTTCATCAAATATCCCTAACCTCTTAAGCCCTCCACACGCAAGTATTATTGCATCCGGAGCATTATCACTGGAAAGCTTATCAAGCCTAGTCTGGATGTTACCTCTACACGGGATAATCTTAAGGTCAGGGCGGATTTTTTGGAGAATTACTTTCCTCCTCACAGAAGAAGTACCAATTATAGCTCCGTTAGGTAATTCATTTAATGATTTATATTTGTATGAAACCAGGCAATCTCTGGGATCTTCTCTCTCTAAAACTGCAGCTATCTCTAGCCCTACAGGTAATATTCCTGGAACATCTTTAAGCGAATGAATTGCTAAATCCACCTCTCCTGTAAGTAATTTTTCTTCTAATTCCTTTAAAAATAAAGCCTTCCCCCCGATATCGTATAAATTTTTATCAGTTATTCTATCGCCTGTAGTTATTACTGGCACTATTTCGCAGTTTATATGAGGAAAAAAATTTTTTAATTTTTTGATAACTAAATCTGTTTGAATCACAGCTAATCTACTTCTTCTTGTTGCGATTCTTATTAACATCTAAATTAATCCAAACGGGCTTTTGACTGTCAAATTACGATTCCTTATTTCTGCATCACCACCAATAATTATCGGATAATTACTCTCTAGATGCCCTATTCCTTGCGTTGTAAAAGCTGGGATGGTTAAATGTTCACTACAAAAATTTTTTATTGAAGGGATAATCTTATCATCAGAGTTAGCAAAATCGCCAAAAATCAAAGCTTTTGCACCGGAAAAAAGCCCTGCATTTTTCATTTGTAATAAATAACGATGAACATGATAGCCTTTTTCATTGACGTCTTCTAGAAAAACTATTTTATCATTTGTATCGATAGTAAGTGTAGAGCCTATCAAATGACAAATAACCGCAAGATTCCCGCCGGTAATTTTAGAATTAATAACGGCATTATTTGCTTGCTCATTTAAAGGATCAAGGACAAATTTTATCTCATGAGAGGATAATACCGAAATAATAGAATTAAGCATGTTAGCTTGTTTATCGATAAGAGCAGTTAAAACAGACCCGTGAATTGCTGGCATTTTAAATTTTTGCCAAAATAACAATAGCAAAACTGTTATATCACTAAATCCAATGATAATTTTAGGTCGGATTTCATCCGCTTTTAAAGCTAAAACATCAAAAACTATTTCTGACGCACCATATCCTCCACGAAAAGCCCAAATAATCTTGACCTTAGGATCAAATAGCGCACTTCTAAACTCATGAATGCGCTGTTTTTTAGAAGAGGAAAAATAATCTAGGCTTGCATTTCTCGATAAAATATTCTTATCATATTTACATTTAAACCCGTGAGATTCAAGTAAATTGACCCCTACCATCAGTTTTTCTTTGCCATTTGGGCAACCTGAAGAAGGAGCAATAATTGCTACTTCATCCTCTTTTCTATTAAATATTATCTCTTTCATTTAAAATGGAAGTTAAAACGAATCTACCCAGGAAATATTACCGTCTTTGCGATAATAAACTACATTAATCCTATCAGTTTTAACGTTTCTAAACATTAAAGCTGGTAAATCCTCGAGATCCATTTTCATCACCGCTTGGCCTACTGATAATTTTAAAATGTTTGTTGCCTTTTCAGCGACAATGACTGGATTATCAAAATCTATTTCTTTTGTTTCATCATCCTCATCATCAATTTTAGTGGGTGAAATTACGTATTTAGTACTATCGGGACTAATTTCCGAGACTTTCATCTTACTTGAATGATCCTTTAATTTGGATTTATATTTTCTAAGCTGCTTTTCAACTTTACTGAGCGCTGCATCAAAAGCAAAATAAACATCATCGGAGGAAGCACTACTTTTAATAACCACATGCCTCCCTGTTCCGTCATTTACAACAATATCGCAGAAAAACTCATGGTTTTGCTTGTTAAAATGCACGGTTGCACTAGGCGCATGATCAAAATATTTATTTATCGAGCTGGTCACTCTCTCTTTTACATACTCCTGCAGAGATGAGCCGATAGATAGATGTTGACCAGAAACTGAAACTTGCATACTAACTCCTCCTTTATGAATTATTTTTAGTTTAGTTAGAATAGTAACTTCTTTATTATTTAACTCCCACGTAGATGTCAAGCACCGTTTTACTTGGATCTAAAGCACGCTTATCATAAACCTCAAAATCAGCCAGATATGCTCTTTTACCTCCTAATTCTCCAGATTTCATTTTCCAGATATTTTGCCACATATCAATACATACCTCTGGCATAATTCCAGGCTTGCTTGTGAACTTTGCATAATTTTGAGCCGGTATAATAATAGAAGAGAATCCTTCCATTGAATCGCCCCCAACCTTTACTTCTTCACCGATGAAATAAGTATAATCACCGGTAAAATCACTTTCATAATCCGTATAAACACAATAAGTTGTGCCTGGATTTTTTCTATTAGGAATTTCTTCTCCTACTGCTTGCCGAAAATATTTTTGTATAGTAGGAGCAATTTTAGCACTTGATATATTCATTTCTGCTGTATTGTTAGTGCGGCACAAAATACCGAGTAGCTTTATTTCCGGTAACTCGGTGACAGTTTTTTGCATATTTTGTTTTTATAATTTACGATTGTTATAAAATAAAATGTAGCAGTAATCTAATGTAAATTCAATACAGGAATTCAGGCAAAAACTCTTAATTACCCGGCCATTTTCTTTATTAATTGTTTTTTATTATAGGTTGATACCGTTTTAGGTAGTTTTTTATTAAATTCTAGCTTTTTATGGTTTAACTTTATTGATTCCTTAGTTATTTTCACTACAAAACTAGGTTCTATTCCTGCAATATAGCATATTTTCTGAAAATAATCACTATTGCTAAATATCCATTTTTTTGCATCGGTTTCTAGTGTTTTAGCTCTAGGAGCATCAGAAATGTTAGTGGCATCTATTATGGCCTGCGTAATTATAGCTTTATATAAAATTATTTCCGGGGATGAATTATACTCTTTTAAACGCTCAAAAAGGGCTTGGAATTTCATTACATGATACATATTAATTTACTCAATTTATTTCAATTTAAATATATTTAGGCTACTTAATTAATCTCATTCGCAAACAGATGAAATTAAATTATTAACAGAGATACTAACGTCGTTAATAATTTATTATTAATATAACAACTTTTTTGCTCTAACTAAGCTTTCTTTTAGTTTAAAAACAAAAAATAGTTTTTTTTATAAAATAAGTAACGAAATAGAGATACCAGCTGTCAAATGCCAGTTTTTATATAATGTTTGTCAGTAACAATAATAGAAAATATGTATAAAATATTAGTAAACCCTGGGTTAATTAAAAGCAAAATCAGTAGACAAATTAAAATTAAAAAAGAATAACGCAAATCTCAAAAGACATAACTTAAGACTAATTATACCAGTTACAAACTAGATTAAACAACAATAGCGGTAACTAATATGGTATGATCAATATTTAAATGATTAATTAATTCTTTAAGAGGCCTGTTATGCATTTTTTTTCACCCGACTCAAGTGATTTATACAGTTTTATTGAAGCCGCAAAAATGAATTTCTCCCCTATTCGCTCGTCGTTAATATCGATCCAAAACTTATTTGAGGATTCTTGCAACCCTGCTTATCATAACTATTTCAGTTTGGTAACGAGAGCAAGTCTGGAAATGGCAGAGAGAATAACCCGAGATTACAAAAAACCACAATTTGGTATTACTGACTGTGAGATTGATGGTAAAACTCAACCCATCAAAAAAAATATTGTACTAAAAGGTTCATTTTGCCATTTACTACATTTTGAAAAAACAAACTATAACAAGCAGCAGCCAAAACTGCTTATTGTAGCACCTATGTCCGGTCATCATTCCACTTTACTTCGTGAAACTGTTCAGGATACACTACCGTATTTTGATGTATACATTACCGACTGGATTGATGCCAAGCAAATACCTATAACAGACGGCAGTTTCGATCTGGATGATTTTATAGATTATATAATAAATTATATTAAGTTTTTGGGGTATAACATCCATGTTATGGCTGTTTGCCAGCCAACTGTTCCTGTTTTGGCAGCAACAGCCATGATGTCCGAAGATAATCCGTCCAGAGTCCCTAAATCCATGATTTTAATTGGAGGGCCAATAGATGCAAGAAAAAACCCTACTCAACCAAATAGTTTTGCAACAGACAAAAGCCTGGTTTGGTTTGATAGGGTATTAGTTACTAACGTACCAGAAAACTATCCAGGGTATAGAAGAAGAGTTTATCCAGGGTTCTTCCAACTTGCCAGCTTTATTAGCATGAATCTTGAAAGGCACACAAATTCTCACATAGAGCTATTTAATGATTTAGTAAACCAGAATACTGAAAAAGCTGAAAAGAATAAAAAATTCTATAATGAATATTTATCAGTTATGGATTTACCGGCTGAGTTTTACCTGCAGACTATTAAGGAAGTATTTCATGATTTTTCTCTAGCAAAAGGAAAGCTCGTTTCACGCGGAAGAAAGGTAAATTTAGATTTTATAACCAACTCCGCTCTTATGGGTATAGAAGGAGAAAACGACGACATAGCGGCAGTAGGTCAAACAAAAGCAGCTCTTAGCCTCTGTAAAAATATCCCAGACAGTAAAAAATCCTATCATTTGCAAAAAGGGGTTGGGCATTATGGGTCATTTAGTGGCAGCAAGTTTAAAGCTGGTATAGTTCCAAAAATAAAAGAATTTGTTTACGCCAACGACTAAAAAGTATATGCTGTGCATTAGTTTTAATAAGATTTAAGATAGGTATTATTACATAAAATGAATGCATCATCTACAGCCGAAAACCTAGACCATGTTGTCTCAACCGCAAATAATGCAGATTTGTCTATAATTAACTTGATTCTTTCTGCAGACCTAGTCGGTAAGTTAGTAATAATTATATTAGTACTTGCTTCAATTTGGTCGTGGGGAATTATTGTGAATAAACTTAAAAGTTTTTCCGGTATAAGATCAAAAATGTCCGATTTTGAAAATTTATTTTGGTCAGGGCAAGTGCTAGATGATCTTTATGAACAAGTAAAAAAATCTATGGATAATCCATTATCCTGCGTATTTGTAAACGCTTTAAATGAGTGCAAAAAACATAAATCTATAAGCTCAGTTAAATCAGATTCTTTAAAAATCGGTTATAAAGAAAGAGTCATCCAGGCAATGTACTTAGCCAAAAACAGGGAAATGGAACGTCTAGAAAGCAAGATAAATTTTCTTGCGACAGTCGGCTCTGCAGCTCCTTTTATTGGGTTATTCGGTACTGTATGGGGTATAATGCATAGTTTCCAGTCAATTGCTACCTCAAAAAATACTACCTTAGCAGTAGTAGCCCCAGGTATAGCAGAAGCACTCCTAGCTACTGCTATCGGCCTTTTTGCTGCTATTCCCGCCGTTATATTTTATAATTTTCTAGCCTCCTCAGTAGATAATATCCATAACAGGGTAGATGATTTCATAGGCGAATTAACAGCACTACTTACCAGAGCAATTGATGAAGAAAAAATGTAATTATGGCAATAAATATTTCTAAAAACAATAGCAGACGGGGAAGAGGCAGGTTAATGAGTGAAATAAACGTTACCCCCATGGTAGACGTTATGCTTGTTCTTCTAATTATTTTTATGGTTACTTCCCCTATGCTCGTAGCAGGGGTAGAAGTAGATTTACCTGAGACTAAATCGAGTCCGATATCCGGTCAGGACACACCTTTGGTTATAACCGTTAACAAAGAAGGAGATATATTTATTACGGAAACAAAAACCCCATTTTCGGAACTTGTGACCAAACTTAAAAATATTACTAAAGAAAAAAAAGACACAAGAATCTTTGTTAAGGGAGATAGAAACGTTTCTTACGGTAAGATTGTTGAAACGATGGCTGAAATACATAATGCAGGCTTTACCAAAGTTGCATTAATCTCGGATATAAAACACAAGTAAATGAAGAATCAAGAGCAAAAAGCTTTTCAAAAGGATCTGATCATTTCTCTGGTATTACACTTAATTTTTATTGGAGTATTTATTTACGGCCTACCTTCAATATTTAAGAAAGTACCGGACCAACAGAACGTTATAACTTTTGAAATGTTGACGGTATCGGATATCACTAACGTAAGAGACCAAGGCGTTAAAACACCTGAACCGAAAGAAATTAAAAAATCTCAGAAAATTGAGAAATCTGCTGCCTCACCAAAAGAAAATTTAGAGCAAAAAGAAGAAACTCCAAAACAGGAAGAGCCAAAACCGGTAGAAAAGAAGCCGGAAACTCCAAAAGAAGAGAAAACCACACCTTTAAAAGAAGCTGAAATCGTGCCGGAGAAAAAAAAGGAAGAAGAAGCCCCGAAAAAAGAAGAGCCAAAACCGGTAGAAAAGAAGCCGGAAACTCCAAAAGAAGAAGATAAAAAGAAGCCAGCACCGATAATAAAAAAAGAGGTTAAGCAACCGCAAGCCAAAAAAGAAGAAACTGCTAAAAAAGCGCCTAAAAAACAAGAAGACGTAATTGATTCATTACTAGCAAACCTTGAAAAAGAATCGGAGGGTACTGAACGAAGGTCTCCGAATAGAACTCCTCCAAGCCCACCAAATGAAGGTAAGTTTGCAAAAGGTAATAACGCTGATGAAGAATCACCTTTGTCAATTACAGAAGAAATGCTTATAAAACAGCAAATTATCAAGCATTGGGATAAACCTGCCGGAATTGAGGGTATAGAAGTAATATTTCATGTAAGGTTAGATATAGAAGGCAACGTAACCATAATCCAAGTAAGTGGATTAACAGGAGACAAACAGCTACAAGTTCTTGTTGAAGAAACTGGTCGAAGAGCAGTAAAAAAAGCTAGCCCGATAAAGAATTTGCGTCCCGAGCGTTATAATGTTTGGAAAGAATTTAAGTTACGTTTTGACCCAAGTAGCATGATGTGATAAAGATGTTATGAGTACTTATATTTACTTATCTGGCTATAATATAAGGCCTTTGCATAAAGGTTTACTTAAGCAAAATCTTATAGTAAGTTATACAGCAAAATTTTATTATCTTTAGGAGATAAAATATGATCAAAACTTTTCGGAATTTAATTTGTTTGGCTATATTTTTCGCCATCCCTAATATTTTTGCTATAACAACCATAGACATAACAGAGGGCAATATTGACCCTATACCAATTGCCATAAATGAATTTTCTGGTCATAATCACGCTGATGTAAAAAGCGCCGAGAATATAGTAAAAGTTATTAAAAACGATCTACATAATTGCGGGGTATTTCGCCCTATTTCTAATGCCGCATTTATAGAAAATAAAATAGGTGTAAGTCATAAACCTTTATTTGCCGCCTGGCAGCAAATAAATGCGAACTTACTAGTTAACGGTGAGGTTCAAAGGCTTGACTCCGGTAAGATAAAGGTAAAATTTATTCTCTGGGATACCATACTTGAAACTCAATTAGTATCTGAAACGTTAGAGCTTTCTGAAGCAATTTGGCGCAGAGGTGCTCATAAAATTGCTGATAAAATATATAAAAAAATAACTGGCTATGATGGTTATTTTGATACCAGAATTGTTTATGTATCGGAAAAAGGTGCTTATACTAAAAGAATAAAAAGAATAGCGATAATGGATCAGGATGGCGAGAATCATCGATATCTTACTGATGGTTCAACTCTTGTTTTAACACCTCGATTCTCTCCGGACGGCAGGAAAATATTATATTTATCGTACAAAAATAGAATTCCTCAGGTCTTTATGCTTGACTTAGCAAGTGGTAAAAGTTCTTTGCTTGGTAATTTTCCAGGAATGTCATTTGCTCCCCATTTTGCACCTGATGGGAGAACTGCTATGATTTCAATTGCTCAAAATGGTAGAACTCATATATATGAAATTGATTTAGCTACTAAAAAGAAGACTCAGCTAACCCAAGGTGCTAGTATTTTTACTTCTCCTAACTATTCTCCTGACGGGAAAGAAATATTATTCCAGTCTGATAAAGACGGATCGCGGCAATTATATATTATGGATAGGAACGGTTCAAATATCAGAAGGATCAGTAGCAGCGGATCTTATGCAGAACCGACATGGTCTATTAATGATTATATAGCTTTTACCAAGGTAAGTAGAGATTTTGGCTTTACTATAGGAGTCATGAAGTATAGCCCAACATCTACCTATAGTAATGAGCGTTTGATTGCCAGCGGTTATCTCGTAGAAAGCCCAAGCTGGGCGCCAAACGGCCGGGTAATATTATTTACAAAAGGAAGTAAACCAAGCGCTCATAAAACAAGTGGTTTAAGTAGGTTACATACAATTGATTTTACCGGTTATAATGAAAGGGTGTTACCAACACCTTATGACGCTTCTGATCCTGATTGGTCAAAACCAAGATCATAGGAGCTGCTTTTAACTGGCAATTATTTGGCTATATTTTAGAGTGGGGGATATGCTATTACTATAAAACGTAGAAAGGTATATTTATAAATAATGCTAATTAAATACACTTTCTCTAGAATATGATGGTTTTAGCGCAATCCATACTATCTGTTTCGTAAATTACCTTCACTAACAATAATTTGCTTAAACTTTGCAATAAATTAATTATAATAGATTAATTTATTGCCCATTTTCGCCCGTATGAAAAATTTTCTATTTTTAACCCTACTGTTATTAGTATTTCAGCAAAGCACGTTAGCTAGCTCACATCCACAGCATAAGATTAATATTATACCGGAAAAAATAGCTGTAGCTGAATTCTACGAAAAATATACGGCAATCGGACAAGCTAGACTTACAAACAGTAAGGATTACTTTGCAAAAGTAAAGGGAAAAGTGGATTTCATATCTAGTATTCAAGGTAATAAAATAGCAAAAGGCGATGTAGTAATAATTATAGATAAAGAAATTGCAGAAAAATTAAAATCACAAGCTGAAGCAAATTTATACCTTGCAGAATCAACTCATAACCGCAACTTATCACTTTTGAAAAAAAGCATTATCAATGTAGAGGAAATCAACAAGTCAAAAGCATCGCTGGAGCAAGCTAGAAGTGAATACGCAAAAGCTCTAAAAACCTATGATGACATGGTAATTAAAACCATGGAAGATGGTTATATAGGAGTAATCAGAACAAATATAGCAGATGAAGTAAAGGAAGGTGATTATTTGTTTAGCCTCACAACAAAAAGTAATTTTTATGTATTTGTGGAACTTCCAGAGATATTACGCGGCAAAATATTAACTTCGGACGCAGTTAGTGCTCATGGAGAAAATGATGAAGCTATATCTGGAAAAATTCTAGCTATATCAGATTATTTATCTAATAACGGCACTGTTACTGCCAAATTTGAATTTCCTTATAACGATAATTTGCTGCACGGAGCGTTTGTAGAAACTGACATAATTTTCAATAAGCACCAAGCTCTTGCATTGCCTGAAAAAGCTGTCTTAAAAAACAATCAGGGAGATTTTGTTTATGTAATTACTTCAGAAAACAAAGTTAAACAAGTATTTGTAACTTTAGGAGTAAGGACAAACAACATGATAGAATTATTATCAGATGAATTAAAAGAAGGAGATATGATAGTTCTTGATGGCTTAACCAAAGTATATGATGGTGCAGAAGTAGTAGTTAATAGCAATATTGAACATTCTGGCACTTAAATACCTAATTTGTTGTATAAAAAATAATGACCCTCCCCGCCCTCTGTATAAAAAGACCTGTTTTTACCATCGTACTTAGTCTTATAGTTATGACTTTGGGAGGGGTATTCTACACTAAACTACAAATAAGGGGTACGCCGAACATTGCTCCTCCCATAATTTCAATAAACGCTCAGTACTCTGGAGCTGATGCGCTTTATATGGAAAAACAAATTACTACAAGAATGGAAAAGGAACTTAAAACTCTAAAAAATCTAGATTTTATGTCTTCCGAAAGTAAAGTTGGACAAAGCAATATAACTCTTTCGTTTAAATTAGATACTGATATTGAAATTGCTCTAAATGACGTAAGATCTAAAATTTCTGATCTAAACTATATTTTTCCCGATGATATGAAACAGCCATCGGTAGCTAAGCTTGATTCAGATAGCTGGCCGAGCATTTGGATAAGTATTAATAGCGATAGGCACGATAATCTTGAACTCACAAAAATCGCTGATGATCAGATTAAATCAGAACTTGAGAAATTACCTACCGTGGGTAATTCAATTATCTTTGGCGGCCGATATTACACTATGCGGATAGAACCTTATAATACCAAGTTATTCGCCCATAAAATATCACCTTTTGAAATAGAACAGGCTATTACAAACCAAAACAAAGATTACCCAGCCGGTACTATTAAATCGGAGGTAAGAAATTTCACACTACGATTAAACGCATCACTAAATAATCCAAAGGAATTTGAAAATATAATTATAAAGAAATATGCGGATGGAACGATAATCAAACTGGGAGATATAGCAAGAATCGGCTTAGAGCCCCTAGAAGATGATGTAATTTTAAGATATAACGGCAAAAGGTCAATGGCCGTAGGGTTAATTAAACAATCAACAGCTAATATCATAGAATTATCAGATAGTGTTAGAAAAGAGCTTATTAAAATACAAGCTAATTTGCCAGCTAGAGTACAAGCAGAAATAGCCCATGATGCGGCAATTCCTGTTAAAGAATCAATCAGAGAAGTATTTTTTACAATATTTGAAGCAATTGCCTTGGTCGGTTTTGTAACTTATATTTTTCTAGCTTCCGCCAAAATAACTCTTATTCCACTTGTTACTATTCCTATTTCTTTAGTTGGAACTTTTACGGCAATGTATTTTCTAGGGTTTTCCATTAATACCTTTACATTACTTGCTATGATTTTAGCAATAGGCCTTGTAGTTGATGATGCCATTGTAATGCTCGAGAATATTTTCCGGCATAGTCATGAACTTGGTAAACCCCCAATACAAGCGGCATATGATGCTTCCAGTGAGATTGGTTTTGCCGTCATTGCTATGACTATTACCCTTGCTTCAGTTTTTTTACCAATAGGTTTTATTGAAGGGTTTCTTGGTAAATTATTTATAGAATTTGCATGGACACTAGCATTTTGTGTGTTATTTTCGGGTTTTGTAGCCCTTACCCTAACACCGATGATGACCAGCAGAATGATTGCAAGGTCCGAAGTCCCTAAACCAAAAATATTACAAACGTTTGATCTTTATTTAAATAAGGCTCAAAATTTTTATATAGACTATCTAATATTAGCAATACAAAATAAAAAGAAATTTTTTGCCATTTGCCTTGCCTCCACCGTAGTTTTAATAATCAGCTTCAAATATGTTGGCAAAACTTTTGTACCTGAAGAAGATCAAGCTTTCTTACAAGTTATATTTTCAGGACCAGAAGGATCAAGCGTTGCCGAATCGGAAAAAGCTGTTCTCCAAGCCGAAGAAATAATGAAAAAAGACAAGGATATATTTGGTTTTTTTGACGTTATCGGTTGGGGAGGCGGTGAAAATGCCATGGCTTTTGTCCCTTTGCAAGAATGGAGCAAAAGAAAAAGGTCACACCTTGATATCAAGGAAGATTTAAATAAAAAATTCTCTGAAATAGCCGGAATGTCAATATTTGCTATTAGCCCTAGATCACTCGGTACTGGAGGATCAGATAAAATGATTGAATTTAACTTACAAAGTTCTCTTGAGTATGAAGAATTTGACGTGTTATCAAATCAATTTATCGATAAAATGAAAAAAAATCCTTTATTCCAAAATGTAGAGAGAGATTTTAAATCTTCTACTCCGACACTAGATATTACAGTTAATCGTGAAAAAGCTTATAGATACGGAACAAGTCTTGAAACGATTGGTAAAACCGTCCAATACTTAATAGCCGGTAGAACCGTCGGAGATTTTAGAATGGGTAATGATATATATGATGTAATTCTTAAATACTCTGATTCTGAAAGAAGTAGCCCCGAAGATTTAAATAGAATTCTCATTAAAACCGATAATAATAATACTCTCCCTCTCCAGTCCGTAGCAGATATAGTAGAAAAAATCACCGTTAAGGAGTATAAACATTATAATACGGCAAAATCTATTACTATTACCTCCGACTTATCACCTAATAAAACTTTAGCCGATGCCGTCAAGGCTATAGAATCGATCGCAGCAGAATTGCTAAATAAAAATAATACTAAGCTAGAATACCTTGGTGAAATAAAGCAAATGAACGAATCTTCTGGTGGCATTCTCGTAACGTTCCTTTTTGCTTTAGTCTTCATATTTTTAGTTCTATCTGCACAATTTGAAAGCTTTGCTGATTCACTATTAATTTTAATGGCTGTCCCATTTTCAATGACTGGCGGTGTTCTTGCCTTACTATTATTTAATAACACTATTAACATGTATAGTAATATTGGCTTAGTTACTCTTATTGGTTTAGTTACTAAAAACGCCATAATGCTTGTTGAATTTACCAATCAATTGCGCCATCAAGGGATGAAAATTACTGAGGCCGTAGTACACTCAGCAAAGCTTCGTCTTCGCCCAATATTAATGACGAGTATAGCAACTATTTTTGGAGCTTTACCTTTAGTTTTAGCAAATGGTGCAGGAGCAGAATCACGCAACTCTATCGGGCTTGTGGTTGTCGGAGGAATGTTAATCGGCACTTTATTTACAATATTTGTAATACCTGTATTATATCAAACCTTTAAAAAAGAAAAATCTTTAGTAGATTAAATCAAGTTATGAAAATATTAGGTATCGATCCGGCTCTTTCTTCTCTTGGATGGGGCATAATAAAGCTAAACCATCCCAAAATTAACTATATAGCAAGTGGTTTGGTAAAAACTCATCCTACCGAATTAATGTATAAAAGGCTTTCTTACATTGCAAACGCAGTACAGAACATTATTGAACTTCATGATCCAGATTTAATAGCTATGGAAGAAACATTTATCAATATGAATGCAAGCTCCTCGTTAAAACTCGGTTACGTCAGAGGTGCTCTTATGTCTTTAATAGGAAGGTTCAATAAGCCTTATTTTGAGTATAAACCTAATTTAATAAAGAAAACAGTAGTTGGAGTCGGTCATGCCGAAAAGGATCAAGTAACACATATGATCAAGCTCATAATATCAGGCACTCCCGATCTTAAAAATTCTGATGAAACAGATGCCCTAGCAGTAGCTTATACGTGCTCCGTTTTTGCTAGGTAAATTTAAAGCACCCTTTATTTACCCCCCTTGTATCTAACTTTTAGGTTTTATTAAACTTAAAAAATGCAAAGAGAAAGGTATGCAAAATCCTATAAATAGCCATTTTAACTGCGATAAAAACAACGAATCTATGTGTAAAACAAGAAAGATTTGATTAACTAATAGAAATGTAGAAACACAAAAAATTGTTGCTATTACTTTAATATTATTTCTAATTGAAGTCTTTTTATTTCTAAAACAGTATTCGGAAGATATAACACCTACTAGGGCATAATAGGCTAGCCATGAATATTCTTTAATTTCATATAATAAACCAATATATACCATTAATAATGTACTAAAAAGCAATATGATCACGGATAAAGAGCTTTCTTTAAAAGTTTTTAAACACCAATTATAGGTAAAAATCAACAATATCCCAACAAATACTGCTCCAAAAATATCAAAATAATTGTGGTAACCTAAATGTACTAAACCCCAGCCAATACCAATTAATAAAATGGCTATTAATACCTTAATGATAAGCTTATTTATTGATTTTAATAACCACCCTATAAAACTATAGAAGATTGCATGTGCCCGCTTGGAAAAGCAAACCCCTCTTTACCTAAGCTAGGAGCTAACGGTATCTGAAAAGTAATTTTTAGAGCTAAATTAAGTAACATACTTGTTAACAATAAACAAATTCCATGAAAAAACACTTTTCTATCAATCCATATATAACCTATGATAATTAAAGGAATAATTATGGTATCATGGCTAAACGTTAGAAAGAAGCGAGAGATATTATCCAACATTATAATTTCCTTATAAATTCTTATATTCAGAAAAAACTGCTTAAATTAAAACTATTTCAGCAAAATAACTCAATCAAGCAAAAATTTTTCCTAAGCTATCTTAATTTATTATGTTGTTCAAGCAGTACTTTTAAGCTTATAACACGGTAACATTATTACTGAAGGATTTAACATACGTTAATTTCTACAAATATTTGTTGATTATAAAAAAGAAAAATATTACACATTAGCAAAATTTAAGTTATTACCAACAAATATGGCAAAAATTCATTACAATCAAGGTCACTTAGAAGTTATTAAAATATATGAAAAATTACTTCAGGAAAATATTGCCTCCTCAAAACAACTAGCCTCCTCACAGTGTAAGTGTTTTAGGAGAAGAATTAGTTGAAGAAGCAGCTTTCTAAAGCTTCTTCAAACTTTCCAAACATTAGAAATGTACTTTATATATTGACACCTTTTATTACTCAAGCTGTATTTTTGAGCTTAAAGCTTAGGCGATGATGTACAGAAGAACCATATTTCTCTATGGCAGATATATGCTCTTTTGTCCCGTAACCAGAATTTTTTGCCCAGAAATAATATGGAAAATCCTGGTGCAGTAATTCCATTATTCTATCTCTAGTAACCTTAGCTATTATTGAAGCTGCAGCTATAGAGATAGACCTATCATCGCCTTTTACATAGCTTACAAAACGTTTATCACTAAATTTCATATTACCGTCTACAATTACTGCCGAAGGTTGCTTTATTAACCCTTCTACCGCAAGGACACAAGCTTTCTTCGTTGCTTCTAGGATGTTTATTTCATCAATTTCTTTTGGCCCTACCAGACCAATTGACCAGGCATAATTTTGAGTAATTTTTACGTATAATTCTTCTCTTTTATTTTTAGATAATTTTTTGGAATCCTTGATACCTACAATTAAATTCTTTTGATCAATAATAACTGCAGCAGCTACTACAGGGCCAGCTAGTGGACCTCTGCCCGCTTCGTCTACGCCAGCTACTACCCCTGGGTAATTTGATTCAATAGATAAATCCACTTTCTTACTCCCTCATTAAATTTACGCACGCAACCATATTAATTGTTGCTACCTCGCTTCTAAGCACCCTATTACCAAGGCTTACAGAAATAACCTTAGGATTAGATATAAGTTTTTCCTTTTCACTTGGAGAAAAACCACCTTCAGGCCCTACAAGAATAGCAATATTTTCTTCAAAATTTTTTATGGAGCTAATTTTTACTCCACCGCTCTCCTCCTCATTTGCAAAAATAATCTGATCTACCCCATTAATATTACAAAACTCTTTAAGATTAACGGGTAAACGCAATACAGGTATTAGAAAACCCTCGCTCTGCTCTACCGACTCTATTATACATTTAGTAAACCTTTGTTGGTTTATATTCTTGAATTGCGTCCTTTCTGAAATCACCGGAATAATTTCTGTAACCCCCTGCTGTACAGCTGCTTTAAGTGCTTCTGTAAATCTATCTGGTTTAATAATGCACATAGCCAAAACGAGAGGTTTCTGATACTCGACTTCTCGTAATTTTTGCCCTATAACTACTTGTAAATCACGCTTATTAATTGCTATAATTTCAGCTTTAAATTCTCCATCAATGCTATTAAACAACCTAAATTCCTCAGAAATTTTCATCCGTAAAACGGCATTGCAATAATGAAAAATATCATCTCTTAAGGTTATGATTTGATTTTTAGCAATTCTAGAAGTAGTATAAATTCTGCTTAAGCTAGAAAATTTCATATTTAAATAATTTAAAATGTTAAAAGAGCGATCTCCAAAACAGTTATCGGATAATACTCTAACCAATAAAAACAAGGCAAGTAAAAAGGACAATAAACTTTTTTCAGAAGGGAGTAAAGATGAGGAATTTGGTGGTCCTAAAGGACCAGAACCAACTAGATACGGTGACTGGGAAGTTAACGGAAGGGTTTCGGACTTTTAAATACCATGCAACCTTTAAATTCACCTCAAAAAGAAGCTGTTGAAACTACCGAAGGTCCTCTACTCGTACTAGCTGGAGCTGGAACCGGTAAAACCAAGGTTTTAACTAGTAGAATAGCTTATATAATTAGCAATAATCTCGCCTATCCAAGCCAAATACTAGCTGTTACTTTTTCAAATAAAGCAGCGAAAGAAATGCAAAACCGAATTAATGACATTACTGCTTCTGATGGTTTAAATATAGGTACATTTCACTCTATCTCTACGAGAATATTGAGATCTCATATTCATCTACTTGATAACGGTATGAATCGAAATTTTAATATTATTGACCAGGATGAGCAAATAAAATTAGTCAAAAACATTGCGCTTGAAAATAATATTGATATTAAGAAATATCCTCCTAAATTACTGCATGTTATTATCTCTAAATGGAAAGAACAAGGGGTTATACCTGAAAAGGTTAGCAGCTCTGATACTACCACCCATGAATCACAACTTGCCTATCTTATCTATCAAAAATATCAAAAAATCCTACAGGAATCCAATGTTGCCGACTTTGGTGATCTGTTATTATATTGCAATCAATTACTTATCAATAATCCTGAAGTACTTAAATATTACCAAAATAAATTTAAATATATTTTAATTGACGAATACCAGGACACTAATGCTGTTCAATACGTGTGGGCGAGAATGCTTGCAAGTGATCATAAAAATATTTGCTGCGTTGGGGACGATGATCAATCCATATATAGTTGGCGAGGGGCTGAGGTAAAAAACATCCTCCGTTTTGAAAAAGATTTTCCAAATGCAAAAGTCATTAAACTAGAACAAAATTATCGCTCCTCTTCTCATATTCTGGAAGCAGCATCTAGTATCATAAGAAATAACAAGAACAGACATCACAAGAATCTTTGGACTGAAACACAATCACAGGAAAAAATAAAAGTAATTTCCTGCTGGAATGAAAAAGAAGAAGCCAGATTCGTAGCGAACCAAATAGGAAAATATATTAATTCTAAACAATATAGTGCCGGTCAGATTGCCATTCTTGTCAGAGCTGGGTTTCAAACCAGAGCTTTTGAAGAAGTGTTTATCAGTAACGCCATGCCTTACCAGATAATTGGCGGATTAAGATTTTATGAAAGAATGGAGATTAGGGATTTACTTGCTTATATCCGTCTTGCGATCAATAAAAATGACAATCTAGCTTTTGAAAGAGTAATTAATGTTCCAAAAAGATCAATCGGCAATGCTACCCTAAAAAAGATTAAGGATAAAGCCACCGATTACTCTGTTTCAGCATTTAGCGCTTTAGAAAAAATGATTAAAAATGATGAGGTTAAAGGAAAAACCAAAGAAAATCTTCAGCTTTTTGTTACACTAATTAATCAAGCATCTTTAAGATATGAAAGTGAATCCGCATTTGACGTAACAAAATTTATCCTTGAAAAATCCGGTTATTTAGCGGCTCTAAAAGAAGAAAAAACTGAAGAATCAAGAAACAGAATCGAAAATATCAATGAAATGCTAAAAGCCATAGACGAAGCCGGGAATATTAACGAATTCGTTGAACATGCAAGTTTAGTCATGGATAATGAGATACTTGAATCTGATTATGGCGGCACGGTAAAAATTATGACCTTCCACGCCTCAAAAGGCCTTGAATTTGATGTAGTATTTCTACCAGGATGGGAAGAAGGAATATTTCCCCACCAAAAATCTATGTTAGAACAAGGAGATAAAGGATTAGAAGAAGAAAGACGCATTGCTTACGTAGGGGTTACCAGGGCTAAAAAGGAGTTATTTATTACCTATGCCGAAAGCAGAAGAATATTTGCTGAAATATTAAACTCAATACCTTCCCGCTTCTTAGCCGAAATTCCAGCTGAAATATGCCATAAAATTTCCAGTTCAAACCAACTAAATTATTTAGGCTCAAAACATAGTTTTTATTTTGAAAATAATAATACCGCTGCTACTTCTCCACCCACTTCTAGTAAACTTATCCCTGAAAGCCAATCGAATGAGAAACGTCCCGGGAACAAGATCAACCACGAAAAATTCGGCGATGGAATAATTATTCGAAAAAACGGCGATAGCCTAGATATAGTTTTTGAAAAATGCGGGTTAAAAACTATAAAGGAAAGTTATATTAAATTAATTTAAAACATAATGTATAAATTAATAATTTGACAATTTTTCTTTAAACCTCTTGAAATATATTTTTTTATTATAAAATATATATTGTAAATACAAATATTATAAGGAGGAAATCATGGCATATTTACCAAAACTAAGATCCAAATCAGAATCTATAAGAACAAGGGATAGTGTATTTGATGACTTGTTTAATGAACTTTATTCTTTACCAACCTCTTTTTTATCTAAAAGTGGAGTGGACTTATCTCCTAGAATTGATATATCTGAAACAGATGCTGCGTATAAGATAGAAGCGGAACTGCCGGGAATAAACCAAAAAGAAATAGATGTAAAAATAGATAACAACATTCTTACTATAAAAGGAAAAAAAGAAGATATAAAAGAAGAAAAAGAGAAGAACTACCATTTAAGAGAAAGGTATTATGGAGCATTCCAAAGATCAATTTCTCTCCCTAATAACATTGAACCAGAAAAAATTAAAGCGAGTTTCGAAAACGGAGTTCTAAATATATCAGTACCGAAAAATGATAAAAGAACCCCTAAAAAAATAGAAATAAGTTAAATAAACTAAATAAGAATAATGAGGTTAGTATATGAATGTAACTGATCAAAAATCACTTGATTGTAAATGGAGCAATTACAAGGTTATATTAGCTGTATTAGGGTTTAGTACCTGCCTATTTTTGGCAGGTACTATATATTTCTTAGTAAAATGTTATAACCAGAATCAAATCATTTCGGAACAATTATTAGAGTACAAGAATCAGTTTAATTATAATAACCCCCAGCAGCCATTGCTTATGGATGATAATTTTGAGCGTAGAATGAAAAAATTGTTTGATGAAATGAATTTAATTCCCAGACAATCATTATTCAACCTTATTGATCGTAATTTTTTTAATTCCCACATTCGCGGGGTAAATTTATTAAATGATAATTATTTAAATCACTCTACAATTGAGGTATTAGATAAAGAATATCTAATTACGCTGACAATACCAGGATTTACAAAAGAACAAATAAAATTAGAATTAAATGGCAATATCCTGACAATTTCTGCGGAAAATAAAGAACAATCAGATAAAAATAATACTAAAAAAAATATAAGTAGTAAATTCAAACAGGTAATTAGCTTAAATAATGATATTGAACGGGATTCCATCAAGTCATCATTAAAAGACGGAATATTAACCATCAGTATTCCACGTACCCAGCAAGAAGGAGAACCTCAAACCATAAACATTGAGTAACATAACTTAAAACCCAATATTTATTGGGCTTACTGGCGGATTGCCTAGGAAATAATAAATAATTTTGAATAAACATCAAATAACTATGGCTTAAATCAAAATAACTCTTATTTATTTCCGCAAAGCTTTTTATATTCCTTATTCAGTTCTACTACGGTCCACACCCAAACTATACAGATAATTAGAAATATAACCATTAAGAAAGTAGAAATTGAATGATAAGTAGCAGTGGGAATTATAATAAAAATCATTGACTGCACAAACGCACTTGCCGATTTACCAAGTTTCGTACCGATCATATCTGCCGCTGCCTTACCCTTGGTTTTTAATTCATCCTCAAGTGGTACGTATGCCATTTCTTTTGTACTATCAAAAAAAGTGTATTTACTTGACTTGCTGAAAACATTTTGAATTGCTCCGATCAAGACTGCAAGCATTAAAGGATCAGTCATAACGAAAAAGGTAACTAACAAGCTCCCTACAGCATCAAAATTAGATATCATAAAGAAGAGGCTTCCGGTAATTAAAACCATAAGCGGGGTAATAATAGCCGCAGAAAACCAACCAAGCCTTCTAACAAGATTTGACCCCACAATAACAAAGAAAATAGTTAATAATCCTGTATAACTAAGATAACTGCCAACAAAAACAGCAAAGTCCGTAGGATTAGTGTAGAGTTTATTTGCTTCTGCTTTCCAAGGGCCTTCAACTAAATTTATAGCCAGTCCGTAACAAAATAATAAAACCGTTATAAGCCTTATGTATCTTGATTCAACAATCATTTTGAAACTGTCTTTTAGAGAAAGGTGATTTTTTTTAATCTTAAATTTTAGATTATTTATAGTTTCCTCATCAAGGATTTTAGCATTAATTAACCAAAATGCTACCAGTGCTAAGAGTCCCAATACCAGCACAACCGATATTACTATTTGTATAGAAACAACGCTTTTGTCAGCATTAGCAGCAAAATTACCGATAATATAATTACTTATATTTGATAAATTCATTAAAAAAGTACCGGCTATATAAAGCCCTGTTTGCCCTAGTAATCCAAATAAAGGATAAAATCTTTTTGATTCTTCAACCGTAGTAATTTTATTTACAAATTGCCAAAATAGTAAAGCAAATACGGCATTTGGCCATAATTCCGCAATGATATAAAATAAAGAAAAGCTCCAATTAGAAAGTAGTAATATGAACCATTTCAAATTCGGGTACAAAGAGCCAAGATACTTAGCATAGGCCGGATCCAGATGGAAATATTGGTAATTTGGAAATAAAACAAAAGCAAATAAACAGAAAAAACTTAAAAAAACAGACATAATAAGGTAAAAAATCGTCTCACCTTTCATTATACTAACTAACTTTACATAAATTATTGTTACAAGAAAAGCAGCAGGCAAAACTCCCCAAAATTTTAAAAAAGCAATTGTTTCAGCACCAATCATGGTATTAACAACACTATCTTTCATTGCCCTGATTAAATTCTGGATCAAAAGAATAGAAAACATAAGTAAGGTTATAAGCAAAAACTTGGGTAGTTCATGTCTCTGAACCGGCCATAAATAATCAATTATTTTGCTAAATTTTGAGGAAGATAAGTCGTTATTAAAGAAATTGCTGTTAGAGGTATCATTCTGAGGTTCTGACGCCATAATCTATATCTACCTGATAAATTGTTACTGGTCAGAGCCGCATAGTATATACTTTAAACTCTTCTGTCAACAGATATTTAAAACAAATTGCTTCTGCAATACAAAAACTTTTATTTACTATATCTTCAAAATTATTAACTGAAGTAAAAAACTGGTTTTAATATTTTAATTTTACCTTTTTATTCTTGCAAAACAAGATGTAGCTACATAATCTTTCTTCGGCCCATTAACCCTGAATTTTTGTATAAATTGGTTAGAACTAATAATTTCATAAGTTGTAGAATAAAAATCCTGAACACATTTGTAATTGCCGCTAACTATACTAGGTAAACTCGAATCAAATAATAAATTGAACATAAAACGTCTACTATTACGTTCATAGCTATATAACCCTAAATTTCCCATATTATCCAAAATATAATCATATTTTTTTTTTGCTTTGGATACAAAACCGTTAGACCATTTCACTTCTAAGGATTCCTGGTAATTTAAAATATGTGTATTTTTCTTACTGATATATACTACCCCCTTAGCCACAGCATTAGATAAAGAAGCCGATTTATCAAGAACCTCTCTTTCAATAACCCACTCCCCTGGTAGATAGCAAAAAAATAATAGATTAGTCATAATTATTGGTTTGTTCTTTAAGAAACTCTGCTTTATAATTTAGCACTGTTAAGCACGAAAATATCTAAATAAAAAAATTATTCATCACAAAAAGCTAAAGAATATGACATTTATCGAAGAATTTAAAAAGAGAGGCTATTTTTATCAATGTACTGACCTTACAACTTTAGAGCAGAAGACGACTCGAGGAAAAATAGCAGCTTATATAGGATTTGATTGCACCGCTGAATCTTTGCACGTAGGCAATCTAATGCAGATTATGATATTGCGTCTTTTGCAGAAATATGGTCATAAGCCGATTGTGTTAGTGGGAGGCGGAACCACAAAAATCGGTGATCCAACTGGTAAAGAAGAACTCAGAAAATATCTTAGTGATGAAGACATCTCTCGAAATATGGCTGGAATTAAGAAATCTTTATCTAAATTCATTAAGTTTGGCGACGGTCCAAGTGATGCCGTTATGGTAAATAACGCTGATTGGCTTGATAACCTTGGTTATATTGAATTTTTACGTAAATACGGGAGGAATTTTTCAATAAATCGAATGCTAACAATGGACTCAGTTAAAACTAGACTTAAGAGAGAACAATCTTTAACTTTTTTGGAATTCAATTATATGCTTTTACAAGCCTATGATTTTTATTACCTTAATAAAACATACAATTGCTCGTTACAGCTCGGCGGTAGCGACCAATGGGGTAATATTGTTACCGGTGTAGAGCTTATCCGGAAAATGAGCAAAAACGAATCATTTGGGCTTACTACTCCCCTACTTACTACTTCCTCAGGGGCAAAAATGGGTAAATCAGTAAGCGGTGCTGTATGGATAAATGAAGAGCATCTATCTCCTTATGACTATTATCAATACTGGCGTAATACAGAAGATGCAGATGTGGGTAAATTTGCTAAATTATACTGCGAATTTTCACAATCGGAAGAAAAAGAGTTTGAAACTTTAATTAGTGAAAATATCAACGAAGCAAAGAAAAAATTAGCTTACAGGGTTACAGAGCTTTGCCATGGTAAAGAAAAAGCCCAAGAAGCCTTTGATACTGCCATTAAAGTTTTTGAGCAGAAAACAGTAAGCCATAATTTACCTTCTATTTTACTAGATAAAAAGATTTTATCGCAAGGAATAATGTGTATTGATCTATTATGCCACACAGGTCTTACTGCTTCTAAAGGAGAAGGAAGAAGGTTAATTAGGGGTATGGGTATTAAAATTAACGATAACCTGGTTGTAGATGAGAATTTGATAATAAACTCAAACCATCTAAAAGACAAAGCAATCAAAATCTCTTCTGGTAAAAAGAAACATGTGTTAATTAAAATAGAAGAATAATATTTTCTCTTAGAAACAAGCGAATTTTACAGCGGCTAAAGCTAGCTTAAATTAGAAATTAACTCATGAGGAGCGCAAAATGTGAAGAAGGTTCACTTTACGAATCAACTTTATATCCATATTTCAGGTTCACAAGTTTAACATGACAGTTAACGCTGCATTTCCTATTAGGCAGTGGTCTCTTGGAAATAAAACCTTCTTTATCGGCAAGACCAAAAGTTTTTAACATTTTTTGCGTTTCAGAATGCAGATACTGTACCTTTACTTGAGCTGTTCCTCGATGTTTAAAACCAAGTAATTTAGCAGCCTTTTCTGATACATCGATTTCCCTATCACGTGCAAAAGGCCCTCTATCGTTGACAAGTACTATAACAGATTTGCCGTTCTCTAGATTCTTGACTTTAACCAGAGAGGGCATATGAAGGGTTTTATGCGCAGCTGTTAATAATTCCTTATTATACGTATCCCCATTAGCGGTTTTTTTACCATGAGAACCGTCCTTATGACCGTACCATGAAGCTTTACCAACTTTAGCATACTTATTGTACTTTTTAGGTTTATAGGACTTACCTTTAATACTATATTTATTCCCGACTTTAAAATGTCCTTTATATTTTGTATTGTGTCTATCTTCCTTAGACAAAGTTTGGAAAGACTTCGGATTGCTTTGACAGGATGATAATATCACTGCAATAAGACATAACATTACTAGCGAGCTAGCGTTATAAATATATTTAAGTAACCTTTTACTAAACATACTCCCAAACATTACCAACTATCTACCGATTCCTGCTCGTTTTTAAAATCAGAAGATTCCCCTTCATCAATCAGTAATGTCTCTTCTTCTTCGTGTTTTTCCCCTGAAGATTTGGTTTTAGGGGTATAATCCCCTACCTTAACATGACTTACAACTTTTTGAACTCCATTAATATTAGAAGCAATGGTTGCTACTTTCTGCAGCTCTTCTTCTGACCTTGCCATACCAAACAAATAAACCACATCGTTTACTGTAATGACAGTATAATTAACAAATTTTATACTTCTATCCAGAAAAGTTTTTGATTTAATCTGACTTGTAATCATAGTATCCCTAGTATATTGGACAATATCAAATTTACCGCTATTTTTATCTACCTTAAGCTCATTTACTACTTCTGTTACCCCTTCTTGATCCCATGCAATTTGAACAGCATTAATCATATCTTCTTCTTTATCAACTAACCCTGTATATAAAACCCTACCTTGAACTACTTCTACTTTAATTTTAGTATATAATTCCCTAAAATTATTTTTTATAAACGAAGCTTTTATTGCAGATGCTATACGAAAATCCTTAAGAGCCTCATCTGCAGGCCTATCTTTGGCCAGTTCTGTTACCGAAGCTGTGGCACCGGTAAAAATAACAGGTAAACAACCACTTACCAGGAAAGATAATAATACAACGGTAATAAAAGGAACTTTTTGCATAAAAATAATTATTAAATCAATGACTACAAGAGCATTATACAAAAGAAATATTTTCAATCAATAGATTTAGTATAAGCTTCCAAAGCTCTAAAATTAACTTTAAGCCATAAAAACAAGAAATATCACACGCTAATGCAGATAAACCCACTAATTAAAAATCTAAGAAGAAGCACTAACCTCTTTAGTCCAGGTTAGATCCTTACCTTCTATTATCTCCATTGAAGAACCTGGAAAATTACCGTCGTGGCCTAAATACCTTCCTTTAAGGATATTTGCTAAAAATACCTCAGCGTGGGCATAAAATGACATCCTGTTTTCAGGTCTGGCAAGCCCATGTCCTTCATCTTTATAAAGTAAATACACTACTGGTATTCCATGCTTTTTCATAGCTGATACTATTTGATCTGACTCAAGCTTTTTAACACGGGGATCATGAGCTCCTTGTACAATTAACAAAGGTTTTTTGATATTTTTTACATAATTAAGAGGTGAACGCTCAAATAGAAATTTTTTTCCGCCTTCATTATCAGGGGAAGCTCCTATAATTTTCTTTAAATGCGCAAAAACTGGCTTCCAGTAAGGAGGAATCGAATTCATTAAAGTCTCTAGATTAGATGGGCCAACGATATCTATTCCTGCAGCGTATAGATCAGGTGTCATACTCATACCCACAAGGGTGGCATAACCACCGTAGCTACCTCCCATAATCACTATTTTACTCCTATCAGCAATGTTATTGTCTATTGCCCATTTTACCGCATCTTCTAGATCATCTTGCATTTTTCTAGCCCATTGCCCATCACCGGCATTGATAAAGCTTTTGCCAAAGCCGGTAGAGCCACGATAATTAACACTAAGTACTGCATAACCTCTATTAGCAAGCCATTGGTGAGTAGCATTATAACCTTTATTGTCTCTGCTATTTGGTCCACCGTGGACATACAGGATCAGCGGAATTGGATTTTCTAACCGTGCACCCTTATCTAACCACCGAGGTAATGTTAAATAGCTAACCAATTCTAAACCATCCCGAGAAGTAATTTGCACCGGATGCATTTTAGCAAAAGAATATTCTTCTTGTTTTGAATTAGAAACAAATAAAAATCTAGCTTCTCCAGTAGCCCGATCATATAAATAATATTTATATGGACCATCATCTTGCATATAAACAACTATCCATTTACTGTCATTTTCTACTCTCGAGGTAATTTCAATTGTGCCATCATTAAGCTCCGATAATTTTTTTATATCCTCCTTTATTTGCGGATCAAGAATTATCCATTCTTTTTGCAAATAATCAATCGATACAGCTTGAATCTTTTTAGTAATAGGTTCTACTAAACAAGAGTCTATATCGGCTCTTGCATCTTCATAAAGAAGATCTCTTTTTAGAGTTGATAAATCTATTTCAAAAAGAGTTGATTTATCCCTTTGGCTACTATCAACCGCATAGAGAATTTTACCATCGGCAGTTATATGCAAAAGTGAAGTAGTGAACATATCCTCTGCTTTTATTTTTTGGAATAACTGGGAACTGGCAAGGTTACCATTCTTAAAACTGTAAATTTCCCCTTCACCAGTTGGCAGCATCTTATAAGCAAAGAGAATTTTAAAATTATCGTCAATTATAAAGCTGAGATACTTTTCTTTATTTTCAAAAATAATTTCTGCTTTTCCTGATTTAACATTAATTTTATAAATATCGAAATATTCAGGAACTCTTTTGTTCATCTGAACTAAAATCTCATCTGGAAAGCTTTTACTCTTTTTGATCACCGAAGCTCTAACCCCTTCTTTTGGAGTAAGAAGGATATTTTCTTTAGTATTTATATCAATCGAATAAAGCCTAAAATTTTCGTCTCCTTTATTATCTATAGAATAAATAATGTTATTGCTATTTTTAGCCCAAGAATAACTTCTAATGCCTCTTTCCTTATCAGACGTAACCGCCTTTCCTGCTAAAAGATTATCAACTGGCGCAACGAAAACGTTTAGCACCCCCTTTAATGGCGCAAGGTAACTAATATATTTCCCATCTTCGCTCATCCGTACTGCAATTTTATCCGGATTACCAAACAATACTTCCCGTGGTATTAAACGATCTTCTTTCATAATTCCTTCCCTATTATTACCTTTAGCCACAGCTAATTCATAATGGATATTTATAATAATTAGTATAAATATTATAGTTAATTTTAACATGAGCCTGTGTTTCTAATATTGTACTTTAGTTAATTAGCGATAATACTTACTTGGTGGAATTTCTTGAACTCCTAAATTTTAACTTTTTGGTAAACCAATAAGCGAGAACTTTTGGATTATATAAACACTTTTGCTAAAAGCTGCTATAACCGCAAAGTTTCAACTATAGGCCGCTTCGCAAAAAGCTGATCAAAATCCCTGAACTTTCAAATTCACTTTTAAATAGTTTTGATATTTAATAGCTAGACTCCTTTAGCGTTTTTTAATTACTTTCGGCAGGGTAAAGCTGATTGTAGTGCCCATTCTTTTACTTTCGGCTTTGATC
>TBL_comb48_EPIDRAFT_1000131_pt1 | contig 55699 bp, 50 predicted proteins | sample TroBogEpilimnion_37_FD_10681 | JGI IMG/M metagenome (IMG submission 10681) | reverse complement strand
CTTCCCTGAACTCTAAGAAAGGTCTCTTGTGAGCAAACAAAAGCCGAGCCGTATGTCCTTTATTGGTCGCGATATGGCGGTCGATCTAGGTACTGCTAATACGTTGGTCTATGTCCGCGGACGTGGAATTGTTCTCAACGAGCCAAGCGTGGTCGCCGTGAATCAAGACACTGGTGCGATTCTTGCCGTCGGAATTGAAGCAAAGCGGATGATTGGTCGTACTCCAGGAAATATAGTGGCCATCCGTCCCCTTAAAGATGGTGTGATTGCTGACTTCGATACCACCGAGCGGATGCTCCGCTACTTCATTCAAAAGGTGCATCGTCGTCGCTACCTGGCGAAGCCACGCATCGTGGTCTGCGTCCCATCTGGAATTACCGGCGTGGAACAGCGCGCGGTTAAAGATGCCGGTTATGCAGCCGGTGCCCGCAAGGTTTACATCATTGAAGAGCCAATGGCTGCCGCGATTGGTGCAGGTCTGCCCATCCATGAACCAACAGGAAACATGGTTGTTGATATTGGTGGTGGCACAACTGAAGTCGCTGTCATCTCGCTGGGTGGAATTGTTACAGCTCTCTCGATTCGAATTGGTGGAGACGAACTCGATCAAGCGATCATCGATTATGTAAAACGTGAGTATTCACTTCTTCTCGGTGAGCGCACCGCTGAAGAGATCAAGATGGCCATCGGATCTGCCTATAAGTTGCCAGGCGAACTCGATGCAGAAATTCGCGGTCGCGACCTTGCCACAGGCCTTCCGAAGACGATCTTTGTATCTGCTGAAGAGATCCGCAAAGCTCTGGAAGAGCCAGTGAATCAGATTATTAACGCCGTAAAGAGCACGCTAGATAAGACTCCGCCTGAGTTGGCTAGCGATCTGATGGATCGTGGAATCGTACTTACAGGTGGAGGAGCGCTACTGCGTGGACTCGATGAGCGCTTGCGCCACGAGACTGGAATGCCGGTTCACATTTGTGATCGTCCACTCCAAGCAGTTGCCGAAGGTTCTGGAAAGTGCGTTGAAGAGTTTGAGGCCCTGGAAAAGGTCTTGATCTCTGAGCCACGTCGTTAGTTCGTAGCAACCATTCTTTGAAGGAGATCTGTGGCACGAGGCGGCGGTAATCGATCCCGGTTACTGCTCGTCATTTTATTAGTCACAGCTCTCTTCTTTATCACCCTCGATCTGCGTGGGGTAAGCCTTACCAAGGGTTCACGGTCCGTTACGCAGACAATTCTCTCGCCAGTACAGAGAACCGTTTCCACCATTTTTTCTCCGGTTGGTAGGTTCTTCGGAGATGTAAAGAATTTTGGCAAGACAAATGCTGAACTCAAGCAGGCGCTCGCTACTAACAAGTTGCTTAAGAGCCGACTCGCAGAGAAATCAGATACCAAAGGTCAACTCGCACAACTTAAAGCAGTCCTAGATTTAGCTGGACGTGGAAATTATAAAGTCGCTGCAGCCCGCGTTATTGCACGTGGCTCTGCATCTAGCTTTTCCCAGACCATCACCATTGATGCAGGAAGCTCAAGTGGGATTAGATCTGACATGACCGTGATATCTCAGAATGGTCTCGTTGGAGTTGTTAAATCCACAACAAGTTCAACATCAATAGTTCTCTTGCTGAGCGATCCAAGTTTCAAAGTTGGAGTTCGCATTGCGCGCAGTCAGAGCGTTGGTGTTCTCTCTGGATTGGGTTCAACTGAATACTCACTCGTCTTGCTCGATCCCTCCGGCACTATCAAGACAGGCGACAACCTGTTGACTAACGGGTCAGAAGGAAATAGACCATTTGTTCCAGGAGTACCAGTTGGGGTTGTCGTCGGCGTAGATAATTCTGCAGCTTCACTCACTCAAACGGCGACGGTCAATTCATATGCAAACCTCAATGATTTGGGCATTGTCTCGGTGATCCTGAGCGCTCCTACATCCGCGCCAAGCAGACCACTTCTTCCCACGCCAAATCCAACAGTGACCGTTTATGTAACCCCAGCTCCTGTTCCAGTACTTTCGCCAACACCATCAGCAAGTCCCACGAGGAAGAAGTAGATGAGCCCAGTTCGAATTATTTACACACTCAGTTTCTTTTTCACGCTCTTTGTGGTTCAAGAGTCTGCCGTCTCTCTTATCCACTTTCCCATTTCAGGTTTTTCTTTGTACCTTGCGATTGCGATTTCACTGATTGCATTTGAGGATCACAATGGAGCGCTCGTAACCGGCTTTTTAGCGGGCATGGTTTTAGATCTCTCCCCGAGCTCAAATGCTCCCTTTGGACAATGGGCTCTTATCCTGACCTCAATTGCTTTCCTATTCGCCATTAATCGGGACTCGATCGCCGATGTAACCGCTTCGCCTGTTACCTTCGTCATCGTTGTCGCTGGGGGAGTCACGCTGGCGCTTGTCTCGTACCTCGGTTTCGGTGCACTGTGGGGGAACAAAATGGCTCACTTGGACATGATGCAACTGTCCTCGGAGGTAACCTCTTGTGGACGATTATTTTCACTCCAATGTTCTTGCCAACTCTTGGACGAGCACACGAATACTCGTTAACAGCGCGGGAGCGATAATGAGTCAGCGCTCTCGGCTCAACTTGGTCGTGGTTCAAGTATTAGTGCTTTCTTTGATGCTAGCAATGTTGGGCAGACTCTTTTATCTGCAGGTAGCGGCTGGGTTGAAGTATCAAAATGCAGCGGTCAATATCACCAGTCGAGATATCGTCACACCGGCGGTACGCGGAGCAATCGTCGATGACACGGGATTACCTATGGTGATGGATCGCCCCGGAATGGTTATCACCGTTGATCGCAGCGCACTGGCCAAGATGCCAGATAAGGGACAAGCTCTCTTAAAACGCGTTGCCACATTGATCGGAATTAAGTACAGCGATCTCTACGTCCGCACGCGACTCTGCGGAGAAATTACATCCGGCCCAAAGGCGGGTTGCTGGAATGGAACGCTTTATCAGCCGATCCCTGTCACCAAAGAGGCTACGCAAGCGCAGGCTCTCAAGATCTTGGAAAATCCCGATATCTATCCAGGGGTAACTGCAATCCCAGTTCCGATTAGAAGTTATCCATCTCTTGCCGGAGAAAATGTGGCGCATATTCTTGGATATGTCGGTTCGGTGACATCGGCAGATTTACTTAATACCGGTAAGAAGTACTACCAAAATGAAACTATCGGCAAGACAGGTTTGGAATATCAATACGACAGTTATTTGCAAGGCACGCCAGGAATTAAGACCGTCATTGTGGACCGCACTGAGAACATCACAAGCACCTCAACGGCAACACAACCGGTTGCGGGTAATAATTTAGTGACTAACATCAATGCAAAGCTACAAGCTGTTGCTGAAAAAGCGCTGGCGAGTTCTGTGATGAGTGCACGCGCCCAAGGTTATCGAGGCGATTCCGGCGCGGCGATTGTGATGGATGTTCACACTGGCGCGGTACTTGCCATGGCTTCATATCCAACTTACGATCCTAATATTTGGCAAAAAGGTTTGACGACGGCACAAGCAACTGCGCTCTTTAGCGAAGCAGATGGCGTCCCTGCACTTTCGCGGGCGATTGATGGAACGTATGCACCGGCATCTGCCTTTAAAGCTCTTTCGGTTGTTGCAGCTTCGCATGCAGGCTATAACCTGAATTCGAACTTCGCTTGTCCATACTCCATTAAATTTGGAAACCAGACCTTTCACAACGACGACACAAAGGTGCAAGGGACCATGTCACTTCAAACTGCGATTGCAGTTTCCTGTGACACTATCTGGTATCAAATCGGTTATGACCAGTGGGTCAAAGATGGCGGATTACGTCCAAAGCAGAATCCCAACGATTTCTTCTTCAAGAATGCCTCGCTCTTTGGAGTTGGGAAGCCAACCGGAATCGATCTGCCTTCAGAAGCATCGGGACGTTTGCCAGATCGCACTTGGAAGTTGGCCTACTACAAAGCAAATAAGAATTTTTACTGCAACTACACAAAGAAGGCGAAACCCTCGGACCTCACACCATTTTTGATTGCTATCGCCAAAGAAGATTGCACCGATGGTTATATTGTGCGAGCGGGAGATGCCATCAACTTTGCCATCGGTCAGGGCGATGTGCTGATGACGCCGATTCAGATGACCGATATGTATGCCGCGGTGGCCAATGGGGGCACGCTCTATAAGCCCGAGGTCGCGCGCGCCGTGGTTAACCCTGATGGAAAAGTCGTTCAGGAGTTCCTGCCTCAGATCAATGGCAAGATTCCAGCGTCAAGCAGCACCCTAAGCTTTTTGCACGCGGCGCTACGCCAAGTTGCGGTCACAGGTACTGCCGCCGGAGTATTTGCCAATTATCCGATTCAGGTAAGTGGCAAGACTGGCACGGGGCAGGTCCAAGGCCGAAATTCCAACGGTACAGCCAAAGATCCGACATCATGGTTCGCTTCCTATGCCCCTTCAAATAAGCCGGAATACGCTGTCGTTATGATGGTGAGTCAGGGCGGCTATGGCGCGGGAACATCGGCAGTTGGAGTTAAAGATATTTATGATGCGCTATTTGGAGTGACAGGAAATATTTTGGATCCTAAAAAAGCTATATTTCTGACTGGGGCACCGCCAAAGGCAATTCCTAAAATTGATGTAAAGAATGCGGTGGTGAAGAAACAATGACAATCTTCCGTCCGCAATCTCGAACACATCGAATGATGCGAAATGTTTCTGGATATGACCGTTGGCTTACTTTCGCCACTATTGGATTGCTGGCATTCGGTTCGATACTTGTGTGGGCCGCTACAAAGAATTGGTTTGCATCGCAGCATCTTGATCCGCAGTATTACTTGAAACGCCACTTCATCAATATTCTTATTGGTGGGGCGATGGCTTATGCAACCACGCTTATTGATTATCGGCTGCTCCGCGCCTACACACCTATCGTCTGGATACTGGGTGTGCTGGGTTTGATGGCAGTTCTTACGCCAGGTGTCGGTTCAACAGTCAACGGTGCGAAGGCTTGGATCGCCCTGCCTGGCGGTTTTCAAATTCAACCTGCCGAGCTAGCGAAGATATCTATCATTCTTGGAATTGCAATGATCTTGGCGGAGCGCAACGGAATTGGTGCAGATCCAACTGATAAAGATGTCATGAAGGCACTTGGCGTTGCATCTATCCCAATTGCGTTAATCATGTTGCAACCCGATTTAGGAACAACGTTAATCATTAGTTCTGCGATCGTGCTTATGATTGCGGTCTCTGGTGCACCCTCTCGCTGGGTTGCCGGGCTGCTGCTACTGGCTGTGCTCGGGGGATTTGTTGCGGCAAAAGCTGGAGTTGTAAGTCAGTACCAGATCAAACGTCTGCAATCATTTGTCAATCCAAGCGCAGATCCACAGCAGAGTGGTTATCAATTGAGACAGGCTCGTATCACTATTGGCTCTGGTGGAATTTTAGGCAAAGGCTTATTTCATGGGCCGCAAACCAATGGAAGATTTGTGCCCGAGCAGCAAACCGATTTCATCTTTACCGTTGCCGGCGAAGAGACGGGGTTCCTCGGTTGCGGGCTGATGCTTCTCTTCTTCGGCCTCTTCTTCTGGCGCGCGTTCTTGATCGCTCAAAGGACTGATGATCTCTTTGGCAGGTTGGTATGTGTGGGAGTAATTGCCTGGTTTGCACTCCAGACCTTTGAAAATATTGGAATGTCGATGGGGCTGATGCCTATGACGGGGGTACCGCTTCCCTTCATCTCATACGGAGGCTCCTCCATGTTTGCCACTTTGATTGGTTTTGGGCTGCTTCAGAACGTTCATCTACGCTCACGGTAGCGTCAAATTGGCGATCGGCCTCTGATCTGCGATACTTAGGGGAAGATTTCAGTACTTCAGCGCGAATCGTCCGCCGCGAAAACCCGAAATCCCGAGATTTTATTTTTATGTCAGGTTTTTTAGAGCATTATTTAGAAGAGGATTTGTTTTATGGCGCCAGAGCCAAAGAAATCGCGTAAGCGCGCGGCTAAACCCGCAGCGACCAAGAGTGAAGCTCCAGTAGAAGTATCTGCTGACTCCACCCCCGCCCCAGAGAGTGGCCAAAGTAAGCCACCAGCCAAACGATCAGCCAAAAAGGCTGTCGCAGAGGTTCCAACTGAGGTAGTAACACCCGCCAAGGTTAAAAAGGCGACTACACCTGTTCCTGTCCCGCTATTTCAAGAGGCACCTACTGAGGTTGCCCCTGCCAAGAAGGCGCGTGCTCCAAAAGCTGCACCCAGCGAGAGCGAGTCTGAGACGGCAGTAACCCCAGCCGAGAGCGAAGAGCAGGCACAACGCCATCGCCGTCGCCGTGGTGGCCGTGGTCGCCGTCGACCAACCGATGATTCCGCCGTCGAAGGCGCTGTGAACGAAGATGGTGAAGCGCTAGATCCAGATGCGCTGGATGAGGGCGATGAAGTTCTTAATGCAGATGGAACGACGCATCGCCGTCGCCGTCGTCGCCGTGCAAAGGGCGAAGGCGCCGAAGCTGGCGAGAGCGTTGATGAAGATGGCGTAGTTACCGTTGTGAAAGTTCGCCCACCACGGGAGAGCTCGCCAACTCGAACCGAACGCACATCTCGCAATACTCGCGATAAAGACCGCGACCGAGATCGTGGACGCAGTCGTGATAGTCGTGACCGTCGTGACCGCGATGATCGCGCACCACGCGATTTCACACGCCGACGCGGAACCATCATTACCGAGCAAGAGTTCTTGGCTCGCCGTGAAAATGTTGATCGCGAAATGTTGGTTCGCCAGACTGGTGACCGCACTCAAATTGCAGTACTTGAAGACAAGATCATGGTCGAGCATTACGTCAATCGAAATAGCAATATTTCCTATGTCGGAAACGTTTACTTAGGCCGCGTGCAGAATGTGCTCCCATCGATGGAAGCTGCATTTGTTGATATTGGTAAGGGGCGTAACGCTGTTCTCTATGCCGGTGAAGTGAATTGGGATGCTGCAGGTATCGCCGAAGGGCAGACCCGCAAGATCGAGCACGTTCTTAAGACTGGTCAATCGGTCTTGGTTCAAGTGACCAAGGATCCAATCGGGCAGAAAGGGGCGCGCTTAACCTCGCAGATCTCACTCCCTGGCCGCTACCTGGTTTATGTACCTGGTGGAGCTATGAGCGGAATTAGCCGTCGCCTCCCCGATCAAGAGCGCAGTCGCTTAAAGTCAATATTAAAGAATTTGATTCCAGAAGAGGCTGGTGTGATCGTTCGCACCGCATCTGAAGGAGCAACCGAAGAAGAGCTAGAGCGCGATGTAATTCGCCTCAAGTCGCAATGGGATGACATCCAAGAGAAGTCAGAAAATCCTTCAACAACTGCTCCATCACTCCTTTATAGCGAACCCGATCTCACCGTTCGCGTCATCCGCGATATCTTCAATGAAGATTTCCGCCGCCTCATCGTGCAAGGTGATGAAGCATGGGACGAGATTAATAACTACCTAGGACATATCGCCCCTGAACTCACTTCTAAGATGGAAAAGTGGACCGGCGCGCGTGACCTATTTGCAGAAAATCGCATTGAAGAGCAGCTGGCCAAGGCCTTCGACCGTAAGGTCTATCTCCCTTCTGGTGGATCACTCGTTATTGATCGCACCGAAGCGATGATCGTTATCGACGTCAACACCGGAAAGTTCATCGGTAAGGGTGGAAATCTGGAAGAGACTGTTACCAAGAACAACTTGGAAGCAGCTGAAGAGATTGCTCGCCAATTGCGCTTGCGCGATATGGGCGGAATTATTGTTATCGACTTCATTGATATGGCACTGGAATCCAACCGTGACCAAGTTCTTCGCCGGTTGGTGGAGTGCTTAGGTCGCGATCGCACCAAGCACCAGGTTGCCGAAGTCACATCACTTGGCCTCGTCCAAATGACTCGTAAGCGCGTGGGACAAGGGCTGATCGAAGCATTCTCAACCACATGTGAGTCTTGTGGTGGACGCGGAATCCACATCCACTCTGAGCCAGTCCGCAAGGTAGCGCTCGAGAAGGATATGGAGCAGCGTTATGTCCCATCTTCTGCTCGTGAGGATGAAGATGAGGCGCAGGCCGAACCCGCTGAAGAAGCACCTGTGGTGGCAGAAAAAGAGGTGGAAACACCTACAGAGCCCCGAAGTGGCGCACACGCTCCTCGCAAGCGCCGCAGGGCTGTCAGTACCGGTGTAATTACGCCAGTTTGACCCCAGCCCCCTCGAATCCGTACCCTAGACCCCTGCCTATCAGAGGCTCTAGTTTAATAATGCAAGACAAGCTAAAGGGAGATCACCGTGTACGCGATTGTTAAAGCTGGCGGCCGTCAGGAGAAGGTTGCTGTTGGCGACACGATTACCGTGGATCGCATCGATGCCAAAGTAGGCGCATCGGTCAATTTCCGAACTCTTCTTATTGTTGATGGCGCAAAGATCACATCTGACCCAAAGGTCTTGGCTAACACCAAGGTTACTGGCGAGATCATCGAAGAGACCAAGGGTCCGAAGATCGACATCCTTCGTTACAAGAATAAGACCGGCTATCGCCGTCGTTCAGGTTTCCGTTCCCAACTCACGCGGGTAAAAATTACCGCGATTAACAACTAAGGAGGCGAGTAAGAGATGGCAAGTAAAAAGGGAGTCTCCTCCACTCGAAACGGTCGCGATTCAAATGCTCAGTACCTGGGCATCAAGCGTTTTGGTGGACAGGTAGTAAAGAGTGGCGAGATCTTGGTTCGCCAACGCGGAACAGTTTTCCATCCTGGCAAGAATGTTGGCATCGGCAAAGATGACACACTCTTCGCTCTGGCAGCAGGCGCAGTTGAATTCGGCAAGGCACGCGGGCGTAAGGTAGTAAATATCGTTCCGGTAGTCGTTCCTGTCGCCTAACTCGCACAAAATTACTTTGGCGGGTCCGCGACTGCGGGCCCGCTTTTATTTTTCTAGCAAGAAGGAGGAGTGCTGATGGCTACATTCGTTGATCGCGTAACGTTGCACGCTTCTGCAGGCAGCGGTGGAGATGGTTGCGTCTCTATTCACCGTGAAAAATTTGTACCACTCGGCGGTCCCGATGGCGGTAACGGCGGTCGCGGTGGCGACATCGTTCTGGTTGTAGATGACAACGTCACAACCCTTCTTGATTTTCATCATTCACCACACCGCAGAGCTGGTAACGGACGTCCAGGTTACGGCGATTACTGCAACGGTGGCGAGGGTGGCGATTTAATTATGTCTGTTCCGAATGGAACAGTAGTTAAAGATGCACTTGGGACAACTTTGGCGGATCTCGTTGGCGCTGGGACTCGCTTCATCGCTGCTCAAGGCGGCAAAGGTGGACTGGGTAATGCTGGACTCGCTTCACGTAAGCGTCGCGCCCCAGGTTTCGCTCTCAAGGGTGAAGAGGGTGAAGAGCGCACCTTGCTTCTTGAACTCAAGAGCGTTGCAGATATCGGTTTGATTGGTTATCCCAGCGCCGGAAAGTCATCTCTCATTGCTTCAATCTCAGCTGCTCGTCCAAAAATTGCTGACTATCCATTTACAACCTTGGTGCCAAACCTTGGTGTAGTTCAAGCAGGAGATACTCGATTTACCGTCGCCGACGTTCCAGGGCTTATTCCTGGCGCTTCACAGGGTAAAGGATTAGGGCTGGAATTCTTGCGCCACGTAGAGCGCTGCGCCGCCCTGGTACATGTACTCGATTGCGGCACCCTTGAGACAGATCGTGATCCTGTCCGCGACTTCGACATCATCGAAGAAGAGCTTTCACATTACGGTGGATTATCTGAACGCCCTCGCATCATTGCGCTTAATAAAATCGATCTTCCAGATGGCAAAGCGATGGCCGATATGGTCCAACCGCTCTTTGAAGCTCGCGGATACGAGGTATATCAAGTTTCTGCCGCCGCTCACTTAGGTTTAACAGAACTGAATTATGGAATGGCTCGCATCATTCAAGAGGAGCGTCGCATCAAAGCGAAAGCGGTCAAAGCTCGTATTGTGTTACGCCCGCTCGCTATAAATGACAATGGCTTTAAAGTTGTAAAAAATGAAGATGGTTCCTTCACTGTTACTGGTGATAAGCCAGAGCGCTTTGTTCGCCAAACTGATTTCGGCAATGCTGAAGCAGTTGGCTACTTAGCTGATCGACTTGCAGCACTGGGTGTTGAGAAAGATCTCTTTAAAAAGGGAGCGAGACCGAAGTCTGAAGTTCGAATCGGAACCGGAGATAAAGCTGTTATCTTCGATTGGGAACCATCTATCGAGGCTGGCGCAGAACTCTTGGCGAGCCCACGTGGAACAGATCTTCGCCTGGAATCACCTTGGGCTGGTCGATACATCGAAGATGATGTTGATGAACTCTCCGAAGATGAGATTGCTATGCAATGGGAGTACAGCGCTGCAGATCCAAAGTCACCTAGGATTCAAGGCTGACTCGTGGCACGTCACGTAATTACGAACGCAAAGCGGATAGTAATTAAAGTTGGATCTTCTACGCTTACTGGCAGTGCCGGAGATGAATTAGATTCGAGCGCCGTTGAATCCCTCGTAAATGTCGTGGCGCAACTACGCGTTCGCGGAGCTGAAGTAGTCCTCGTTTCATCTGGCGCTATTGCCGCTGGACTCGCCCCACTTGGTTTAAAGGTTCGGCCGAAAGATTTGGCTACACAGCAGGCAGTTGCTTCCGTCGGACAAGGTCGCCTCATCGCCAGTTACAACAAGGCCTTCGATAGTCACCACATTATTGCCTCCCAAGTCCTACTTACAATCGATGATGTAGTTCGTCGCTCTCATTATCAAAATGCGCAGCGCACTCTCTTTCGCTTAATTCAGATGGGCGTTGTTCCCATTATTAATGAGAATGATTCAGTTGGAGTCTCTGAAATTCGTTTCGGTGATAATGATCGGTTAGCCGCTCTGGTCTCGCACCTTATCGGCGCGGATTTACTCGTTCTCGTTACCGATGTTGATGGACTTTATGACGCACCACCATCACATGCTGGTGCTACCCGAATTTCAGCGGTTGCCGATGTTAGCCGTTTAGGAGATATCGAGATCGGTGGAGTTGGATCATCTGGAGTCGGTAGCGGCGGAATGGTGACCAAAATTGAAGCGGCTCGTATTGCCACTGGTGCCGGAGTAAATATGTTATTGACGACCCTCACCGATTTGCCGCTAGCTCTTACCGGGGCGGATTTGGGCACGATTTTTAATGCGCGTACCGATCGCAAACCCTCCAGACTCTTGTGGCTCGCGCACGCATCTACACCTCATGGAAAATTACTTCTCGATAAGGGCGCTACCACTGCGATTAAAGAGCGGGGTACTTCACTGCTCGCTGCTGGCGTTATTGGCATTGAGGGGGATTTCATTGCAGGAGATACTGTGGAATTACTTTCCCCGACGCGTGAAGTAGTCGCCCGAGGACTCGTGGCATTCGACTCTTCGGAGATACCAGCGATGCTAGGCAAGACCACCAAGCAACTGGCTGCCGAGTTGGGTCCCGAGTATGAGCGAGAGCTCGTCCATCGTGACGATCTCGTCCTTCTCTGAATCAGATAAGGTTGCCCCCATGTCCGGTATATCTCGCGATGATGTTGCACATCTAGCTAAATTGGCTCGTATCGAAATGAACGATGCCGAACTCGATCACTTGTTGAAAGAGATGGATGTCATTCTTGGCGCCGTCGCTCGCGTGCAAGAGGTTGCTGCTAGCGATGTGCCTCCCACGTCTCATCCCATCCCTGTCAACAATATTGTGCGCGAAGATATTGTTCGCCCCAGTTTGAGCCCAGAAGAAGCGCTCTCTGGTGCTCCCGCACAGAGTGAAGGCCGCTTTAAAGTCCCTCAGATACTCGGTGAAGAATGACCACTATTAGATCGACCGCCGCCGAAATGGCAGCAGCGCTAGCCGCCGGAACAACCACGTCAGTTGAGCTCACCAATGCTCATTACGCCCAGATCGAAAAGGTCGATGGCGCAGTTCATGCTTTCTTGCATCTTGATAAAGAGGGTGCGCTCGCACAGGCGGAAGCAGTGGATGCAAAACGCAAGAGCGGCACCGAAATGCCTCCATTAGCCGGCGTACCACTCGCCCTTAAAGATCTCCTTACACAAAAAGGAGTTCCCACAACCTGCGGCTCCAGGATGCTTGAAGGTTGGCGTCCGCCATATGACTCCACCGTCGTTTCAAAGTTGAAGGCGGCTGGAATAGTTATTCTCGGCAAGACGAACATGGATGAATTTGCAATGGGTTCATCAACAGAAAATTCTGCATATGGGCCAACGCACAATCCTTGGGATTTAGCGCGAATTCCTGGCGGTTCTGGCGGCGGCTCTGCTGCAGCACTTGCTGCATTCGAAGCTCCACTCGCTATTGGATCTGATACCGGCGGATCGATTCGTCAACCGGCCGCAGTTACTGGAACGGTTGGCGTAAAGCCAACATATGGCGGGGTCTCTCGTTACGGGTTGATCGCATTCTCTTCAAGTTTGGACCAAGCGGGTCCATGCGCTCGTACCGTTCTCGATGCTGCACTGTTACATGAAGTTATTGCAGGGCACGATGAGAGAGATTCCACTTCGATTAATGCTCCCGTACCTCAGGTGGTTAAGGCTGCCAAGAAACTCGATGTCAAAGGTATGAAGATCGGTGTAGTTAAAGAGTTGCAAGGCGAAGGTTTCCAATCAGGCGTTCTCTCTCGCTTCCACGAATCTCTCGACGCTCTTGTCAGCGCCGGAGCAGAGCTCGTTGAAGTTTCCTGCCCAAATTTTGATTATGCACTCGCTGCTTATTATCTGATCGCACCGAGTGAATGTTCATCTAACTTAGCCCGCTTTGATTCGATGCGTTATGGAATCAGAGTTGGCGACAATGGAGAGCGCAGCGCGGAAGAGGTAATGAAGTTAACACGCCACGAAGGATTTGGGCCCGAAGTAAAGCGACGCATTATTTTGGGCACTTACGCACTTTCATCTGGTTATTACGATGCATATTATGGTTCGGCCCAAAAGGTACGCACCTTGATCATGCGAGATTTTAATGCAGCTTTCGCAAAGGTAGATGTGCTTGTTTCTCCAACAGCTCCAACGACTGCTTTTAAAATTGGCGAACAAGTCGATGATCCACTTGCGATGTATCTCAACGACATTGCGACAATTCCCGTAAATTTGGCTGGCATCGGCGGAATGTCCGTTCCTTGCGGATTAGCGGCAGAAGATGGACTTCCAGTTGGTTTCCAGATCATGTCTCCTGCCATGCGCGATGACTTGATGTATCAGGTCGGTGGCACGCTCGAAGCTGCGCTTCTATCCAAGTGGGGAGCCCCCATCCTCGATAAGGCTCCAGTATTGGTGGGTAACTAATGGCTCTTAATTACGATCAAGCAGTTGCAAAGTACGAGCCAACGCTGGGCCTGGAAGTTCACGTTGAACTCAATACCAAGTCGAAGATGTTCTGCTCATGTGCCACTGAATTTGGTGGAGCGCCAAACACCCAAACTTGCCCGGTCTGTCTTGGAATGCCAGGTGCGCTTCCCGTTGTAAACGGTCGAGCAATTGAGAGTTCGATTTTGATTGGCCTTGCACTCAACTGTTCTGTCGCTCCCTTCTCGCGCTTTGCCCGTAAGAATTACTTTTATCCCGATATGCCCAAGAACTTTCAGACCTCGCAATATGACGAACCAATCTGTGTTAACGGCTACTTGGATATAGAAATTGAGACCGATGAAGGGCTCAAGGCGTTCCGTGTCGAGATCGAGCGCGTCCATATGGAAGAAGACACTGGCAAGTCATTGCACGTTGGTGGCGCTACTGGACGCATCCATGGCGCCGACTATTCGTTGCTCGATTACAACCGTGCTGGTATTCCGCTCGTTGAAATTGTCACCAAGATTGTTGGTGGCACTGGCAAATATGCACCACAGGTTGCCCGCGCTTACGTCACTGAATTGCGCGACATTCTGCGCTCACTTGGCGTATCAGATGTGAAGATGGAGCAAGGCTCGATGCGTTGCGACGTCAATTTGTCACTTGCTCCCATGGGATCTGGAGCACTTGGAACTCGTAGCGAGACTAAGAACGTTAACTCTCTGCGTTCGGTCGAACGCGCTGTAATCGGTGAAGTAATCCGCCAATCCAATCGTCTCGAATCAGGTGAACGCATAGTTCAAGAGACCCGCCATTTCCTAGAGGAGAGCGGGCAGACTCGTCCTGGGCGTTCTAAAGAGCAGGCCGAGGATTATCGCTACTTCCCAGAACCAGATCTCGTTCCCGTCGTACCAGATAGTGCGTGGATCGAAGAGTTGCGTTCCACCCTTCCAGAGAAACCATCAACTAGACGCGCACGTTTGCAAGCCGATTGGTCGGTTCCGGATAAAGAGATGACTTCACTTGTTAATGCCGGACTTCTTGATGTTGTCGAAGAGACGATCGCACTGGGAGCAGAACCGACTCGTGCTCGCTCATGGTGGCTCGGCGAAGTTTCACGCCTTGCTAATGAGAGAGAAGTGGATCCAACGACGCTGATCACTTCTGCTCAAGTCGCAGAGGTAATTGCTCTTATTGAATCTGGTGATCTCACCGACAAACTTGCGCGCCAAGTTGTTGAGGGAGTTATCGCTGGCGAAGGAAATCCCAGCGCGGTCATCGCGCAGCGTGGACTCAAAGTGGTTTCCGATGATGGTGCTCTTATGACAGCCATCGAAGCTGCTATTGCTTCCCAGCCCGAAACTGCAGAGCGAATTCGCGGCGGAAATATTCCTGCAGCAGGTGCTCTTATTGGCGCCGTCATGAAGGCTACAGGCGGACAAGCTGATGCAGCAAAGGTACGCGAACTACTTCTTAAACATTTAGGCCAAATAGGTTAAGAGAATGGGAGTAAGACCATGAGTGAACCAAAGAACCCTATGAAACCTCGTTCGGGTCTGGTTACTGATGGCATGGAGCGTGCACCGGCTCGCGGCATGTTACGTGCAGTTGGAATGACAGATGCCGACTGGGTTAAGCCACAAATTGGTATTGCCTCATCTTGGAATGAAATTACTCCTTGCAATCTCTCCCTTGACCGCCTTGCAAAGGCTTCTAAAAAGGGAGTAATTGCTGCCGGTGGTTTTCCTATGCAATTTGGAACCATCTCGGTCTCCGATGGAATTTCAATGGGCCACGAAGGAATGCATTTCTCGCTTGTCTCGCGTGAAGTAATCGCTGATTCTGTAGAAACGGTGATGCAAGCTGAACGTCTTGATGGCATGGTTACCTTTGCCGGATGCGATAAATCTCTACCGGGCATGATGATGGCAGCTGCGCGTATCGACGTAGCTAGCGTCTTTGTTTATGCTGGCTCAACTCTTGCTGGCCAGGTTGATGGAAAAGATGTCACGATCATTGATGCCTTTGAAGCTGTTGGTGCATGTGCGCGCGGCTTTATTACCCAAGAAAAAGTAGATGAGATTGAACGTGCCATCTGTCCAGGTGAAGGTGCGTGTGGCGGCATGTACACCGCCAACACAATGGCGGCCGTCGGAGAAGCTCTTGGCCTTTCGCTTCCTGGATCGGCATCACCTCCTGCCGTTGATCGCCGCCGCGATGATTACGCCGTAAAAGCGGGTGCTGCGGTTGTCGAGTTGATCCGTTTGGGAATCACTACTAGAGACATTTTGACCAAGAAAGCTTTCGAGAACGCAATCACTGTAGTGATGGCGCTCGGTGGTTCTACCAATGCGGTTCTGCATTTATTGGCCATCGCGAATGAGGCAGAAGTTGATCTCGACCTCGCCGATTTCCAAAGGATTAGCGAGCGCACTCCACTGCTTGGGGATCTCAAGCCGTTTGGTAAATTTGTCATGACAGATATCGATCGCGTCGGCGGTATCCCGGTTGTGCTGCGCGCTCTTTTAGATGCAGGTTTCCTACACGGTGATTGCTTAACTGTTACTGGAAAGACAATGGCAGAAAATCTCGCCGACATCACACCTTTAGATCCAGATGGAGAAGTTCTCCACTCAATCAAGAACCCACTCGCCGCAGGTGGTGGAATCACAATCTTGCATGGAACTCTCGCTACTGATGGTGCGGTGTGTAAGACCGCAGGTGTTGGAGTCGATTACTTTGAAGGACCTGCACGTGTCTTTGAACGCGAGCAGGCTGCAATGGTGGCTTTAGAAAATGGCACCATCAAAGCGGGCGACGTGGTTGTCATTCGCTATGAAGGCCCTAAGGGCGGACCCGGTATGCGAGAGATGCTGATGATCACTGGTGCGATAAAAGGTGCCGGTCTTGGAAAATCAACTTTGCTCTTAACTGATGGCCGCTTCTCAGGGGGTAGCACTGGATTATGTGTGGGTCACGTCGCACCAGAAGCTGTGGATGGGGGCCCCATTGCATTCATAAATGATGGCGATCTCGTTCGCATCGACATTGCAAAGCGAACTTTGGATCTCTTGGTCGATGAGGAAGTTCTGGCGCAGCGCCGCATGCACTTCTCTCCCGTGCCTCATAAATATCGTCGCGGAGTCCTAGCTAAGTATTCAAAGGTCGTCGGCTCGGCTTCCCAAGGGGCGGTCTGCGGATAATTTAAGTGAGACGCGTTTCTCATATTTTGAGATACGCGTCACAGGGATTGACTTGGCACACGGCAACCGCGAGAATTGCGCCATGACATCATCAGTGGTGATTCGAGAGCGCGCGATCTAGTCTGACTAGATGGTGCGCTACCCCTCAGTGAAAACTGGGGGGTTTCGTATTTCATGGAGCCATTAATAAACCCAGGAAGGAGATGAATATGTCAGCAAAAATCACCGGAGCGCAGTCACTCGTGAAATCCCTCGAGAACGCCGGAGTGGATGTCATGTTCGGAATTCCTGGCGGCGCGATCCTTCCCGCCTATGACCCCATCTTTGATAGCTCTATCCGCCACATCTTGGTTCGCCACGAGCAAGGCGCTGGTCACGCAGCTACTGGATATGCCCAAGCCACGGGTCGTGTTGGCGTCTGCATCGCCACCTCTGGTCCTGGCGCAACAAACCTCGTCACCCCCTTGGCCGATGCACAAATGGATTCGGTACCAATCGTGGCAATCACTGGCCAAGTTGCATCAGCTGCCATCGGAACAGATGCATTCCAAGAGGCAGATATCCGCGGCATCACAATGCCGGTTACGAAACATAATTTCTTGATTACTGATGCTCGAGATATTCCGCGCGCTATCGCCGAGGCATTTCACATTGCTGGCACCGGACGCCCAGGAGCAGTTCTGGTGGATGTCGCCAAAGATGCTCTAATAAATATGGTTGATTACGAATGGCCAACCTCAGTTTCACTTCCGGGCTACAACCCGATTATGGAACCCACGGCTGAGTCTGTTCGTGACGCAGCAGCGCTCATTGGTGAGTCCAAGAGTCCAGTTCTCTACGTTGGCGGCGGAATGATTAAGTCAAACGCTTCAGCCGAACTCATGAAACTCGCCGAACTTACTGGCGCACCGGTTGTTACGACCCTTATGGCGCTCGGATCTTTCCCCGATAGCCACCCACAACATCTTGGTATGCCGGGGATGCACGGTACGGTGGCGGCTGTTACCGCGCTTCAAAAGGCAGACCTGCTTATTACATTAGGTGCACGCTTCGATGATCGCGTCACCGGCAAGCTCTCTTCCTTTGCGCCCAACGCCAAGATCATTCATGCTGATATTGATCCTGCTGAAATCGGAAAGAATCGCATCGTAGATGTGGCCCTTGTCGGAGATCTCAAGGCAACTATCAACGCGCTGCTACCAGCACTACAGGTAAAGTTCAAGAGCTCGAAGCCTGATCTCACCGCATGGTGGGTGCAGTGCAACAGCTGGCGGAACAAATATCCATTGGGCTTTGATGAGCCAAGCGATGGATCTGTCTCCCCGCAGTATGTAATCCAAAGGTTAGGGCAGATTGTTGGACCAGATGCCATATATGTTGCTGGAGTTGGCCAACATCAGATGTGGTCTTCGCAATTTGTTCAGTACGAGAAGCCGCGTACCTGGATCAACTCTGGTGGGCTTGGAACCATGGGATTCGCAGTTCCTGCTGCTATGGGTGCCAAGGTCGGCGCTCCAGATACCGTGGTCTGGGCGATTGATGGCGATGGATGCTTCCAGATGACCAATCAAGAATTAGTAACCTGCGCCTTAAATAATATTCCGATCAAGGTCGCGATCATCAATAATGAATCGCTCGGCATGGTTCGCCAGTGGCAAACATTGTTTTATAACCAGCGCTATTCCAATACCGATCTCCATTCCAAGCGAATTCCGGATTTTGCAAAACTTGCAGAAGCTATGGGTTGCGTTGGCTTACGCTGTGAAAGCAAGGAAGATGTAGATCGCGTTATCAATGAAGCGATGGCAATTAATGACCGACCAGTAGTTGTTGATTTCAGCGTTCACCGCGATGCGATGGTGTGGCCGATGGTTGCAGCTGGCACATCAAATGATGACATCGTGATCGCGAAATCGATGGCTCCTATTTGGGATTCACAGGAGTTATAAATGAGCACACATACACTCTCCGTTCTTGTCGAGAACAGCCCTGGAGTTTTGGCACGAGTTGCCTCACTCTTCTCGCGTCGTGGGTACAACATTGATTCGCTGGCAGTTGGTCCCACCGAGGATCCCAACGTTTCTAGAATGACGATTGTNGTCAATGTCGAAGGTCATGCACTCGAACAGGTCATTCAACAGACCGATAAANTGATTAACGTCCTGAGCATTATCGAACTCGATCCCATTGCCTCAGTTCAGCGTGAACTTCTCCTCGTTAAAGTGAGCACTACACCAGAGACCCGCTCGCAAGTGTTAGAGACAGTACAACTATTTCGCGCCAAGGTGGTTGATGTGGCACAAGATGCCGTCACCATCGAAGCGACTGGCAATAGCGAGAAGATTCAAGCGCTGCTGCGAGTTCTCGAGCCTTATGGCATCAAAGAATTGGTCCAATCCGGTCTCGTAGCAATGGAGCGCGGATTGAAACCAGGAATATCACATCAACCGGATCACGACTAAGAAAGGCAGACCCTAAAGTGGCTACCCAATATCACGACGAAGATGCAGATCTATCGATCATTCAATCAAAGAAAGTTGCCGTCATTGGTTATGGCTCGCAAGGTCATGCGCATGCACTCTCCCTGCGCGATAGCGGAGTAGATGTTCGCATCGGCTTAGCCGAAGGTTCAGCCTCTCGCGCCAAGGCAGAAGCCGAAGGTCTTCGCGTTCTCTCGGTTGCAGATGCAGTCAAGGAAGCTGACGTTGTCATGCTTCTAGCCCCAGATCACGTACAGCGACATATTTACAATGATTCAATCAAACCAAACCTTAAAGCCGGTGCCGCTCTTTTCTTTGGCCACGGATTTAATATCCGCTTCGGTTATATTAAGCCAGAAGCCAATATCGATGTTTGCATGGTTGCACCTAAGGGACCTGGCCACCTAGTACGTCGCGAATATTCAGCAGGTCGTGGAGTCCCGGTTCTCGTCGCAGTTGAGCAGGATGCAACAGGTACCGCTTGGCCATTGACTCTCTCTTATGCCAAGGCAATCGGCGGATTACGCGCCGGTGGAATCTTGACCACATTCACTGAGGAGTGCGAGACCGATCTCTTCGGAGAGCAGTCAGTACTTTGTGGCGGAGCATCGCAGCTTGTTCAATATGGATTTGAAACCCTCGTTGAAGCGGGCTACCAGCCAGAAGTTGCCTACTTCGAGTGCTTGCACGAATTGAAGCTGATCGTTGATCTGATGTACGAAGGTGGAATTGCAAAGCAGCGCTGGTCAGTTTCAGATACCGCAGAGTATGGCGATTATGTTTCTGGTCCACGCGTCATCGATCCAAGCGTTAAAGAGAATATGAAGGCAGTTCTTGCAGATATTCAAAACGGTAAGTTTGCAGAGCGCTTCATTAACGATCAAGAAGCAGGCGCCCCAGAATTTAAGGCGCTTCGCGCAAAGGGTGAGACTCATCCAATCGAGGCTGTTGGCCGTGAACTTCGCAAGATGATGTCATGGGTCAAGAGCGCTACAAACGACGATTACAAGGAAGGTTCCGCTGCCCGTGGCTAAACCGATCGTCCTCATAGCCGAAGAGTTAAGTCCAGCCACGTTAGAAGCCCTTGGGCCTGATTTCGAAGTTAAGAATTGTGATGGTGCAAATCGCGCGCAGTTGTTGGCTGCTCTTGCAGATGGTGCTGACGCGGTCTTGATTCGTTCTGCAACAAAGATGGATGCAGAAGCCATTGCGGCTTCAAAGGGATTGAAGGTAATTGCTCGCGCGGGTGTGGGTGTTGATAACGTAGATATCCCAGCGGCTACAGCTGCTGGGATCATGGTTGTTAATGCTCCGACATCCAACATTGTAAGCGCTGCCGAATTAGCTATTGCACTTTTGATGGCATCGGCTCGCTTTATTTCTCCAGCTCACGCCGCACTTCGCAATGGCAAGTGGGCTCGTTCCAAATACACAGGCGCCGAACTCTTTGAGAAGACTTTGGGCGTTGTTGGATTTGGAAAAATTGGGCAGCTCGTTACAGCCCGTATGCAAGCTTTTGGCATGAACGTCGTTGCCTACGATCCTTATCTAGCGCCTGCACGTGCTGCGCAGCTGGGGGTTCGTCTTGTCGAACTCGATGAGTTGCTTCGTATCAGTGATTTCATCACCATTCACCTTCCTAAGACCAAAGAAACTGCAAACCTCATTGGTGAGGAAGCTCTTAAAAAGGTGAAGCCGTCGGTGCGCATTATTAATGCGGCTCGCGGTGGAGTCTTGGATGAGACTGCTTTATATAACGCTCTTGTCGAAGGCCGCGTGGCAGGTGCTGGGTTAGATGTATTTGCAGCTGAACCTTGCACTGATTCGCCACTATTTACCTTGGATCAAGTTGTGGCGACGCCACATCTTGGAGCGTCTACTGATGAAGCGCAAGAACGTGCTGGAATTGCTGTTGCAGTATCTGTCCGCAAAGCGCTCTCTGGTGAACTTGTTCCAGATGCCTTGAACGTCAAGGGTGGAGCGATCCATGAAGATATTCGCCCATCGCTCCCACTCGTGGAAAAGATGGCCCAAATCGCAACCATCATCGCAGGGGAGCTTCCGGCATCGCTCGATGTCGAAGTCCGTGGCGATATCGCAGTCCATGATTCATCAGTTCTAGCCACGAGCGTTCTTAAGGGTGCACTTGTAGCCGTTGGCGCCGAATCAGTTACCTACGTCAATGCCCCTGGCCTAGCGGCGGAGCGCGGAATGACCTCTTCGGTTACGACAAATCCCGAGAGCCCCGAATATCGCAGCATGATTTCGTTACGTGCAGCACTTCCCGGTGGACGCTCCATTGTTGTAGACGGAACCCTGATGGGTATACGTCGCGTTGAAAAGATCATTGCAATCAACGGTTTTGATCTGGATCTACCTCCGACCGAACATCTTCTCATCTTGCAATACTCAGATCGCCCAGGCGTCGTTGGCGCGGTGGGCGGGGTTATTGGAAGCGCAGGAGTTAATATCGCTGGAATGCAAGTTGCTCGCAGCGAAGCTGGTGGACAAGCTCTTATGGCACTGAATATCGATTCCGCACTATCCGCAGAGATTCTTGCAAAGGTCCTAAAAGAGACCGGCGCAGATCTCATCCGAACAGTTACCTTGGTGTCATAATGAAAGAATTCAAAGTAGCGATAATTGCCGGAGATGGAATTGGCCCAGAAGTTGTGGCCGAGGGTCTCAAAGTTCTTGACAAGGTAGCCGCAAAATATGCTCTCACCTTTGAAAAGATTCATTACAACCTAGGCGCTGCTCATTGGCATGCAACTGGTGAAGTTTTGAGTGATGAAACAATGGCGCAGATCGCAAAGAGTGATGTCATCTTGTTAGGGGCCGTTGGAGATCCAACTGTTCCAAGTGGCGTTCTTGAACGCGGCCTGCTCTTGAAATTACGCTTCGCCTTTGATCAATATGTAAATCTACGTCCAGCTAAATTGCATGCAGGCGTTAAGTCACCATTAGCTACGCAAGCTCCGATTGACTTCATTGTGGTCCGTGAAGGCACTGAAGGTCCGTATTCCGGTGCTGGTGGTTACCTTGCGTACGGTACCGAAGCAGAAGTCGCTACCGAGGAATCTTTGAATACTCGTCGCGGTGCTGAGCGAGTTATTCGCGATGCCTTTGCCCGCGCTTCGCTTCGTCCACGTAAGAAACTAACCATGGTGCACAAGAACAATGTCCTTGTTCATGCTGGCGGCTTATGGACTCGCACATTTAATGAAGTGGCGAAGGAGTTCCCAGATATCGCTACTGATTACATGCATGCTGATGCAGCATCCATGTTCTTCGTAACAAATCCTGAGCGCTTTGATGTCGTGGTAACAGATAATCTCTTCGGAGATATCTTGACCGATATCGCCGCTGCTATCTGTGGCGGAATTGGTTTAGCTGCCTCTGGAAATATCAACCCAACAGGAAAGTTTCCTTCAATGTTTGAGCCGGTTCACGGATCTGCTCCCGACATCGCAGGTAAATCCCTGGCCGATCCAACGGCGACAGTGATGTCGGTCGCCATGATGCTTGCTCACTTGGGCCAGACTGAAGCCGCCGCCGATGTCGAGCGAGTAGTTGCAGCAGACTTACTAACCCGTGGAGGTTCCAAGAGAAGTACCGTTCAAATTGGTGATGCGCTGGCGGGAGCTATCTAAATGAAGATCAACCTCAATCCAAGCACTCACCCAGCGAGCGCAAGCGATCGCGAAGAAAAGATCGCCGCTGGCGGTTTCGGCAAGTATTACACCGACAATATGGTGATTGCGCAGTGGAGTGAGGACGATGGTTGGGCAGATGCAGAGTTGAAGGCGTATGGTCCGCTCTCTCTGGATCCCGCTACTTCAGTTCTACATTACGGCCAAGAAATCTTTGAAGGTCTTAAGGCGTATAGCCAACCCGACGGGGGAGTAAGTCTTTTTCGTCCGGATGCAAATGGTGAACGTTTTCGCCGTAGCGCTATCCGCATGGCACTTCCAGAACTTTCGGTAGAAGACTTTGTGGCAACGGTAGAAGCGCTTGTTCGTAATGAGCGCGCTTGGGTTCCTAAGAATTTTGGAGAATCGCTGTACATCCGACCATTTATGATCGCCACAGAAGTTGGGCTAGGTGTTCGTCCTGCCAATCGTGCAACGTATCTAGTTATCACAACTCCTGCATCCGCGTATTTCAATCCCGATAAGGCAGTAACCGTTTGGATTTCAACAGAGTTTGTCCGCGCAGCCCAAGGCGGAACTGGTGAAGCGAAGACCGGTGGCAACTATGCGGGCTCGCTCTTGGCGCAAAAGCAAGCTGCAGCCCAAGGATGCGACCAAGTGGTCTGGCTCGATGCCATCGAACGCAGATGGGTTGAAGAGATGGGCGGCATGAACCTTTACTTCGTTAAAGGTCAAGGCGCAGGTGCCACAATCTTCACTCCCAAACTAACTGGCACCTTGCTCGCTGGAATCACGCGCGATTCCATTTTGACCGTTGCAAAAGATTTAGGTTACAAAGTTGTAGAAGGAATGATCTCGACCGATGAATGGCGCGATGGTGTCACTTCAGGCGAGATCACTGAGATCTTTGCGTGTGGCACAGCGGCCGTTGTTTCACCTGTCGGCGCAGCAAAGAGCGCTCAAGGAACATGGACCACGGGCGACGGTAATCCAGGACCGATTACGATGCAGATTCGGGAAACTCTTCTTGGAATTCAGCATGGCACGATCGAAGATAAGCACGGCTGGAACAAGCGAGTTTCCTGATGCCAGTATCCGACGCATTTCACATCTACGACACCACGTTGCGCGATGGCGCTCAACAAGAGGGACTCAATCTTTCGGTGCATGACAAGTTGGCGATAGCACGCCACTTAGATGATCTGGGTGTTGGTTTTATTGAAGGTGGCTGGCCGGGTGCCAATCCAAAGGACACCGAGTTCTTCAAATTGGTGCAGAGTGAAATTAAATTTAGGAATGCAACTTTCGTGGCATTTGGAGCTACACGCAGGCCGGGTGTGCAAGCCGCTGACGATGTTTTGCTTCGTGCGCTACAAGATTCTGGCGCGCCAGCAGTCACCCTCGTTGCGAAGAGTCATGATCGCCACGTTGAACTCGCCCTCAAGACCACTCTCGACGAGAATCTTGAAATGATCCGCAGCTCGATTAAATTTTTGCGTGCCGGGGGACAGCGCGTCTTTCTCGATGCCGAACATTTCTTTGACGGATACCGTTCGAACAAGGCCTATGCCCTTGAAGTGGTACGGGTGGCTGCAGAGTCGGGTGCCGATGTTATTGCTCTCTGCGACACCAACGGCGGAATGCTTCCTACAGAGCTCACCGATGTAGTGCATGAAGTTCTGCATGGATCCTCTGCTCGCTTGGGAATTCATTGCCATAACGACACCGGGTGCGCTATCGCGAATTCGTTAGCTGCAATTGAAGCTGGTGTTACACATGTGCAAGGAACGCTCAATGGATATGGTGAGAGAACTGGTAATGCTGATCTAGTTAGCATCATCGCCAACTTAGAGTTGAAGATGAAGAAGCCGGTACTCCCAGAGGGTGCATTGCAGGAGTCATTTAGAATTTCGCATGCGGTTGCAGAAGTAACCAATGTTGCCCCAAGTGCTCGCCAACCTTATGTTGGAGTATCTGCCTTTGCGCATAAAGCGGGGCTGCACGCGAGCGCCATCAAAGTGGATCCCATGATGTACCAACATGAAGATCCTTCTACCGTCGGAAACGATATGAGAATGTTGGTCTCGGAAATGGCTGGCCGCGCCACCATCGAACTCAAATCTCAAGAGCTAGGTATCGATCTAGGGGGCAACAAGGAAGTTGTCGCCCGAGTGGTTGAGCGAGTCAAAGAGATGGAATCCCGTGGCTTCACATTCGAAGCTGCAGATGCATCTTTTGAACTTCTACTTCGTGAAGAGATAGCCGGCAAGCGCGCTAACTTCTTCACCATCGAAGATTGGCAGACCACCGTTGATGGCGATGCAAATGGGGGCGTTACTTCAAAGGCAACGGTTACATTAACCGCCCACGGTGAAAGCATTGTTACGACTGGATCAGGCAACGGTCCCGTTAATGCGATTGATACTGCGATCCGATCGGGTCTTCAAAAGTTCTACCCAGAGCTCGAACGCCTAGAACTTACCGATTACAAGGTTCGTATCCTCGAAGGTCGCCTCGGTACGGGGGCTGTAACCCGAGTACTGGTTGAGACCAGCGATAGAGAAGGTTCATGGACTACCGTTGGAGTGCACGAAAACGTGATTGCAGCTTCCGCGATGGCACTTGAAGATGCCGTTACATACGGATTGCTCCGTCAAGGGCGTAAACCCGAGTAACCTTTCGTTGCATGAGCGCCGAACTGATTGCCCAATACGAAGAACACCTTGTTCTTGTGCGCAATCTAGCCGAGAACTCGATTAAAGGATATGTAAGCGATCTCGAATCATTTCTTAAGCACCTTGAAAAATTGCACATTGAAGAGTTTTCGCAATTAGAGCTCACCCACATTCGTTCATGGTTAGCGGAATTGCAAGGTGCTGGGGTGGCGCGTTCCACAATGGCTCGTCGTATTGTTTCAATCAGAGCATTTACATATTGGGGAGCAAGCCAAGGTTGGATCAAAAGTGATCTTGGAGCCGAGCTTGCAATTCCTAAACCCCATCGCACCCTGCCTGAAGTGCTAGATATTGCCGATACCGAAATTGTTTTAGAGAGTATCCAGACTCGAGCCCATGAAGATCCCAACCCCCTGACGATTCGCGACTTAGCGTTGGTTGAAGTTCTTTATGCAACGGGAGTGCGCGTCTCTGAGATTTGCGGTTTGGATATTCGCTCCATTGATGAATCCCGAAATACCCTGCAGGTTATGGGAAAGGGAAGCAAGGAGCGAGTGGTGCCGATGGGAATTCCGGCGGTTGATGCGTTGCGACATTATTTAGAAGTTGCTAGACCCTTGCTTACAAATGAGAAGTCGGGCAATGCCGTATTTTTAGGTTCACGCGGAAGCCGAATTGATCAGCGAACGGTCCGCGAAGTGGTCTATCTAGCCACGGCCGCGGTCGGATCGAAGATGGGACCGCACGGCCTGCGCCACACCGCGGCTACCCACTTATTAGAGGGTGGGGCGGATTTGCGCACGGTGCAAGAGATTTTGGGCCATTCCTCCCTTGCCACCACTCAGATCTACACCCATGTCTCGCCAGATCGGCTGCAAAAAGCCTTCGATACTGCTCACCCTCGGGCTTGATTTTCACTTAACACCCCCGCCCCCTTAGAATTACCCCAGCAGGTCGCAAGATCTGACTTCACGCATCAATCCCGTTTGTTCGGGAAACCATTTCGGTCTCATTTCAAAAGAGTGAGTCGGTGCCTTGATGCTAGGGAATCGGCACATTGCCGCTTCGACAACCGAGCGTATGCGCTACTGCATGCGATAAAGGAGAGTGCCGCCATGGCGGTTGTAACAATGCGAGAACTCCTCGACAGCGGAGTCCATTTCGGACACCAGACTCGTCGTTGGAATCCAAAGATGAAGCGTTTTATCTTCGCTGAACGTAACGGTATCTACATCATTGATATCCAGCAGTCACTTGGCCTCATCGATTCAGCCTATGACTTCATTAAAGACACTGTCGCAAAGGGTGGGCATATCCTCTTTGTTGGCACAAAGAAGCAGGCTCATCAGCCAATCATCGAGCAATCTGCTCGTGTTGGAATGCCTTATGTGACCGAGCGTTGGTTGGGTGGAATGTTGACCAACTTCCCAACTGTTTACAAGCGTATTCAGCGCCTCAAAGAGCTCGAGCAGCTAGAGCAGAGAAACGATCAAGTTTTAACAAAGAAGGAACTTTTGGTACTTCGTCGCGAGCGCGAGAAGCTCACCAAGAACCTTGAAGGTATCCGTAACATGACCAAGTTGCCTAGCGCGATCTGGGTAGTTGATACCAAGAAGGAGCACCTCGCTGTGGCCGAAGCTCGCAAGCTGGGAATCCCAGTCGTTGCGATCTTGGATACCAACTGCGATCCAGATGAAGTTGATTACAAGATTCCTGGTAACGACGATGCGATCCGTTCAATAGGACTATTGACTCGCGTTATTGCTGATGCTGCTGTTGCTGGACTTGCTGCTCGCTCTGCTGCTGCAGCTGCGGTTGCAGACAAGGTCGCTGCTGCCGATGAGAAGTTTGCCGAAGTTGAGGCCGCAATCGTTGAGGCCGCAGTAGTTACAGAAGAGACACCAGTTGTTGAAGTAGCAGTGACAGAAGAAGTAAAGGGAGAATAATTCGTGGCTTCATATACAGCGCAAGACGTTAAACGCCTACGCGAGGCGACCGCAGCTGGCATGCTCGATTGCAAGAAGGCGCTCGATGAGGCTGAAGGCAATTACGAGAAGGCGGTCGAACTCATTCGTGTAAAGGGACTCAAAGGAGTCACTAAGCGCGAAGGGCGCCTCACTTCAAATGGAGTTGTACTGGCTAAGGCAGAGGGCAACCTCGGAGTAATGCTTGAACTTAATTGCGAGACTGACTTCGTTGCTAAGGGTGAGCGTTTTATTGAGTTGGCCGAAGAACTTTTGGCTCACCTCTTTGCTTCTAAGATTGCAACACTCGACGCCTTCTTGGCATCGACTCTTCCAACAGGTGCGACTGTCAAGGCCCGTATCGACGAAGGTAACGCGACTCTCGGCGAAAATATTGAGCTGCGCAAGGTTGCGGTTCTCGAAGGTTCACCAGTTGCTCTTTATCTCCACCGGACCAATCCAGATCTACCCCCTCAGCTCGGCGTGCTCGTTCAACTGGCAACTGATGCTCTGGAAGCTGGCAAGGATGTTGCTCAGCACATCGCAGCTTTCGCACCGCTTTATCTCAACCGCGAGTCGGTTCCTGCCGAGGCGATCGAGAATGAGCGTCATATCGCTGAAGAAACCGCCCGCAACGAGGGTAAGCCAGAAGCTTCGATCGAGAAGATCGTCGCTGGACGCGTTACCGGTTTTGTGAAGGAAGTTAGCCTTCTAGAGCAAGCCTTTGCGAAAGATGCCAAAAAGACCGTGCAGCAAGTTCTCGATGAGGCAAAGACCGCCGTGTCGGCGTTTCATCGTTTCCGAGTTGGACAGTAATCTTTAGCACAATAGTTTTATCCGCTTAAATTAAGGAGCACTCACTATGACCGGAAAAGGTTTAGCCCGTACCGGTTACAAGAGAGTGCTCCTTAAACTTTCTGGTGAGGTATTTGGCGGCGAAAAAGGGATCGGCGTGGACCCTGATGTTGTACACGATATTGCGGTTCAAATCGGAGAAGTCGTCCGAGGCGGAACCCAGATTGCAATCGTGGTTGGCGGAGGAAATTACTTCCGCGGCGCAGAGTTACAGCAGCGTGGAATGGATCGCGCTCGCGCTGACTATATGGGAATGCTCGGAACAGTTATGAACTGTCTGGCGTTACAAGATTTTCTAGAAAAAGAGGGCATCGAAACCCGCGTACAGACAGCGATCACAATGGGACAAGTAGCCGAGCCTTACATTCCGCGTCGGGCTATTCGCCACCTTGAAAAGGGCCGTGTCGTTATCTTTGGCGCAGGCGCCGGAATGCCATTTTTTACCACCGACACGGTCGCAGCTCAACGGGCGCTCGAGATCGGTTCTGAAGCGTTATTGCTAGCTAAGAGTGGTGTAGATGGTGTGTACACCGCGGATCCCAAGAAGGATCCTGCTGCCACCAAATACGAGGCAATCAGCTTCGATGAAGTTCTTGCTAAATCATTGGCCGTTGCCGATGCTGCGGCTTTTAGCCTCTGCCGCGAAAATAAGTTACCAATCATCGTATTTGACCTTAAAAATAAGGGAAATATCGCTCGCGCTGTGCGCGGCGATGCAATTGGTACCCTAGTCTCCTAAGAGACTCTTCCTCTCGTTACCTTCGAGTGGATTCCAAGGTCGCCTCACTTCAAAGGAGCGAGATGTCTGATTTAGCAACCACGTTGGCCGATGCTGGCGCAAAGATGAGCAAAGCCGTAGAGGTGGCGAAAGAGGACTTCGGCGCGATTCGCACCGGACGTGCCCATCCCGCGATGTTCCAAAAGATCATGGTCGATTACTACGGCACATACACAGCTCTAGGGCAGCTAGCAACTATCCAGGTACCTGAAGCTCGCATGGCGATCGTCTCTCCCTTCGACAAGTCAGCGTTTCCAGCAATCGAAAAGGCGATTCGCGATTCTGATCTTGGAGTCAATCCAGCAAATGATGGAGCGGTTATTCGCGTCAACTTCCCACAACTCACTGAAGAGCGCCGTAAAGATTTTATTAAAGTGGCACGTACCAAGGCAGAGGAATCGCGGGTCTCGATCCGCAATATCCGCCGTGCTTCGAAAGAGAGTATGGAGAAGTTAGAGAAAGATGGCGACATCGGTAAGGACGATCTGGCTCGCTCCGAAAAAGAGTTAGAGAAGATCACAACAGAACACGTCTCCAAGATTGATGACCTTTTGAAGCATAAGGAGACCGAACTCCTCGAGGTGTAATACACCTGACGGGTTTACGGCGATATGGACGACATTCACTCCATCAATGATGCGATTAACAAGCGGGCTGGGCGGAAGTTAATTCCATCCATTGGAGTCTCGGTTGCAATCCTCGCAATTGTTTTTGGAGCGCTCAAGCTCAGCCCATTGCTCTTTGCAGGCTTTGTATGGACCGTCATGTTGCTTGCGATGCGCGAGATGGTGCGAGCTTACAAAGGTGGCGATATTGATCTACCTGGACTTCCACTTTACGTTGCTGCTACAGGAATTCTTGCGGCAGCCTGGTTTGGAAAGATAGAAGGTCTAGCTGTCTCCCTTGCAGTAGCAATTCCCAATGTGATGGTTTACCTGCTCTTGGCCTCGCCTAAAGATTTTGTGAAACGTTCGACTGCCGCAGTATTTGCTATCTTCTATATTCCTTTTTTGGCGGGCTTTGTGCTCCTCTTGGCTCACATGCACAGCCCAGTCCCAAAGATTTTTACCTTAGTGGTCTTGGTGAGCTTCAATGACACCTTCGCATATTTCTCAGGGGTCCTCTTCGGAAAACATCCGATGGCGCCGCATATCAGCCCCAAAAAGACGTGGGAAGGCCTGGCTGGTGCAATTGTGGCCACCACCTTTGCGACCGCTTCGGTCTTCTACTTTGTTCTCGACGACTACTTCTGGCTGGGAGCGCTGGTCGGTCTACTGGGAGTAATTACAGCAACCTGTGGTGATTTGATCGAATCTGCAGTCAAACGCGATCTACGTATTAAAGATATGGGAACGATATTGCCTGGCCACGGTGGCATCTTGGATCGGGTGGATTCACTTCTTTTTACAGCACCATCAGTCTGGTTCGTCTTCGAACTCATACAACACTTCAAGTTATAAGGCGGGGACCATGAGCATCGATGATTCACTCAAGTTAGTATTTGATGAACCCAAGCAGCGCGTCAAGCCACCCCAGCATTTTGCAGATTTAGATCCGGCCGGGCGCAAGGCCCTCGCCGTTGAACTGGGTATTCCTGCGTTTCGTGCTAATCAGGTAGCAACTCATTTCTTTGTGCATCACAACGATGACACTGAATCATGGAGTGACATTCCTAAAGAGATGCGCACCTTGATGGCAGAGAAGTTCACCCCAAAATTAATTACTCTGGTTCGTTCCATCGAATGCGATGGTGGAACAACGCGCAAGGATCTTTGGCGTTTGCACGATGGTGTTCTCGTCGAAAGCGTACTCATGCGTTATAGCGATCGCACCACCGTCTGCATCTCCTCCCAAGCAGGATGCGGCATGAATTGCCCTTTCTGCGCCACTGGTCAGGCAGGCTTAACTCGCAACCTGACCGCCGGAGAAATCACCGCTCAAGTTGTTGCAGCAGCTCGGGTCTGTGCAGCAGGTGAATTACCAGGAGGCCCGACTCGACTTTCTAATGTGGTCTTTATGGGCATGGGAGAACCACTCGCTAACTACAACGCAGTGATTCGTTCGGTCCGAAATATCACCGCGCCACAACCCGATGGACTGGGGATCGGAGCGCGCTCCGTCACCGTTTCGACCGTGGGCGTTGTAAATGGCATTGAAAAATTGATGAAGGAAGATATTCCAGTAACTCTGGCTGTCTCTCTTCACACTCCCGATGATGAATTGCGTGACACCCTCGTTCCCATTAATTCGCGTTGGAAGGTAAAAGAAGTTCTGGCAGCAGCTGATGCTTATGCAGATAAGACAGGTCGTCGCTATTCCATCGAATATGCCATGATCCGAGATATTAACGATCAAGCCTGGCGCTCAGATCTCTTAGGACGACTGCTTCGAAATCGCAACGCCCACGTCAACCTAATACCACTCAATCCGACCCCAGGGTCGAAGTGGACCGCCTCTCGCGCCGAGGATGAAGCGACCTTTGTGTCGATCTTAGAAAGTTACGGAGTTCCCGTGACTGTCCGTGACACTCGAGGTCGAGAGATCGATGGAGCCTGCGGGCAACTCGCTGCAGCCGAACTCAATATTTCCTCAGCTGAATAAGGGAAGATAACCGTATGCGCGAGATCGTCATTCTTGGATCCACCGGGTCTATTGGCGTACAGGCGCTCGAAGTGATCGCAGCGAATCCCGATAAATTTAAGGTCATTGCCCTCTCGGCCGGTGGTTCAAATATCCCAACGCTTATTGCGCAAGCGCGGAAATTTGGCGTTGGAATAATCGGCGTCAGTTCGCACGGCGATACAGCTCGCTCTCTCGCTGCCGGAATTTCTGTAATTGATGGGGCTAATGCCGCCAGCGAAATTGCAGCGATTACCTGCGACATAGTTCTCAACGGAATAACCGGTTCTATCGGACTTGGACCAACCCTCGCCGCTTTGGCTGCTGGCAATAAAGTAGCGCTCGCAAATAAGGAGTCGCTCGTTGCTGGTGGGGCGCTGGTTGCAGCCTTTGGACTAGAGCGAATAACGCCAGTTGATTCTGAACATAGCGCTTTGTACCAATGCTTTATGGCTGGTACCAAAAGCGAAGTGAAGCGCGCCATCCTGACTGCTAGTGGGGGAGCATTTCGTGATCGCAGTGATTTATCGAGCGTCACCCTTTCCGAAGCCTTGACTCATCCCACCTGGTCCATGGGGCCCGTGGTCACCATTAACTCTGCGACCCTTGTGAATAAGGGTCTAGAAATCATCGAAGCGCATTATCTCTTCGATCTTGCTTATGAGAAGATTGAAGCTGTAATTCACCCCCAATCTGTGGTGCACTCGATGGTCGAATTTATAGATGGAGCAACACTTGCTCAGCTCAGCCCCCCTAATATGAAGGGACCTATTGCCTACGCGCTAGGAGCCCCTGACCGAACTGCACATGCAACTTCAGCGGTCGATTGGAGCGCTGCTCAGGCATGGAATTTCACCCCCGTAGATAACGCTCGCTTTCCTGCTATCGATTTAGCTCGCCATTGCGGAATACGCGGCGGAGGATTACCAGCCGTCTTTAATGCTGCCAACGAGGTCGCGGTGGCGGCTTTCATGAACGGCGATCTGGATTTCTCTGCGATAGTAGAGATCGTCGCATCGACGACTGCGAAATTAGATTCGATTGCAGATTCTACGATGAGGGATTTATCTGATGTCAGTGGTATCGAGGAAGATGCCCGCACCGTTGCTCGAGCACTAGTTGTGGAGAAGAAATAATGTTGCAATCCCTCGGAGTACTAGCCTTTGTAGTTGCCCTTCTTCTTTCAGTAATGATTCACGAGTTTGGCCACTTCTTCTTCGCCAAGAAGTTCGGCATGAAAGTGACCGAATTCTTTCTGGGCTTTGGTTACAAGATCTGGTCGATAACGCGCGGTGAGACTGAATTTGGCGTAAAAGCTATTCCCGCAGGTGGATATTGCAGGATTGTGGGAATGTCTACCCATGAAGAGTTGAGTGAAGAAGATGCTCCACGAGCCTTCATTAAATCGTCAACTTCTCGTCGATTAATAGTTCTGGGGGCTGGCTCGGTTAGCCACTTTATTATCGGCTTCTTCTTAATCTTTCTTATCTTCTTTGGAATCGGAACCTCGACATCTCAACCGATCATTAATCAAGTTTTACCATGCATAAACACAAGCACCACATCAAATCTCTGTGCTAAGAGTGCGCCCGCATCGCCAGCATTGAGTGCGGGTCTTAAATCTGGGGATCACATCCTCTCCGTTAACGGCAAGAAAGTCACCAACTGGAGCAAGGATGTTCTTGTTATTCGCAGTTCTGCCAACAAGCCACTCACTCTAGTTATCGATAGATCCGGAGAGACCTTGTCTATAGTTGCGACGCCTGCTTCGGTGACTATCAATGGCAAGCAATACGGAATGCTAGGAATCATTAGCAAAATTGGTCTTCAACGTGAAGGTATTGGAACGTCACTTCACGATACCTGGAGTCTGGGTTCCAATTTCTTCACCACAAGTATTAAATCCTTAGTGACCTTACCCGGAAAAGTTCCTGCGCTCTTTCGGCAGACATTCTTGGGTGCAAAGCGCGATGCCAATGGATTGGTTGGAGTCGTAGGAGTTGCCCAAGCATCTGCTGCGACAGCAAGCGACCAAGCACTCAGCTTTGGCGATAAATTGGAGACCTTCCTACTTATTATCGCTAGCCTGAATATCTTCGTTGGAATCTTCAACTTGTTGCCACTTCTACCTTTAGATGGTGGGCATATGGCGGTGGCTGTAGTTGATGGCGTGCGACGCACTCGGGCTCGTAGGGCTGGTCGTGCGCAGCCGGCGCCGATCGACCTAGAAAAGCTGATGCCGCTCACGATTGTTGTCTTCGCATTCCTCGTCGCACTCTCATTAATGCTCCTTGCCGCCGACATTTTCAATCCAGTTCACTTCAATCTCTGATTTGAGGCAGAATAAAGCCATGGTCGATCTCGGAATTCCAGCTGCCCCTCCTCCCATGCTCTCGCCACGCAGGAAGAGCAAGCAACTCAAAGTTGGCAGCGTTCTTGTCGGTGGCGACGCTCCTGTAAGCGTGCAATCAATGTGTACTACTCTGACTTCAGATATCAATGCCACACTGCAACAGATAGCCGAGCTCACAGCATCGGGCTGCCAGATCGTCCGCGTTGCAGTGCCGAGCCAAGATGATGCCGACGCACTCAAAGCGATCGCCAAAAAATCTCAGATCCCTGTAATTGCAGATATACACTTTCAACCTAAGTACATCTTCGCCGCCATCGATGCCGGCTGTGCAGCGGTTCGCGTCAACCCGGGCAATATCAAACAATTCGATGACAAAGTCAAAGAAGTCGCTAAGGCGGCGGGCGATGCTGGAATTCCAATTCGCATCGGTGTTAATGCAGGATCTCTGGATCCACGTCTTCTCGCAAAATATGGCAAGGCAACTCCAGAAGCCCTCGCAGAATCTGCCCTCTGGGAAGCATCACTCTTTGAAGAACATGGTTTTTCCGATATAAAAATCTCGGTTAAGCATCATGATCCAGTAACTATGGTGAAGGCTTATCGCCTCCTCGCCGCACAATGTGACTATCCATTACACCTCGGCGTCACCGAAGCGGGGCCAATCTTTCAAGGCACCATCAAATCGGCGACCGCTTTTGCAGTTCTCTTGGCGGAAGGAATCGGCGACACCATTCGTGTCTCGCTCTCGGCACCTCCCGTCGAAGAGGTCAAGGTCGGAATCTCAATTCTAGAATCGCTTAACCTGCGCCAACGTAAGTTAGAGATCGTCTCCTGTCCATCGTGCGGTCGCGCTCAGGTGGATGTGTACTCGCTGGCCGAGAAAGTCCAGGCGGGACTGCAAGGCATGACTGTTCCTTTGCGAGTTGCGGTCATGGGATGCGTCGTCAATGGGCCCGGCGAAGCGCGCGAGGCAGATTTAGGCGTTGCTTCTGGAAATGGAAAAGGGCAGATATTCGTCCGGGGCGAAGTCATCAAAACGGTGCCCGAGGCGGAGATCGTCGAAACATTGATATTTGAGGCCAACCGCCTCGCCGATGAGATGGCTGCCGCAGGAGCCGCCTCCGGTGCCCCAACTGTGAACGGCCGCTAACTTCCTTAGATAAGGTTCTCGCATGTTGCGAATGTCCACCTTATTGTTACGTACGCTGCGCGATGATCCAGCTGACGCTGAAGTTGCCAGCCATCGCCTCCTTGTTCGTGCCGGATATGTTCGCCGTGTCGCTGCAGGCATCTATTCATGGTTGCCATTGGGATATCGCACCTATCGCAAGATAGAAAATATCATCCGCGAAGAGATGGATTACGCCGGTTTTCAAGAGGTGCATTTTCCTTCATTACTACCTCGCGAACCCTACGAAGAGACCAACCGTTGGTCTGAATACGGCCCTGATCTCTTTCGTCTCAAAGATCGCCGCGGAAGCGATTACCTCTTAGGTCCAACACATGAAGAAATGTTTACCCTGATGGTGAAGGGCGAATTCTCTTCCTACAAAGATCTCCCTCTCTCTATTTATCAGATTCAAACTAAGTTCCGCGATGAACCGCGGCCGCGCAGTGGAATTATCCGCGGCCGCGAATTTGTCATGAAGGACTCGTACTCATTCGATATCGATGATGCAGGTCTTGAAGCTTCTTATCAACGCCACCGCGAGGCCTATATCAAGACTTTTAATCGCCTTGGTCTGAAGTTCAACATCGTCTCAGCGATGTCGGGCGCAATGGGAGGATCAAAATCCGAAGAGTTCCTGGCTCCTTGCCCAACGGGTGAAGACACGTACGTACTCTGTGAGAAGTGTGGCTTTGCTGCAAATGTGGAAGCTATGGTTACCAAAGTTGCTCCATATGTCGGCGAAGTTGCGCCAACCTTCGAAGTCTTTGATTCGCCTAATACTCCAACGATTGATTCTCTCGTTGAACTCGTGAACGCTAAATTTGGTGGCAGCATCACAGCAGCAGATACTTTAAAGAATGTGTTGCTGATGGCAGACGGAGCAGCGATTGCAATTCTTGTTCCAGGGGATCGTGAAGTCGATCTCAAGCGCGTGGCGGCAAACCTGCCGGGTGTCCAAGATCTACGACTCTTTGAAGACGAAGATTTCGCTAAGTATCCCGCTTTGGTCAAGGGCTATATGGGACCACAGGATGCACAAGCTCTGGGTGTAAAAGTTTATGCCGATCCTAGAATCACCCTGGGTTCACATTGGATTACCGGTGCGAACCAAAAGGATAAGCATTCACGCTTTGTCACTCATGGTCGTGACTTCTCAGTGACGGCCTTTGTTGAGGCTGCGGAAGTTAAAGCCGGGGATCTTTGCCCGCAATGTGAAACTCCCGTCGTTATAGATCGCGCGATTGAGATTGGCCACATCTTCCAATTGGGGCGCAAGTATGCGCAAGCCTTAGGTCTTACGGTCCTCGATCACAATGGCAAGGCTCAAGTTGTCACCATGGGTTCGTATGGAATCGGTGTTTCCCGAGCAGTTGCTGCGATAGCTGAGCAGACATATGACGAGATCGGACTTAACTGGCCACCCGAGATTGCGCCCGCCGATGTGCACTTGGTCGCGGCCGGTAAAGACGATGCAATCTTCGATTACGCCACAAAACTCGCTCTCGAACTTGAAACTGCTGGGCTGACGGTCCTCTTTGACGATAGGCGTGAAGCCAGCGCAGGCGTGAAATTCAAAGATGCCGAACTCATCGGAGTTCCGTACATCGTAATTGTTGGAAAATCACTTGCCGAAGGCAGAATCGAATTCCGGGTACGAAGCGTTGGTAGCAAAGTGGAGTTCGGCATCGAGAGCGCAGTATCAGAAATACTTAACGCAATTCGTTAATGTCTCTCGCTACCTTCATCTTTCTGGCCCTTGCATCGGGCTTCGCTGGATTTGTTGATGCTGTAGCCGGTGGCGGGGGATTGGTTCAACTTCCCGCGCTCTTAATTGGAATATCTAATAAACCGATTCCGATGATTCTCGGAACCAATAAGATCCCATCGATCTTCGGGACGTCAACCGCCGCCGCTTCGTATTTTAAGAAGGTCAGACCTGATCTTCGTCTTACGTTAACAATGGCCACCCCTGCGCTCATTGGTTCGGTCGCTGGTGCTCACCTCGCTGCGCATTTTCCAACATCTATATTTCATCCGCTCATTTTGACGCTCTTGGTACTAGTTGGCATTTATACCTGGCGTAAGCCCGATCTCGGCTTGAGCGAGACCTTGCGCTATACACATGGGACGCGGCTTTGGATCGTGGCTGGTTGCGGTCTGCTCATCGGTTTTTACGATGGCCTCTTTGGTCCAGGTACCGGGACCTTTTTGGTCTTCTTATTGGTGATCGTTGTTGGCTATGAATTTCTTAAAGCAAGTGCGACCGCAAAGCTGGTAAATATAGCTACCAATTTCGGCGCCATTGCCACCTTCGAACTTACTGGCCATATCTGGTGGCGTTTGGGGTTAGCGCTTGCGTTTGCAAATGTCTTGGGTGCCGTTATCGGTTCGCGTCTGGCGATTCGCGGTGGATCACCCCTCGTGCGCAAAGTCTTCCTCTTTGTAGTGGCGGCCCTCATCGCTAAGTTGAGTTATGATTGGATCTACAACTAAATAGCGGAAAAGAGAGCCAGTAATGAGCGTTATAGAAGCAGTAAGCGCAGCAATAAGTCCCACCTTTGAGGGAACTGGTATTTATTTGGAAGAGGTCACTCTCACCGGTGGCTCACCAAAAATTCTCACCGTTATTATTGATAGCGAAACTCATCTCAATCTTGATCAAGTTACCTCTGTGACCAAGGAGATCTCTGAAATCCTGGAGAACCTTCCAGAGCTGGGCGAAACTCCATTTACCCTTGAAGTTTCCTCTCCTGGAATTGAACGACCACTTACCCAACCCCGGCATTGGCGAAAGAATCATGGGCGTCTAGCGACCTTAGCTCTGCACAATGGAACGCTCGTTAAAGGGCGGATAGGTGAGCTGCGAGATTCAACCGTTGATATTGATATGAAGGCGGTCCCACTTGCTGATGTCGCCCAAGCTCACATTGAAATTGAATTTAAATCTCTCAATCAGGATGAACAAGAATGAGTGTTGATGTAGACGCGCTCTTGGCGATGACCGTTGAAAAGGGAATTCCGCTAGAAAAACTTCTCAATTCCATAGAACAGACCGTCACTGAAAGTTACGCAGAACTACCAGAGGCCATGCCACAGGGTCGAGCTGTGCTTAATCGTCAGACTGGTGAAATTTTAATTCACGTTCCACAATTTGATGCTGAGGGCATTTATTCAGAGACCATCACTCATATGCCTGAGGGCTTTGAAAGTAAGATTAAGTCAGTTGTGCGTAAGGTTCTTAAAGAGAAGATGCGCGCTAGCAACGATGCAGTCATTGTCGCGGAATTTACTGGAAGCGTCGGAGACATTATCTCTGGGATCGTTCAGCAGGGACGCGATGTAAATATCATTTATGTCGATCTGGGCAAAGTCGAAGGAAAGATTCCGCTCATCGAACAGGTGCCAACCGAGCACTATAAGCATGGCGACCGTATCAAGGCATACGTTGTAGATGTCCGCCAGGGTGAAAAGGGTCCGGAAGTTACGCTTTCTCGTACCCACCCACTCTTTGTGAAGATGCTCTTCACCCTTGAAGTACCTGAGCTAAAAGATAACGTCGTAGAAATCGTTGGTGTTTCACGCGAGGCTGGTCAAAGATCTAAGGTCTCTGTTCGTTCACATCGCTCTGGAGTCAGTCCAAAGGGTGCACTTATTGGGCCAGTTGGTGCACGTGCTAAAGCGGTCATGGATGAACTTCATGGCGAGAAGATCGATATCGTAGATTTTTCGGAAGATCCAGCCACCTATGTTGCCAGCGCATTAGCTCCGGCCCGTGTCACTAGCGTTGAGATCGTTGACCTCTTGGCGAAGTCTGCCAAGGTCATCGTGCCCGATTATCAACTCTCCCTGGCCATTGGAAAAGACGGCCAAAATGTCCGACTTGCCGTAAAACTCACCGGTTGGCGCATGGATATTCATCCAGATAACCCCGTTGAAAGGCTGCTCAAACCGAGCGATATTGCCAAGGCGCAGGCTGCTGCCGAGGCGGCCGCTGCGCTCGCGCTCGCTTCAGAAAGCGACGAATTACGCCCCACGGCTGCCAGCGAGTAAGGTTCTCCTTAATGGTCCCAATGCGCAGTTGTATCGCGTGTAGGAGCCGGGAAAGTTCGAAAGAACTCCTCCATTTAGTTGTGGCCCAAGGTCAGGTGATTCCAGATCCTGGTCACATGCTCAATGGTCGAGGAGCTTGGCTACACCCGAATTGCTTCGAGTTAGCAAAGTTGCGTAGATCATTTAATCGGGCATTTAAGTCCGGTGACGATCTGCACACTCAAGAGCTAGAGGATTTTCTTAACACCAGTTCGATGAATAACCAGCAATATCCTAAGGAGCAAAAATGAAGGCACATACACAATCATGAGCACCGCGCGCTCATGAGTAAGGCACTTATTTAGGCTTCAGCGATAGACGCAGGGGCCGAGAACCAGGAAGGCAACTGTGGCAAAGGTCCGCGTTTACGAGTTAGCAAAAGAGTTAGGGCTCGACAGTAAAGAGCTCCTCGCTAAGTTACAAGAAGTTGGCGAGTTCGTTAAGTCAGCATCATCAACGGTAGAAGCGCCTGTCGTGCGCAAGTTGATGGAGAAATTTCCGGATATGAAGCCGGCAGAAGGAGTTCCAGCAACCGCTAAGAAAGCGGTCGCCAAAAAGAGTGCTGCAAAGAAAGCCGAACCTACCCAGGCTGAAATTGATGCTGCCATCGCACAACTTGATGAAAGCACAAGAAATCAACTCGGTATTTCTGCAGGTTCAACTGCACCAGCAAGTGCACTGCCACGACCACCAGTTGTTCCTACAGCTCCAGTAGAGTCTGTGGCATCTTCTGATGCTTCGGCACCTGAGGATGCGGCGCCTCGTCCACCACGTCCGGGCAACAATCCATTTGCTACACCAACAAATCCATCATCCGCGGCAGGCGCGATTCCTCGCCCACCACGTGCTGGAAATAATCCATTCACATCAGCAGTTGGTGGGGCAATGCCTCGTCCGCCAGCAAACCGACCTATTCGCCCAGGCGAGCGCCCACCTATGTCGGGTAATCGTCCCGGAGCAGTTCGTCCCGGTTTCGCAGCGCGTCCAGCGCGTCCAGCGGGAGCTCCCGGCACAGGAACTGGTGCTGGTGCACCACGTCCAGGTGGCGCCGGCGCAGGTTCTCCTTATCGTTCACCATCTGCAGCACCTTCAACAGGTGCACCATCTACCTTCGGTGGAAAGGGTGGCGGTCGCCATCAACGCGGCGGTACCGCAGGAGCATTCGGTAAGCAAGGAAGTAAGAAGGGTAAGGCGCACAAGAGCAAGAAGGCTCTTCGTGAAGAGTTCGACAATATGGCTGCACCATCTCTCGGTGGAGCGGTCGTTCCGCATGGTGATGGCAAGACAGTAATTCGTCTTCGTCGTGGTGCAACTCTTATGGACTTCGCCGAGAAGATTAATGGCGATCCAGCTTCACTCGTATCAGCGCTATTCCACCTCGGCGAGATGGTGACCGCAACACAATCCGTTGACGAAGATACCTTCAAAATTTTGGGTGGCGAATTAGGTTTCGTAATCCAAGTTGTTAGTCCCGAGGATGAAGATCGCGAACTTCTTGAAGAATTTGATATCAACCTCGAGCAAGAGTTAGAAGATATCGCTGAAGAAGATCTCGTCGTGCGCTCGCCAATTGTGACCGTGATGGGTCACGTTGACCACGGTAAGACACGCCTCTTGGATGCCATCCGCAAGACTGAAGTAGTTAAGTCTGAAGCGGGCGGAATTACACAGCACATTGGTGCATACCAAATTCACCGAATGCACGATGGCGTTGAACGCGCAATCACCTTTATTGATACCCCTGGTCACGAAGCATTCACAGCGATGCGTGCTCGTGGTGCCAAGGTCACCGATATCGCCATCTTGGTTGTGGCTGCCGATGACGGTGTGATGCCACAAACAATTGAAGCTCTTAATCACGCTCAAGCTGCTGATGTTCCAATCGTGGTCGCAGTCAACAAGGTCGATAAGGAAGGCGCGAATCCAGATAAGGTCCGCCAACAATTGACCGAGTACAACTTGATCGCTGAGGAGTACGGCGGAACCACCATATTCGTAAACGTTTCTGCGAAGTCAGGCGAAGGCCTTGATGAGTTGATTGATAGCGTTCTGCTCACTGCAGATGCTGCCCTCGATCTTCGTGCAATTGCCGACGATGCCGCGCGCGGTGTCGCAATTGAAGCGAACCTCGATAAGGGTCGCGGTCCAGTTGCAACTGTTCTGGTACAACGTGGAACTCTCCACGTAGGTGATGCAATTGTTGCTGGTGGTTCATATGGTCGCGTTCGTGCCATGCTCGATGAGAATGGGGATGCAGTCTCTGAAGCCGGTCCATCACGTCCAGTGCAGGTCTTGGGCTTCACATCAGTTCCGGGCGCAGGCGACACATTTATGGTTGCCGAAGATGATCGCACCGCGCGCCAGATCGCTGAAAAGCGTCAGTTGGCCACGCGTAATGCAATGCTCGCTAAGACTCGCAAGAAGGTTTCACTGGAAGACTTTATGGAGCAATCCAAGGTCAGCACCCTTAACCTCATCCTCAAGGGTGACGTTTCTGGTTCTGTTGAAGCGCTCGAAGATGCTCTTCTCCAACTTGATGTTGGCGTCGAAGTTGACCTTCGCGTTATTCACCGTGGCGTTGGAGCAATCACCAAGAACGATGTCACCTTGGCTTCCGCATCAACCGCCGTCATCATCGGCTTCAACGTTAAGCCAGAGCCACAAACCGCAATCTTCGCTGATCAAGAGGGTGTTGAAGTTCGCTTCTACACCGTTATTTATCAAGCCATCGAAGAGATCGAAGCATCGCTCAAGGGACTTCTTAAGCCTGAATTCGAAGAGGTTGTACTCGGTAACGCCGAAGTACGTGACATCTTCAAGTCGAGCAAGGTTGGAAATATCGCAGGTTGCTTGGTACTCGATGGGTTCATCCGTCGAAACGCCAAGGCTCGCACCTTGCGCAATGGCGTAATCCTTGGAGAGAACCTCACCATCGATTCACTCCGTCGTTTTAAAGATGATGCCACTGAGGTCAAGGATGGATACGAGTGCGGAATTGGACTTGGTTCATACAAGGATCTCGAAGTTGGCGACGTCATCCAGGTATTTGAGATTCGCGAGAAGAAGCGGGCTTAATAATGGCATCCAATCGTGCGCTAAAGGTTGCAGATCGCATCAAAGAGGTTATTGCAACAACGCTAGAGGCGCGGGTTAAAGACCCTCGCCTCGGCTTTATCACGATTACCGATGTACGCGTGACCGGAGATCTGCAGCAAGCATCTATCTTTTATACAGTGCTTGGAGATGAAGAAGCACAATCTGGTACTGCCGCAGCGTTGGCATCAGCTAAAGGGCTGATTCGGCGCGAAGTAGGGAGTGCGTTGGGATTACGAATCACGCCAAGCATTGAATTCTTCGCCGATGGCTTGCAAGAATCGGCGACTGCGATGAATGATCTGATGTCAGCTGTTCGTGCCGCAGATGCAGAGCTCGCAAAGTTACGTGAAGGCGCTACTCCAGCGGGCGACCCCGATCCTTACAAGATCTCTGAGTAAATCAACTTAATCCATGGATGGCTTTCTGCTCGTTGATAAGGCGAGTGGAATGACGAGCCATGATGTCGTCGCAAGAATTCGACGTCGATTTGGAACTAAGAAGGTCGGTCACGCGGGAACACTGGATCCGATGGCGACCGGTGTTCTAGTTCTTGGATTGGGCAACGCAACCCGCTTACTTCAATATGTAGTAGATGGAACTAAGGGATATAGCGCGACTATCGCGCTGGGAAAATCAACTGTAACTGATGATCGCGAAGGCGAGATCATAAAAACTACCCCTCCTGAAATCCTTGCCAAGGTCCAAGATTCTGAAATCTCGCGATCATTAAGCGAGATGGTTGGAAAGATCTCTCAACGCCCAAGTTCCGTGAGTGCGATTAAAGTTGCGGGCAAGACAGGCCACGAGAGAGTTAGGGCGGGTGAAGATTTTGAACTGCCATCGCGTGAAGTAACTATTACATCGATTGATATTCACTCGATTACACGGGGCAGTACTGACATCTCAATCGAAATTTCCGTCATCTGCTCTGCTGGGACATATATCCGAGCTATTGCACGAGATTTAGGCGACGCCCTGGGAGTAGGGGGCCATCTCACCGCTCTACGCCGCACGCTGGTCTCGCCATTTGAGATTGCAGAATGTGCGGGTTGGGAAGATGCCACCCCCATCTCAACCGCAGCGGGAATCTCTCGAATTTTACCGGTGCGTGACTTAGCGCCAGAAGAACTCAGCGAAATCTCATTTGGGCGCACTATTAGCGCAAATTCTTCCGCGGGGCCGCACGCCGGGTTGGCAGGGGATGGAACATTTGCGGCTCTCCTGGAAAATCGAGATTTCAAGGAGAGAAATCTCGCGACACCAATCATGGTTTCCATGAAAGAATCAGCGTCATGAGCTCAGTTGCGATTGGGATATTTGACGGAGTGCACCGGGGCCATCAACAGATCCTTGCTGAAGCAGCAAAGCACGGCCCCGTTACAGTACTAACTTTCGATCCACATCCCACATCAATCTTTGCTCCGGAGCGAACACCTTCAGCGCTGGTTTCGCTGGAAGATCGCATCCTGCTTCTTAAAGAGAACGGTGCAACAGAAGTTGTGGTTCTTCCTTTCACTAAATCGTTTGCCGCTAAATCCCCAAAGGATTTCATCGAAGAGGTTTTGGTGAAACAACTAGGTGCTACGCATGTAACTGTCGGTGCGAATTTTACCTTTGGTCACAAAGCAGCTGGCAAAGTTGAATACCTTATTGAGCATGCCCATGGCTTTGAAGTGAGTTCTGTCCGACTCGAAGAGAATCGCGGAAGTGCAATCTCATCTACTCGAATCCGGACCCTGATTGTTGACGGCGACATCGAACGTGCTAACCAATTGTTGACCCGTTTTTTCTATCTCAAAGGGCCAGTTATTCACGGAGAAGCACGAGGACGAACTATTGGTTACCCGACCGCCAATCTCGAACTTGCCGACAATGCCACAGTTCCGGCTGATGGTGTTTACGCAGGCTGGCTTTCGGTAGGGGATAACCGCTGGCAAGCTGCAATATCGGTCGGTACCAATCCGACCTTCCCTGGAGTTCGCGGTCGTCAGGTGGAGGCGTATGCCATCGATCAAATAGGCTTGGATTTATATGATCAAGAGGCTAAGTTGGAAATTGGATTTCGCCTACGCGACACCTTGAAATTCGATGGACTCGATCCACTTTTGGTGCAGATGAAGCAGGATTGCATTCAGGCCAAGGCGCTCACGGCTTAGGCCGATTTGTTGCCCAATCCCCGCGTGAAATGGGGCCGATTTCTCCTCGCAGGTGCCTCGCTGATAACCTACGCCTACAAACGAGAAAGCGCGCCTTCGTGATTCACACCGAGGCCCTCGTGAAAGTCAAAGGAGCACCACCATGGCGTTAAAGCCAGCAGAGAAACTAGAAATCATTACAAAGTACGGCGCATCCGCGACTGACACAGGAAGCCCAGAGGCACAGATTGCCCTGCTCTCGCGCCGAATCGAAGAGATTACCGAACACCTCAAGACTAATAATCATGACCACCACAACCGTCGTGGACTCTTGTTGCTGGTTGGTAAGCGTCGCCGTCTTCTGCAATACCTTGCAAAGACCGATGTAACACGTTACAGAGCGATTATCGAAAAGCTCGGTATTCGCCGTTAATTAATAAACTTTAATTAATTTGAAAATTTAAGTAACAGTTCTCTCATTAGTAAATCGGTCCTCGGTAGTGGTTTACGGGCACGTTCCGTGAACTTCGATCGAAGATCCGTTTCCTCAAATGAGAGAGCTGAGAAATGGAGATGACCCATGGAGGGTCCAGATGTTAAGTTCGCCGTTGCCACAATTGATAACGGAAAGCACGGAAAGCGCGAGATTCGTTTTGAAACCGGACGCCTTGCACGTCAAGCTGCGGGTACCGCACTTGTTTATCTAGATGATGATTCAATGTTGCTCTCAGCAACAACTGCTGGAAAGCAGCCAAAGGATCAATTCGACTTCTTCCCACTCACAGTGGATGTTGAAGAGCGTATGTACGCAGCGGGAAAGATCCCAGGATCATTCTTCCGTCGCGAAGGCCGCCCTTCCGAAGATGCAATTCTCACCTGTCGTTTGATCGACCGCCCACTTCGCCCAGCCTTCATTAAGGGTCTGCGCAACGAAGTTCAGGTTGTCGTCACTGTCATGGCTTTGAACCCAGACCACATGTACGACGTGCTCGCTATTAACGCAGCATCAATGTCTACTCAACTTGCAGGACTTCCATTCACCGGTCCAATCGGCGCAGTTCGCGTCGCTTTGATCGAAGGTCAATGGGTTGCATTCCCAAATCACTCCGATTTGGAGAAGGCTGTCTTCGATATGGTTGTAGCTGGTTCTATCGCCGGTGATGACATTGCAGTCATCATGGTTGAAGCAGAAGCAACAACTCAGACACTCAATCTCATCAAGGCTGGCGCACAAGCTCCAACCGAAGAGATTGTTGGTCAAGGACTTGAAGCTGCAAAGCCATTCATTCGCCAGATGTGCGATGCCCAGAATGAACTCGCCAAGGTAGCTGCAAAGCCAACCGGCGAATTCCCAGTCTTCTTGGATTACCAAGATGATGTCTTCGCAGCTGTTGATGCAGCCGCTGGATCAAAGATTTCAGAGGCGCTCACAATTGCTGGAAAGCAAGATCGTGAGACCAAGCTAGACGAGGTCAATGCAGCTACCAAGCTCGCATTGGCAACAGAGTTCGAAGGACGCGAAAAGGAAGTTTCTGCTGCGCTCCGCTCTGTCACCAAGAAGTCTGTACGCCAACGCGTACTGCGCGACAAGATCCGTATCGATGGTCGCGGAGTTCGCGATATCCGTGCGATCACCGCTGAGGTCGAGGTTGTCCCTCGCGTTCACGGTTCTGCAATCTTTGAACGTGGAGAGACCCAGATCCTCGGAGTTACAACTCTCAACATGCTTAAGATGGAGCAACAGCTCGATACTTTGAGCCCAGAGAACCACAAGCGTTATATGCACAACTACAACTTCCCACCATATTCTGTTGGTGAGACCGGTCGTGTTGGATCACCTAAGCGTCGAGAAATCGGCCATGGTGCTCTTGCTGAGCGCGCGCTACTTCCAGTTCTTCCAACTCGCGAAGAATTCCCATATGCAATTCGTCAGGTTTCAGAAGCACTCGGATCAAATGGATCAACATCTATGGGTTCTGTATGCGCATCAACCATGTCGCTCCTCAACGCTGGTGTGCCACTTAAAGCAGCTGTTGCAGGTATAGCAATGGGTTTGATCTCAGATGTAGTTGACGGCAAGACCGAATATGTCGCACTTACTGACATCTTGGGCGCTGAAGATGCATTTGGCGATATGGACTTCAAGGTTGCCGGAACGAAGGAATTCGTTACTGCGCTACAACTTGATACCAAGCTAGATGGAATTCCTGCCTCCGTTCTCTCTGCAGCGCTGTTGCAGGCTAAAGAGGCTCGCCTTCACATCCTTGAGATCATGCATCAGGCGATCGATATGCCAGATGAGATGAGTCTCTTGGCTCCTCGCATCATCTCGATCAAGGTGCCAACTGATTTGATCGGTGCAATCATCGGACCTAAGGGCAAGATGATCAACCAGATTCAAGACGAGACCGGCGCAGATATCACCATCGAAGATGATGGAACTATCTACATCGGCGCACTTGAAGGTTCACAGGCCGAAGCCGCTAAGGCAATGATCGAAGCGATCGCTAATCCTGTTATCCCTAAGGTCGGAGAGCGTTTCAACGGTAGCATTGTGAAACTTGCGACTTTCGGTGCATTTATTTCACTTGTTCCAGGTAAAGATGGCTTGCTCCACATCTCGCAGATCCGCAAGATGCATGGTGGAAAGCGCATTGAGAACCTAGAAGAGGTCATGAAGGTTGGCGACAAGATTGAAGTTGAGATCAACGAGATCGATCCAAAGGGCAAGTTCTCTTTGGTTCCAGTTCTTGCTGATGGAACAACTCCAACCGATTCACCTGCTGAATAACTAATTAATGGCTCGCACCATACTGCCTAGCGGTCTGCGCATTGTTACCGAAGAGGTTTCAACCGTTCGATCAGCAGCATTTGGTGTTTGGGTTAATGTGGGCTCCCGCGACGAGACTTTACCTGTCGCGGGAGCTTCACACTTTTTAGAGCACTTATTATTTAAGGGTACGGCCCGACGTGATGCTATGGCGATCTCTTCCTCGATCGAAGCAGTCGGTGGCGAGATGAATGCCTTCACTGGCAAGGAATACACCTGCTTTTATGCCCGAGTGATTGATACCGATTTACCCCTTGCCGTAGATGTTATTTCAGACCTAATTACCTCGTCCTTGGTCACAGCTGCAGATGTAGATGCAGAACGCACGGTGGTCCTTGAAGAGATGTTTATGCGCGATGACGACCCATCAGATTTGATCCACGATCTTTATCTCGAGACTTATTATGGCGACACTCCTCTGGGTAGGTCGATCTTGGGAACCGCCGACTCCATCAATGGAATGTCGCGTAACTCAATTTATAATTATTACAAGAAGCGATATCGCCCCGAAGATATGGTGATCGCCGTTGCGGGAAATATCAGCCATAAAAAGGTCGTCAAGCTCGTTGAACAGGCACTGGCTCGCGATGGATTCCTAGATGTACCCGCCAAGCCAGCGAATGTTCGCTATGCGCCTAAAGTAAAACCACGCGGAGTGGGCAAGGTCGGAATCATTGATCGCAAGACCGAGCAATCGCATCTGCTTCTTGGAGTCGAAGGCGTAGAACGCAGTGATGATCGCCGCTTTGCACTAAGCATTCTGGCATCGGCTATGGGAGGCGGAATGTCATCACGACTCTTCCAAGAGATTCGCGAGAAGCGCGGTTTGGCGTATTCCGTTTACTCCTACGTTCAACAATTTTCCGGCGCTGGTTCCTTCTCCTTTTACGCGGGGTGCCAGCCAAATAAGACCGAGGAAGTTATCAAGATCATTCGCGATATCTCCTTTGATATTGCATCCAATGGGCTGACCGATGAAGAGATCACCCGCGCTAAGGGCGCCGTCTCAGGTTCGCTCGTTTTGAGCCAGGAAGATACGGGTTCCCGCATGATGCGGATCGGCAAGAGCGAGCTCGTGTACGGAGAAGTCATGGGCTTTGACGAAATTTTGAATAAAATTGCACAGGTGACCCCAGATGACATCAAGGCAATTGCCAGCACAATCCTGCCTCGACCTTCTACGCTTGCCCTTGTAGGACCATTTAAATCGGCGACAAAATTTGAGAAGGTGATCGCATGACTATCAAAGTTGCGGTACTCGGCGCCAAGGGGCGCATGGGCGCGACCACGGTTGGCGCGATCAACGAATCATCCGATCTGGAACTAGTTGCCGCTCTCGATCTGGGAGATGATATTAACCAATTGGTTTCAAGCGGGGCTCAAGTTGTTGTTGATTTCACCCACCCCGATGCGGTGATGGGCAATCTGGAATTCGCCATAAGTCACGGGATCAATGTTGTAGTCGGTACCACTGGTTTTGATGCCAAAAAGTTAGCAGCTATCGAATCATGGCTGCAAGCACATCCAAAGGTTGGAGCACTGATCGCTCCTAACTTCGGCCTTGGTGCAGTTTTAATGATGCAGTTTGCTGCACAAGCATCTAAATACTTCGAATCTGTCGAGATCGTCGAGCTGCATCACCCTAATAAGGCAGATGCTCCGTCGGGTACAGCGGCTCGTACTGCAGAACTTATTACCGAGGCTCGCAAATCTGTAAATAAAGAGGCGATGCCAGATGCAACATCTTCTGGCCTACAAGGAGCTCGAGGAGCAAAGGTTGGCGATGTTCCAATTCACTCGGTGCGTTTGCGGGGCTTAGTGGCTCACCAAGAGGTTATTCTGGGTGATCTGGGTGAGACATTGACCATACGACATGACTCCATCGATCGCACTGGGTTCATGCCTGGCGTATTACTGGGGGTCCGCAAGGTTGTTGAAACACCTGGACTCACATTTGGACTCGAGCACTTCCTGAATTTGAAATAGAATCTCCTTACAACAAAGGAGTAATTACATGTCAGCCCAGATAACAATGTACAGCGCGCTGTGGTGCGGAGATTGCCGCCGTTCAAAGGCATTTCTAGATGCACGTAACGTTGAGTACAACTACATCGATATCGAATTAGATGAAGTGGCATCGGATAAAGTCATTGAAATCAATGGGGGAATGCGTTCTATTCCTGTCATCGTCTTTCCTGACGGAACTCACATGACCGAGCCATCTGACATTGACCTAGAAGCTAAGCTCGTATCTTTAGCAATACTTTAAATCTTTAAGCGATACATAATCGCAGAAGTTGCCATTGCCCCGATCACAACTGCGGGGAATGGCAATTTTGCTCCCAATGCAACGATCGCGACGGCTATACCCGCCAGGCGGTGATCCACCACAAATTTAGTTTTTGTAGTAAATGCCTGCATTGCAACAAGTGAGCTCAACAGAACAATCGGAATTAGGTTGGTAATGCGCTGTACGCGTGGGTGGGCCAGCCAAATTTCGGGAATGGCATGGCCAATATATTTGATCGCATAACAAAGAACGCTGGTGACGATTACGGCTACCCACTGTGAATTCATTTACTTCCAACCGATAATTGCAGCAATAACCACAGTTGAAATAATGGGAACGCCGGCCGGAACGAATTGAGTTATTGACAGCGCCCAGATAAATGAAAGAACTCCTGCTATCAAGAGTTTTCGCTCTTTTAATCGCGGGAAGAGCACAGCACAGAAAATTGCAGGGGAGGCGACATCAAGACCCCAAGCCGAAGTGTCACCTATGGCCTTTGCGCCTAACGCGCCAAGCAAGGTAAAGATATTCCAGAAGAAGAAGACTCCAAAGCCGGTGTACCAGAAAGCGGTGCGTTGATCCTCTGAACTCTCTTGCGCGATAGCTACGCCCGTTGATTCATCGATGGTGATCTGTGCTGCAAGGGCGCGTTTGAAACCTTTAAGTTTAAGAATTTGGGCCATACGCACGCCATATAAACCATTTCGCCCGCCCAGAAATGTTCCCGTGACGATCGCGCTCAGGGGACTTCCGCCAGCGCTCATCACGGCTACCAAGGAGAATTGTGAGGCTCCGGAGAATAGGACCAGGGAGAGAAAGCAGGCCTGCGCCACCGTGAAGTGATCGGCAACGGCCACCGCCCCGAAGGCAATTCCAGCCGCCCCGACGGCAAGGCCAACACTGAGGGAGTCGCGCTTCACTGACACGCCGATATTCTGCCCTAATCCCTAGCCTCGTGGGTACCAAAAGATAAGGTCGATACATGGGTGAAGAGCATTTCGAAATCAATTTCCGCAGCGATGTAACCGTTGAGTTGGTAAAAGCCAGCGCTAGTGACTCCGATGTTATATGGGCAGCCCGAGTATCGACCGCTGGCGAAAACTCTCTTGATGACGTGGATTCCGATGCATCTCGATCTGAAGGGTTGATTAACTATCTCGCTCGTGAACGTCACGGCTCTCCTTTCGAGCACACCTCGATGACCTTCTTTATCTCGGCCCCGATCTTTGTATTCCGTGAATTTATGCGTCACCGCATCGCCTCTTATAACGAAGAATCTGGGCGTTATCGCGAATTGCGACCGAATTTCTATGTTCCGAGCAAAGAGCGCAAATTAGTTCAAATCGGAAAGGCCGGCTCATATACATTTATTGACGGCACCGATGAGCAATACGAAACGACAGTCAGAGCAATTAAAGAGAGCTGCACTGTCGCCTATGAAAATTATAAGAAGATGCTCGATGCCGGGGTGGCCCGTGAAGTAGCACGTGCAGTTTTACCCGTGGGTCTTTATTCGTCCATGTATGTGACCATGAATGCACGGGCGCTCATGAATTTCTTATCGCTTCGCACCTCGCGTGAAGGATCGCATTTCCCAAGCTATCCGCAACGGGAAATTGAGATGGTTGCCGAGAAAATGGAGCAATATTTCGCAACTCTTATGCCACTTACACACGGGGCATTCGAAAAGTCTGGACGAGTAGCCCCGTAGTCACGATAGGCTAAGCCCATGCCTCATAAACAGACGACCCAGATCGAGGCGCCCTTTGGCCGCTTGATCACCGCAATGGTGACCCCATTTCAAAAAGATGGAGCGATTGACTGGGACGGTGTTGCGAAGATCGCTGAACATTTGGCAAATACCGGTCACGATGCCATTGCAGTTAATGGCACAACAGGCGAAGCCCCTACAACAAAGACATCCGAGAAACTTGAAATCATTCGCGTTGTGAAGAGCACGGTTGGCGATCGTGTCAAAGTTTTAACAGGCGCAGGTGATAATGAAACTGCTTACACCGTTGATCAATCTAAACGTTGTGCTGAAGTTGGAGCAGATGGGTTACTAATCGTCACCCCTTATTACAACAAGCCACCACAAGAGGGCATTGAGGCACACTTTAGAGCAGTTGCTGCTGCCACCGATCTTCCCATCATGATGTATGACATCCCTGGTCGCACTGGTGTTCCAATCGAAGAGGACACAATCTGTCGTCTCGCAGAAGTTAAAAATATCGTTGCACTTAAAGATGCAAAAGGAAATCCCGCATCAACCTCGTGGGTCATCAAGAGGACCGGTCTTCCGGTCTATTCAGGCGATGACATCCTCAATCTACCTTTGCTCAGCGTGGGCGCTGTTGGATTCGTCTCGGTCTGTGGACATACTGTTGGTAACCAACTTAGAGCGATGCTCGACGCCTGGTTTGCAGGAAATGCAATACGAGCACTAGAAATACATCAAGAATTATTGCCGGTATTCACCGGAACCTTCCGCACCCAAGGTGCGATATTGACTAAGGCCGCACTCACATTGATGGGCCTACCTGGTGGATCTACGCGTTTGCCACTTGTCGATGCCACCCCTGCGCAGATTGCGCAATTGCGGGAGGACCTTCAACAAGGCGGAGTTGTACTTAAATAATGAATCATCCACATCCCGATTTACCCTATCCAGCCAAGTTAGCTCCTAAAACACTGCGCATCGTTGCGCTCGGTGGTTTGGGCGAAATCGGTCGAAACATGACCGTCTTTGAGATTGCTGGCAAGTTATTGATCGTCGATTGCGGAGTTCTCTTCCCAGAAGAGAGCCAACCCGGAATTGATCTTATCCTCCCTGATTTCTCGTACATTAGAGATCGCTTGCACGATGTTGTGGCTATTGCACTCACCCACGGCCACGAGGACCACATCGGTGCCGTTCCATATCTTTTGAAAGAACGTGCAGACATTCCGGTTGTTGGATCAAAGCTGACACTGGCATTTACCGAGGCAAAACTCAAGGAACGTCGTATTACTGCGCCAATGGTCGAGGTTAAGGCTGGAATGAAGCAGACCTTTGGTCCCTTCGAACTCGAATTCGTTGCAGTGAATCACTCCATTCCCGATGCGCTTGCTATAGCCATCCGAACGGAGGCAGGACTTGTTCTCGCTACTGGCGATTTCAAGATGGATCAACTTCCTCTCGATGGTCGCATCACTGACCTTGCAACATTTGCTAGTTTGGGCGAAGAGGGTGTAGACCTCTTTATGACTGACTCCACGAATGCGGATGTACCTGGTTTTACAACATCCGAGCGCGACATAATGCCAACACTTGATCGAGTCTTTCGCGCTACTGAAAGACGCGTGATCGTTGCTTCCTTTGCATCGCATGTTCACCGCGTACAACAGATTATGATGATTGCAGCGCAGCATGATCGCAAGGTCGCATTTATTGGACGCAGCATGGTACGCAATATGAAATTGGCACAAGATCTGGGCTATTTGCAAGTTCCCGAGGGCCTTGAAATCATCGATGCAAAGACCGTTGATGACGCCGGAGATCGCGTAGTTCTTATTTGTACCGGCTCGCAAGGTGAGCCTCTCGCTGCACTTTCTCGCATGGCGAATGGCGAACATCAAATTAGCGTGGGCAAGGGTGACACTGTCGTCCTTGCATCATCGCTCATTCCTGGTAACGAAAATCCAGTTTTTAGAGTGATCAACGAACTCACTCGTTTCGGTGCGACCGTAGTGCACAAAGGCAATGCCTTGGTGCACGTTTCGGGTCACGCAGCCGCTGGTGAACTTCTCTACTGTTACAACATCGTTAAGCCAAAGAATGTAATGCCGATTCATGGCGAATGGCGTCACATGAGGGCTAATGCCGAACTTGCCATCAAGACTGGTGTTCCACGGACAAATACCATCGTTGTCGATAATGGAATTGTTATCGATGTGCACGATGGTTATGCAGATATTGCGGGAGCGGTTCCCGTCGGCTTTGTGTATGTAGATGGGCAGAGCATTGGAGAAATCACCGAGAGTTCACTCAAGGATCGAAGGATCTTGGGCGAAGAGGGATTCATATCCGTAGTTGTCGTTGTTGATTCACAAAGTGGAAAAATTGTTGCCGGTCCAGATATTCATGCGCGTGGATTTACTGAAGATAAGGCGCTCTTTGATGAGGTTAAAGGCATGATCGAAAAGGCTCTTGCAACATCAGTCGCCGGTGGAATTAATGGAACGCATCAACTTGCTCAAGTTGTCCGTCGAACCGTTGGTAGTTGGGTAGGCGAAGAACATCGTCGCAAGCCAATGATCATCCCTGTAGTTATAGAGGTATAACGGCGCGCCGAGCTGTCCCAGCAGCACCTTATTCTTTAGGCTTAATCCGTTATGGCTAAAAAACGAAGTACCACGCGAAGCAAGGCTGCGAAGCGCCCTGGAATTCTCACCGGCATCGGACGTGCCCTTGCTGCTATTTGGCATTTCATTGCGAAGGCGATCGGTAGCACCATTCGCTTCCTCTTCAAAGAGGCGCGTGAACTCGATAGCGCACATCATCGCGATGGCTTAGCTTTTCTCCTTCTTATCTTTGCGCTCCTCAGCGCCGCGGGATCGTGGTTCCATTTAAACAACCCCATCGGTCGATTTATGAATACCGTCCTGCTGGGTACTTTTGGTAAGGTCGCAATAGTCACCCCACTCCTCTTTATTTACTTCGCATTCCGACTCTTCAAAGCCCCAGATGAGGGACGCGCAAATGGTCGAATCACTATTGGAGCTCTCCTGCTGATTCTTAGCAGCACCGGGTTGGCCCAAGTGTTTAACGATTCAGATTTCTCGACCGTGAAGAGCGCGGGAGGGGCAATCGGCTACGGCGTCGGACGTCCTCTCGCAAATCTGGGAACTTCCCTGCTGGCAATCCCAATTCTGATTCTTATCTTCTTCTTTGGAGTCTTAATCGTTACTGCAACTCCAGTTTCTCAGGTCGTAGCAAAGTTGAGGGCAATCTTTGGGTGGATTGCGCACCGAGCTAAGCGAGATCGCGATGAGAGCGAAGAAGAATTTGAGATAAATGACACCCCTCCATTTGAGACTCCGCTTGTACAAGAGTTCCATCAAGCCGAGCCCGACGAGGACGAGCCCGACGAGGACGAGCTAGAGGAGACCATTGCTCTTCATATTGACCGCGCAGCAACAACCACTCCGACATTTGTTACCAAGACAGTGCAGAGCACCCCAGCCCATCAAATGATCTTGGCAGCTGACACACCTTACATATTGCCTTCTATGGATCTCTTGCGTACTGCTCCTGCCTCTAAGTCCAAGTCCAAGGCGAACGAGGTTGTAGTTGCAGCGCTCGGTCAGGTCTTTGAACAATTTGGCGTGGAAGCGCGAGTCACCGGCTTTATGCGGGGACCCACGGTCACGCGCTACGAAGTTGAGCTCGCTGGCGGAGTCAAAGTCGAAGCCATTACTGCACTCGCCAAGAATATTTCTTATGCGGTGGCGAGCGGCGATGTTCGCATTCTCTCTCCTATTCCCGGCAAATCTGCGGTTGGAATCGAAATTCCAAATACCGATCGGGAGATCGTCGCACTAGGAGATGTCTTGCGTTCTGCCGTTGCAATGAACGAGACGCACCCTATGGTGGTCGCTCTAGGTAAGGATGTCGAAGGTAATTTCATTTGCGTTAACTTGGCGAAAATGCCACATCTACTCGTCGCAGGCGCAACTGGTGCTGGTAAGTCGTCGATGATTAACTCATTGATAGTTTCAATCTTGATGCGATCAACCCCCGATGAAGTTCGCCTCGTCATGATCGATCCAAAGCGCGTTGAACTGACAAGTTACGAAGGTATTCCTCATTTGATCGCCCCCATCATCACCAGTCCAAAGAAAGCTGCTGATGTATTGGCTTGGGTGGTGCGAGAAATGGATCAACGTTATGACGATCTATCTCATTTTGGGTTCCGACATATCGATGATTTCAATAGAGCCGTAAAGGCGAAGAAGGTTGCTCCTCCAGAAGGCAGCGAGCGAATTCTCGAACCATATCCCTACCTACTTGTGATCATCGATGAATTAGCAGATCTAATGATGGTTGCGGCTCGCGAAGTAGAAGAGTCCATCGTTCGCATCACTCAGCTCGCCCGTGCTGCTGGTATTCACTTGGTGA
>TBL_comb48_EPIDRAFT_1000122_pt1 | contig 57461 bp, 51 predicted proteins | sample TroBogEpilimnion_37_FD_10681 | JGI IMG/M metagenome (IMG submission 10681) | reverse complement strand
ACTCAGAGTATGCCCAATTCTTTGCAGGGTTACAAGTATAAAGAATCTTAGGTACTAAATCGTTTTGGTCTAATTGAAATCTTATCCTTGATTTAATAATGTTTCTAGCTTTGTCATCTACTTGATTAGCTTCATCTATAAACGCATCCGTAATCTCTAATGAACCTAATTCATCAAAGTTTGGGTCGCTTGGATAGGAGTAAAGGTCTTTAAGTAGGATAGTAGAACCATTAGGGAACTCAATTTGGCTAGTTTGCCCGTTAAACTTATAATGCTTACCTGCTTCAAGTCCTTGCATTTTGGCTATTTGAAAGAACGAAACAAGGGTGGTTTCTTTTAAGGTTTTTAACACGGCTCTCCCAATTAGTCCTCTTGTATTGGGATATTTTAATCTTTGTTTAAGTTGCCAATAACAACCTAATGCAGTCTTACCACCTTATTCAGCCCCCCGCACCGCCTCCGAATAACAACTCATTTGTGATGTTGTCTTCAAGTAGGTCAAGTGCGGAGGTTTGTTTAATTGATAGTTCCATTAAATATTTTTATAAGTCTTATACGAAAGTAAGTCTTTAATTACCCAAATTGAAACATTATATATTTCAGATAACATTTTTCTAGTCATAATGTTTGGCACATAATTATTTCTAATTTCTTTTGCTTGTTCGTTAGTTAGTTTACGTTGACTTTCTCCACTTATAAATGTAAATAATCCATTTGCAATAGCGTGATGTGCATTTTGCTTATTAGTACACCATTCAAGATTTTCAATACGATTATCTGTCTTTATTCCGTTTATATGATTTACTTGAGGATAATTGTTTGGATTAAGTATAAAGTTTTCAGCTACTAATCTATGTACTTTTCTTGTTACTAATTTACCATCTTTCATTAAACCAACCCTACGATAACCTTTATTATCTGTTGCTGGTTTTAGGATGGCTTCTCTACCTTTTACTCCATATTGAGTTTTAGTTAAAATGTCTCCGTTTGGATATATCCAATAAAGACCCTCAAACCCATTTAATTCTTTCATATCTTTTTTTTACAAAGATACTAAGTTTTAACCACTCCCCAAATTATAGGCTTCCTTTGTTTTCAACGTAAGTTTTCTTTTCTTCCCAAGTAATATTTAAACCTCCGCTTAATTCTATTTCGCTTGTTTGTTTGGCTCTACCTTCTAATCTATCAAGTATTTCCTGGTAAGCCTTTAAATCCCCCTTAAATGCCTTTTGAAGTACCATCATATCTAATTGCTCTGCAACAGTAAATTCTTCTTTCTCTCCTGTAATTGGGTTCGTCTTTACTTGTACCAATTCTAACAATCTTAGTAATCTAGTCTTGCTATTAGGTATGCCCTTTGGTCGCCCTGCTGGATTTCCTGATTGCCCTTTTTTAAATTGTCCTATTTCTTCATTAGGTATTGCCATATTGCCTGATTTATGCCTGATTTAGAGCGGTAGGGTGGTATTGCACCCCTTCTTTAGTCTGGAATGACTAACGCATTACTTCTATGCTTCTACCGCTTGTCTTGATGCCAAAGTTACTTTATTCCCCTTGTACATTCCTGCACCCATTTCATCTATTTTTTTAAATTCTATTTCAGGAGTATTTAATTTACAATTTTTATCTATTAAATAAATATACCTATTTTGAAACCCTTTTAATGGTTTTGCTCCATCAAAATCGTATTTACTATCTCCTCTTTTAGCAATTATTTCGCCATTAGCTAATTGATATATTGTTGAATTTTTATTTATTTGCGTTAACTTAAACCCACTTGCTCTATAAATTGTTCCATCTCCGCATTGAGTAGCATCTGAATAAGATAAAATCCATTTTATTTGAGGAGCATTTTTTTTAATTAATTTAATTGCAATTGAAATACATCTGCTTTCACTATACTTTGGCAAATATTCATCAAATGCCATTCTATTAAGTTCAAGCATTTCATTCCACTTTTTATTTAAATCATTATCTCCAGTATCAACTAGCTTTAAAACATTCCTTTTATCCATAGGAGGACCAAAACTCATAACCCCGTGCAATTTATCATCTAAAAAACAACCAAAATGTAAAGTGCTCATATTAACTACTTTGCCTGAATAATGATTTAATTTAATAAATTCATTAGCCACTTTGCTAGGAATAACTTTTACTAAGATTTCTTTTGCTCTGCCCATTGCATTATTATTAAATATAAAGCGTTACCATTTGAATTTTCGTTACCCATAGTTTCTGCATACTTATATTCCTCTGTGCGTTTAATTTCCTCAATAGCATTTTTAATTTGTACGCATTGTTCATCAGCTAAAGTAAAAGTCATTTGCTGAAAAGGTGATTTATCCCCATCAGGTAAGCTAAATCCTTCGCCTAAATCTTGAACATTATCAAACCCAATTATATCTAATCCCCATTCTTGTATTAAATCTACATCCCAATTGTTTGCCAATTCCGACCAATCGTGTGAGCCAAATGAAACATTATCTTTAATAATAAATTCTTTCTTTTGTTCTTCGCTTAAATTGTTAGCGTGTATTACAGGCACATCGGTAAGTCCTGCTTCTAAACAAGCCTTTAGTCTCATATTGCCCCCAAGTACCATATTGTTCTCATCTATTACAATTGGTCTAAGTTCTAACATTTGAGGGAAATCCTGAATAGACTTAACAAGTTGCTTAAACTTATGGTCTTTAATAATTCTAGGGTTGTTTGGGTTGGATTTGATTTCTTGTATTAACATCTTCCTTGACGATTATAAAGTTTAACAGGTTTATCTTTAGGACCTTTGTTTTTTTTAGCTTTGCCTTTCTTTCTTGCTCCAAAGGAAACTTTGCCACTAGGATTTAGTTTAGCCATTATTTATACTTTTCTATTATGTAGTTTAATTCTGTCCTAGACCATTTCTTTATTAGTCTATGTTGACTTTCTAGATGCATTACCATTCTTTCGCCTATTTTATCAATAAGATTTTTTCGGTAGCCTATTAAGTGGAATTGGTCAAAGCCATTACAAGATTTACACTCTCCGTTTACGTTATACTCATCAAATCTTAATGCTGAACTTCCTTTAACTGGCACATAATGCCCTGCATCCATAACTTCGTGTCCTTTTACTTGACCACAAGAAATACAAGTAAAAAATCCGTCTTGTGAATCCCTTGTACGTATATATCTGTTAAATATTGTTTGAGCCTTTGCCGTTAATTTAGGAATCGTAGGTAGTGCCATAATGCAAAACTAAGTTACTTTTTGATACGAAACGTTATTTTTCGGTCTTGGTACTCAAACCGCTTCTTTTTTATAGGGCTAAAGGATTCCTTTATTTGGTATTCATTTACTCCTGTTATCCTTGTGGCATAGGCTACTGATTTAAACTCTATTTCTTCTTTGGTATCTAGGAATATCATTCTCACAGGTTGTGCGTTCTCGTGTCCTTTCATAGTTTTTTAATAAGATAATAGTATAATTCTTTTAGAAATTCCCAAATCAATATGACAATTAATACTTTCATCGTTTTATTAGGTCTTTAATTTCAATACAAATCATTGCAGTGCAGTAAACAACTAAGAATACTGGTACTGAAATGAAGAAGAACTTTAATAGTTCAAAGGGTTTAATTTTCATAGGGTGCGTTTTTAATTTCATAGATTATCCATATTAGGAAAATACATAAGATTCCGATTGCAATTTTCATAGGTTATTTTTTTTGGTTGTAGGTTTGATTATAATATTTTATACTTGCTTCATTTGCATCTTCAACACTTATATCATCTTCTCCAATTAAATAAGCGTTAGTATGTGCATTTATTATCTGCTCTTTTTCTTTTTCAAGATATTTATTAAATCCTTTATCAAATATTTCATTAGCCATATAAGGATAATTAGCTTTTAATTCATCAAACCATTCTGTTAAGGCTGTTTTCATATGTTATTTGTTTTGGTTATTTTTATTCATTCTATTCCATATAAAATCCTCCATATTATCTCTTTGTTTTTTTAAATATTCTTGACTTGGTTGATATTCTTTTTTAGTGCAGTTAAAAATTCATAAATCAACCATATCCATAAAACACAAAAAATTACAATTACTATTTTCATACGTTACTTTTTTCTAAAAATGTATTTGGTCTTGTAAGTAAAATATAAAAGCTTGCATTATTTCATTTCCTAATTTTTCAGCTTTTGTACTATCAAAAACTCCTTTTGGTATTTCTGACCAACACATTGAAGCTTGACCTAAGTTTTGAAATATAATTTTTTTTAATTTTTCTTCTGTCATAATCTCTCTCATAGGTTATTTGTTTTGGTTATAGGTTTGGTTGTAGTAATCCTCTACTTTAATTTCTTCTTTTATGTTATTAAAATCTTTTATTCCATATTCGCCATTCCAACCTTCCGCACTAATATCAAATCCTTTAACATAAGCATCTATTATCTGCTCTTTTTCTTTTTCCATACAATCATTCTTAAACATTTCCCAATGAATGCTATCTTTTTCAATATATAGCATTTCAATCCTTGCTAATGCCATTTCCATTGCGGTTTTCATTTCTTTGTTGGTTTTTTGTTATAGGTTTAAATACTTTCTTCTTTCTTTTATCAGACATATAAATGCCTTTAACTATTTCCTCAAATTGTGCTTTTTCTTCTTTTGTTATATCAGGATGGTACTTTACTCTAATAAGCACATCTTCCATAGGTATATATGTTTCTATCATAATTCGTTATCGTAATAAAGTTTTAATGAATATTTTTTGCATTGTTGTCTAATAGTTTCTTCATCTGTTAAAATATCTTCAGGTTTTCTAGCCTGTGCCAAATTATAAGCGTTTACTCTAGCTTTTATTAATTCTGCCTTATCTGGACTTATCTTAATTAACTTTCGCTTCCAGAGATAATCAAAACATTGATAGTTTAAAAACCGCCAATCTTTCTTAGATGTTTTCCAATATTCGGCTTCATCTTTCATTACTTGTTCTTCATCTATTTCCATTAGTGTTTCGTTTATTTCGTTTACTTCAATCTTATTTCTTACTTGGATGGCTATTTTCTTATAGGCATTCATTACTTCCCCAATTAATTTAGGGCTAAAGTTTATATGCTTATCAATAGAAAACTTATCCTCTGCAAACATCATAAAAGCAATTCCCAATTCTTTTAGCTTGTATTGCCCATAAGATTCTATAACAAACTGGACACAAAGCTGAAATATCTCATTTGTTGGCACTTGAGTTCCGCTTAATGCAAGGCAAGTTTTTAAATGCTCCATTACTTCAATTCTTGAGCATCTATTAATACCCATCGAATCTAATGCCTTAAATACCTTTAGTTCATCATTGTCCAAGCTGCTTAAACTTCTCCCACTCACGTTCTGCATAGGTAAGTTTTGTACTAATAGTTCGTTTAATGATTTCATCGTTCCAAGATTTATTGTTTAAAAATGTTTCAGGGTTTTTTCTATAATATTTATCAGGTTGCACAATCTTATAAGATTCTATAAAATTAAATGCTTTTTGCCGTTCTTCATCGGTTAATTTATCCCATTTCTTTTTTATTTTACCTTTCTCTCCTACCTTCTTATCGTAAAAATCCCAAAAAAAATCAAAATCTATATTTACATCTTTAGTTATAGTTTTATTTATAGTTATAGTTTCAGTTTCAGTTTCCATATGATTATCATATGATATTGATATGTTTTCTTCTTTAGGCTTTAGTCTATTGTTTTTTCTACTTTCTGAATAGGATTTTCGCCTAATTGATTCTGTTTGCATCCTAATATTTACATAATGATTATCTAAATATTCAAATTTTGCATATATATCTTCATCATATGATTGACATACGCTTAACATATCACGTTCTGTCAATGGTCCTTTTTGATGCTGAAGGCATAATAATTTAATATACTTACCAACTTGTTCGTTAGTCATAGTAAATGTTCCACTTAAAAAATCGGATGTGTAGAACAACACCGCTGGGTCTTTAGCCATAAAATAAAAAAGCCCCATTGAATCCCTACCAGTCGGATTGGTAGTTCATCGCAAGGGCAATAAGTTCTTAATGAGTATCCGACACTCAATGCAAATATAACCTATTTTATTGAATATTGGGCAATCTGCTTGTTATTATCTAGCTTGATTGTCTTAGTTACAATACTCATTCCATTATTCCTTAAATCAGATATTCTAGCTGCTAATCTAAAGCATCCGAATTTATTTAAGGCATCAATTGGGGTTAGCTTTCTACCTTTATTTAAGTAGTCTGCGATTTGTTTTGTTTGGCTCATAAGTTTTTGTTTTTAGATTGGTTATTAAATACGGCTAAAAGGGAAGGTCGTCTTCTGATTCTTGTTGGTTAACGGCTTTAGGATATTCCTTCTTTTCAAAGTTGTACTCTTTGCCTGACCCTACATATTCTTTCTTCTTTTTTTCAGCCCTTTCATCTTTAGACTGGGAGTTAGATACTGAATGAGTATTCTCATACTTATCTTTTTCTTTACGTTTTTCTACTACTACTGTTGCATACTCTTTGCCATTTTTTTCGGATTTTTTCCATTTAACTGCTTCTTTTTCGATTGATAATACTATCATTTTTATTTGTTTTGGTTATTAATTTTTTCTTCTTCAATTGCTCTTTCGGTTTCTTCATCTAATTGTTTTTCCTCTTGTGTTGGTTCTTCTTCTTCTTCATCTTCCCAATCACAATGCTCTAAACATTCAGGACAAATGCCTATTTCTTCCATATCGGTTTCTGCTCCGCAGCAAGTACTAATCGGCATAATTTTCGTATTGTTCTGTCCAATCATTCATTCTTAAAAATGGTTGAGCAGGGGTTAATAATCTTGTTGTTGGGTAGGTTTTAGTTTTGTATTCCTTTAGGTTTTTCTTAGCCTGTACTAAATCATTCCAAGCTAACTTTCCACCAATATGGCGAGTACATTCATACTTCCAAGTATAATACTCAACTAATTCTCTTAGTTTTTGTAGTTTATAGTCAATCATAATCTTGATTTTTTAGCGGTAAATAATGCGGTAATACCATCATTCATTAAATCTTTATTCAAAGAATGTAGTTTAGCCAATTCATTTAAGTTTTCGCACATATCAATAGCTAATGTTAAATCTAGAATTGATTTGTGTTTCTTAATAAATACTGAAGCAGCTTTCTCTCCAGAGGCATCCGTATCTTTATCGGTTACTAAAAATAAAATAGCTGAAATGCTATACCTACGATAATAGGTTATTGCCGAACCAAAAGACTGAAATTCATTCATACCCCTTAATGTTATTTGAGGGATATTAACAGTACTTTCAATTGTTTCTCCACTAATTGTATGAAATAGGATTGTTTTTAATCCATCTTCAACTAAAAGTTGAGTAATACCCAAATTGTGTTTTTTGAGTAAAGGTTTAATTGTTTCTAAAATTGTAGGCAAATCTGCGTAGGTGTAATTATGACCTGTTGTGCCTTTGTGAATTACTGGGCATTCTTGCTGAAAATCAGAAATTGCCTTGTAAATGTTGATAAGTGAATTTGTTTGTAACTGAATCATACTATTGGTTTTAGGTAAATAATAATTAAAAATAAGACTTTTTTGTTAATAACTCAATATTTTTTTTATTTCTTTTATGTCATCCGAAATATCTGTATCATACTTCTGCGATAGGCTATCTTGTATCGTTCTAAGGGAGTGTATAATCGTTGTATGATTTCGCCCAAACATCTCCGAAATAGCGGTCAATTTAAGCCCTAATTCATCCTTAATTAGCCAAATGGCTACAAATCTAGGCTTGGTGTGGATAAACCTTCTGCTTTTGCCTCTAATGTCCTTATTTGATACCTTATAATACTCGCATACCTGCTTTATTATTGTATCGGCATAATCAAGCCTTTTTCTCATTGCCTTTTCCCTTTCCTTTAATGATGGCATTGTCCAGTAATTCATTTTTCTCAATTTTAAGTTTTATAATTTGGTTTCTTAGCATCTCATTTTCCATTTCTAAGATGTAAATCAGCCGATGCAATTCTGCTTTACTGTTGTCAACGTAACTCATTGAATAACATTTACAGGTAACATAAAATTCTCACTTATAGAATACAATTCTACAATTAGCCAATAATAGCTTTTAAGAATACGTTTTTGTATGTCGTTTAATTCAGCAATCCTAATAAGATAATTATTCTCGTGAGTAAATAAGCGGACATTGTCAAAATGCCCTGCTGCTCTCCATTCAGCTAATAAGCCTTCCTGTCTTGATTGTTCGCTTTGAGCCTTCTTTAAAAGTTCCAGCAAACAAGTTGCTCTTTTGTGTAACTTTAGTTGTTTTCCTTGATAGTCTAGTTTCATACTATTGGTTTTTAGGTTCATAATATTTTTGGACAATTATTGACACTAATTTACTAGGTGCCAGGTACATTTTCTTGGCTTCGGCATCTACTTTCTTTTTAATTGATTCAGGTAGTCGGATGCAGACCACCTCTTTTTTTTCTACTTTCATTTATTTGGGTTTATAGGTTATCTGCTAACATTGCTATTACTAAGCATAATACTATTACTATTACTGCTTTAATTCCTTTGATTTCAAAACTGTCTGGTTTCATAATTATATTTTTACGATTGAAATAATGATTTGATTGTTGGCTATATCAATAGTTCTAAACTTCACTAGAAAAAATCTTGTTTCTTCTATTTCGTAGTCAAGAAAAATGTTGTCACCTCCTAATGGGATAAACTGGAAATTGTAGGGGTAGAAATTGTTGTTGTAATTAATTACTGTTTTCATACTTTTGGTTTTTATATTGGTTTAATTTGATAACCTAATGCAAGATATTTTTCCATCTTAAACTTATATACTTCTAAAGTATAAAATTCAATTGGAATTAAAATAGTAACCCAATTGTCGGTAGTTCCTTCTTTGTAAATTTGAAATAATTTTTTCATAACTAATGGTGCAGTTTTAAGAGTGCCTCTCTGTTTGTTTTAACAAAATTACAAACAATTACAATACAAACAATAAATTACTTAAATTATTTTTGTTGGAATGACTAAACCATTGAAAATCAACTATTTAGCCTTTTTTTTCTCCAAAAGGGCAATAATTCGGTCTAATTTCTCTATTTCTACCCTATTTAGGTGGATTTGTAGGGCTTCAATCTCTTTTTTAGCCTCAAGGTTGATCTCATAATCGTGCTGGGCGTGTTCCCTATCCCTTTCAGTTTGTCGGTTTTGGGACATCATTATAATAGGTGCAGCGTAGGCTGCTTGAGTTGAAAAGATAAGATTTAAAAGAATAAATGGATAAACATCCCAATGATATATAAAAGCTAAGGAATTTAGCACCATCCAAAGAATTACTATTATGGTTTGCCAAATAATAAAAGTCCAAGACCCCATTCCTGATGCGATTTTGTCCGCAATCCTGTCGCCTACTGTTTCTTTTGCTTTGTGTTTTTTATGCCAATTCATATTCAAAATTAAGTTATCGGTCATAAATGAGGCTATTATCGGTCATTTACGGCTCAAAGTTGCCTTATTAGGTAACTTTTGTGATTGATAAAGTTTTCTATTAGCGAACTTTTGTAACCAATTTGGGAACATTTGCATGAATTTTTCCGAATTATTCAAGCAGATTTGCCAAAATATGTTAAATAGTAAAGGGTAATTATGTTAATTGTTGTAACATAATTAGGAATAAATAAGTCACTAATTTTCAAATAATTGTGACATAATTTGTTAATTGTTAGTAGTCATACTACGCAAGTGTTCACATTTTTAAACCTTTTACGGAAACGTGAACATTATAAAAAAGTTGTTGTACCTAAATTATAATAACTGGTCATTAAAGTAACATTTGCATATCGTTATGTTACTTTAAAGGGATAAACTAACCTAAGAATATCTTTAAAGTTCGTTTGCCATCTTGATATGACAATTCAATTGAATTAAAATCTCCTAACTCTTTATACAAGGTTAATATCCTTCCTATTGGATGGTCATTTTTAGCGTGGTTAATTACTTCTAATCTTGTAATTTCAATCTGTTTAGTTTGTTCTTCGGGTTTATTATTCATAATATAAAATTAAAAAAGGGGGGCAGCATAAAAATGCACCCCCGAAACCATTAGTATAATCTATGAATGCAAATATAAACAAAACTCCCCACCTTTCGGCAGGGAGAACCTATGAACCAAGAAAAAACAACCTAAATACTGCCATCCTGTAAAGGCTCATCGTTTGTATTATCCATTCTACGATAATTTTCAGCCCACAGAATCTTAGTCAAAGTTATTGATTTCCGTATAATAGCTTCTTCGCTATCCTTTGGGTTCAATAAGTGCATTATTTCGTGTATCAATATTTCTAGGTGCTTCTTACCTTTTAATCGTGGGTCTATTTCTATATTGCCATCACTCCACGCAATTCCGTGCACTTTTTCTTTTCCTAGTTTTTTATATATTATTTTTATTCTCACGACTTAAGTAAGGCTTCGTCTGGTCTTTCAATTTCCTTTACTACAATTCTTTGTCCGCCTCTTAATTTAGCTAACATTTTAGAAACTGATTCAACTTCGCTAATCATTTCTTGATACTTTTTAACCAACCAACTTTCTTGCTCGGCTATATTAAGTTTATTCCAATTCTTAGGCATACGCATATTGTTGTTATTTATCTGTTCTACTATGATATTTATGACAAGTTTTACACTTGTATTGAATCCTAACCAATCCTGTGGCAGTAACTACTTTGTTATTCTTTATTAAATCATCACTTCCACATTCAGGACAAGTGCCTCTATCTTCGCCAAATACTACTCCGTAATGAGTTTTAGGATCAATATGATTCTTTAATTCACAAAATACTTTCTCTAGCAAAACAACATCTTTTTTGCAATATTTTATCATCTTCTCCATTGCAATCTTATCCTTGTGCAAAAGAATGTCTTTCCAAAGTGAATATTCGGTCTTTATCTTTTGACCTAAGCCTAAGAAATCTGCTATGTAATTAAGTCTATTTGAATTAAATCTAAACTTTTGTCTTGCTACCTTTAAAGTGTCAATCGTTAGATATTTTGGAAACATTGGTATGTGATGAAATAAACATCTTGTTCTAATCCAAGCCAAGTCAAACTTGTCGCCATTGTGTCCGACCATTTCATTAGCCAAATTTGCAACCTCAATAAACTTGGTGAGCATTGCTTTGTCGCTTTGCTTAGAATCCCATTGTAAAGAGTAAACTTCTTTTTCATCTTCCCATTTATAACAAATACAAATAATTGCACGTTCTTGAATAATGTTTGAGTAATCAATGTTTTTTTTATACCCAGCTTCCCAGAACAATCCGATGTTTGGCGAAGTTTCGATGTCGAAAAATAGTCGCCTACGCTTTGTTTGAAGCGTTTTTGGAGTTGCCATATTTTAGGTTTTTGTTATGCTATTGATTCCCTTACCAAGTCCGCCTCCGCTTCCCTTCTTTTCACTAAGCCGTCAAGTCCTTTTGATTCCCAAAGCCTTTTACTTTTTTCAATTTCTTCTGCAATTCCTTCATAATCCTGTTTAGCAACCAAATCAACAATGGCTTTCATCTCTGCCCTTGAATCCCCTTCTAATTTATTGCCTCTATTGTAAATCATAGAAACTAAAGCACCTTGAGTATCTTCATTTAACGCTTCCATTGTGGGATATATTGCTTTAGTTAAAGCATAATATCTAGGAATAGAACATTTAACAAAAACTTCATAAGCTGCGTTATAAGGAATCCTTACTTGTAAAATTTCCCCTCTTAACATTAATTTAGCCTGTTCTCCTTTAAGTCCTACTACTTTTCGTAATGGGTCTAAAAAGTTAGGAGTAAGTTGATTACCCCAATCTTGAAAAAACTGCTTTTCTGTATTATAACCCAAATCATATCCAAGCCCGATTGTACATCCGCTTTGACCACCTGGCCAACTAGGTTTTTGCAATGCTTTCTCGTAATAAGCCCTACCACCAACCTCAAATTGTATTATTAAATCAACCGCTTTGCTAGAAATCATAACGTTATAATTACAAAGTATATAATCAAAATCACCCAAAGAGTGAAACCTAGTTTTAATATTTCTTCTTCATCTATCATTTTGTAAATTTGTCAATAGTTGCAAAACCCATACAAGCACAAACTAGATAAAAAACCAAATTAGCCAGTTCAGAACTTCTAGTAAAAATAAAAGTGCCGAACAAGATAAATGCACCGATGGTGGCAATAATCCTTTTATGACTGATTGAACCTCGTTCATCTGCCAACATATTTTTAATAAATTCTTGCATAATAACCGATTGAATATTGATTAGTTGTTGCCGATATTGTAAATAAGCCGTTTTTAGCCGTTTTTAACCCTAAGCCTAGCCCTATCCCCACTTTATTGTCAAATGTCCTTAAATCGCCTAATATACCCCAATAAACCTCATTTTTGAATGGTATTGTCTTAATAGTTTCCACTTTTATGGTTTTTTGACTTATATCAGCGTAAAATCCCCTATTTAATATCTTGTTTTTAGAGATGGTATCGTTTATGATGAAAGTACTTGAATCCACTTTGATAGTATCCGAGTAGGCTCGTACGTACGCATAATCTTGAACTATACGTATAGTATCGTGTATTAAGGTTGTATCAATACCTAAAACGACAAAAGGGATAGAATCCCCTTTAATAAATTTCTTAATTATTTCGTGATTGTAAATAGTATCGGTATGCGTTACTATTATAGGTTCATCCCCAGTATATCTTCCTTTGAAAATAAATATTAGCAAAACTGCTACCAACAATGTGATAACAATTTCTTTCATTAGTCCATTTTTTTAGCAGCCTTCCAATAAAATCTAATAGCTAAAATTCCTGAAACAATAGCGACCAAACTCGCAATCATTGTAATAATAGGCTGAACATTGGTAATGCTGATTGCAGCACTTGTGATACTTAGTACCACTCCAAAATCTGCTTGACCGCTATTGTGTGTCATTATACTTCTTTTGCTTCCTCAACTGGAGGATTTTGTTCTGCATTCAATTTACCTAAAAACTGAACTAATGGCAAACCATAGGCAGTTGGGATAGTGTTGATAAATGCTTCTAAATCTTTTAGTTGTTGTTCGTTGATTGTTATCATAATATTGATTTTTTACAAATATAAGAATTAATTGGTTACAATTGGTGCTTCTGCAATTGGTTCTGCAACTATTGGGGTTGGTTCAACTACTGGAGTAGGTGGGACATATTCCCCTGTGATTGTTAAATTAAGGGAATTAGCTATCCAATCCCAAGCATATTGATTAGTTTCGTAAGCAATGTAATCAGAACCTGACATTATTAAATTACCATTAGCAATATTTTGCATAGTACTATCAAAAAGACCATACCAAAAAGTAGCACTTGTTGTTAAATCATCTTGAATTGCATAAACATTCAAAATTGTAGCTTCTGCCGCTTTTCCATTTACCCAGCTTTGTACTGGTTGAATTGTTTTCATATTTTTATATTTTAATTTTTAACACCAAGCCACATATCCATTATTACAAGTGACATAATAAGTTGTAGCCGCAGTTATTGTAAAAGTAACATAGCCTGTACAACTTGCCGCAGATGCAGGATAACTTCCTGTTTGAGCCGTTGTAGGTTTAGAGCCATTAGTCCCGTGCGGTCCACTTACATCAGAAGTAGTCAACGTTAAAGTTTGCCCACTAATTACTGAAATAGTGCCTATTGTTGCTCCAGGTCTTGGTATAGCAGCTAAGTTTACAGGAGCCACTAAAGTTGTATCATTTAAACCATAATATAAATAGAAAGTTCCAATTCCTAAAATCTTTTGAGCATTAATAGTAACAGTATAAGTAGGCAAAGCGTGAATATCTTGATACATCACGCATTGTAAAGAAGTGTACCCAGTAAGATAAGAAGTATCTATATAAAAATAATTAATAAGGTCTTGTTTGGTCATTATTTTATTAGCAGCACCACCATAACCTCCCCTAGCAGGAACTCCCATAGTAGAGTTAACTTGAAAATAAGTTACAAGATAATTAGCTCCTATTGCCATCTATAATAGATTTAATAAGTTCTTTTAATTCTTTTACCTCTAATTCTAAAGCGTATATTTTTGCAGTATGAACCTCACGATAAGATAAACTTAACATACCATCTTTATCTTCACTTACTGCCCCATCTAATATTCCTTGTACATCTTGAGCATAATAACCTAACTCCACTTTATCATTTTTAGTGTAAAGTTTTGGAGTAATAGTTTCTATTCCTTTTGCTAAGAAATTATCTTCAATTAATGTTTTTTGTCTTTTATCCGAAGATTCATAGAAAGAAGTTGCTGTAACAGTTGAACCAAATGTGGCTGCATTTGTTGCAGATATTATAAGTGCGTGTGCACCAATAGTATTATTATATGCCATATAAAAACTACCATTACCAGCCCCAATTGAAAAATAACTTACTGTTCCTACAGTATTTGTTAAATTAATAACAGAATAACCAGTTGAAGTAATTGTAAGTTGTTTTGAAACACTTGCAGACCCCCATGCAGTATTTAATGGACTTGAATTATTTATACCAACAATGCCATCACTTGTAATACGCATTCTTTCGGTAGCAGAACTTGTAGTTTGAAATATTAATGCAGCATTGGAACCAATATTCATATTAGTTGAATCATTATAGGCATAACCAATAGGAGTTGTACCACTATTCCAAGTTATTTGACCAAGTGTAGATGTTGCTCCACCTATTGTAAGCGTTGCATATCCAGTACTAGCAATAGGACTTGTTGTTCCTATACCTACATTCCCACTATTTGCAATTCTTACTACTTCCGTTAATCCTACATTTTGCTTATAAGTTTTAAAAGCTAATCCAAAACCTACTGGAGAAGAAGATTCATAAGTAGAATAAATTCCACCTAAAACCGCACCAGCTTCGGAAATAATCATAGGATAAAGTCCACCTACTGAAGTTGCTGGATTGTTTATTGATAAAATCTCACTTGCACTTGACCTTCCTATTGCCACATTACCTCCAGCCGTTACACTACTAGAGAATGTAGCTGCTCCTGTATTAGCAATGCTAAATGCAGTATTAAAAGTAATTGCACCATTTGCAGTACCACTTGCAGCATATTTAAAATTATGCACACCATTATTTTGTTCGTATAAGGCAGCATAATAACCAGTAGTACCATATTTCCATCCAGAACTATAATAACCGTTTGATGCTATAAATGGATTTGCCACACCTCCTCCAAACTGATTCCCTATATCCCCAATATTTACAAATGTATATCCAGATAAAGTTGAATTAGGAGCAACACCTATACCAACATTAGTAGAGAATGTAGCTGCTGCTGAAAATGTTTTAGCACCTGCAATAGTTTGAGTCCCTGTTGTTACATATCCTTCTAAGGTCGCACTAGCTGCTTGAGAACTAATAACTCCTGTACTAGAATTATAGAATATTGGACTTGTTGCACTAAAAAATCCTGCTGCCACATAAGTAGGTGTAAAGTTTACCCAACCGCCAACAGTATATCTTAATAATTGCCCATTTGTAAGGCTTGTTAAAGTAACATCAGTCAACGCAGAAAGAGAAGTTGTAAATACTGGAGTTTGCCAAGTCAAATCACCCCTCAAATATTGTGAAGTAGTCCCTGTCCCTAAAGAGTTTTGTTTAGCATTAAACGAACCCCAGTCAGCATTATTAAGATAACCTGATGTTGTAAGAGTAGCCACTGGCATTGAAATTACTCCTGTTGATGAAGTATAAACCACAGGACTTGTCGCACTTATACCAGTTCTTGAAATAAATGAACTAGGGTTTGTGTTTAAATAATAAGCATTGCTATCTATTGTTCCATCTCCCTTTAAGAAATCAGTTGATGCAGCCCCAGTCTTTACGAATGAAGTAGCCGTTACGCTACTTGAACCCTTTATTGCACCTGTTACTCTTAAAGCAAAATTTGACACCCCTGTGAAAGAACCATTGGTAAAAGTAGGGTTAATGTCAACCCCAACTAATACATCGTTATTTGCAGCCGCAGTTAATGTAGGCGTAAATATACTCCCTTGTGCTAATAAAGATGCAGCAGTTATTGAAGGGCTAAAAGTTGTCTTAGGATTTATTGTTAGAGTGTATCCTCCTGCTGAAATAGTTCTATTGCTACCTAAAGTTCCATCAGCAGTATATAAATTTGCGGTTACATAACTAGGAGTATAATTTGACCATCCCCCTGCATTGTACCTTAAAAGTTGTCCATTAGAAAGAGAAGTAAATGTTACATCACTTAATTGACTTAACGCAGTAGGATAAGGTACTGTTTGCCAAGTTTGGTCATATGCTAAAAATTGACCTGCCGTTCCTGTCCCTAATGCATTTTGTTTTGAATTAAAAGAAATCCAATCCGCATTTAAAAGATAACCCGAGTGCGTTAAATCCGCAACTGGAATAGATATTACTCCAGTAGTGCTATTGTATAATATTGGAGAAGTGGCACTAATTCCTGTTCTAGTTATATAAGCATTTGAATCAGAACTACCATCAGCTTTTAAAAATTGACTTGAAGTACCACTGGTTTTTATAAATGAAGTTGCATTAACAGAGCCGCTAACCCTTAAAGCTATATTTGAAACTCCAGTAAATGAACCATTAGTAAATGTTGGAGAAATATCCACCCCAACAAGAACATCATTATTAGCCGCTGCCAATAAAGTAGGAGAAAAAATACTTCCTTGAGCCAAAGCACTTGCAGCAGTTACACTAGGATTAAAAGTTGTTTTAGGTGCTATACCCAAGGTAAACCCACCTGAAGATATTGTTCTATTGCTTGTTAAAGTTCCGTCAGCAGTATATAAATTATATGTCACCCAAGTAGGTGTAGCATTAATCCAATTCCCTGCTTGGTATCTTAAATATTGACCATTGCTTAAAGCCGTTAAACTTACATCAGTTAAAGCACTTAATGAAGTCGTGAATACTGGCGCTACCCAAGTAAGGTCACCTCTTAAATATTGAGATGTTGTTCCCGTGCCAATTGAATCTTGTTTATTAGTAAAATTAATCCAATCAGTATTTGATAAAAGTCCTCTTTTTGTTACCGAAGCAGTAGGAATATTAAAAGTATGCGTAGCACTAGAACTAGATATATTAAAATCACTTCCACTTGTACCTGTCGCAAAATATTGTACTTGAGCACTCAATCCGTTTAACGCAGTTAATCCATAAGAAAATGTTGTTCCTATCTCACTTAAATGTGCTCCTTCAGTATATAAAGTAATTGTTTTACTTGAATGTGTTACATAAACTCTAATTGCTATTCTGTCTGAAACTGTTAAACTTGAAAGAGGTATTGAAACATTAGTATAATAAATATCTACGCTTGTGCCATTAGTTATTACTTCAGGAGTAGCACTATTAGAACCAAGTAAAGTAAATGTAGTGCCATTGTATTTGTAAACTTCAGTATAATAAGATGGTGTGCCACCATTTGAACTTGAACTAAAATAAAATGCAGTACTCCAATTACCACCTGGGATAGAAAGTAAACTTGGGTCTCCTACATCAGTAATAAAATTAGCTATATAACCATCGGCATTTATTGTAAAATTAGTACCTGTACCAATTACAGGGGTTTTGCTTAATTGCTTATAAACTACACCACCGATTGTTCCTTGATTTACACTACCATTAAGATAATAAACAACAGATGAACCGCCGCCACCAGAAGTAGGGAAATCTGCCAAAGTACCATCCCCTCGAATATATTGAGATGCAACTCCTGCTGCCGTTAATGCTAAAGTGCCTGAAGTTGTTATTGGAGAACCTGAAACGTTAAAAGCTAATGGGGCAGTTAAACCTACCGAAGTTACAGAACCTGAACCACCACCAATAGCAGATAATACCCCGCCAGTTAAAGATAAATTAGACCCAATTGTTACTTTATTAAGCACACCTAAATTATCACCCCCTGCTAAAATATTCCCAGAACCTGCCAAAATTCCAAATTCCGCAGAGTTTACTACTTGTAATTGATTCATAGTTATTAATTAAATAAAGCCCTTACAAATTCATTTGCCGTTAACGCAGTACCAAAAGTTAATACCCCTGATACAGAGTTCCACATTACATCATTGCCTGTTGGAGTACCGCTTGTAAATATATTTTGAACATCAACCCCGCCTCTTGAAACATAAAGACAAGTCTTACCTATCATATCAGTCCAAGTAATTGAAGTTTGACCGCCTGTTGCTATATATTGTTTACCACTTACGCCACCATTTATTATTATGCTTCCTGTTGAAGTAATTGTAGTTCCACTTAATCCATAACCGCCTGTACCTTGTAAACTTACCGCATAAGTAGCTATATCTTTCCAAGGACCATTTATTTGAAGCGAAGTCATATTCACAGTGCCACTTACTATTACTAAACCATAAGTGCCATTATCTATAACAAATTTTACAAAAATTGATGCCCTAGATTGTTGAAGTTGTAAAAGATATAAATAACCATAATTATCTAAAGTTATTAACCCATCACAAGAAATTGTCCAAGTAGCTATGTCATTTTTAAATTCTCTATACCAAGCAGAACTTTGACTTGTTACTTCTTTTTGAGAAGTTTGAACCGAAAAAGTACAATTTGTAGAACAAGCAAAAGGCATATCATTAGGCAAAGTAGTTACTACATAGCCTGTTTTTAATCCTTCAGTTTGTAAAGTTATTGTTCTTGAACCTATATTTATAGCATAAACTTCAACTACTATTCTATCAGTTGCAGAAATTGAAGTATCAGCAAAAGTTACTGATGTAGCATATTCTGTACTGCTTATGCTTGTAAGCAAAGTATTCCCTGTTGTAGATAATAAAGTTAATGTTGTACCATCATATTTATAAATCTTATAATAAACAGAAGGAGTACCCGTTATATTCGTAGTTAAAGTAAAGAAATTATCAAAAGTCCAAGTCCCTGCTTTTATTAAAGTTGTATAAGGTATGCCTACCGCAGTTATAAAACCTGCTATTAAACCATCCCCTGTTATAGCAAAATCCGCTTCGCTTCCTGAATTGTTTTTAGTGCCTAATTGTTTATAAGCAATAGACCCAATAGTAGCACCAGCAACATTGCCATTAAAATAATATTTAGCATTGTACGTTGTATTGTACAACATTATATTCTTACCAGTTACATTATTATTTGCCATATCTATTGCGAATTATTATTATATGTTATTACATAATTGTTTGTTGCACTTATATCCGTATTAGATATTTGTAACAAAGTTACATTAGATGAGTCAATAACATAATCTATTGTGGAATTTCCTAATAAATAAGAATTTGAACTTACATTTATTTGACTAGGGTCAGTATCAGTAGCGGTAAACATTTTTGCAGCATCTAAATAACTATTAGCAGTTTCAAAACTTGTTAAAGTACCATCTATGTTGATAATTTTTTGCCCATAAATATTGATATAATTCTGCATTAATAAACCGCTTAAACCTGCATAATTAACTCCTTTGCCATATTGATACCAAGTTGACCAAGTTACCCCAGAACTATTTGTTAAAGCCCCTATTTGAGTTCCGTATGTGGTATTAGCATAAACCCCATAATTTAAATCAATAGATTTTGAATATTGTGTATTAGTATTTATAAAAGAATTATAATCAATTTGTTTTTCAAATGGAGTAATAGTTAAAGAAAAATTACCTACTATTAAATATCTAACTGTTCCATCTTCTAAAGCAAAATGGAATGACAAATCTCCATCAATAGGAGCAGGAGGCAAAGTAATTGAATATCCGTTTACATTGTCAGTTGTTGTTGATGGAATGGGGAAAAAATTAGTAAAAGAACTTGTATTCCAAGTCGCAGGAGTGCCACCATAATAATAAGTACTTGAAGTGCCTACAATTTTTACATAAATATTACCTCTATATCCTCCTGTATCTTGAGCATAATAAGTCCAATTAAAATTTAATATATCATTGCCATTTACTTTTGGCATTCCTAAAGCGTAAATTCTTACATAAGAACCTGATGGAGTACCTGCTACTAATCTATATTGAGCAGAAACTTCATTGGCATTATTAATAATTGTATAACTTGAACCAGTGCCTCCGTAAGCTGTATTCCAATTAACTGGCACATCAGAAAAATAAGGCTTTAAATTACCATTGGATAAATAATTAACCGCACTTTTATATTGATGACTTAAAGTAACATTATTATAACCTTTTCTTAATAATTTAATTTGATTACCACCACTAAAAAACAAACCACTTGTATTGCCTGTATATCCTTGTATTTGACTTGAAACATTAAATTGACCACTTCCTACAATTGAACTTGAATATGAATATTCCGTATAATAAACATTTGTTTGAGCAAATTCATTAACTGAAATTATCCACCATTTGCCTTTAGCCATAAATAACCTACACCCAAATCCTTTAACAATATCATTTAATATTGTAAAACAATCTATATAAGTAGTTGGAGTATTTAAAAATGTTCTATAAGGCAAATAAGATTGAGAAAAAGGTTCATTTGATGTGCTTGTGCTTCTATCATTCATCCCAACTGCGTAATAACTACAAGCCGTTACCAAATTTGGAGTGGTTGGTAAATTTAATGCGTTTAAACAAAGCATTGTATAATATAAAATACTTTGGCTATTATTAATATTAACGGAACTAGAAATAGGTAATAAAATGCTTTTAAGCATACCTAATCCATCAACGCAATTAAAAGAAAGTTGCTTTCTACCTGTTGAAAATGATATTTGAACGTTATCATTAATAGTAAATCCTGTCCATTCTAAATCAGTACCAAGATATAATTTAGCAAAATACTTTCTATCATTTGTAGTTACAAAATCAGGCATATTACTTAAATTGTCAGTAATATCTAATGTTACATTTAATTGACTAGCAAATATTGGCTCAAATTGATCATCAGAAGTTGGAAGATATTGTAATTGTAATTGAGTGCCTTGATATTCTATAATGCTTCCACTATACCCATCTTCTTGTAAGTATAAATAAGCAGTTTTGCTTGTCTTAGTAGCGTATGTTATTTTATATTTATCTGCGTATGCCATTAACTTCCCCTTCTAAGATTAAGTGAATAATTAGACCTTTGCAAAGCTAACACTAAATCACTTCCTTTTAATGTAAATTGACCATTACCTCCCATATTACTACCACTCATTGCCCCCGCACTAAATGTGCTATTCATCATTGAACCTAATTTGCTTAAAGGCATTATTGCTTCTGGTCCCGCTTCGCCTATCATTCCAATATGAGCTTTTGTTGTAATACCGCCTTCTGCATATTTTGGAATCATCAACATTCTACCTGCTGAACCTGCAACATCTGACGCTGCTACTCCCCCTGCTTCTGCGGCAATACTTCCACCTCCTGTTAATGCTGCAAAAATTGCATCAAAAATTAAAGTTTGAATAACTAATTCAGCCATTTTTTGAACTAACTGAGAAATCATATTTAAAAATGCTTCCCCAAATGATTGACCTTGTTGCATTGCATCATACATACTAAATAAAGCCTTTGTTACATCTTGTGATATTGTTTTAGCTAATGATTTATAGGCTTCTTGTTGTGCTTTAATACCTTTTGCAATTTCATCGTCTAATTTAATTTGCTGGGCACTTTTTTCAGCTTGTTTTGCTAATACATCACCTAAACCTCCACTAGCAGCCATTCTTTCCTCAACTGGCTTAATATCCTTTTGAATACTTGCTTTTCTTTTTGCTTCATCTGCATTTGTTTCTGATAAAGTAGGAATTTTAATAATATCTAACCCTAATTCAGAAAATTTCTTTTTATATTCTTTTTGTAATTCTAATTCTAATCTTAACTTTTTATTTTCTTCTCTTGCTTCATCAACTATTTTTACGCTTTTAGATGGACCTTCTTGACCTGTCAATAAAGCTAACCCAAAAGGATTTGTTTCTAAACCTTTAATATCACTTTTTAAAGCAGCAGTTTGATTGTCTAATTCTTTTTGTAATCTTTTTGATTCATCTAAAGCATTTGCTAAATCACTTAAACCCAATGCTTTAATTAATAAACTAGCTCCCAAACCTGTTTGACCGCCTAATTGTTCATTTGCTTGTAATGCTAATACCTTTGCAATATCAGAAGGTTTTGATTTTGCTATTGTTGTTTGTGAACTTTCTAAAGCTATTGTATCAGCAGCTATTTTTCCCATTCTAGCAGTTACAACCGCTTGTTGTATTAATGCTTGAGTATAACTATCAACCGCTTTCTTAGCATCATCACTTGTTTTAATTTGGTCAGCTAATTCTTTATTAACTCCTCCTAATTCTTTTTTAACTGAAGCCAAAGCTTCTGCTCTTTTCTTATCTGATAAAGTAGCATCTTCTGATATTGTTATTAATGTTTGAAGTCTTAATCCTGTTTCTAACCCACTTTTCTTTGCATCATCTAAAGACTTAGCAAATTTTATATTTTCTTCTTCAGCTTTTTTACTTGTTTTTTGCCATTGCTCAAATATACCTACCGCAGCAGATAAAGCCAATACTATTCCCGCAGGACCAGTAAAAGCAGTAGCAAGTCCAGTAATTGCATTTTTAAATCCACCTTCTTGAACTGCTAAACGAGTTAATGAATTACCAAACATTGTTAACCCATTCAAGCCACTTGTTAATCCGCCAGAAGCAAATTCACGAGTAACCCTATCCATTTGCCCAATGGCTCTAAAATTCTGATATGATTGTTGTGTAACTGTATCTACTTGAATGCCAAATTCATTTAAACCTTGTTTGGCAATATCTATCTTATTATTCCAATCGGTAATTGCTTTAGTATCAAAATTACCTTTTAACTTTTTCTCAAAATAATCTAAATCATTAAGAAGTTTAACTATATCTGCTCTAGCTTCAGCACTATCAAATTTGAATTTGACCCCTAAATAAGATGTAAAATCAGTTGCCATATTTTATTAATTTACTCCGTATAGTTCCAAAGTTCGTAAAAGTTGGTCACTTGATAAATATTCTTCTTGTTCAGGTTCTTCTACATCATCTATTTGTGGAATATGCCAAAATGAAGTTAAAGATTTAGGATGCTTATCTGAACTATTACTTAGGTATATAATATAGGCGAGGTTTCGTGTCCTCGCCCATTCATTTACTTCTTTTCGTTCTGTTCCCAAAACGATAATACAATAATCTTTCCAAGTCATTTCCCAAAATTCGCTTGGTCTTATTCCACATTCAGCAGCCTTAACTAAAATATCATCCCAAGTTAACTTTTTGAGGCTTTTTTTTTCTCGGTTTCTTTTGGACCACTAACATCAAGATTAGTGGCTGCAAGTATATACTTAAAGTATTCTACTAATTCTCCATCAGCCTTGAAAATAGAGCCTATTTCATCAATCCATTCGCAAACATCTTCTTCTTTATAAATTATTTCTTCTTTTTTACTAATACAAGCGGACTTGTAACCAATATAAAAAAGTTTAATAATTACGCTAATGTCTTTTTGTGAGGTAGCTAGAATTTCAAAATACTTTTCTAAAGTAATATCATATTCTTTGCAAAACTCACGCATAGCCCAAGTTCCCCACTTTAAATGGATTGTGTTGTTTTTCAGTCTTAATTCAAACATAGTTTTTAGGTTTTTATGATGTTACTCTAGCTTGTGATAATGGAGGATTTACTACTTCAAAAGTTGCAGTAAACTTCACATCTTCTTTATCAGGAGCAGTTAAATCCCAATTAGAAATAAACACTAAATCCGTAGCAGTACCACCATAAGTTACATTACCAGCCGCAGGGCTAGATGGTCCCATTTTGATAGCAAACTTAGTCTTAGCAATATGCAAAGAGTAAAGCATATCGTAAGAATCCTTACTTTCTGTTCCTGTTTGGTCAATTGCAAATCCTTCTGCTTTGATTGATTGCTTGAAATTTGGTCCTGGTTCGTAGTCATCTCCACATTTAGAAGACGCATCGATTACGTTATTACTTGATGTAATAGCGTTTGAAGTTAAACAAGCTACTACTTTGTAGGTTCCAGTATTGGATTCGTCTGCAAATAGTAAGTAACTTCTAGCTGATACTTTAGATTCTGCCATTTTATTTTAATTTTGAGTTATTGTTAAATTGTATGTTATTAATGTTCTGAATACATTGTCAAGTGGATTTAAGGCTTGTAAATTTCTGATTCCTGCAACACTTAAACTTGATGCTTTCCATCCTGCGGGTAGTGTTATTGTAGTATCAGAATTTATAGCATTTAAAATCAAATTGCTAATTTCTTCAGCACGTTTAAAGCCAAAGTTAGCATTTTTTGTAACAATGTCTATAATAAACACTAATGTATTTGTATATCCATTCTTGCCTTGTACTTGGCTTGATGTTCTGCCTGTTAAAATTAAATATTCATTTCCTGCCGTCATTGGTGCAATACCATCATAAACCCCTAATCCAGTAGCAGAAGTTAATGTGGTATAAAACCATTTTTTTATATCTACGTTAGGATTATACATTTCCTATTATTTTTTTTATATTTTCAATTAATGCCATTTTCTCCATCTCAAAGTTAGGTATTAAATAAGGTTGAGCATTCATACCCACTATTGATTTTTGACCTTTAAATTGTCTAGCGTATTCTTCATATCCTGTTGGGATTGATACCCTAGTTCCTGTTCCAAATTCAACATAAGGTGCATATTCTAAAGGTGTAAAAACTTCCCACCCATAACCTTCATCATCTTTTATTGGTCTTGTATTTATTGAGGCTCTTAATGTTCCCATATCTACTGGGCAATCCATTTTTGCTCTACTTTCAACGTTTAAAGCTGCTGCTTTTACTGAATTATTTATGTCAGTATTAACTTTTTCACTATAATTTTTCAATTCAGTTATAAGTTTATCAATACCAAAAACATTCATTTCACTAGCCATAAAAATTGATTTCTAAGAAACGATGAGCATTGTCAACATCATTTATTGATTGAATAGTGTACATTTTGCCTTCTACATAAACTTGATATTCTTCGCTAATTGTAGTGCCATAACGAATATAAAGTTTAGCATCTTGATAAAAAGTTTTTTCATCTTCTAGCAAAGTTCTAATGCTATGAGCAGGTCTAAAATCTCCCCACACAGTTTCTTGCAAAGTAAAAGCCGTAGTATATCCACCCTCACCATCACTTGTAGTTGTTGGTCGATATAAATCAGCCCTACGTGTCATTGTAGAGGAATTAACGTTTCTGCCTTTTTTTTGACTTATTTGCATCTTATAATATTGGACTTATTCTAGTATATCTTTGACACGCCCTCCAAGTCTTTTGACAAACCCCTGTTTGGTCGTATCTTTCTACATCTGCACCTCTATTCTCATAATCGAAGTCTATTTGGTCCAAAATAGCCGTTTTAAGGTCTTTAGGAACACTTACCATACCACTTGTGTAGGTTGCCTTCATTTGATTCCAAATAGGCTGATAAAGGCTAGGATATTTATCCCCGACCAATCTATAATTTATTGGCAATATTTCCAATCCAGTAACATTGTCGTAAAGTTTAAAAGTAGTTATGTCCATAGGTCCATAAGGAATTGTAAAAAACCCTGATGGATTATTAAACCAAATAGAAACAAGTTTTGATGTAATACATAACCCTGTTGCTTTTTCAACTGATTCTCTTGCTTGAGTAATTAAATCGGTAATCAAAGCATCGTCTGCATTTGTGGTTACACGACAATAGTTTTTAGCTTCTGTAAGTGTTACTGGTTCTGTGATTGTACCATTATCTTCTAACTGATAGGAAATTAAATAATTATAGAAAGACATAATCTCTTTTTTACAAATTTACATTAATTATAATAAAAAACCCCCTACGTTTTAAGTAGAGGGTAATTTATATATCTAACTATAAGAATTAAGCATTCAAAGTAGCATAGATAGCAGAACCTGGCAACATTAAGTTAATTGCCTCATAACACTCAATACGAGCAGTTACTAAGTTCTTTTGGAAGTTGTCGCTATCTTCATAAGCGAACTCAATTGCAATTCCTTCTACTTCTACTCTCTCGATGTAATCAGCATCAATAACTAATGCCTTATCGTTGGTAACCCAAGTAGCAGAAATAACAGGAACACCCCAAATTGTGATGTCACCACCAGTTCCGATTTGAACACTACCAGAACCTACATAGTAACCTGCGTTAATTGTGTCAATCAAGATTTTTGATTGTTGAGCAGGAGATACTAAAATGTAAGAAGGATTGAAGTTAGCAGCTTTTTGGTTTGCGATTAATTCAACTAATTGCTTTAAGTCAACAGTTTGAACCATTGTAGTATTACCAGTTGCAGCACCACTTACAGTACCAAAGAAAGAAGCATTCTCCGCTTTGAAGAAATCTCTTTGTAACATTCTTGGTAAAGATTGAGACAAGAAAGGTAAACTTCTCATCATTTGCTTAGAGAAACGAGAGAAACCTGCGATGTAAGAGTTTACAATCTTAGTTTCAGTCAAGCTATAATCGTTTTGACCTTTAGCAGCACCTTCAGTTTGAGAACCAATGTTATTAGTTTCGCCAGTGTTCTCTTTATAGAAAGTATAAAGACCACTTTCAGAACGTACAGTTGGAACTAAGTCACGGAAGTTAATCAATTGAGCAGGTTGCAAAGCTGGACGTAAAGAGTAAGTGGTAACGGGATTTCCGGTAACATTACCCGCAATGGTCATAGTTTTGGCTTCTGGCATTTCTAAACGGAATTTACCACCTTGCTTTAAGGTTTTCTCCATTTCGTCCATTCTACCATCTAATTTTTCGATGATTAATTCATCAAATGCTTTAACCTCACGGCTATCAGCTTTCTTTTGTGCAGCGGCAGCAATATCAAATTGCTTTTGCATCTCGTCTTTTACGACTTTAATTTCGCTTTTTACGGCATCAATGTTAGCAGAAACGTCAGCTTTTAAGCCTTTTACGTTCTCAGCCATTTCATTGATTAATTCTAAATTTTCCATTTTTTAATTTTTAAATAGTTTATTAAATTCTTTGATTGCTTTGAGCATCTCAACCTCTTTTATTGTTTTCGGCTCAACTGAAGTATCGGGTTGAGTGATAGTTAATAATGATTGTTGGATTCTCTTTATTTCGGATTCCATTAATTCGTAAGTACTATCGGAATAATTTCCTTTAGTAATTGCTTTTAATAGATTGTCTAAACGCAAAGATAATGATTCTTTGTTTTCTGATTTGAAGCCCAAAGTCGGCGTTTCAGGATTCGCACCCCACAATACCGCAGAACCTTCGTAAAGTTTTAATTCACTAATTGTTCTTACTCCGCTTTTTGATTCGCTTTGTTTAATTGTGCTAAACCCGATTGAGTGTTGATTGATTAACCCAGCATCGTAAAGTTTGATTAAATCTTCTCCTGCTTGTGTTTTTACGATTTGAGTAACGGCTACCAATTTGTCGCCATCAACATAAAGCTCACTAGGTTTACCGATAACGTGATTCATATCGGCTTTGTGGTCAACTAAAGACCAAATCATATTCTTAGCCTTTGGTCCACGTTCAGTTAATGTCTTTGTAAATGCTTCAGGTACGATAATATCGTTGTCTAAATCAATATTATTCATTCGTGACCAAACCGCTTTTACAGTTCTTGTCTTTGTACTAACGTCCATTATAGAATCGTTAATATCTTTTAATTGTATTTTACCCATATAACAAAGTTATAATTTTTTTATAATGCTTGAGAAATTAAAGAATAAACGTCATTATTGTTTTTATCATTTAGCATACTCCATATCATTCCCATATCTCCTTTTGGTGGATTTGTGTCGTAGGTTACATAATCGTTATTTGCATCTTTTACGACTTGATAACCGATTGTACAACGGCAATTGCATACGTTTCCTGCGGATGCGTGAAAGTCGCCTGGATAATCCATATACTCAAATCCTAAATTGTCTAAACTAGGCACTTCAAATTTTGAATCAATGGGTACTTGTATTCCGTACATATGATAATGGTCGTTCTTATCTCTAGGAATAATTCTAGTTCTATTGTCTAAAGTTGAAATCCAAATCTTGTTCGTTCTTAATCCTGTGGAAATTGCACCGACTACTGAACCTGTGTTAGCAGCTTTTGCGGTTTCCGTTCTTGCGATAAGTTCGGCACGATAATCGGTAATTCCTGCGGTTTTTAAATTCTTGATTGTTTCTTTTAACGTCAATCCTTCCTCAATTCCTTTTTTAAGATAGCGTTGAATTTGTTGCTTAGTAGTGTCGGTAATATCTTTAATAAGTTGACCCAATCCTTTGTAATCTAGGTAACGAACTATGACACTTTGCCATAAATCGCTAAAATATCCTTTTTGCTCATTCGGTAGATTCGATTTTAAGCCCTTTTTTAGCCCTTTGTAGCTATTATCTGCCATTTGTGTACCCATTGCTATGTGAAGCGAATAAATCGTCTGTTTTATGCCCTTAGTGGGCAAATCTTCTAATGACTGGGTACGACAAAACGCATCCACCTGTGCTTGAAGTTCTTTTTTAAACTTAGGGGAATACGTCTTGAGTGCTCTTGCATACAATTTCTTGTATTGATTCATTATTTATTTAATGATAGCAAATAAATAGTTTCTGCGAATAAAGTAGCAATTTCATCTACTTGATTTTGAATCCAAGTTTCTTGATAAATGGTTGTTCTATCATCTTGAATTTCTTTATAACATTCTTGGAAGTATGCCATTACTTGCTCAGGATTTTGATAGTTCATTGGTTGAATAATTGCATAATTAACTGGACGACCATAAATACCGCTTACGCTTTCAACTAATCCGTCAGTTAATTCTAATATTTCATCGTAAAAACTATTTAATGCTTTGTGCATTGAATAAATATTTGTTTGATGATGCCATACAACGGCTTGGTCAAATGATGATTTTAAATAACCAACAAAGTCCGCAAAATTGTCTTGTGGAGTATCTTCGTTTGGTTCATTTGGACTTTCTACTTGCTCAATTGGTTCAGACATTTCAATATCGTTGAATGCTTTTAATTGCTTGAATTGTGCTTCTAATTCGCTGATTTGTTTTTCTAAATCGTTTATCATTATTTATTATTTAAAAGGTCATTAAGATTCTTAGGTACTTCCAAAGGTGCAAAAGTGTCCATTGGTGCAATATTGCTAGGGATGTAAAGTTTTTCAAGTTCTGTTTGGTCAACATAATCAGGAATTTCCATACCCATTTCCTCATATTTTTGCTTAGGAGTTAACCACCAAGCCTTATCTAACCAAGCCACTTGTTCAGTCTTATTGGCTTCTAGTTCTTTGTAAATAGATACATCAAAGTCAACATAAACATTTTCGCCTTTATATCCCCAATCAGTCCAAAGTTTTCTATTCAAATTATCTCTTAATGAAACCAACAAAGGAATAGCACAACGCAAAGTCAAAGCCTTTTCTCCTTCTTGTTGATTGTTGTAAGTTTTATTTGCTGCATCATTTAAAAGTTGCGATGGCACTCCGTAAATATTACAAAGGCTCACCATATCCCACTTTTCACTTTCTAAGATTCCTAATTCAACAGGGCTTAACCCTATTTCTTTCCAGTCAACTTTATAACCTGAAACGGCTATTTGATTAAAGTTTTGGCTACCTGCTTTATCGCTTACTGATTTCTTTAATGCTATTGCTTGGTCTGCTCCGCTTATCGGGTCAAATCTATCATCGTTCATAAACAACACTCCCGCAGGTCCACCATTTTGGAACGCAGATACTGAAGCAGTTTTTGCTTCGTTGCTTCTAGTTAAAGTCCTAGATGCAGCCTTTAAAGGGGATTGCCCATAAAGTTGATTGCCCGTTATATTCCATTGTGGGTTAAAGTATTTGTCATGTAAAATTTCTTCAGTTGTAAATGACCACAACTTACCATAGTATAATTGATACCCTGCTCTAACTGGAGGGAATACTTCAACGTTTGCGATAATTGCCATAAACTGGGCAGGAAGTGGATACAATTCCAAAGGCTTCCCTTTGTTTGCTCCTGCTTCAATAAGTTTACCATATATAAAAGAATTACCTGTGATAAGTTTAAACGCACACCATTGTTCAACCATATCTGACCAAGTATCTTCAGTATTAGGATATTTTAAAAGTTCGTTTAATCTTTGGTCGCCTGTGTAAATTTCAAATGCTTTGGCATGAAGTTCTTTCATTTCCTTCCAATTGGTAATCTTGTCAGGATTCTGCATCAACGCTTTGTATTTCTTTGCAGAAAATTCATCGATTGTTTTATAAACGTGAAATGGAGCAATTTTTGCTTTTTCAGTTATCAATCTAACAATAGAATAAACTATGTCGTTGCTTACATATCCATCATTTACAAAGCCCTGTGCATCTGCACCTTGCCACGTTACAATCCCACGATTTATTGAAACAGAAGAACCTAAAGGTCCTTTCATTGGCAATACCGAAGTAAGAGGTTTTGTTTTAGGTGCTTTTGCTTTTGCGAAAATATCCCAAATAGCCATATTAGTACATTTATGTCAAAGTTAAAGATTTTATATTAGAAAACACTTACAACAAATTTAGGAGTATATTCAAAGAACATTCTCATAGCCAAACAATCACTAAAATCGGGTGAACGACCTATCGCAGCTTTGACTTTATCCTTTGGTATTATTCCTTTGCTTGAATCATTGTCAACATTCTTTTGTTTGACTTGTTCTAGTTCTTCAATTATCATTTGTTTTTGTTTGCCGTCAGCATTGATATATAATTTGCTATCATTTATTAATTCGGCTAACTTAAAATAACATTGAGATTTAAGATTGTCAAAGTTTTCTTTAGCGTGATTTACTGGATTTTTTAACGCAGTACTATTGTTTACAAATCCCTTGCACCTAAGAATATCCACTACCCCACCGCCTACTCCATCCTCATCGACTACAATATTTGAATAAGGCACTTTAAAATCTAAGGCAAAGTTCTTTATAAGTTCAGCAACTTCAACAACCGATTTACCATTGTATTGATATAGTTTAACACGAAGTCCACTCCATATCCCAATGACAGTACTATCAGAGCCAAAACGTGCCACATCGCAAGTAATATGAGAAGTACCAATAGGCACAAAATCATTCCTAAATGCATCAAGTATTTTTTCATAATCTATTAATTGAGCAGGGTCAGAGGAATATTCCCAGTTACCAAATAGCAATCTCTCTTTGCTAACTTTGTCTAAAGTTAAAAGGTTTTCTTTATAGTGCTTTGATATGTAAGGGTTATCATCTATTAACGAAGCTATAAATCTTTTATTATTGGCAATACTTCCGTCTTGTTGTGGCTTGTAAAACTCAGAGTATGCCCAATTCTTTGCAGGGTTACAAGTATAAAGAATCTTAGGTACTAAATCGTTTTGGTCTAATTGAAATCTTATCCTTGATTTAATAATGTTTCTAGCTTTGTCATCTACTTGATTAGCTTCATCTATAAACGCATCCGTAATCTCTAATGAACCTAATTCATCAAAGTTTGGGTCGCTTGGATAGGAGTAAAGGTCTTTAAGTAGGATAGTAGAACCATTAGGGAACTCAATTTGGCTAGTTTGCCCGTTAAACTTATAATGCTTACCTGCTTCAAGTCCTTGCATTTTGGCTATTTGAAAGAACGAAACAAGGGTGGTTTCTTTTAAGGTTTTTAACACGGCTCTCCCAATTAGTCCTCTTGTATTGGGATATTTTAATCTTTGTTTAAGTTGCCAATAACAACCTAATGCAGTCTTACCACCTTATTCAGCCCCCCGCACCGCCTCCGAATAACAACTCATTTGTGATGTTGTCTTCAAGTAGGTCAAGTGCGGAGGTTTGTTTAATTGATAGTTCCATTAAATATTTTTATAAGTCTTATACGAAAGTAAGTCTTTAATTACCCAAATTGAAACATTATATATTTCAGATAACATTTTTCTAGTCATAATGTTTGGCACATAATTATTTCTAATTTCTTTTGCTTGTTCGTTAGTTAGTTTACGTTGACTTTCTCCACTTATAAATGTAAATAATCCATTTGCAATAGCGTGATGTGCATTTTGCTTATTAGTACACCATTCAAGATTTTCAATACGATTATCTGTCTTTATTCCGTTTATATGATTTACTTGAGGATAATTGTTTGGATTAAGTATAAAGTTTTCAGCTACTAATCTATGTACTTTTCTTGTTACTAATTTACCATCTTTCATTAAACCAACCCTACGATAACCTTTATTATCTGTTGCTGGTTTTAGGATGGCTTCTCTACCTTTTACTCCATATTGAGTTTTAGTTAAAATGTCTCCGTTTGGATATATCCAATAAAGACCCTCAAACCCATTTAATTCTTTCATATCTTTTTTTTACAAAGATACTAAGTTTTAACCACTCCCCAAATTATAGGCTTCCTTTGTTTTCAACGTAAGTTTTCTTTTCTTCCCAAGTAATATTTAAACCTCCGCTTAATTCTATTTCGCTTGTTTGTTTGGCTCTACCTTCTAATCTATCAAGTATTTCCTGGTAAGCCTTTAAATCCCCCTTAAATGCCTTTTGAAGTACCATCATATCTAATTGCTCTGCAACAGTAAATTCTTCTTTCTCTCCTGTAATTGGGTTCGTCTTTACTTGTACCAATTCTAACAATCTTAGTAATCTAGTCTTGCTATTAGGTATGCCCTTTGGTCGCCCTGCTGGATTTCCTGATTGCCCTTTTTTAAATTGTCCTATTTCTTCATTAGGTATTGCCATATTGCCTGATTTATGCCTGATTTAGAGCGGTAGGGTGGTATTGCACCCCTTCTTTAGTCTGGAATGACTAACGCATTACTTCTATGCTTCTACCGCTTGTCTTGATGCCAAAGTTACTTTATTCCCCTTGTACATTCCTGCACCCATTTCATCTATTTTTTTAAATTCTATTTCAGGAGTATTTAATTTACAATTTTTATCTATTAAATAAATATACCTATTTTGAAACCCTTTTAATGGTTTTGCTCCATCAAAATCGTATTTACTATCTCCTCTTTTAGCAATTATTTCGCCATTAGCTAATTGATATATTGTTGAATTTTTATTTATTTGCGTTAACTTAAACCCACTTGCTCTATAAATTGTTCCATCTCCGCATTGAGTAGCATCTGAATAAGATAAAATCCATTTTATTTGAGGAGCATTTTTTTTAATTAATTTAATTGCAATTGAAATACATCTGCTTTCACTATACTTTGGCAAATATTCATCAAATGCCATTCTATTAAGTTCAAGCATTTCATTCCACTTTTTATTTAAATCATTATCTCCAGTATCAACTAGCTTTAAAACATTCCTTTTATCCATAGGAGGACCAAAACTCATAACCCCGTGCAATTTATCATCTAAAAAACAACCAAAATGTAAAGTGCTCATATTAACTACTTTGCCTGAATAATGATTTAATTTAATAAATTCATTAGCCACTTTGCTAGGAATAACTTTTACTAAGATTTCTTTTGCTCTGCCCATTGCATTATTATTAAATATAAAGCGTTACCATTTGAATTTTCGTTACCCATAGTTTCTGCATACTTATATTCCTCTGTGCGTTTAATTTCCTCAATAGCATTTTTAATTTGTACGCATTGTTCATCAGCTAAAGTAAAAGTCATTTGCTGAAAAGGTGATTTATCCCCATCAGGTAAGCTAAATCCTTCGCCTAAATCTTGAACATTATCAAACCCAATTATATCTAATCCCCATTCTTGTATTAAATCTACATCCCAATTGTTTGCCAATTCCGACCAATCGTGTGAGCCAAATGAAACATTATCTTTAATAATAAATTCTTTCTTTTGTTCTTCGCTTAAATTGTTAGCGTGTATTACAGGCACATCGGTAAGTCCTGCTTCTAAACAAGCCTTTAGTCTCATATTGCCCCCAAGTACCATATTGTTCTCATCTATTACAATTGGTCTAAGTTCTAACATTTGAGGGAAATCCTGAATAGACTTAACAAGTTGCTTAAACTTATGGTCTTTAATAATTCTAGGGTTGTTTGGGTTGGATTTGATTTCTTGTATTAACATCTTCCTTGACGATTATAAAGTTTAACAGGTTTATCTTTAGGACCTTTGTTTTTTTTAGCTTTGCCTTTCTTTCTTGCTCCAAAGGAAACTTTGCCACTAGGATTTAGTTTAGCCATTATTTATACTTTTCTATTATGTAGTTTAATTCTGTCCTAGACCATTTCTTTATTAGTCTATGTTGACTTTCTAGATGCATTACCATTCTTTCGCCTATTTTATCAATAAGATTTTTTCGGTAGCCTATTAAGTGGAATTGGTCAAAGCCATTACAAGATTTACACTCTCCGTTTACGTTATACTCATCAAATCTTAATGCTGAACTTCCTTTAACTGGCACATAATGCCCTGCATCCATAACTTCGTGTCCTTTTACTTGACCACAAGAAATACAAGTAAAAAATCCGTCTTGTGAATCCCTTGTACGTATATATCTGTTAAATATTGTTTGAGCCTTTGCCGTTAATTTAGGAATCGTAGGTAGTGCCATAATGCAAAACTAAGTTACTTTTTGATACGAAACGTTATTTTTCGGTCTTGGTACTCAAACCGCTTCTTTTTTATAGGGCTAAAGGATTCCTTTATTTGGTATTCATTTACTCCTGTTATCCTTGTGGCATAGGCTACTGATTTAAACTCTATTTCTTCTTTGGTATCTAGGAATATCATTCTCACAGGTTGTGCGTTCTCGTGTCCTTTCATAGTTTTTTAATAAGATAATAGTATAATTCTTTTAGAAATTCCCAAATCAATATGACAATTAATACTTTCATCGTTTTATTAGGTCTTTAATTTCAATACAAATCATTGCAGTGCAGTAAACAACTAAGAATACTGGTACTGAAATGAAGAAGAACTTTAATAGTTCAAAGGGTTTAATTTTCATAGGGTGCGTTTTTAATTTCATAGATTATCCATATTAGGAAAATACATAAGATTCCGATTGCAATTTTCATAGGTTATTTTTTTTGGTTGTAGGTTTGATTATAATATTTTATACTTGCTTCATTTGCATCTTCAACACTTATATCATCTTCTCCAATTAAATAAGCGTTAGTATGTGCATTTATTATCTGCTCTTTTTCTTTTTCAAGATATTTATTAAATCCTTTATCAAATATTTCATTAGCCATATAAGGATAATTAGCTTTTAATTCATCAAACCATTCTGTTAAGGCTGTTTTCATATGTTATTTGTTTTGGTTATTTTTATTCATTCTATTCCATATAAAATCCTCCATATTATCTCTTTGTTTTTTTAAATATTCTTGACTTGGTTGATATTCTTTTTTAGTGCAGTTAAAAATTCATAAATCAACCATATCCATAAAACACAAAAAATTACAATTACTATTTTCATACGTTACTTTTTTCTAAAAATGTATTTGGTCTTGTAAGTAAAATATAAAAGCTTGCATTATTTCATTTCCTAATTTTTCAGCTTTTGTACTATCAAAAACTCCTTTTGGTATTTCTGACCAACACATTGAAGCTTGACCTAAGTTTTGAAATATAATTTTTTTTAATTTTTCTTCTGTCATAATCTCTCTCATAGGTTATTTGTTTTGGTTATAGGTTTGGTTGTAGTAATCCTCTACTTTAATTTCTTCTTTTATGTTATTAAAATCTTTTATTCCATATTCGCCATTCCAACCTTCCGCACTAATATCAAATCCTTTAACATAAGCATCTATTATCTGCTCTTTTTCTTTTTCCATACAATCATTCTTAAACATTTCCCAATGAATGCTATCTTTTTCAATATATAGCATTTCAATCCTTGCTAATGCCATTTCCATTGCGGTTTTCATTTCTTTGTTGGTTTTTTGTTATAGGTTTAAATACTTTCTTCTTTCTTTTATCAGACATATAAATGCCTTTAACTATTTCCTCAAATTGTGCTTTTTCTTCTTTTGTTATATCAGGATGGTACTTTACTCTAATAAGCACATCTTCCATAGGTATATATGTTTCTATCATAATTCGTTATCGTAATAAAGTTTTAATGAATATTTTTTGCATTGTTGTCTAATAGTTTCTTCATCTGTTAAAATATCTTCAGGTTTTCTAGCCTGTGCCAAATTATAAGCGTTTACTCTAGCTTTTATTAATTCTGCCTTATCTGGACTTATCTTAATTAACTTTCGCTTCCAGAGATAATCAAAACATTGATAGTTTAAAAACCGCCAATCTTTCTTAGATGTTTTCCAATATTCGGCTTCATCTTTCATTACTTGTTCTTCATCTATTTCCATTAGTGTTTCGTTTATTTCGTTTACTTCAATCTTATTTCTTACTTGGATGGCTATTTTCTTATAGGCATTCATTACTTCCCCAATTAATTTAGGGCTAAAGTTTATATGCTTATCAATAGAAAACTTATCCTCTGCAAACATCATAAAAGCAATTCCCAATTCTTTTAGCTTGTATTGCCCATAAGATTCTATAACAAACTGGACACAAAGCTGAAATATCTCATTTGTTGGCACTTGAGTTCCGCTTAATGCAAGGCAAGTTTTTAAATGCTCCATTACTTCAATTCTTGAGCATCTATTAATACCCATCGAATCTAATGCCTTAAATACCTTTAGTTCATCATTGTCCAAGCTGCTTAAACTTCTCCCACTCACGTTCTGCATAGGTAAGTTTTGTACTAATAGTTCGTTTAATGATTTCATCGTTCCAAGATTTATTGTTTAAAAATGTTTCAGGGTTTTTTCTATAATATTTATCAGGTTGCACAATCTTATAAGATTCTATAAAATTAAATGCTTTTTGCCGTTCTTCATCGGTTAATTTATCCCATTTCTTTTTTATTTTACCTTTCTCTCCTACCTTCTTATCGTAAAAATCCCAAAAAAAATCAAAATCTATATTTACATCTTTAGTTATAGTTTTATTTATAGTTATAGTTTCAGTTTCAGTTTCCATATGATTATCATATGATATTGATATGTTTTCTTCTTTAGGCTTTAGTCTATTGTTTTTTCTACTTTCTGAATAGGATTTTCGCCTAATTGATTCTGTTTGCATCCTAATATTTACATAATGATTATCTAAATATTCAAATTTTGCATATATATCTTCATCATATGATTGACATACGCTTAACATATCACGTTCTGTCAATGGTCCTTTTTGATGCTGAAGGCATAATAATTTAATATACTTACCAACTTGTTCGTTAGTCATAGTAAATGTTCCACTTAAAAAATCGGATGTGTAGAACAACACCGCTGGGTCTTTAGCCATAAAATAAAAAAGCCCCATTGAATCCCTACCAGTCGGATTGGTAGTTCATCGCAAGGGCAATAAGTTCTTAATGAGTATCCGACACTCAATGCAAATATAACCTATTTTATTGAATATTGGGCAATCTGCTTGTTATTATCTAGCTTGATTGTCTTAGTTACAATACTCATTCCATTATTCCTTAAATCAGATATTCTAGCTGCTAATCTAAAGCATCCGAATTTATTTAAGGCATCAATTGGGGTTAGCTTTCTACCTTTATTTAAGTAGTCTGCGATTTGTTTTGTTTGGCTCATAAGTTTTTGTTTTTAGATTGGTTATTAAATACGGCTAAAAGGGAAGGTCGTCTTCTGATTCTTGTTGGTTAACGGCTTTAGGATATTCCTTCTTTTCAAAGTTGTACTCTTTGCCTGACCCTACATATTCTTTCTTCTTTTTTTCAGCCCTTTCATCTTTAGACTGGGAGTTAGATACTGAATGAGTATTCTCATACTTATCTTTTTCTTTACGTTTTTCTACTACTACTGTTGCATACTCTTTGCCATTTTTTTCGGATTTTTTCCATTTAACTGCTTCTTTTTCGATTGATAATACTATCATTTTTATTTGTTTTGGTTATTAATTTTTTCTTCTTCAATTGCTCTTTCGGTTTCTTCATCTAATTGTTTTTCCTCTTGTGTTGGTTCTTCTTCTTCTTCATCTTCCCAATCACAATGCTCTAAACATTCAGGACAAATGCCTATTTCTTCCATATCGGTTTCTGCTCCGCAGCAAGTACTAATCGGCATAATTTTCGTATTGTTCTGTCCAATCATTCATTCTTAAAAATGGTTGAGCAGGGGTTAATAATCTTGTTGTTGGGTAGGTTTTAGTTTTGTATTCCTTTAGGTTTTTCTTAGCCTGTACTAAATCATTCCAAGCTAACTTTCCACCAATATGGCGAGTACATTCATACTTCCAAGTATAATACTCAACTAATTCTCTTAGTTTTTGTAGTTTATAGTCAATCATAATCTTGATTTTTTAGCGGTAAATAATGCGGTAATACCATCATTCATTAAATCTTTATTCAAAGAATGTAGTTTAGCCAATTCATTTAAGTTTTCGCACATATCAATAGCTAATGTTAAATCTAGAATTGATTTGTGTTTCTTAATAAATACTGAAGCAGCTTTCTCTCCAGAGGCATCCGTATCTTTATCGGTTACTAAAAATAAAATAGCTGAAATGCTATACCTACGATAATAGGTTATTGCCGAACCAAAAGACTGAAATTCATTCATACCCCTTAATGTTATTTGAGGGATATTAACAGTACTTTCAATTGTTTCTCCACTAATTGTATGAAATAGGATTGTTTTTAATCCATCTTCAACTAAAAGTTGAGTAATACCCAAATTGTGTTTTTTGAGTAAAGGTTTAATTGTTTCTAAAATTGTAGGCAAATCTGCGTAGGTGTAATTATGACCTGTTGTGCCTTTGTGAATTACTGGGCATTCTTGCTGAAAATCAGAAATTGCCTTGTAAATGTTGATAAGTGAATTTGTTTGTAACTGAATCATACTATTGGTTTTAGGTAAATAATAATTAAAAATAAGACTTTTTTGTTAATAACTCAATATTTTTTTTATTTCTTTTATGTCATCCGAAATATCTGTATCATACTTCTGCGATAGGCTATCTTGTATCGTTCTAAGGGAGTGTATAATCGTTGTATGATTTCGCCCAAACATCTCCGAAATAGCGGTCAATTTAAGCCCTAATTCATCCTTAATTAGCCAAATGGCTACAAATCTAGGCTTGGTGTGGATAAACCTTCTGCTTTTGCCTCTAATGTCCTTATTTGATACCTTATAATACTCGCATACCTGCTTTATTATTGTATCGGCATAATCAAGCCTTTTTCTCATTGCCTTTTCCCTTTCCTTTAATGATGGCATTGTCCAGTAATTCATTTTTCTCAATTTTAAGTTTTATAATTTGGTTTCTTAGCATCTCATTTTCCATTTCTAAGATGTAAATCAGCCGATGCAATTCTGCTTTACTGTTGTCAACGTAACTCATTGAATAACATTTACAGGTAACATAAAATTCTCACTTATAGAATACAATTCTACAATTAGCCAATAATAGCTTTTAAGAATACGTTTTTGTATGTCGTTTAATTCAGCAATCCTAATAAGATAATTATTCTCGTGAGTAAATAAGCGGACATTGTCAAAATGCCCTGCTGCTCTCCATTCAGCTAATAAGCCTTCCTGTCTTGATTGTTCGCTTTGAGCCTTCTTTAAAAGTTCCAGCAAACAAGTTGCTCTTTTGTGTAACTTTAGTTGTTTTCCTTGATAGTCTAGTTTCATACTATTGGTTTTTAGGTTCATAATATTTTTGGACAATTATTGACACTAATTTACTAGGTGCCAGGTACATTTTCTTGGCTTCGGCATCTACTTTCTTTTTAATTGATTCAGGTAGTCGGATGCAGACCACCTCTTTTTTTTCTACTTTCATTTATTTGGGTTTATAGGTTATCTGCTAACATTGCTATTACTAAGCATAATACTATTACTATTACTGCTTTAATTCCTTTGATTTCAAAACTGTCTGGTTTCATAATTATATTTTTACGATTGAAATAATGATTTGATTGTTGGCTATATCAATAGTTCTAAACTTCACTAGAAAAAATCTTGTTTCTTCTATTTCGTAGTCAAGAAAAATGTTGTCACCTCCTAATGGGATAAACTGGAAATTGTAGGGGTAGAAATTGTTGTTGTAATTAATTACTGTTTTCATACTTTTGGTTTTTATATTGGTTTAATTTGATAACCTAATGCAAGATATTTTTCCATCTTAAACTTATATACTTCTAAAGTATAAAATTCAATTGGAATTAAAATAGTAACCCAATTGTCGGTAGTTCCTTCTTTGTAAATTTGAAATAATTTTTTCATAACTAATGGTGCAGTTTTAAGAGTGCCTCTCTGTTTGTTTTAACAAAATTACAAACAATTACAATACAAACAATAAATTACTTAAATTATTTTTGTTGGAATGACTAAACCATTGAAAATCAACTATTTAGCCTTTTTTTTCTCCAAAAGGGCAATAATTCGGTCTAATTTCTCTATTTCTACCCTATTTAGGTGGATTTGTAGGGCTTCAATCTCTTTTTTAGCCTCAAGGTTGATCTCATAATCGTGCTGGGCGTGTTCCCTATCCCTTTCAGTTTGTCGGTTTTGGGACATCATTATAATAGGTGCAGCGTAGGCTGCTTGAGTTGAAAAGATAAGATTTAAAAGAATAAATGGATAAACATCCCAATGATATATAAAAGCTAAGGAATTTAGCACCATCCAAAGAATTACTATTATGGTTTGCCAAATAATAAAAGTCCAAGACCCCATTCCTGATGCGATTTTGTCCGCAATCCTGTCGCCTACTGTTTCTTTTGCTTTGTGTTTTTTATGCCAATTCATATTCAAAATTAAGTTATCGGTCATAAATGAGGCTATTATCGGTCATTTACGGCTCAAAGTTGCCTTATTAGGTAACTTTTGTGATTGATAAAGTTTTCTATTAGCGAACTTTTGTAACCAATTTGGGAACATTTGCATGAATTTTTCCGAATTATTCAAGCAGATTTGCCAAAATATGTTAAATAGTAAAGGGTAATTATGTTAATTGTTGTAACATAATTAGGAATAAATAAGTCACTAATTTTCAAATAATTGTGACATAATTTGTTAATTGTTAGTAGTCATACTACGCAAGTGTTCACATTTTTAAACCTTTTACGGAAACGTGAACATTATAAAAAAGTTGTTGTACCTAAATTATAATAACTGGTCATTAAAGTAACATTTGCATATCGTTATGTTACTTTAAAGGGATAAACTAACCTAAGAATATCTTTAAAGTTCGTTTGCCATCTTGATATGACAATTCAATTGAATTAAAATCTCCTAACTCTTTATACAAGGTTAATATCCTTCCTATTGGATGGTCATTTTTAGCGTGGTTAATTACTTCTAATCTTGTAATTTCAATCTGTTTAGTTTGTTCTTCGGGTTTATTATTCATAATATAAAATTAAAAAAGGGGGGCAGCATAAAAATGCACCCCCGAAACCATTAGTATAATCTATGAATGCAAATATAAACAAAACTCCCCACCTTTCGGCAGGGAGAACCTATGAACCAAGAAAAAACAACCTAAATACTGCCATCCTGTAAAGGCTCATCGTTTGTATTATCCATTCTACGATAATTTTCAGCCCACAGAATCTTAGTCAAAGTTATTGATTTCCGTATAATAGCTTCTTCGCTATCCTTTGGGTTCAATAAGTGCATTATTTCGTGTATCAATATTTCTAGGTGCTTCTTACCTTTTAATCGTGGGTCTATTTCTATATTGCCATCACTCCACGCAATTCCGTGCACTTTTTCTTTTCCTAGTTTTTTATATATTATTTTTATTCTCACGACTTAAGTAAGGCTTCGTCTGGTCTTTCAATTTCCTTTACTACAATTCTTTGTCCGCCTCTTAATTTAGCTAACATTTTAGAAACTGATTCAACTTCGCTAATCATTTCTTGATACTTTTTAACCAACCAACTTTCTTGCTCGGCTATATTAAGTTTATTCCAATTCTTAGGCATACGCATATTGTTGTTATTTATCTGTTCTACTATGATATTTATGACAAGTTTTACACTTGTATTGAATCCTAACCAATCCTGTGGCAGTAACTACTTTGTTATTCTTTATTAAATCATCACTTCCACATTCAGGACAAGTGCCTCTATCTTCGCCAAATACTACTCCGTAATGAGTTTTAGGATCAATATGATTCTTTAATTCACAAAATACTTTCTCTAGCAAAACAACATCTTTTTTGCAATATTTTATCATCTTCTCCATTGCAATCTTATCCTTGTGCAAAAGAATGTCTTTCCAAAGTGAATATTCGGTCTTTATCTTTTGACCTAAGCCTAAGAAATCTGCTATGTAATTAAGTCTATTTGAATTAAATCTAAACTTTTGTCTTGCTACCTTTAAAGTGTCAATCGTTAGATATTTTGGAAACATTGGTATGTGATGAAATAAACATCTTGTTCTAATCCAAGCCAAGTCAAACTTGTCGCCATTGTGTCCGACCATTTCATTAGCCAAATTTGCAACCTCAATAAACTTGGTGAGCATTGCTTTGTCGCTTTGCTTAGAATCCCATTGTAAAGAGTAAACTTCTTTTTCATCTTCCCATTTATAACAAATACAAATAATTGCACGTTCTTGAATAATGTTTGAGTAATCAATGTTTTTTTTATACCCAGCTTCCCAGAACAATCCGATGTTTGGCGAAGTTTCGATGTCGAAAAATAGTCGCCTACGCTTTGTTTGAAGCGTTTTTGGAGTTGCCATATTTTAGGTTTTTGTTATGCTATTGATTCCCTTACCAAGTCCGCCTCCGCTTCCCTTCTTTTCACTAAGCCGTCAAGTCCTTTTGATTCCCAAAGCCTTTTACTTTTTTCAATTTCTTCTGCAATTCCTTCATAATCCTGTTTAGCAACCAAATCAACAATGGCTTTCATCTCTGCCCTTGAATCCCCTTCTAATTTATTGCCTCTATTGTAAATCATAGAAACTAAAGCACCTTGAGTATCTTCATTTAACGCTTCCATTGTGGGATATATTGCTTTAGTTAAAGCATAATATCTAGGAATAGAACATTTAACAAAAACTTCATAAGCTGCGTTATAAGGAATCCTTACTTGTAAAATTTCCCCTCTTAACATTAATTTAGCCTGTTCTCCTTTAAGTCCTACTACTTTTCGTAATGGGTCTAAAAAGTTAGGAGTAAGTTGATTACCCCAATCTTGAAAAAACTGCTTTTCTGTATTATAACCCAAATCATATCCAAGCCCGATTGTACATCCGCTTTGACCACCTGGCCAACTAGGTTTTTGCAATGCTTTCTCGTAATAAGCCCTACCACCAACCTCAAATTGTATTATTAAATCAACCGCTTTGCTAGAAATCATAACGTTATAATTACAAAGTATATAATCAAAATCACCCAAAGAGTGAAACCTAGTTTTAATATTTCTTCTTCATCTATCATTTTGTAAATTTGTCAATAGTTGCAAAACCCATACAAGCACAAACTAGATAAAAAACCAAATTAGCCAGTTCAGAACTTCTAGTAAAAATAAAAGTGCCGAACAAGATAAATGCACCGATGGTGGCAATAATCCTTTTATGACTGATTGAACCTCGTTCATCTGCCAACATATTTTTAATAAATTCTTGCATAATAACCGATTGAATATTGATTAGTTGTTGCCGATATTGTAAATAAGCCGTTTTTAGCCGTTTTTAACCCTAAGCCTAGCCCTATCCCCACTTTATTGTCAAATGTCCTTAAATCGCCTAATATACCCCAATAAACCTCATTTTTGAATGGTATTGTCTTAATAGTTTCCACTTTTATGGTTTTTTGACTTATATCAGCGTAAAATCCCCTATTTAATATCTTGTTTTTAGAGATGGTATCGTTTATGATGAAAGTACTTGAATCCACTTTGATAGTATCCGAGTAGGCTCGTACGTACGCATAATCTTGAACTATACGTATAGTATCGTGTATTAAGGTTGTATCAATACCTAAAACGACAAAAGGGATAGAATCCCCTTTAATAAATTTCTTAATTATTTCGTGATTGTAAATAGTATCGGTATGCGTTACTATTATAGGTTCATCCCCAGTATATCTTCCTTTGAAAATAAATATTAGCAAAACTGCTACCAACAATGTGATAACAATTTCTTTCATTAGTCCATTTTTTTAGCAGCCTTCCAATAAAATCTAATAGCTAAAATTCCTGAAACAATAGCGACCAAACTCGCAATCATTGTAATAATAGGCTGAACATTGGTAATGCTGATTGCAGCACTTGTGATACTTAGTACCACTCCAAAATCTGCTTGACCGCTATTGTGTGTCATTATACTTCTTTTGCTTCCTCAACTGGAGGATTTTGTTCTGCATTCAATTTACCTAAAAACTGAACTAATGGCAAACCATAGGCAGTTGGGATAGTGTTGATAAATGCTTCTAAATCTTTTAGTTGTTGTTCGTTGATTGTTATCATAATATTGATTTTTTACAAATATAAGAATTAATTGGTTACAATTGGTGCTTCTGCAATTGGTTCTGCAACTATTGGGGTTGGTTCAACTACTGGAGTAGGTGGGACATATTCCCCTGTGATTGTTAAATTAAGGGAATTAGCTATCCAATCCCAAGCATATTGATTAGTTTCGTAAGCAATGTAATCAGAACCTGACATTATTAAATTACCATTAGCAATATTTTGCATAGTACTATCAAAAAGACCATACCAAAAAGTAGCACTTGTTGTTAAATCATCTTGAATTGCATAAACATTCAAAATTGTAGCTTCTGCCGCTTTTCCATTTACCCAGCTTTGTACTGGTTGAATTGTTTTCATATTTTTATATTTTAATTTTTAACACCAAGCCACATATCCATTATTACAAGTGACATAATAAGTTGTAGCCGCAGTTATTGTAAAAGTAACATAGCCTGTACAACTTGCCGCAGATGCAGGATAACTTCCTGTTTGAGCCGTTGTAGGTTTAGAGCCATTAGTCCCGTGCGGTCCACTTACATCAGAAGTAGTCAACGTTAAAGTTTGCCCACTAATTACTGAAATAGTGCCTATTGTTGCTCCAGGTCTTGGTATAGCAGCTAAGTTTACAGGAGCCACTAAAGTTGTATCATTTAAACCATAATATAAATAGAAAGTTCCAATTCCTAAAATCTTTTGAGCATTAATAGTAACAGTATAAGTAGGCAAAGCGTGAATATCTTGATACATCACGCATTGTAAAGAAGTGTACCCAGTAAGATAAGAAGTATCTATATAAAAATAATTAATAAGGTCTTGTTTGGTCATTATTTTATTAGCAGCACCACCATAACCTCCCCTAGCAGGAACTCCCATAGTAGAGTTAACTTGAAAATAAGTTACAAGATAATTAGCTCCTATTGCCATCTATAATAGATTTAATAAGTTCTTTTAATTCTTTTACCTCTAATTCTAAAGCGTATATTTTTGCAGTATGAACCTCACGATAAGATAAACTTAACATACCATCTTTATCTTCACTTACTGCCCCATCTAATATTCCTTGTACATCTTGAGCATAATAACCTAACTCCACTTTATCATTTTTAGTGTAAAGTTTTGGAGTAATAGTTTCTATTCCTTTTGCTAAGAAATTATCTTCAATTAATGTTTTTTGTCTTTTATCCGAAGATTCATAGAAAGAAGTTGCTGTAACAGTTGAACCAAATGTGGCTGCATTTGTTGCAGATATTATAAGTGCGTGTGCACCAATAGTATTATTATATGCCATATAAAAACTACCATTACCAGCCCCAATTGAAAAATAACTTACTGTTCCTACAGTATTTGTTAAATTAATAACAGAATAACCAGTTGAAGTAATTGTAAGTTGTTTTGAAACACTTGCAGACCCCCATGCAGTATTTAATGGACTTGAATTATTTATACCAACAATGCCATCACTTGTAATACGCATTCTTTCGGTAGCAGAACTTGTAGTTTGAAATATTAATGCAGCATTGGAACCAATATTCATATTAGTTGAATCATTATAGGCATAACCAATAGGAGTTGTACCACTATTCCAAGTTATTTGACCAAGTGTAGATGTTGCTCCACCTATTGTAAGCGTTGCATATCCAGTACTAGCAATAGGACTTGTTGTTCCTATACCTACATTCCCACTATTTGCAATTCTTACTACTTCCGTTAATCCTACATTTTGCTTATAAGTTTTAAAAGCTAATCCAAAACCTACTGGAGAAGAAGATTCATAAGTAGAATAAATTCCACCTAAAACCGCACCAGCTTCGGAAATAATCATAGGATAAAGTCCACCTACTGAAGTTGCTGGATTGTTTATTGATAAAATCTCACTTGCACTTGACCTTCCTATTGCCACATTACCTCCAGCCGTTACACTACTAGAGAATGTAGCTGCTCCTGTATTAGCAATGCTAAATGCAGTATTAAAAGTAATTGCACCATTTGCAGTACCACTTGCAGCATATTTAAAATTATGCACACCATTATTTTGTTCGTATAAGGCAGCATAATAACCAGTAGTACCATATTTCCATCCAGAACTATAATAACCGTTTGATGCTATAAATGGATTTGCCACACCTCCTCCAAACTGATTCCCTATATCCCCAATATTTACAAATGTATATCCAGATAAAGTTGAATTAGGAGCAACACCTATACCAACATTAGTAGAGAATGTAGCTGCTGCTGAAAATGTTTTAGCACCTGCAATAGTTTGAGTCCCTGTTGTTACATATCCTTCTAAGGTCGCACTAGCTGCTTGAGAACTAATAACTCCTGTACTAGAATTATAGAATATTGGACTTGTTGCACTAAAAAATCCTGCTGCCACATAAGTAGGTGTAAAGTTTACCCAACCGCCAACAGTATATCTTAATAATTGCCCATTTGTAAGGCTTGTTAAAGTAACATCAGTCAACGCAGAAAGAGAAGTTGTAAATACTGGAGTTTGCCAAGTCAAATCACCCCTCAAATATTGTGAAGTAGTCCCTGTCCCTAAAGAGTTTTGTTTAGCATTAAACGAACCCCAGTCAGCATTATTAAGATAACCTGATGTTGTAAGAGTAGCCACTGGCATTGAAATTACTCCTGTTGATGAAGTATAAACCACAGGACTTGTCGCACTTATACCAGTTCTTGAAATAAATGAACTAGGGTTTGTGTTTAAATAATAAGCATTGCTATCTATTGTTCCATCTCCCTTTAAGAAATCAGTTGATGCAGCCCCAGTCTTTACGAATGAAGTAGCCGTTACGCTACTTGAACCCTTTATTGCACCTGTTACTCTTAAAGCAAAATTTGACACCCCTGTGAAAGAACCATTGGTAAAAGTAGGGTTAATGTCAACCCCAACTAATACATCGTTATTTGCAGCCGCAGTTAATGTAGGCGTAAATATACTCCCTTGTGCTAATAAAGATGCAGCAGTTATTGAAGGGCTAAAAGTTGTCTTAGGATTTATTGTTAGAGTGTATCCTCCTGCTGAAATAGTTCTATTGCTACCTAAAGTTCCATCAGCAGTATATAAATTTGCGGTTACATAACTAGGAGTATAATTTGACCATCCCCCTGCATTGTACCTTAAAAGTTGTCCATTAGAAAGAGAAGTAAATGTTACATCACTTAATTGACTTAACGCAGTAGGATAAGGTACTGTTTGCCAAGTTTGGTCATATGCTAAAAATTGACCTGCCGTTCCTGTCCCTAATGCATTTTGTTTTGAATTAAAAGAAATCCAATCCGCATTTAAAAGATAACCCGAGTGCGTTAAATCCGCAACTGGAATAGATATTACTCCAGTAGTGCTATTGTATAATATTGGAGAAGTGGCACTAATTCCTGTTCTAGTTATATAAGCATTTGAATCAGAACTACCATCAGCTTTTAAAAATTGACTTGAAGTACCACTGGTTTTTATAAATGAAGTTGCATTAACAGAGCCGCTAACCCTTAAAGCTATATTTGAAACTCCAGTAAATGAACCATTAGTAAATGTTGGAGAAATATCCACCCCAACAAGAACATCATTATTAGCCGCTGCCAATAAAGTAGGAGAAAAAATACTTCCTTGAGCCAAAGCACTTGCAGCAGTTACACTAGGATTAAAAGTTGTTTTAGGTGCTATACCCAAGGTAAACCCACCTGAAGATATTGTTCTATTGCTTGTTAAAGTTCCGTCAGCAGTATATAAATTATATGTCACCCAAGTAGGTGTAGCATTAATCCAATTCCCTGCTTGGTATCTTAAATATTGACCATTGCTTAAAGCCGTTAAACTTACATCAGTTAAAGCACTTAATGAAGTCGTGAATACTGGCGCTACCCAAGTAAGGTCACCTCTTAAATATTGAGATGTTGTTCCCGTGCCAATTGAATCTTGTTTATTAGTAAAATTAATCCAATCAGTATTTGATAAAAGTCCTCTTTTTGTTACCGAAGCAGTAGGAATATTAAAAGTATGCGTAGCACTAGAACTAGATATATTAAAATCACTTCCACTTGTACCTGTCGCAAAATATTGTACTTGAGCACTCAATCCGTTTAACGCAGTTAATCCATAAGAAAATGTTGTTCCTATCTCACTTAAATGTGCTCCTTCAGTATATAAAGTAATTGTTTTACTTGAATGTGTTACATAAACTCTAATTGCTATTCTGTCTGAAACTGTTAAACTTGAAAGAGGTATTGAAACATTAGTATAATAAATATCTACGCTTGTGCCATTAGTTATTACTTCAGGAGTAGCACTATTAGAACCAAGTAAAGTAAATGTAGTGCCATTGTATTTGTAAACTTCAGTATAATAAGATGGTGTGCCACCATTTGAACTTGAACTAAAATAAAATGCAGTACTCCAATTACCACCTGGGATAGAAAGTAAACTTGGGTCTCCTACATCAGTAATAAAATTAGCTATATAACCATCGGCATTTATTGTAAAATTAGTACCTGTACCAATTACAGGGGTTTTGCTTAATTGCTTATAAACTACACCACCGATTGTTCCTTGATTTACACTACCATTAAGATAATAAACAACAGATGAACCGCCGCCACCAGAAGTAGGGAAATCTGCCAAAGTACCATCCCCTCGAATATATTGAGATGCAACTCCTGCTGCCGTTAATGCTAAAGTGCCTGAAGTTGTTATTGGAGAACCTGAAACGTTAAAAGCTAATGGGGCAGTTAAACCTACCGAAGTTACAGAACCTGAACCACCACCAATAGCAGATAATACCCCGCCAGTTAAAGATAAATTAGACCCAATTGTTACTTTATTAAGCACACCTAAATTATCACCCCCTGCTAAAATATTCCCAGAACCTGCCAAAATTCCAAATTCCGCAGAGTTTACTACTTGTAATTGATTCATAGTTATTAATTAAATAAAGCCCTTACAAATTCATTTGCCGTTAACGCAGTACCAAAAGTTAATACCCCTGATACAGAGTTCCACATTACATCATTGCCTGTTGGAGTACCGCTTGTAAATATATTTTGAACATCAACCCCGCCTCTTGAAACATAAAGACAAGTCTTACCTATCATATCAGTCCAAGTAATTGAAGTTTGACCGCCTGTTGCTATATATTGTTTACCACTTACGCCACCATTTATTATTATGCTTCCTGTTGAAGTAATTGTAGTTCCACTTAATCCATAACCGCCTGTACCTTGTAAACTTACCGCATAAGTAGCTATATCTTTCCAAGGACCATTTATTTGAAGCGAAGTCATATTCACAGTGCCACTTACTATTACTAAACCATAAGTGCCATTATCTATAACAAATTTTACAAAAATTGATGCCCTAGATTGTTGAAGTTGTAAAAGATATAAATAACCATAATTATCTAAAGTTATTAACCCATCACAAGAAATTGTCCAAGTAGCTATGTCATTTTTAAATTCTCTATACCAAGCAGAACTTTGACTTGTTACTTCTTTTTGAGAAGTTTGAACCGAAAAAGTACAATTTGTAGAACAAGCAAAAGGCATATCATTAGGCAAAGTAGTTACTACATAGCCTGTTTTTAATCCTTCAGTTTGTAAAGTTATTGTTCTTGAACCTATATTTATAGCATAAACTTCAACTACTATTCTATCAGTTGCAGAAATTGAAGTATCAGCAAAAGTTACTGATGTAGCATATTCTGTACTGCTTATGCTTGTAAGCAAAGTATTCCCTGTTGTAGATAATAAAGTTAATGTTGTACCATCATATTTATAAATCTTATAATAAACAGAAGGAGTACCCGTTATATTCGTAGTTAAAGTAAAGAAATTATCAAAAGTCCAAGTCCCTGCTTTTATTAAAGTTGTATAAGGTATGCCTACCGCAGTTATAAAACCTGCTATTAAACCATCCCCTGTTATAGCAAAATCCGCTTCGCTTCCTGAATTGTTTTTAGTGCCTAATTGTTTATAAGCAATAGACCCAATAGTAGCACCAGCAACATTGCCATTAAAATAATATTTAGCATTGTACGTTGTATTGTACAACATTATATTCTTACCAGTTACATTATTATTTGCCATATCTATTGCGAATTATTATTATATGTTATTACATAATTGTTTGTTGCACTTATATCCGTATTAGATATTTGTAACAAAGTTACATTAGATGAGTCAATAACATAATCTATTGTGGAATTTCCTAATAAATAAGAATTTGAACTTACATTTATTTGACTAGGGTCAGTATCAGTAGCGGTAAACATTTTTGCAGCATCTAAATAACTATTAGCAGTTTCAAAACTTGTTAAAGTACCATCTATGTTGATAATTTTTTGCCCATAAATATTGATATAATTCTGCATTAATAAACCGCTTAAACCTGCATAATTAACTCCTTTGCCATATTGATACCAAGTTGACCAAGTTACCCCAGAACTATTTGTTAAAGCCCCTATTTGAGTTCCGTATGTGGTATTAGCATAAACCCCATAATTTAAATCAATAGATTTTGAATATTGTGTATTAGTATTTATAAAAGAATTATAATCAATTTGTTTTTCAAATGGAGTAATAGTTAAAGAAAAATTACCTACTATTAAATATCTAACTGTTCCATCTTCTAAAGCAAAATGGAATGACAAATCTCCATCAATAGGAGCAGGAGGCAAAGTAATTGAATATCCGTTTACATTGTCAGTTGTTGTTGATGGAATGGGGAAAAAATTAGTAAAAGAACTTGTATTCCAAGTCGCAGGAGTGCCACCATAATAATAAGTACTTGAAGTGCCTACAATTTTTACATAAATATTACCTCTATATCCTCCTGTATCTTGAGCATAATAAGTCCAATTAAAATTTAATATATCATTGCCATTTACTTTTGGCATTCCTAAAGCGTAAATTCTTACATAAGAACCTGATGGAGTACCTGCTACTAATCTATATTGAGCAGAAACTTCATTGGCATTATTAATAATTGTATAACTTGAACCAGTGCCTCCGTAAGCTGTATTCCAATTAACTGGCACATCAGAAAAATAAGGCTTTAAATTACCATTGGATAAATAATTAACCGCACTTTTATATTGATGACTTAAAGTAACATTATTATAACCTTTTCTTAATAATTTAATTTGATTACCACCACTAAAAAACAAACCACTTGTATTGCCTGTATATCCTTGTATTTGACTTGAAACATTAAATTGACCACTTCCTACAATTGAACTTGAATATGAATATTCCGTATAATAAACATTTGTTTGAGCAAATTCATTAACTGAAATTATCCACCATTTGCCTTTAGCCATAAATAACCTACACCCAAATCCTTTAACAATATCATTTAATATTGTAAAACAATCTATATAAGTAGTTGGAGTATTTAAAAATGTTCTATAAGGCAAATAAGATTGAGAAAAAGGTTCATTTGATGTGCTTGTGCTTCTATCATTCATCCCAACTGCGTAATAACTACAAGCCGTTACCAAATTTGGAGTGGTTGGTAAATTTAATGCGTTTAAACAAAGCATTGTATAATATAAAATACTTTGGCTATTATTAATATTAACGGAACTAGAAATAGGTAATAAAATGCTTTTAAGCATACCTAATCCATCAACGCAATTAAAAGAAAGTTGCTTTCTACCTGTTGAAAATGATATTTGAACGTTATCATTAATAGTAAATCCTGTCCATTCTAAATCAGTACCAAGATATAATTTAGCAAAATACTTTCTATCATTTGTAGTTACAAAATCAGGCATATTACTTAAATTGTCAGTAATATCTAATGTTACATTTAATTGACTAGCAAATATTGGCTCAAATTGATCATCAGAAGTTGGAAGATATTGTAATTGTAATTGAGTGCCTTGATATTCTATAATGCTTCCACTATACCCATCTTCTTGTAAGTATAAATAAGCAGTTTTGCTTGTCTTAGTAGCGTATGTTATTTTATATTTATCTGCGTATGCCATTAACTTCCCCTTCTAAGATTAAGTGAATAATTAGACCTTTGCAAAGCTAACACTAAATCACTTCCTTTTAATGTAAATTGACCATTACCTCCCATATTACTACCACTCATTGCCCCCGCACTAAATGTGCTATTCATCATTGAACCTAATTTGCTTAAAGGCATTATTGCTTCTGGTCCCGCTTCGCCTATCATTCCAATATGAGCTTTTGTTGTAATACCGCCTTCTGCATATTTTGGAATCATCAACATTCTACCTGCTGAACCTGCAACATCTGACGCTGCTACTCCCCCTGCTTCTGCGGCAATACTTCCACCTCCTGTTAATGCTGCAAAAATTGCATCAAAAATTAAAGTTTGAATAACTAATTCAGCCATTTTTTGAACTAACTGAGAAATCATATTTAAAAATGCTTCCCCAAATGATTGACCTTGTTGCATTGCATCATACATACTAAATAAAGCCTTTGTTACATCTTGTGATATTGTTTTAGCTAATGATTTATAGGCTTCTTGTTGTGCTTTAATACCTTTTGCAATTTCATCGTCTAATTTAATTTGCTGGGCACTTTTTTCAGCTTGTTTTGCTAATACATCACCTAAACCTCCACTAGCAGCCATTCTTTCCTCAACTGGCTTAATATCCTTTTGAATACTTGCTTTTCTTTTTGCTTCATCTGCATTTGTTTCTGATAAAGTAGGAATTTTAATAATATCTAACCCTAATTCAGAAAATTTCTTTTTATATTCTTTTTGTAATTCTAATTCTAATCTTAACTTTTTATTTTCTTCTCTTGCTTCATCAACTATTTTTACGCTTTTAGATGGACCTTCTTGACCTGTCAATAAAGCTAACCCAAAAGGATTTGTTTCTAAACCTTTAATATCACTTTTTAAAGCAGCAGTTTGATTGTCTAATTCTTTTTGTAATCTTTTTGATTCATCTAAAGCATTTGCTAAATCACTTAAACCCAATGCTTTAATTAATAAACTAGCTCCCAAACCTGTTTGACCGCCTAATTGTTCATTTGCTTGTAATGCTAATACCTTTGCAATATCAGAAGGTTTTGATTTTGCTATTGTTGTTTGTGAACTTTCTAAAGCTATTGTATCAGCAGCTATTTTTCCCATTCTAGCAGTTACAACCGCTTGTTGTATTAATGCTTGAGTATAACTATCAACCGCTTTCTTAGCATCATCACTTGTTTTAATTTGGTCAGCTAATTCTTTATTAACTCCTCCTAATTCTTTTTTAACTGAAGCCAAAGCTTCTGCTCTTTTCTTATCTGATAAAGTAGCATCTTCTGATATTGTTATTAATGTTTGAAGTCTTAATCCTGTTTCTAACCCACTTTTCTTTGCATCATCTAAAGACTTAGCAAATTTTATATTTTCTTCTTCAGCTTTTTTACTTGTTTTTTGCCATTGCTCAAATATACCTACCGCAGCAGATAAAGCCAATACTATTCCCGCAGGACCAGTAAAAGCAGTAGCAAGTCCAGTAATTGCATTTTTAAATCCACCTTCTTGAACTGCTAAACGAGTTAATGAATTACCAAACATTGTTAACCCATTCAAGCCACTTGTTAATCCGCCAGAAGCAAATTCACGAGTAACCCTATCCATTTGCCCAATGGCTCTAAAATTCTGATATGATTGTTGTGTAACTGTATCTACTTGAATGCCAAATTCATTTAAACCTTGTTTGGCAATATCTATCTTATTATTCCAATCGGTAATTGCTTTAGTATCAAAATTACCTTTTAACTTTTTCTCAAAATAATCTAAATCATTAAGAAGTTTAACTATATCTGCTCTAGCTTCAGCACTATCAAATTTGAATTTGACCCCTAAATAAGATGTAAAATCAGTTGCCATATTTTATTAATTTACTCCGTATAGTTCCAAAGTTCGTAAAAGTTGGTCACTTGATAAATATTCTTCTTGTTCAGGTTCTTCTACATCATCTATTTGTGGAATATGCCAAAATGAAGTTAAAGATTTAGGATGCTTATCTGAACTATTACTTAGGTATATAATATAGGCGAGGTTTCGTGTCCTCGCCCATTCATTTACTTCTTTTCGTTCTGTTCCCAAAACGATAATACAATAATCTTTCCAAGTCATTTCCCAAAATTCGCTTGGTCTTATTCCACATTCAGCAGCCTTAACTAAAATATCATCCCAAGTTAACTTTTTGAGGCTTTTTTTTTCTCGGTTTCTTTTGGACCACTAACATCAAGATTAGTGGCTGCAAGTATATACTTAAAGTATTCTACTAATTCTCCATCAGCCTTGAAAATAGAGCCTATTTCATCAATCCATTCGCAAACATCTTCTTCTTTATAAATTATTTCTTCTTTTTTACTAATACAAGCGGACTTGTAACCAATATAAAAAAGTTTAATAATTACGCTAATGTCTTTTTGTGAGGTAGCTAGAATTTCAAAATACTTTTCTAAAGTAATATCATATTCTTTGCAAAACTCACGCATAGCCCAAGTTCCCCACTTTAAATGGATTGTGTTGTTTTTCAGTCTTAATTCAAACATAGTTTTTAGGTTTTTATGATGTTACTCTAGCTTGTGATAATGGAGGATTTACTACTTCAAAAGTTGCAGTAAACTTCACATCTTCTTTATCAGGAGCAGTTAAATCCCAATTAGAAATAAACACTAAATCCGTAGCAGTACCACCATAAGTTACATTACCAGCCGCAGGGCTAGATGGTCCCATTTTGATAGCAAACTTAGTCTTAGCAATATGCAAAGAGTAAAGCATATCGTAAGAATCCTTACTTTCTGTTCCTGTTTGGTCAATTGCAAATCCTTCTGCTTTGATTGATTGCTTGAAATTTGGTCCTGGTTCGTAGTCATCTCCACATTTAGAAGACGCATCGATTACGTTATTACTTGATGTAATAGCGTTTGAAGTTAAACAAGCTACTACTTTGTAGGTTCCAGTATTGGATTCGTCTGCAAATAGTAAGTAACTTCTAGCTGATACTTTAGATTCTGCCATTTTATTTTAATTTTGAGTTATTGTTAAATTGTATGTTATTAATGTTCTGAATACATTGTCAAGTGGATTTAAGGCTTGTAAATTTCTGATTCCTGCAACACTTAAACTTGATGCTTTCCATCCTGCGGGTAGTGTTATTGTAGTATCAGAATTTATAGCATTTAAAATCAAATTGCTAATTTCTTCAGCACGTTTAAAGCCAAAGTTAGCATTTTTTGTAACAATGTCTATAATAAACACTAATGTATTTGTATATCCATTCTTGCCTTGTACTTGGCTTGATGTTCTGCCTGTTAAAATTAAATATTCATTTCCTGCCGTCATTGGTGCAATACCATCATAAACCCCTAATCCAGTAGCAGAAGTTAATGTGGTATAAAACCATTTTTTTATATCTACGTTAGGATTATACATTTCCTATTATTTTTTTTATATTTTCAATTAATGCCATTTTCTCCATCTCAAAGTTAGGTATTAAATAAGGTTGAGCATTCATACCCACTATTGATTTTTGACCTTTAAATTGTCTAGCGTATTCTTCATATCCTGTTGGGATTGATACCCTAGTTCCTGTTCCAAATTCAACATAAGGTGCATATTCTAAAGGTGTAAAAACTTCCCACCCATAACCTTCATCATCTTTTATTGGTCTTGTATTTATTGAGGCTCTTAATGTTCCCATATCTACTGGGCAATCCATTTTTGCTCTACTTTCAACGTTTAAAGCTGCTGCTTTTACTGAATTATTTATGTCAGTATTAACTTTTTCACTATAATTTTTCAATTCAGTTATAAGTTTATCAATACCAAAAACATTCATTTCACTAGCCATAAAAATTGATTTCTAAGAAACGATGAGCATTGTCAACATCATTTATTGATTGAATAGTGTACATTTTGCCTTCTACATAAACTTGATATTCTTCGCTAATTGTAGTGCCATAACGAATATAAAGTTTAGCATCTTGATAAAAAGTTTTTTCATCTTCTAGCAAAGTTCTAATGCTATGAGCAGGTCTAAAATCTCCCCACACAGTTTCTTGCAAAGTAAAAGCCGTAGTATATCCACCCTCACCATCACTTGTAGTTGTTGGTCGATATAAATCAGCCCTACGTGTCATTGTAGAGGAATTAACGTTTCTGCCTTTTTTTTGACTTATTTGCATCTTATAATATTGGACTTATTCTAGTATATCTTTGACACGCCCTCCAAGTCTTTTGACAAACCCCTGTTTGGTCGTATCTTTCTACATCTGCACCTCTATTCTCATAATCGAAGTCTATTTGGTCCAAAATAGCCGTTTTAAGGTCTTTAGGAACACTTACCATACCACTTGTGTAGGTTGCCTTCATTTGATTCCAAATAGGCTGATAAAGGCTAGGATATTTATCCCCGACCAATCTATAATTTATTGGCAATATTTCCAATCCAGTAACATTGTCGTAAAGTTTAAAAGTAGTTATGTCCATAGGTCCATAAGGAATTGTAAAAAACCCTGATGGATTATTAAACCAAATAGAAACAAGTTTTGATGTAATACATAACCCTGTTGCTTTTTCAACTGATTCTCTTGCTTGAGTAATTAAATCGGTAATCAAAGCATCGTCTGCATTTGTGGTTACACGACAATAGTTTTTAGCTTCTGTAAGTGTTACTGGTTCTGTGATTGTACCATTATCTTCTAACTGATAGGAAATTAAATAATTATAGAAAGACATAATCTCTTTTTTACAAATTTACATTAATTATAATAAAAAACCCCCTACGTTTTAAGTAGAGGGTAATTTATATATCTAACTATAAGAATTAAGCATTCAAAGTAGCATAGATAGCAGAACCTGGCAACATTAAGTTAATTGCCTCATAACACTCAATACGAGCAGTTACTAAGTTCTTTTGGAAGTTGTCGCTATCTT
>TBL_comb48_EPIDRAFT_1000120_pt1 | contig 57760 bp, 51 predicted proteins | sample TroBogEpilimnion_37_FD_10681 | JGI IMG/M metagenome (IMG submission 10681) | reverse complement strand
GCATGATCTTGCCGGTGCCAGTCAGACGGAATGTCTTCTTAGCCCCGCTATGGGTTTTCATCTTTGGCACTTCATACCTCCTGTGGGTACTTATTGGATCTCGAGATAATTACTGGGAAACTTCTTCTGTCTCTAAAACTTCGGGTACAACCTCTTCGACGGCATCAACCGTCTTCTTGGGAGGAGTGACTGGCTTTGACGCTGGCTTCTTAGCTGCCTGGCTCTTCTTCAGAACCGGACCCAAGACCATCGTCATGCTCTTTCCTTCCTTCTTTGGAGCAAACTCCACAAAACCGAACTCCGCAATCTCCTCCGAAAGTTTCATTAACAATCGGTAGCCCATCTCTGGACGAGTCTGCTCTCTTCCCTTGAATTGAACGGTTACCTTCACCTTGTCTCCGCCTTTGAGGAAGCGCTCTATGTGAGCTTTCTTCGTCTCATAGTCATGAGGCTCAATCTTCAATCCAAAACGAATCTCTTTGACCACTATGTGGGTCTGGTTCTGCCTGGCTTCCCGCGCCTTCTGTGCGATCTCGTACTTATACTTTCCGAAATCCATGATCTTGCAAACGGGTGGCTTGGCATCCGGTGAAATTTCGACGAGATCGAGACCTACCTCTTCTGCCATTTCAAGGGCAATTGAAGTAGTGACGATTCCGACTTGTTCACCAGAAAAACCAATCAGACGAACTTCCGAGGCTCGGATCCGATCGTTGATTCTTTGTTCAGCGCTGATAACTCTTCCTCTCAAGAAAAAAAATAGAATTTCGCAAGGAGAGATGAGTCGCACAAAAATAGACCCACCATTGAGGTGAGCAGGTTCTTGACCAATCAGCCAAGGCCGATGAGGTGGGAGCGACAAACTCCACTTGATGGCCCAAGGATACCCCGAGGCAAGGAAAAGGACGAAATCGGTCGATTAGCCCCCGACGGCGTGAACTCCCCCGTCTACATGGATGATCTCGCCAGTGGTCTTAGGGAACCAATCTGAGAGCAGCGCGATAGCACCGCGGGCGGCAGGCTCAGGATCGCCGAAATCCCAGGTCAAAGGCGAACGAGAGTTCCATACATTTTCAAACTCTTCAAAACCGGGGATCGATTTCGCAGCGATTGTGGTGATTGGACCGGCTGCAATCAGATTGACTCGAATATTCTCTTTGCCCAGATCTCGAGCTAAATAGCGGTTCGCGGATTCAAGACCGGCCTTGGCTACGCCCATCCAGTCATATTTTGGCCAGGCCACGGTGGCATCGAAGGTCAATCCCACAATGCTTGCTCCTGAAGCTGGGTAGAGATCTCTGACGGCAACCGCAAGTGACTTATAGGAAAAGGTTGAAGTGTGCACCGCGATCGCGACATCTTCCCATTCGGTATTGAGAAAGTTTCCGCCTAGTGCAGCCTGCGGCGCAAAGCCGATCGAATGAACGACACCGTCGAGATGAGGGACGTGCTTCTTCACTTCAGATGAGAGCGCTGCAAGGTGTTCGGGGTTAGTTACATCGAGTTCAATAACCGGTGCGGGATGAGGCAGACGTCCAGCGATACGAGTGGTCAAACTCAGCCCCCGACCAAAACCAGTTAATACGACGTTGGCTCCCTCTTCTTGCGCCAACTTGGCGATATGGAATGCGATTGAACCATCTGTCAGAACTCCCGTTACCAAGATGTTCTTTCCGGTTAGTAGTGCCATTAGTGACCCATTCCCATTCCTCCGTCGACCGGAATTAGCGCACCGGTAATGTAACTCGCTTCTGGTGAGGCGATAAATTTAACAACTGCAGCAACTTCACTGGGGGTACAAAAACGCCCCAATGGGATTGCCGCTACATATTTCTCACGCAAGGTATCACCTAGTTCTGCAGTCATATCCGTTTCTACAAAACCTGGTGCAATGACATTGAATGTCAGCCCCCGGGAGCCATACTCTCGCGCTAACGCCCTTGCCATCCCAATAAGACCGCTCTTTGTAGCGGCATAGTTGACCTGACCAGCAGAACCTAGCATTCCAACTACCGATCCAATGAATATGACCCGACCACTGCGCTTTTTCATCATCGGAGAGATCGCCCGCTGTGCACTTCTAAAAGCCCCCGTCAGGTTGGTTTCAACAACTGCGGTGAAATCCTCATCGCTCATGCGTATGGTGAGTCCATCACGAGTTATGCCCGCGTTTGCGACAAGAACATCAATCGAACCGTACTTCTCTTCAATCTGAGTGAACGCCTCCTTGACGCTCTCCTGGGAGGTGACATCCATCTGGACGCCTACCAATCCTTCAGGAGCTTCTCCCGATCGATAAGAGACGACTACTAAATCTCCATCAGCCGCGAAGGCCCTAGCAATGGAGAGTCCGATCCCTCGATTACCACCTGTTACAAATACGATCCGAGGGGCATTCTGCGTTTGCGTCATGAGAGCAGATTAACCACTACTCATGCGTACTTAAAAGAGGCGCGAAGGGAATCGCTGCCATAGGCTTATCTGGTGCTCCGCAGAAATCATCGATCGCCGCAAAAAGCAGCTGCAATCGTGATAACCAACGCTCAGGAGGCGCTTTCGCAAGAACAGCGCGGTAGACAACGTCGATATTTCGTTTCGATGATGGTGAGAACTGCATGCTTTATATCAACCATATTTCTGCCAAATCCTTACCGCTGGTTTGCAATGGCAGGGGCGGTCTTTCTGCCCTATATCGCCGTGGTCATCGCCAATGCCGGACGCGAGACGATCACGGGAAAGAACGCCATTATGAATAACCAGCGCCGTCAAATTACCGAAGGTTAAAGCGCGGTATTAAGAACCTGACGTTGATAGAGATCGAAGTAAAGGCCGTGCAATCCAACGAGATATTCGTGAGTTCCGCGCTCCACAACTCGACCCGATTCCAGAACTAAAATTTGGTCCGCTTTTTGGATCGTGGACAACCTATGCGCGATCACGATGCTGGTCCGTCCCTTAAGGGCTACCTCAAGAGCAGATTGAACAAGCGCCTCGTTCTCTGAATCTAAATGGGCTGTGGCTTCATCGAGAATGACGATACTTGGAGCTTTGAGAAGAAGACGCGCAATGGCAAGCCGTTGCTTTTCACCGCCACTTAATCGGTGCCCACGCTCTCCCACAACGGTATCCAAGCCGTTTGGCAGAGTTTCGATAAAAGCCCAGATCTGCGCTGCTTCACAAGCACTTTGAATTTCTGCCATCGTCGCATCGGACTTGGCGTAACGTAAGTTCGCCTCGATGGTGTCATGGAACATGTGAGAATCTTGCGTAACGACTCCGATTTCATTGCGCAAAGAGTTCAATGTAATTTCTCGGATATCTACGCCATCTACCTTGATCGAGCCGTGCGTGACATCATAAAGTCTAGGAACAAGCCCCGAAATCGTGCTCTTGCCCGCGCCTGATGGACCCACAATCGCGGTAAAGGTTCCTGGCTCACAGATGAATGAAATGTCTTGCAGCACTATGCCGGAATCGACCATCTCCTTCTTCGCTGCTAGCTCCAATGAGGCGAGTGAAATTTCGCTTGCCTTGGGATAGGCGAACTGCACGTGATCAAATTCAATTGCCGGGCGAGCAGACTTAATCGGCGCTGCACCCTCTTGATCTTGCACCATCGGCTGTAGATCGAGAACTTCAAAGACACGCTCGAAAGAGACGAGGGAGGTCATCACATCAACGCGGACATTGGAGAGCGATGTCAGTGGTCCATATAAACGTGCAAGCAAGGTAGTGATTGCAAGCATTGAGCCGACAGTTATTGCACCGGAAATCGCGAGGTGTCCACCTATGCCGTAGGCGAGTGCCGTAGCAATCGCAGCAATTGTCGTTATGGTCATGAAGAAGATGCGATTGAGCATGGCAGTTTGAATTCCGATATCAGCCACGCGCCGTGCTTTGAGGCGAAATGTCTCGTGCTCTTTCTTTGGCTCACCGTAGAGAGTGACCAAGAGCGCCCCCGAGACGTTAAATCGCTCGGTCATGGTCGAAGCCATCTCCGCATTCAAATTGAAGGAGGCGAGGGTCAATCGCTGGATCTTCTTTCCGACCCACTTGGTAGGGATCAGAAAGAGGGGAAGCAGCAATAAAGAGGCGACCGTAATCTGCCAGGAGAGGGTGATCATCGCGGCAGCGACGAGAGTGAGCGTCAAAATATTGCTCAAAATTCCCGAGAGTGTGGTGGTAAAAGCATTTTGAGCGCCCATGACATCGGAGTTAATTCGCGAGATCAGCGCACCCGTCTGCGTACGGGTAAAAAAGGCTATGGACTGTTTTTGTATATGTGTGAAAACCTGCGTGCGCATCTCATAGATCAGACCTTCGCCAATACGCGAAGAGAACCAACGCGAGATCAAGTTGACGCCCGTATCTACAACCGCAATAACGCCGACGATCAGAGCAAGATCGGTAACCACTCTCCCATTTTTGGGTATAACGCCTTTATCAATTAAATTCTTAAGCAAGAGTGGGGTCGCTACCGTTAGAAAAGAATCGGCTATTACCGTAAGCAGAAAAAAGAGAAGATAAAGCTTAAAAGGTTTCGCAAATTCCCATATTCGCAGCACAGTGCCGGGCTTCAATTTAATATCTTTAACCGCTGGGTCGCGCGTCATCGAGCGCATCGCAGAGTGCGCGCCTCCACCACCTCCGCCACCCATTGACATCAAATATCCCTAATAAAAGTTAGACGGTGAAACCGATAGCACGCAGTTGCTCGCGGCCATCATCGGTAATCTTATTTGGACCCCAAGGTGGCATCCATACCCAGTTAATTATGACATCAGAAGTAATATCCGCTAGCACTTGGCGAGCCTGATCTTCAATCACATCCTGGAGTGGGCAGGCCGCTGAAGTGAGGGTCATTTGCAGCACTGCCACATTTCCCTCTTCGATGCTCATGTCGTAGACCAATCCTAAGTCGACCACGTTGATCCCTAGCTCGGGATCGATAACATCTTTAAGCGCCTCGGTAACTTCATCGAGAGTTGCTTCCTGTTGACTCATAGTTCTGCTCCATTCTGAATTGCCGCATCTTTAAACGCCATCCACCCCAACAGAGCGCACTTTACTCGTGCTGGAAATTTCGAGACACCAGCAAGCGCAACCGCATCTTCAAGTATCTCTTCCTTGCCCTGATATTTGCCCTTGCTCTGCATCATTTCGGTAAATTCTTGGAGCGCAATCTGCGCATCCGCGACAGATTTGCCACTTACCAGTTCGCTCATAATCGAAGCGCTCGCCTGTGAAATTGAACAGCCAACTCCATCCCAAACAAGATCTTCTACCTTCCCATCTCGTATGGCCAGGCTCAGCGTAATTTCATCTCCACAATTGGGATTCACATGGTGGACTTGGATCTCGCCCGTTGGCAAACCCTTGTGATGAGGCTTCTTGTAGTGATCCAGAATCACCTCTTGGTAGAGCGAGTCGAGCTCCATTAGCGCTTCCTAAAATAATCTCGAGCGCCGAGAACAGATTCGAGAAGTACATCGACATCTGCTAAATCGTTATAGAGGTAGAAAGATGCACGGGTCGTGCCAGTAAGGCCCAACTTGCGAATCAGAGGCCAAGCGCAGTGATGGCCGGTCCGTACGGCAACACCATATTGGTCCATTACCTGGCCAACATCGTGAGGGTGTAACTTATCAATCACAAAGGATATGACTCCCCCGCGGTTTGCTAGTCCTTGCGGTCCAACGACCGAAACTCCATCAATCTCCTGCAAGCCTTTAAGTGCATATTCGGTGAGTTGCATCTCCCAGGAATGAATATTCGAAAGCCCCACCGCTGATAAATAGTCGAGAGCTGCTGCTAGTCCCACGGCCTGTGCCATATTGGGAACGCCAGCTTCAAATCGCTTTGGTGAAGGAGCCCAGGTTGCGTTGGTCATCGTCACGGTCTCGATCATCGAGCCACCATAGAGAAAGGGTTCCATCTGTTCTAATAATTCAGAGCGACCCCAGAGCACACCGATACCAGTTGGGCCTAAGGCCTTGTGGCCCGAGAAAGTCAGAAAATCGATATCCAGCCCTTTGATGTCGACGGGTTGGTGCGGAACTGATTGACAACCATCGAGCACAAAAATGGCGCCCACTGCATGTGCGGCAGCAATTATTGGCGCGATGTCAGGCGCGGATCCCAGCACATTCGATTGGTGGGTTATGGCGACGACTTTGCACTTTGAAGTGATGACCTCATCAATGCGCGAAAGGTCCAGTGAACCATCAGCGTTCATTTCAAACCATTTGAGGACAGCTCCGGTGCGTTTTGCGAGTTGTTGCCATGGCAAGAGATTCGCATGGTGTTCTAGTTCTGACACCACAATCTCATCGCCCGCTTTGATTCCCAGTCGACCGCTACTGCGCTCAAAAGAGACAGCAAGCAAATTAAGACTTTCGGTTGCGCTCTTGGTGAAGATGATCTCTTCACTCTTAACCTGTAAGAATTTTGCGACGCTTTCGCGCGCGCCTTCATAGGCCTCGCTCGCTATCTCGGCCAAGTAATAGCTGCCGCGATGCACGGCCGCATTCTGGGTGCTGTAGAAATTGCGTTCAGCATCCATGACTTGGATCGGCTTTTGACTCGTAGCGCCACTATCTAAAAAGACCAGCCGCTTCCCCCCGCGCATCGGCACATCGAAGATCGGGAAATCACTTTTGATCGCGGCTACATCGAGAGTTGACTTCATAATTAGGCGGTGGCGTACTCCGCATAACCGTTCTCTTCTAACTTGGTTGCCAATTCTGGCCCGCCCTCTTCGACGATGCGTCCACCGGCGAATACGTGAACGAAATCTGGCTTGATGTATCGCAAGATGCGGGTGTAATGGGTTATGAGCATGATGCCGAGATCTTGATTCTCTTTGACGCGATTAACGCCTTCCGAAACGATACGCAACGCATCAACATCTAGTCCAGAGTCGGTCTCGTCCAAGATAGCAATCTTTGGCTTCAAAAGTTCCATCTGCAGGATTTCATGACGCTTCTTCTCGCCGCCAGAGAAGCCCTCATTAACGTTGCGCTCGGAGAAAGCTGGATCCATGGAGAGAGCAGACATCGCCTCTTTCACTTCGCCTACCCAGGTTCGTACCTTAGGAGCTTCTCCGCGAATAGCAGTTACAGCGGTACGCAAAAAATTGGAGACAGATACTCCGGGAACTTCAACGGGATACTGCATAGCGAGGAAGAGACCGGCCTTGGCCCGCTCATCGACTGTCATTTCAAGAACATCGACTCCGTCAAGGGTCACAGATCCTGATGTGATGGTGTACTTCGGATGTCCCGCGATCGAATAGGCAAGCGTAGATTTTCCGGAACCATTGGGCCCCATGATTGCGTGAGTTTCACCAGAGTTGATGGTGAGGTCCACCCCACGAAGAATCTCTTTCGCACCCTCTTCTGTGATAACCGAGACGTGCAGTCCCTTAATCTCTAATGTGCTCATTTACATCTCCTTCGTCTTGGGGCTAATAGTTAATACATTTCCTGAGCGATCTACCTGAAAGGTTTCTAGCGCTTCTGTTGCTGGCAGAGTTACCGCAGCGCCAGTTCTAAGATCAAAGTCAGCTCCGTGCAACCAGCACTCGATAACAAAACCCTTTACATCCCCATCAGATAACTCTGCATGGGAATGTGTGCAGATATTTGAGACTGCAAAGACTTCATCGCCAACGCGTGCAACGCATACTTGCTTTCCATCTACATCCACTTGAATCGGTTTTCCCGCTGTGAGTGAATCGAAATTAATTTGCGTCATATCTTGACCACCGATAGCTCGCTATCAATGCGGTTCATAATCCGCTCTTCAATCGCTTCTAGCTTCAGCTTCGAAACGATATCTGAGAAGAACCCGCGAATAACTAGGCGTCTTGCCTGTTCGGAGGGGATTCCGCGGGACATCAAATAGAAGAGTTGCTCATCATCAAAACGCCCTGTGGTGCTGGCATGGCCCGCTCCGACAATGTCGCCAGTCTCAATCTCTAGATTTGGAACAGAGTCAGCGCGCGCGCCATGTGAAAGCAAGAGATTGCGGTTGAGCTCGTATGTGTCAGTCCCTTGCGCCGCTGCCTTGATGAAGACATCGCCGATCCAGACCGTATGTGCAGAATTTCCGTTGAGGGCGCCCTTGTAGTTAACGCGGGATCTCGCTCCTGGCACGCCATGTTCAACGTGTACGCGATGCTCGAGATGTTGACCATCTGTTGCAAAGTAAAGGCCGAAGAGCTCGGCATTTGATCCAGGCCCGGTGTATTCAACAGTCGGAGAGATGCGAACGACGGAGCCACCAATACTTACAACGTAGGAGGTGAATGTGGCATCTTTACCGATAATGGCGTGATGCCTAGCAACATGAACTGCGCGTGCGGACCACTCCTGCAGAGTCACAAAACGGAGATTTGCTCCGGGAGCGAGATTGAACTCAATCTCCTCTGCCAATACGCCTTCACCGCTATTTTCTATCACGAGAGTGGCGTGACTATTTGTACCGGCGTTCACCTGCACTCGAGATATCTCAGGAGTCATATCCAACATTTTGCGAATGAGAAAGATAGGGAGAGCGATCTCTGCATCCTTCTCAATTGTGACAAGAAGCACCTTTGATACGCCATCGCGGACTCGACGGATAATGTGATCATCGTTCGTGGAGATCGGCGGAAGCGCCACGGCATCTTCCACTGTAATCACCACTCCTGCAGGAATATCTGCAGGTTCTAGCGAGATTCGATCATGCAGTTCAACAGAAGTCTCGTGGAGTCCTGCTAAGCGGTTCAAGGGTGTAAAGCGCCAAGGCTCTTCGCGACCCGTTGGAACCATATAATTTGTACTTGTTGCAAGTGACATTAGCCAACAGCGCCTTCCATTTGAAGTTCGATAAGGCGATTAAGCTCAAGGGCATATTCCATCGGCAATTCACGAGCGATCGGCTCAATGAAGCCGCGCACGATCATCGCCATCGCTTCATCTTCCGACAGTCCTCGTGACATAAGATAGAAAAGTTGATCGTCGCTGATCTTTGAGACGGTGGCTTCATGCCCCATCGAAACGTCATCTTCACGGATATCTACATAAGGGTATGTATCCGAGCGGGAGATAGTGTCGATTAATAGCGCATCACACTTAACGGTCGACTTAGAGTGATGTGCACCAGGCAAGATTTGAACGAGTCCGCGGTATGAGGTTCGCCCTCCCCCGCGTGCAACAGATTTCGAGATGATTGTTGAAGAAGTGTAAGGAGCTGCGTGAACCATTTTTGAACCAGCATCCTGGTGCTGTCCTTCGCCTGCGAAAGCAATGGAGAGAGTTTCACCCTTAGCATGTTCGCCCATCAAAAATACAGCAGGGTATTTCATAGTCACTTTTGACCCAATATTTCCATCAATCCACTCCATCGTCGCACCTTCGGCACAGGTGGCGCGCTTGGTGACGAGGTTATAGACATTGTTCGACCAGTTTTGAATAGTTGTGTAACGAACGCGGGCGCCTTTTTTCACGATGATCTCAACAACTGCCGAGTGGAGAGAATCGGATGAATAAATAGGTGCGGTACAACCTTCGACATAATGAATATATGAACCTTCGTCGGCGATGATCAGCGTACGTTCGAACTGACCCATATTTTCGGTATTGATACGGAAGTAGGCCTGAAGTGGAATGTCAACGTGGACGCCCTTAGGAACATAAATGAATGAACCGCCAGACCAGACCGAAGTGTTGAGAGCTGCAAACTTATTGTCGCCGACTGGAATTACGGTGCCAAAATACTCACGGAAGAGCTCTTCATGTTCGCGCAGCGCTGTATCGGTATCAACAAAGATCACGCCCAGCTTCTCTAAATCTTCGCGGATGGAGTGATAAACCACTTCAGATTCATATTGCGCTGCAACGCCCGAAACTAAACGATTGCGCTCAGCGTCAGGAATTCCCAAACGGTCATAGGTATTGCGAATATCTTCTGGAAGATCTTCCCAACTTGTGGCTTGCTTTTCGGTTGAACGCACAAAGTATTTAATAGTGTCGAAGAAGATACCTGAGAGGTCAGAACCCCATGAAGGCATTGGCTTCTTTTCAAAGAGAGCGAGTCCCTTGAGGCGCAGGTCCAGCATCCACTGTGGCTCTGACTTCTTCGCTGAAATGTCGCGCACAACATCCTCATTGAGACCACGTCTGGAATTGGCACCAGCTACATCTGAATCAGACCAGCCGTATTCATACGTACCGATTCCATCGAGTTCTGGGTGGAGGGTTGTATCAGTCATGCGAGTGCTCCCTTTTTAGACTGTGTCGCGCCGGGTTGGGTAATTGTGTTTGTTGGAATAAAAGTTGTGCAGATTCCGTCGCCGTGAGCGATCGTGGCGAGGCGCTGAACATGTGTTCCTAGTACTCGCGAAATGGCTTCGGTTTCGGCTTCGCAGAGTTGTGGGAATTCCGAGGCGACATGAGCGATTGGACAATGATGTTGGCAGAGTTGAATTCCCGGAGCTGTCTCTTTGCTCTCTGCTGCATAGCCTTCTGAGGTAAGAAATTGCGCGAGCGCAGCTGCTTTCTTCTCGCTGGAGTTGGCACCACTAATTGCCTTACCAACGCGACGTTCGATATCGGCGGCACGGCTCGCAGCAAATTCATTGACTCCATCGTGTTCTTTAAAGGTAGCCATAAAGCGAAGTGCCGATAAAGCCAGATCATCATATGAATGCTCAAACTTTTCGCGGCCAAGATCGGTTATTACAAAGACCTTTGTTGGCCTTCCTCTGCCGCGTAAAGATGTCGTGACACGGTGCGGATCGCGTGCTTCTAACAACCCAGTTGCGACCAGAAGATCAAGGTGGCGCCGGATGCCGGCAGGAGTGAGTTGGAGCCTCGCCGCTAAATCAGCTGCACTTTGGGGTCCATTTTCCAGGATAGAGCGCGCAACCAGATCCCTGGTCTTGTCCTCGCTCTTTTTCACAACAATAGTGTTGCGTAATTCCCTCATTTACGCCACTCGAAGGGCCGTGGCTCGCCCAGCGCCCTGGCCAAGCGTCAATCGCCCCTGAGGGCAATAGGCTACGAGCGTGAATTTAGCCAGCCTGATCTATTCCGCCCTCGTGGTTCTTCAGGTGGGACTCCTGGTCACAGGTGGAGCGGTTCGACTTACTGGATCCGGTCTGGGATGCCCCACCTGGCCAGAGTGCGTCTCCGGTTCAATCGCACCAGTCCCACACCAGGCACAGGGAACTCTCCACTCGTGGATCGAGTTCGGCAATCGCCTTCTTACCTTTCTCCTTGTCGTCGCAATCATCGCCGCTGTTATCGGAGCGATCCGCTGGGGTCGTGGTCGTAGTGATTGGAAGATGATCCGTCTACTTGCCCTCACCCAATTGGCCGGCATCGTGGCTCAAATCGTGCTCGGTGGAATAACCGTGCTCACTAAATTGAACCCATTCTCTGTATCGGCTCACTTTCTGCTCTCGATCGCGCTCATCCCGTCGACCCTCTCCCTCAGGGAGCGGATCTTCGCTAAGGCACGGACCACAGTTTTGCCGACAACAAAATTGTTGATTCAGATCCTCACGCTGCTCAGTGTCGTCGTTATAGCTCTAGGCACCCTGGTGACCGGGAGCGGTCCGCACGCAGGAGATATTCAAGCAAAGCGATATCACATCGATCCGCGTCAGATCTCATGGATGCATGCTGATTCCGTAATAGCGCTGATCTGCCTCACCATCGCCCTCTATTTAGTGATCAAGGTTTCCGAACCTGCAGAAACCCAATCCTTTATCGGAAAGAAAGTTCTCCTCTTCTTGGCAGTGTGTCTCGGCCAAGGTGCCATCGGATATATTCAATACTTCACTCATCTTCCCGAAGCCCTCGTCGCCGCGCATCTTTTAGGAGCGGGGTTAATGTGGCTAACGATTTGGAATGTTGGATTTAAAGCAAACGCCTTCAGCCGTTCAAAGTAATAAAACAGGGAGATAGGTCGATATGGATCGCAATGTATGGAGTCAGTCCGACGATAGCGCAGTAACAATCGCGCGAGCTCTCGCTATGGATAGCGTGCAGAAAGTGGGCAATGGCCACCCAGGCACCGCAATGTCTCTCGCCCCTGTTGCGTACACCCTTTTCCAACGCTTTCTAAAGCACGATCCATCTGATTCATCATGGCTCGGTCGAGATCGTTTCGTGCTCTCTTGTGGCCACTCATCGCTTACTCTCTACATTCAGCTGTTTCTATCGGGCTACGGTCTCTCGCTCGATGATCTCAAATCCTTTCGTACCCATAACTCTTTAACTCCCGGTCATCCAGAGTATGGCCACACCAATGGCGTTGAAACTACAACGGGTCCGCTGGGCGCTGGTGTTTCAAATGCAGTTGGAATGGCAATGGCGGCGCGCTATGAAAAAGGTCTTCTCGATCCCGAGGGTGCGACATCGCTCTTCGATCACAATATTTGGGTGATCTGCTCTGATGGAGATTTAGAAGAGGGCGTCAGTGGCGAAGCCTCTTCGTTGGCAGGTACACAAGCGCTCGGTAATCTGAAGATGATTTACGATGACAATCGCATCTCTATTGAGGGAGATACCCACGTCGCATTTACTGAAGACGTAGCTGCGCGCTATCGCTCCTATGGATGGAACGTCATTGAAGTAACTGCCCTCGCCGATGGAAATATTGATCGCGACTCTCTAGAAAAGGCAATGATTACTGCTGAATCCGAGGGCGATCGTCCCACCTTGATCCGCCTCCATAGCGTGATCGCTTGGCCCGCTCCACATGCGCGCGGAAGCGCAGAGTCACATGGTTCTCCACTCGGTCCTGATGAGATCGCTGCTACAAAGGTCTTACTAGGTCTTGACCCAGCGCAAAGTTTTATTGTTCCTGACGATCTACTTGCACACACACGCCAGGTGAAGGAGCGCGGTCAGAAAGCTCACGCCGCATGGAATACCGAATTTGAATCGTGGAAGAGTTCCCACCCAGATCGTGCTCTATTGCTGGATCGCCTGCGCAGCAAATCTCTTCCCGCGGGTTGGGAATCAGCGATCCCGACCTTTCCGGCCGGTAAAGATGTTGCCACTCGTGCCGCATCAGGAAAGATCATCTCGGCTATTGCATCTGTCCTACCCGAGTTCTGGGGCGGTTCAGCCGACCTTGCCGGTAGCAACAACACCACTATCGAAGGAAGCAAGTCTTTCTTGCCCGCAAGTAGCGCCATCGAAAATTCAGATCCATATGGCCGCTTGATCCACTTTGGTATCCGCGAACATGCCATGGGTGGAATCCTTAATGGAATTGCCTTGCATGGCCTGAGCAAGCCATTTGGTGGAACCTTCTTAGTGTTTAGCGATTACATGCGCGGAGCGGTTCGACTCACAGCCCTAATGAATCTGCCCGTCACATATGTATGGACACACGATTCAATCGGTCTAGGTGAAGATGGTCCAACTCATCAACCTGTCGAGCATGTTGCTTCACTGCGTCTGATTCCTAATCTGGCGGTAATTCGCCCAGCAGATGCCAATGAAACCGCTATCGCTTGGCGCGAAATAATCATGCGCGCTAAACCAGCCGGCTTCGCTCTATCTCGTCAAAATCTCCCCGTCATCGACCGCGCGCTGTATGGGAGCGCCGAAGGCGTCGCCCAGGGTGCATACGTAGTAAGCGATGTTGATGGAGTTGCTGATGTCATCGTGATTGCAACCGGTTCTGAAGTTGCCTTGGCGCTCTGCGCGCAAGAGATTCTCAAAAACGAGGGCATCCGTGCCCGCGTTGTGAGCGCTCCCTGCTTGGAATGGTTCGAAGAGAATGATGCTGCATACAAGGAAGCGGTATTGCCGGCCGCGGTCAAAGCACGCGTGAGTGTAGAAGCCGGGGTCACTGCGGGTTGGCGTGAGTATGTTGGAGACGCAGGTGTCTCGATCGGCCTCAACCATTTCGGTGCATCCGCTGGCGCAGGAGTGCTATTCAAAGAGTTTGGCTTTACACCAGAGGCGGTCGTGGCGGCAGCTAAGGAATCCATCGCAAAGGCGGGAAAGTAATGCCTTCAAATCTTCAAGCAGTGAGCGACGCTGGCGTTTCAATTTGGCTCGATGATCTCTCGCGCGATCGCTTGCAGACCGGAAGCCTGGCAGAGCTTATTTCCACCTCAAGGGTTGTCGGAGTCACTACCAATCCCAGCATCTTCTCCTCTGCAATTAAAGGCTCCCTGTTATACAAAGACGAAGTATTGGCCCTCAAAGCCCAAGGCGTAGATACTGCTGCAATTGTTACTGCTTTAACCACGGCAGATGTAATGGCGGCATGTGATCTCTTTGCGGATATTTTCAACTCATCGCACCACGTTGATGGCCGCGTCAGTATCGAGGTCGATCCCTTCTTGGCGCACCAAACGCAACCAACTATTGCAGAGGGTAAGTCACTCTGGAATTTGATCAGTCGCCCAAATCTCCTGGTAAAAGTCCCCGCGACAATCGCAGGACTCCCCGCAATTCGCGAACTTACGGCAGCTGGTATTAGCGTTAACGTCACTTTGATCTTCTCTGTGGAACGCTACAAATTAGTCATGGATGCCTACCTTGCCGGTCTCGAAGATCGCCTCGCTGCCACTTTACCTATCAACGAAATTCACTCCGTGGCATCTTTCTTTGTATCTCGGCTCGATACCGAAATTGATAAGCGCCTTGACGCGATTGCCCCACACTCACCGCTGCGTGGCGCCTCTGCCATTGCAAATGCGGTCCTCGCGTACGAGGCATTCCTTTCTGTCATCTCTTCGCCGCGTTGGCAAGCGTTGGTAGCGCACGGAGCAAATCAACAACGGCCACTCTGGGCTTCAACCGGCGTCAAAGACAAGGCCTACGACTCCACCCGGTACGTCATTGAACTCATCGCGCCACATTGTGTAAACACCATGCCAGAAGCAACCCTGAATGAAGTCCGCGCACATGGTGCGGTTCGAGGTGACACGATCACTCCGGCGATTGCAGGTGCACACGCTCACTTCGCAGCGCTCCATGCTGCTGGCATAGATCTCGCTGATGTAGTTGAGTTTCTTGAAGTAGATGGAGTGAAGAAATTTGCCGATGCCTGGCAAGAACTACTAGACAATGTGAGTGCGGTTTCCTAAATGATTACTGTTTCCGGTCCTGCTTTACAACTTGCCACTACGGCAACAAAGAATTCCCTTAACGAAATTCTCTCTCGCTTAGCGGCCAAAGATCACACTCTGTGGGGGCCAGAGGCGCAAGCCGAAGCAGCCGTCCGCTTAAATTGGATCGACCTTCCGACATCTTCACGAGCCTTGCTTCCAGAACTCGATGCCCTCACCGCGTGGGCGCGCAGCAAGCAAATTTCGACAATCGTTCTGGCGGGAATGGGTGGCTCTTCTCTCGCCCCGGAAGTAATCGCCAAGAGTTACAACAAAAACCTCACCGTTTTGGACACAACCGATCCCGATCAGATCAATGCCGCTATCCCTTCTGATCTCGCCCATAGCCTCGTCGTCGTGGGTTCCAAATCTGGATCTACCATCGAGACCGCTTCTCATAAGGCTTTTTTTACCAAGATATTCCACGATGCAGGGCTTAACCCGGCAGAACACTTTGTCATTGTCACCGACCCAGGTTCACCCCTAGATAAATCGGCGCGTGCCGATGGTCTGCGTGTAATAAATGCAGATCCCAGCGTTGGGGGCCGTTACAGCGCACTCTCCGCATTTGGTTTAGTTCCTGCTGCTTTGATTGGCGTAGATGTTTCGATCTTGATCGATGATGCAGCCGCTGCTGCGGAAACTTTCGTAAAGCCCGATTCCGTCGCCGTGCGGGTTGCCGCCACCATATTCGACAAGGGTGAACAGAACGTTGCATTCTTCGACGCAGGTTCAGATCTACCTGGGATCTCTGACTGGATCGAGCAGCTTGTTGCTGAGTCCACTGGAAAGAATCAAATGGGACGCCTTCCGATCGCTATTGAATCTGAAAATGCAGAGATCGCAGGAGTCGCTTTAAAGATCGGTTTTCAAGCCGGAACCCGAGCAGATCTCACAGTTCTGGGAACGCTCGGAGAACAATTCATCCTGTGGGAGTGGGTAACTGCGCTCCTGAGTTACAGCCTTGCGGTCGACCCATTTAATCAACCCAATGTCACCGAAGCAAAGGAGCGCACGGGCGCTCTTCTTTCAACATGGAATGACGGAAAGGTCCCACGGCTGAAGGCATCATTTGAAGATGATTTGCTCGCCGTGTATAGCACTTCAACTGAAAAGAGCCTTTCTGGCCAGCTACATGATTTTTTTGCGCACTCCTGTCATTACGTCGCGATCATGGCATACCTCGCTCGTGGGATTGATAACCAAGCTCCATTGATTCGTGATCTGGTTGCGCGCAAGAGCGGTAAGGGAACGACCTTTGGTTGGGGTCCACGTTTTCTGCACTCCACCGGGCAATTCCATAAAGGTGGACAACATAATGGAGCTTTCTTACAGATTACAGGCGAGAACGAGATTGATCTTGTTATTCCCCATCAGAATTTCTCATTCCATACTTTGCTCATGGCGCAAGCACTTGGAGATGGTCAGGCGTTATCAGATCGTTCATTCCCTTTGATGCGCATCCACCTCAAAAAGAGGGAAGCTGGATTAAATGCTCTGCTGGCGGAACTAAAACAGATTTAGTCGTCGCCGCGCAATTTTGATAATGCATCGCCAAGGATCTTTTCGGCTTCTGCCTCGCTGCGACGCTCTTTAACGTAAGCCAAGTGAGTCTTGTATGGCTCATTCTTAACAGGTAGCGGTGGCTTATCTTTATCTAAGCCAGCGGGATAACCACAGCGCGGGCAATCCCACTCGTTGGGGATCGTTACTGTTCCATCTTCGGCAAATGAGGGACGGGTCTCGTGGCCATTGGCGCACCAGTAGGAGACACGAAAGCGAGCTATCGCCTCGCCACGCTCTGCCTCGCCCATTGGGCCGGCACCGACGCGACTACCGCGGATTGCACTTCCTGCCATTTTTACTCCCTTTAGATTTTCTTACGCGTGAAAAACTTTTTACTTCAGGTACAGACTCAGGGTGACTACCCCAGCAAACCAGAGGCCACCAACGACGATGGTAATGCGATCTAGGTTCTTCTCTACAACGGATGAACCGCCATAGTTAGAGGAGATACCGCCGCCGAAGAGGTCAGAGAGACCGCTTCCTTTGCCCTTGTGGAGCAGAACCAAGAGGATCATGAGAACGCTGGTAATCACCAGAAGAATTGATAAAGCTAAAACCACGGTCATGCTCCTTTTATTTCCTACTAATCCAAGCCTGTAAAAGGCGGGTTTAGATGAACTCGATGAGGGTCATTTAGACTCTTTCGAGCCAGGGGCTAAGGATAGCGTCTAATTACGAGGTCGCTACGCGGTGGAACTTGGCGATTCGGGCAAATTCCTCAGGATCCAGGCTCGCTCCCCCGACTAGCACACCGTCAACATCGCTTTCGCGCATAATATCGACGATATTTGCCGACTTCACCGAGCCCCCGTAGAGAATTCGCGCAGCAGCGGCGATCTCCTCGCTACCGATGGATTTGAGTGCTTCGCGGATGGCGGCACAGACCTCTTGGGCATCGGCTGGAGTCGCTGTCTTACCAGTTCCGATAGCCCAGACTGGTTCGTAGGCGAAGACAACCTTTTTGAGATCCGGTTTATGTAATCCGTGAAGTGATTCGGTTAATTGATTGACTACAAATTCGACCTGCTTGCCAGATTCGCGGATAGCGAGATCTTCTCCGATGCAGAGAATCGGAATCATCTCATTGATAAGCGCTGCCTTCGCCTTGCTTGCAACCAGCGTGTTGCTCTCATTATGAATAGTGCGGCGCTCAGAGTGACCGACCAGGACATAGGTGCATCCCAACTTGTTCAACATCATTCCAGAGATATCGCCGGTAAATGCGCCAGATACATCAGGCGAGAGATCTTGCGCTCCATAGGTCAGACGTAAACGGTCTCCATCAATCAAGGTCTGTACCGAACGAATATCGGTAAAAGGAGGGAAGATAGCGACGTCAACGGCGTCGTAATCCTTCTCTTCCAGTGAGTAAGAGAGCTTCTGAGTTACAGCTATGGCCTCGAGATGATTGAGATTCATCTTCCAGTTTCCCGCGATCAGTGGCTTACGCATGATTTAAAACCTCAATCCCTGGGAGTGGTTTACCTTCTAAGTACTCTAGCGAAGCGCCACCGCCGGTAGAGATATAACCAAACTGATCATCTTTAAAACCAAGTGCTCGCACCGCCGCAGCTGAGTCTCCTCCGCCAACGACAGAAATCCCCTGGACCTTCGTCAGGCTTTCTGCAACAACTTCAGTGCCATGGGCGAAGTTGGGAAATTCGAAGACTCCCATTGGACCGTTCCAAAAAACGGTATGACATTTTTCGATCGCAGCGCCAAATGCGGCAGCGCTTGCAGGGCCAATATCAAGGCCAATTTGATCCGCTGGAATTGCATATGCACTGACCAAGGTAGGTGTGGCATCTGCCGCAAAGGCGGGGGCAACGACGATATCGGTGGGAAGCAATAACTCGACGCCAAGCTTCTTAGCTTCGTGGAGCAGTTTCTTCACATCGTCGATCAGATCTAGCTCAACCAGAGACTTTCCAATTTCGTGACCTTCTGCGGCGAGGAAGGTAAAGAGCATTCCACCACCAATAGCCAAGACATTTACCTTGTCGAGCAAGTTCTTGATTACGCCTATCTTGTCGGAGACCTTTGCTCCGCCGAGTACTACGCCATAAGGGCGATCAGGGTTCTCGGTTAACTTCTTCAGAACCNCGATTTCGGCGGCGACGAGAAAACCGGCGGCGCTGGGAAGAATTTTGGCGATGTCATAGACCGATGCGTGCTTACGATGCACTGCTCCAAATCCATCACTTACGAAGAGATCTATCCCGACAGCTAATTGAGCGGCAAGCGCTGCACGCTCTGCCTCGTCCTTAGATGTTTCTGCAGCTTCGTAGCGAATATTTTCTAGAAGCAGTATTTCCCCTGGTTGGAGAGCGGACTTCTTCGCATCAACTTCTGCTCCAACGATCTCGGATGAAAAGAGAACTGGAGAGCCAAGAAGATCACCCAATCGATGTGCGACAGGAGCAAGAGTCATATCTGGATTGCGTTCACCCTTGGGACGACCAAGGTGAGCGGTGATAACGACGCTAGCACCGTTATCGATTAGATATTTAATGGTGGGCAACGAAGCCCGAATGCGACCGTCATCGCGGATGACACCCTCTTTAATAGGGACATTAAGGTCGCATCGGAGCAGAATTCGCTTTCCTGCCACATCAAGTGATTGAAGCGCAGTAAAACTCATTAGAGAGATTTACCTACAAAGGTGACGAGGTCGACGAGGCGATTAGAGTAACCCCACTCGTTGTCATACCAACCAAGAACCTTGGCGGTCGATCCGATTGTCTTTGTGAGCCCGGCATCGAAGATGCAAGAACTTGGATCGGTGACGATATCTGCTGAAACGATTGGGTCTTCGGTGTATTGCAAGATTCCCTTAAGTGGACCTTCAGCGGCCTTCTTCATCGCAGCGTTAATCTCGGCTGCAGTTACCTCGCGAGCGAGTTCGACGGTGAGATCGGTAGCAGAACCTGTTGGGACTGGTACGCGAAGTGCATATCCATCGAGCTTCCCTTTGAGGTTGGGTAAGACCAAACTGATCGCCTTGGCGGCGCCAGTAGAGGTAGGAATGATCGAGACAGCACCGGCGCGCGCGCGACGGAGATCCTTATGTGGCTGATCGTGAAGAGATTGGTCATTTGTGTACGCGTGAACTGTAGTCATCAAGCCCCGAACGATGCCGAACTCTTCATCGAGAACCTTCGCCATTGGAGCAAGGCAGTTGGTTGTGCATGAAGCGTTAGAAATAATGTTATGTGAGGCTGGATCGTACTTCTCGTCATTTACGCCCATCACGATGGTGATATCTTCATCGGTAGCAGGAGCAGAGATGATGACCTTCTTGGCTCCAGCGGTGATGTGCTTATTGGCATCCGCGGCCTTGGTGAAGAAGCCAGTTGATTCGATGACGATATCTGCCTTGAGATCAGCCCATGGCAAGTTAGCGGGATCGCGCTCAGCGAATACCTTTATTGTCTTTCCGCCGACGGTGATCGAATCATCCGTGTAGGTGACAGGAAGGCCAAGACGCCCCAAAATCGAGTCATACTTCAAGAGGTGAGCAAGAGTGTGATTGTCCGTGAGGTCGTTAATTCCGACAATCTCAAAATCGGCTCCGGAGGTTAGTGCGGCCCGGAAAAAGTTACGTCCAATACGTCCAAATCCATTAATTCCAACACGAATCACGATAATCCCACCTTCTTAAATAATGAGTTTTCTCATTAAGCACTGTCAATAATCACTACATTGTGATGAGTAAATCCTACCAGTCTGACTAATCAGCCAATAAATCAGGTGTGAGCCCCGCCTCAGTGTCAGGAATTCCTAGATCGTGCGCACGTTTATCTGCCATTGCTAATAGGCGACGGATCCGTCCAGCGATCGCATCCTTCGTCATGGGTGGAGTGGCAAGTGAACCAAGCTCTTCGAGGCTTGCCTGTCCATAATTAATTCGCAGTTCACCGGCATCTTTCAAGTGGCCTGGGATCTCGTCACCCAAAATCTCTAGCGCCCTTGCGACGCGGGCAGATGCTGCTACTGCTGCGCGAGCTGATCTGCGCAGATTGGCATCATCGAAATTGGCGAGGCGATTGGCTGTCGCTCGAACTTCCCGGCGCATCCTACGTTCTTCCCAAGCCAGCACGCTCTCGTGCGCGCCTAGGCGGGTCAAGAGGGCTCCAATAGCGTCACCATCTCGAATCACGACACGATCAACGCTTCTCACTTCACGCGCCTTAGCCGCTATCCCTAAGCGACGCGCAGCACCAACAAGGGCGAGAGCGGCTTCTGGCCCAGGACAGGTGATTTCCAAAGCAGAAGAACGGCCAGGCTCTGTCAACGAACCATGAGCCAAGAAGGCGCCGCGCCAGGCAGCCTCTGCATCACAAATTCCTGCAGAAACAACTTGTGGAGGTAAACCTCGTATGGGTCTGGCATTGCTATCAACCAACCCAGCTTGCCGAGCTAGCGCATCCCCTTCTGCGAGGACGCGAACGACATATCTACTGCCCTTGCGCAAACCACTCGGGGATAAGACGGATAGTTCACTTTCATGGCCATAAATTTCAGCGATATCTTTCCGCAACCTACGCGCTGCTTGGGCGGTATCGAGTTCTACCTCAATAACAATCTTTCCAGAGGCGATGTGCAATCCACCCGCGAAGCGAAGTAGAGCAGAAACTTCGGATTTCCGGCAGCATGGTTTGGTGATGTTGAGACGACTCAACTCATCTTTCACCGCTGCTGTCATTGCCATGCGGCAATCTAAGCAGGGTTCACCCAATAATGTGTGAGAAAACTGAACGAAGTTTCAGAACATCATGATGGTAACTCCCAGGAGTTTGCGCTAAGGGAGCAACCACAAGCTCTCCGCCCAAACCCTCAACCAAGCCTTTAAGTCGGGAGTTGACCTCAATTGCANCGGGATCAACAATCGCGAAATCAATGCGCAATCTAGGTTGGTGCTGCAAGATAAATTCCAAATGATCGGCGGCTGATGATCCTGCGAATTCATCAGCGGAATCTGGCTCGGGGAGATTGAGAACCATGATCCGTTTGGCATTAGAGCTCACTACCGCCTGTGCCAACTCAGGTAGAAGAAGATGCGGCATGACGCTAGAAAACCAGGAACCGGGACCGATGGTTATCCACTCTGCGGTTAGCAGGGCGCTCAATACTTGTGGTGTAACGCGAGGGTTTTCAGGGATAAGACGAATCGACTCGATGCGCCCCTTTGTCGTTGCAACCTGCACCTGCCCTCGGACTATCTTTCTCCCGTATGCGGTATTAAATGTTCCCTCAATATCTAATGGATCCAACGACATTGGTAGAACTTCTCCAACAACACGCAAGAGATTTCCAACCTGTCGAATCCCACGTACCGTATCGCCATCCATATCCCAAAGCGCCATCATGAGTAGATTGCCAAGAGCATGTCCGCTCAGCGCGCTCTCCCCGGTAAAGCGATATTGCAATACCTCAGCCCAGCCACGGCCCCATTCATCATCGCTGCAAAGTGCCGCCAGAGCCATTCGTAAATCTCCCGGAGGAAGGGATCCGAACTCCGCTCGCAAGCGACCACTCGACCCGCCATTATCAGCCACAGTTACTACCGCGGTTATTTCGGAGGTAATCCCGCGCAGCGCGGTGAGAGTTGCAGCGAGGCCATGTCCGCCACCGAGGGAGACAACTTTTGGGTTAGTCATTCCTTAAAGTTCGCGACCCAGGTCGCGGTGGATCGCGGTCGCTTCAATACGTTGATCGCCAACAACACCACGCACATTGAAGAGGCGAGAGAGCTCTTCTGCAATTGCAACGCTGCGATGCTTGCCTCCAGTACAACCAATGGCGAGCGTTAAATACTTACGACCCTCGCGAAAGAATCCCGAGGCCATAGTTTCAAAGAGTGATTGGTACTTCTCGAGAAAATCCTGAACATTCTCTGTACCTAAAACACGTTCTGAAACTGCACTATCTAGGCCGGTGAGCGGGCGCAGCTCTGGATCCCAATGCGGGTTTGCTATAAAACGACAATCTACGACGAGATCAGCATCAACAGGGATGCCGTACTTGTACCCAAAGGAGAGCACGTTCACTCTTAAATCCGCAGTGGACGAAGTCGCAAAGAGTTCCTCGATCTTCTGCTCTAACTGGTGAATATTAAATGAGGAAGAGTCGATGAGAACATCTGCTACGGAGCGGACTTCGCGCAGCCGCTCGCGCTCTTTGGCGATGCCATCGAGAATTCGATCATTGCCCTGTAGCGGATGGGGGCGACGCGTTGACTCAAAGCGGCGAACCAGAACATCGTCATTGGCATCTACAAAGAGAACCTGGCGTTCAATCCCACGCTCCGCGAGTTGGCTCAGCGCGCTGCTGAGATTTCCGAAGAATTCTCGACCCCTGACATCAATGACCACCGCGATCTTGGAGGTGCTATTTGCAGCCATATCGAAGAGATTGGCAAGGAGCGTTGGCGGAAGGTTGTCGACGACATACCAACCCAAATCTTCTAGAACGTGGGCAACGGTGGAGCGACCAGCCCCGCTCATACCTGTTATAACCACGACCTTGGCGTTCATGTTCGGAAGTCTATCCTCGGATTTCGCCAGTTCCCAGATCAATATGAGGCTCGCCTCTAGGCTCTGCCTGCAGCGATTGCGCGATAATCGAAGCGATCTTCTCCCCTATTCCAGGAACCGCAGCGATCTCTTCGATACTTGCCTTCTTTATGGCTCCTACCGATCCGAATCGATCGAGGAGCGCTTTGCGGCGCACCTCACCCAGAAGTGGAATTTCATCGAGCAAAGACTCAAGCATCACCGCGGATCGCTTAGAGCGATGGAAGGTAATGGCGAAGCGGTGGGCCTCATCTCTCACGCGCTGCAGAAGGTAGAGCCCTTCGCTGTGGCGCGGCAAGATAATCGGATCTGAGTTCTGCGGAAGCCAGACCTCTTCCAACCTCTTAGCCAGTCCGACCAGTGGAATATCTTGTAAGCCCAGTGCCGAGAGCGCTTGGTATGCAGCATTGACTTGTGGTGCGCCACCATCAACAACAATTAATTGTGGTGGGTAAGCAAATTTTGGCCGGGCACCACCTTGCATCTTCAACTCATCCATATCGATATCGCGCTCTGCCAAATAGCGTTTGAGGCGACGTGTTAGCACATGATTCATCGCCCTGGTGTCATCAAAACCGGCATCATCATCGATGGCGAACCTACGATAATCAGCTTTCTTCGGCTGGCCATCTTCAAATACCACCATTGATGCCACCATATGCTTCCCCTGAATATTGGAGATATCGAAACATTCGATGCGCAAGGGAAGATCTTTCAAACCCAGCGCCTCTTGAATCTCATTGAGCGCTCTACCTACAACTGCGACATCGTTAGAACGTTTACTTAAGTACTGAATGAGAGCCTGTTGGGCATTGCGTTGCACCGTTCGCATCATGTCGAACTTTTCACCACGCTGTGGGACGGCAATGGATACCTTGTGACCTGCTCCTGCGGAGAGCCACTCAATGAGCGCCGGTGCATCCACGGGGTCGCGATCAACCAAAATCTCAGAAGGTGCCTTGTTTTCAATATAGATCTTGGCCAGCGCCGCGGTGATTACATCTTCTTCTTCCAGAACATCGGCCAAATCAATGATCCAGGCCCGCGATGCGACGATGCGACCAGCTCTAATAGAGAAGAGAGAAGCCGCGGCATGCGTGACCTCTTCATGAATTCCGATGAGATCGGCGGAGAAATTGTTATTGAGCGAAGTCTCGGTAAATTCCGTGGTCTTTCCCAAGGCCTCTAATTGATCGCGCAACCTGGCCGCGAGTTCGTACTCTTCATTTCCGGCAGCGCGCTCCATATCGAGTTGGAGCGACTGGGCAATATCGGTGGGATTTCGATCAAGATAAGTGACGAGGTTTTTAGCTAGCGCGGTGTGCTCATCCTGTGAGATCCATCCGACGCAGGGAGCCGAGCATTTGCCGATATCCCCCAAAAGACATTGGCGTTTGGTAGCAACGGCACGATTGAAGTTGGGCTGGGTACAGGCTCGTACCGGAAAGATCTTCTGCAGAACTTCTACCGTTCCGCGCAGCGCCCAGGTATTGGTAAATGGGCCGAAGTAGCGATTGCCCTTTATATGTTTCTGGCGCGATACGAAGAGCCTGGGGTACTGCTCAGAGAGCGAAACCGCCAAGTACGGGTAAGTCTTGTCATCCTTAAATTGCACATTGAACTGCGGGTTCTCTGATTTGATCCAGGTAAATTCCAGCGCCAGCGCCTCAATCTCAGTGGCGACGATCGTCCAATCGACTCGCACCGCCGTGTGCACCATGCGGTAAGTCTTTGCCGCAAGATTGGAGCCAAAGTATGAGTTAAGTCGATTCTTAAGATTCTTCGCCTTGCCCACATAGATCACGCGGTCACTCTTATCGTAGAAGCGATAGACCCCGGGCTCGGTAGGAATATTGCTCGGACGATAATCCGCTGGATTGCTCACGGCTAGTGAAGTACTTCCGCCAAGAATTTTCCGGTGTAACTTGCAGAAACTTTTGCCACTGCTTCGGGAGTGCCCTCGGCAATTACGGTACCGCCACCGGCGCCACCTTCGGGTCCGAGGTCGATAACCCAATCGGCAGATTTGATAACGTCCAGATTGTGTTCAATTACCACCACTGTATTTCCGGAATCGACGAGCCGGTTTAGGACCAATAAGAGTTTGCGAACATCTTCGAAGTGCAGGCCGGTGGTGGGCTCATCGAGAACGTAAATCGTGCGTCCTGTCGAGCGGCGCTGTAACTCCGTGGCCAACTTAACCCGCTGGGCTTCACCGCCCGAGAGCGTCGGTGCTGATTGTCCGAGGCGTACATACCCCAAGCCAACATCGTTGAGGGTCTTTAAATAGCGTGAAATCGCAGGAACCGATTCAAAGAAATGTGAAGCTTCTTCGATGGGCATGGCAAGCACTTGCGCGATTGTCTTCCCCTTGTAGTGAACTTCCAGAGTCTCGCGGTTGTAACGCGCGCCATGGCAGACCTCACACGGCACGTAGACATCTGGCAAGAAGTTCATCTCGATCGTAATGGTGCCATCACCGGAGCAGTTTTCGCAGCGACCACCCTTTACATTGAAGGAGAAACGGCCTTGTTGATACCCACGGATCTTGGCCTCGGTCGTCTCGGAAAAGAGAGCGCGGATCTTGTCGAATACCCCGGTATATGTCGCTGGGTTTGATCGAGGGGTTCTGCCGATCGGAGATTGATCCACATGAACGACCTTGTCGAGCTGGTCGATTCCCGTGATTGTGCGATGTCGACCCGGAACAATGCGGGCTCCATTGAGTTTATTAGCCAGAACTGAATAGAGAACGTCATTGACCAAAGTAGATTTTCCAGAGCCGCTCACGCCGGTCACAGCAACAAAGAGACCCAATGGGAAAGAGACGTTGATGCTCTTTAAGTTATTTTCCTTCGCCTCTTTAACCGCGACGCTGCGCTTGGGATCACCTACGCGACGCTCTGCTGGAAGTGGGATCGATCTGCGGCCCGCCAGGTAGTCACCCGTGATTGACTCGGGAGCGTTGATCAAGGCTTGATAATCACCCGATGAAACGACCCTGCCGCCGTGCTCCCCCGCGCCTGGACCAATATCGACGATCCAGTCTGCGATACGGATTGTGTCCTCATCGTGTTCTACAACAATCAAAGTATTTCCGAGATCACGCAATCGGGTAAGAGTTTCGATAAGGCGGCGGTTATCGCGCTGGTGCAAGCCGATACTTGGTTCATCCAGAACATAGAGGACTCCGGTGAGGCCAGAACCGATCTGCGTAGCCAATCGGATGCGCTGTGCTTCGCCACCAGAGAGTGTTGCTGCCGGGCGCTCTAGTGAAAGGTAATCCAAGCCAACATCGAGTAAGAAGCCAAGCCGGGCGTGAACTTCCTTGAGAACTCGATCCGCGATCTTCTTCTCGCGGGCGTTGAGTGAAATCTTCTTGAGGAATACTGCGCAATCTGCGATTGATAGTTCGCATATCTCCCAAATATTTTTGCCACCCAGCGTTACGGCAAGGACTTCGGGCTTAAGTCGGGCGCCTTTACATACCGGACAGGGAGTTTCGCGCATGTACGCTTCATATTTTTCGCGGCTAAAATCTGAGTCGGTTTCCGAGTGCTTGCGTTCGATAAATCCAAGTACGCCCTCAAATCCAGTGGAGTAATTGCGAACGCGGCCGTAGCGGTTCTTGTACTTCACGTGAACTTCATAATCCGAGCCATGCAATACGGCTTCGCGCGCTTTGATAGTCAACTTGCTCCACGGCTTGTCCATGGAGAAGCCCATCTCATCTGCCAACCCTTGCAACAATCGACCGAAATATTCTGCAGAGTGGCCACCGGCCCAGGGGGCTATTGCTCCTTCTGCGAGCGAGAGTGAATCATCGGGTACAACAAGTTCTTGATCTACCTCAAGGCGAGTACCTATGCCCGTGCAATCAGGGCAGGCTCCAAAGGGTGAGTTGAACGAGAAGGAGCGCGGCTCCATCTCTTCGAAGGAGAGGCCGCAATCATGGCAAGCCATATGCTCGCTAAAGACTCGCTCTTTCTCGGGATCAGTTGCCTTAGCATCAACGAAATCGAGAACTACGACTCCGCTGGCAAGCTTGAGCGCGGTCTCGATTGAGTCGGTGATGCGCGACTTCGACTCTTTTTTGACTGCCAGGCGATCTACAACTACTTCGATGGTGTGCTTCTCTTGCTTCTTTAATTTTGGAACTTCATTGAGCGGATAGACGGTTCCATCGACGCGGGCGCGGGAGAATCCCTGGGTCGTGAAGTCGGTAAAGAGATCGACGAACTCACCTTTGCGCTCCCGAATCACCGGAGCGAGAACTTGAAAACGAACTCCCTCTTCCAGGGCCAAGATCTGATCGACGATGTTCTGCGGGGTCTGGCGCGCAATGGCTTTGCCGCAATTAGGGCAGTGCGGACGGCCGGCGCGAGCGAAGAGCAGGCGCAGGTAGTCGTAAACCTCAGTGATTGTTCCAACGGTAGAACGTGGATTGCGGTTGGTGGATTTCTGATCAATCGAGACCGCGGGTGAGAGCCCTTCAATGAAATCGACATCAGGCTTATCCATCTGCCCCAGAAATTGGCGGGCGTAAGCCGATAGAGATTCCACATATCTGCGCTGACCTTCGGCGAAGATAGTGTCGAAGGCGAGTGAGGACTTTCCAGAACCTGAAAGGCCGGTGAAGACGATGAGAGCATTGCGCGGTAAATCAAGGGAGACATCCTTCAAATTATGTTCGCGGGCTCCGCGAATAATCAGGCGATCGGTTGTCATACGCCTGCCTCCTCCATGCCCCGTAGTTCGCGCTTAAGGTCGCGCAATTCATCGCGAAGTCGGGCTGCCAATTCAAATTGCAACTCAGCCGCCGCCGACTTCATCTGATCCGTGAGGGATTCTATGAGAGCGAGCAACTCTTGTCGCGGTAGGGAGACGCCGGAGAGGCGTTGATGTTTAATGGCAGGAGTCTGATTCGCCTTGTTTTTGTTGCCCTGCGTCAAAGTGCGGCTATCTTCCGCCTCTTTGGTGATCAGATCGGTGATATCCGCGATCTTCTTGCGCAGCGGCGTCGGATCAATGCCATTTTCTAAGTTGTAAGCCACTTGCTTGGCGCGGCGCCGGTTGGTCTCATCGATTGCCTGAGCCATTGCGGGCGTGATGCTGTCAGCATACATATGTACCTCGCCAGAAACATTTCGGGCGGCACGTCCGATGGTCTGAATTAAGGAGGTTGCTGACCGAAGGAATCCCTGCTTATCAGCATCGAGAATTGCAACGAGAGAAACTTCCGGAAGATCGAGTCCTTCACGCAAAAGGTTAATACCAATCAAAACATCATATTCGCCAGAGCGCAGCTCGCGCAGTAGCTCTACGCGACGCAACGTATCTACTTCGGAGTGCAGGTAACGCACCCTTATCCCAAGGCCGAGAAGATAATCCGTTAAATCCTCGGACATCTTCTTCGTCAGTGTTGTAACAAGTACGCGCTCGTTCCGTTCGGCACGTAAGTTAATCTCTGCTACGAGATCATCAATCTGACCCTTAATAGGTTTGAGAATGATTGCTGGGTCGATCAGTCCAGTAGGGCGAATAACCTGCTCGACCACATCCCCATTGACCTTTGCCATTTCGTACTTGCCTGGGGTCGCAGAGAGATAAACCGTCTGTCCCTTGCGGGTAAGAAATTCATCAAAACGTAGTGGCCGGTTATCCATCGCGCTGGGCAGACGGAATCCATGCTCAACCAGGGTCCGCTTTCGAGAGGCATCTCCTTCGTACATCGCGCCGATCTGAGGAACCGTGACATGTGATTCATCAATGACGACGAGGAAATCTTCCGGGAAATAGTCGAGCAGGCAGTTGGGAGGCGAGCCAGCGCCACGGCCATCGATATGACGCGAATAGTTTTCGATTCCGCTACAGAAGCCCAACTGCTGCATCATTTCGATATCAAAGGTGGTTCTCATGCGCAGGCGCTGCGCTTCTAGAAGCTTGCCCGCCTTTTCAAATTTGAGAACCGCCTCCTCCATCTCCTCACCAATATCTACGATGGCGCGTTTCATGGTTTCGTCACCCGCCGCGTAGTGTGAGGCAGGAAATATATACATCTCGGTCTCATCACGAATGATCTCGCCGGTCAAAGGATGCAGGGTCATGATCTTTTCGATCTCATCACCGAACATCTCGATGCGAATTGCATGCTCTTCGTACATCGGGATTATTTCGACCGTATCACCGCGTACTCGAAAGGTCCCTCGTTCGAAGGCCATATCGTTGCGCTTATATTGAATATCAACAAAGCGGCGCAGTAGCGCATTACGTTCGATGGTTTCACCCACACGGAGTCTGATCATGCGATCGACATACTCCTGCGGTGTACCCAAGCCGTAGATGCACGAGACGGTTGCAACCACAATGACATCGCGCCGGGTAAGAAGTGAGTTGGTTGCTGAGTGGCGCAACCTTTCAACCTCTTCGTTGACGGAGGAATCCTTCTCAATAAAGGTATCCGACTGCGGGACATAAGCTTCTGGCTGATAATAGTCATAGTAGGAAACAAAGTATTCGACCGCGTTATTAGGAAGAAGTTCCTTAAATTCATTGGCAAGTTGTGCCGCCAAAGTCTTATTGGGTGCGAGAACTAGAGTAGGTCGTTGCAACTGTTCGATGAGCCAGGCAGTTGTCGCTGACTTACCGGTACCTGTAGCACCTAAGAGGACTACATCTTGCTCGCCAGCTTGAATTCGCCGGGTGAGATCGGCGATTGCCTTGGGTTGATCTCCTGAAGGGATGTAATCGCTAATAACTTCAAAAGGTTTAACTCTCCGTTGCAGATCTGTTATTGGACGCACTACATCCCCATCCGCGCCGGGTAGAGCCGATCCTCATAGAGATTTTCAACTTGGCGTAACAGATCATCTTCGCTGACTTCGTTGACCAAAATGGCATCGGCTATCGCTTCGCGCTGCGCATCCGTTGCCTGGGCCTTCATTCTTTGAGTCACCTGATAGTCCTTCATTCCGCGGGCAATAAGTCGGGCTCGGCGAGTCTCCTCCCCTGCGCTGACAGTCACCACAAAATCAAAGGGATATGGATAATCGCTCTCCGCTAGCAATGGAATCTGGCTCACCAATATTGCATCTGGCTCCAGCCCAGCCACGACCTCGTCGAAGGCGGCTCGGATTTTCGGATGGGTAATCGCCTCTAAATCTTTGCGAGCGATGGCATCGTTGAAAACTATCTCAGCTAACTTGGCGCGATCTAAGTTTCCTTCGCGCAATACGTCATCACCAAAGCGAACGAGAATCTCATCGAAACCATCCCTGCCGCGTTCGACAACATCACGGGCCAATTGGTCGAAATCCAAGACTTGAGCTCCACAGGAGGCGAAGTAGGCAGCGGCGAGCGACTTTCCTGAGCCGATTCCACCTGTTAAAGCCACGAGTAGCACTCCGTAAGCCTACTCATGGAGATTTAACTAGGCATCCTGATCAAAATGTAAAAGGCCCCGACGCTAGCGTCAGGGCCTTCAACTCTATGGGAGTCGCTAGAGGGTTACTCTGCGACCTCTTCAGCTTCTGGAGTTGCGGCGGCATCTGCTGCCTTCGCTTCTGCCTTCTGCTTCTTGTGAGCAAGGAAGCGAGTTTGGGCTTCAGCGTACTGACGCTCCCACTCTTCGCGCTGAGTTTCAAAGCCAGCGCGCCACTCTTGGGAGTCAGCATCGAAGCCTTCTGGGTAGATGAAGTTTCCTTCAGCATCGTAACGAGCCGGCATTCCATATTGGCTGGGATCGAATGCTTCGATCTCAACTTCGTGACCCTCATTAGCCTGCTTGAGAGAGAGTGAGATACGGCGGCGCTCAAGATCGATATCGATGATCTTTACAAAGAGCTCATCTCCAACTTGAACAACCTGCTCTGGGATCTCGACGTGGCGTTCGGCCAACTCCGAGATGTGAACCAAACCTTCGATACCTTCAAAGACGCGGATGAATGCGCCGAATGGAACCAACTTGGTGACTTCACCAGGAACAACTTGGTTGATTGTATGGGTGCGAGCAAATGCCTGCCATGGATCTTCTTGGGTCGCCTTGAGTGAGAGAGAAACACGCTCGCGCTCGAAATCAACTTCGAGAACTTCTACGGTTACTTCATCTCCAACTTCAACAACTTCACTTGGATGATCGATGTGCTTCCAAGAGAGTTCTGAAACGTGGACGAGGCCATCTACTCCACCAAGATCAACGAAGGCGCCGAAGTTAACGATCGATGAAACTACACCGGTACGAACTTGGCCCTTAGTGAGCTGGTTGAGGAATGTTGTACGAGACTCTGATTGAGTCTGCTCAAGATATGCACGACGTGAAAGAACGACGTTGTTGCGATTCTTGTCGAGTTCGATAATGCGGCATTCAACTTCCTTGCCGATATATGGAGTCAGATCGCGTACGCGACGCATTTCAACGAGTGAAGCTGGCAAGAAGCCGCGGAGTCCGATGTCAACAATCAAGCCACCCTTAACAACTTCGATGACCAAACCGGTGACGACTTCGTCGCGTTCCTTTTTGCCTTCGATCTCGCCCCAGGCACGCTCATATTGAGCACGCTTCTTGGAGAGGATCAAGCGACCTTCTTTATCTTCCTTCTGGAGTACTAGAGCTTCAACGCGATCACCAAGTTTTACGATCTCTGATGGATCAATGTCGTGACGAATTGAAAGTTCGCGAGATGGAATTACGCCTTCGGTCTTGTAGCCAATATCAAGGAGTACCTCTTCGCGATCAATCTGAACAACGATTCCTGAGACTAGATCTCCATCATTGAAATTCTTGATTGTGCCTTCGATTGCGGCTAGAAAATCTTCCGCGCTACCAATGTCATTTACTGCGTGAATAGTGCTCAATTTGCTCCGTAGGAATAGAAAGTAGAAGTGGGTAAAAATCACACGGTGTGCGAAAGGCTAAGGGTACTTACGCTCAGATTAAGGGTCAAACCGGATATCTAGCGGACTGGCTAGAATGCTCCCCGTGCGGGCATATTGGGCGATTTTACGTAATCCCACGGCGTTAGCCATGATGCTTGCCGCCTTCCCCGCCCGTCTGGCCTACGGCATGGTTGGCCTCGATATTTACTTCAAGGTCCACGATGACACCCATTCCATCGCTCTCGCGGGTCTAGCTGCTGGAGTAAACGGGGTCGTGGGCTCACTGAGCACGGGTCTGCGGGCTGCTGCAATAGATCGAATGGGGCTGAAGATCCCGTTGCGTGTCTTCGTGCCGGGTTATGCCATCGCACTCGCCTCCCTGTCTACCTGCCACGGCGCCACACTCTTGATCATCTTCGCCGGCATTCTCGGCTTCACAGCTCCCCCTATCAATCTCTCGGTACGACCTATGTGGCGCACCGCCGTTCCCGAAGATCAATATCGAACCGCCATTGCAATTGATACCGCATCAATGAATCTCGGCGTTGTACTTGGTCCAGCGTTAGCTACGACACTTGCACTATCTGGCCATCCTTCGAGCGGACTCATAACCACTGCCTGCTTGATATTTATTGGCGGAATCTCGCTCTCATCGCTCAAGTTCAGCAAAGAGTGGCGCCCCGAGAAACGTGAACGTGGTGGACAGACACTTCTCAAGACTCCAGGTTTTAGATTGTTACTGGCTGAAGGAATTCTTATTGGTTTTGGTACGGGTACCTATCAAATTGCCATTCCGGCAATTAGCTCCCTGCACAATCAACCACAATTCGCTGGACTGGCCTTCGGGACCACCGCCGCGCTCTCTATCTTCGGAAGTCTCATTGCCGGATCACTCGGAAGGCACATCGCCCCAGTTAAAGGCTTTCGAATTATTTATCTCTTCTGGTTTCTCTCCACCCTTCCATTCGCATTTGTAAATCCGGGGTGGTCTCTCTTAGTGGTTCTATCCCTCTTTGGGTTTATCGGAGGAGCTGAACAGGTCTATTACTTGGAGCAACTTGAGGTTATTCGACCTTATGGTAGCGGGGCTGCCGCAATCGGTTGGCTCTGGACCACCGAGGGAACATTCGGTGCGCTCGGTAACTCCAGCGGAGGTTTTATTTCGCAGCACTTCTCGCCACATTATTGCTTTGCGATCACAACGTTGATGTTTGGGGCAGGATTCATTCTAATTTTGGCTGGGCAGAGGTGGTTACAGCCCTTTGATCGAAGCAACATCAGCGTTTAGTGGGCCGCTAGATCCCAGCTCAAACCTGTACCAATATTGACTGAGAGCGGAAGCGAGAGTTCCACAGCGCTCTCCATTTCATGGCGAACCATCTCGGATAATCGAGCCTCTTCACCAGCGGCAACTTCAAAGATCAGCTCATCGTGAACTTGCAACAAGAGGCGCGAGGTGTAACTCTCTCTTTGAAGAACCCGTGCCACATTGAGCATCGCCACTTTAATAATATCTGCAGCTGATCCTTGAATAGGAGCATTGAGCGCCATACGTTCGGCAACCTCGCGACGTTGTCGATTATCACTCGTAAGATCTGGAAGATAACGGCGTCTACCTAGAATCGTCTCGGTATAACCCTTAGTCCTAGCCTCTTCAACCACAATCTTCAAATAATCTTGGATTCCACCAAACCGTTTAAAGTATTGTTGCATTAACTCCTGGGCATCTCCTGGAGAGAGGTTTAGCTGTTGCGCCAGCCCATAAGCAGATAAACCGTAGGCAAGTCCATATGACATCGCCTTAATTTGGCGCCGCATCTCGGGGTCAACGCTCTGCACAGGAACACCAAATACTTGAGCACCCACCGTGCTGTGCAGATCCTCTCCACTCTTGAAGGCAGCAATCAAGCCCGCATCTTTGGAGAGATGAGCCATAATGCGCATTTCAATCTGGCTGTAATCCGCGGTGAGGAGATTGATATAAGGCTTGGCAGCGATGAAGCAATCGCGGATTCGGCGACCTTCTTCAGTACGAACTGGAATATTTTGCAGATTGGGATCGGTTGACGAGAGCCTTCCGGTCGCAGCTACGGTCTGCTGAAATGTGGTGTGGATGCGGCCATCATCGGCAATGGCAGTTAATAGGCCATCAACCGTGGTCAGCAACTTGCTAGTTTCACGGATACGTAGCAGATGCGCCAAGATGGGGTGTCCAGTCTTCGCCCCCAACCATTCCAAACTTTCAGCATCAGTGGTGAAACCAGTCTTGATCTTCTTAGTCTTGGGAAGTTGCAGCTCATCGAAGAGGACTACCTGAAGTTGTTTGGGAGATCCAATATTAAATTCGTGGCCCGCCACTTTATGTGCTGCTGCGGTCTCTCGTTCGACCTCTTGCAAGAAAAAGGCGCGTAGCGTCTCAAGTTTTGCTCTATCTACCGCTATTCCTAAGCGCTCCATATCCGCCAACTCAAAGGCGGTGGGCATCTCGAGGTTGTTATATAAATCGATGAGTTGTCGATCGGACATCTCTTGGCGAAGAACTGGCACTAGCTCAAAGATCGTTCGAGCAAGAATGGGATTGAATGTAGAGAAGAGATCCTCGGTTACTTCAGGAATAGATTGCTCCAGAAAGCGCTGCGCTAAATCAGTCAGCTCCAAATTCCTGCCACCAGGATTAATCAAGTAGGCGGCCAACTCGGTATCAAAAACGATGCCAGCAATCTCCTCCCCGCGCAGCGCGCGTTTGGCTCCATGCGCCCATTTTGGAAGCCTAGCGTCGAGTAGCCAATCCCCCGCAGCTTCATCGACTTTATAAACCTCGGCCGTTGACAGCGCAATCGAGAAAGCTCCCTCTCTAAATCGACCAGTCGAGAAGAGCGCTATTGGTTCGGTACGGTTTTTGAGTTTCTTTGCCAGATCATCAGCGGAAATTGTAAGAATTTCCGTAGCCTGTTGAACTGGCGCCGCCTTGGGATTATTTCCGCCGAGCGCATGAATTCGATCTTTTAGCGCTTTAATTTCTAGGGTATCAAGTAGAGCGTCGACCTCTACAAAATTAGGGCCGCTCCAAGCGAGTTCCTCAATCGATGCATCAATGGCTAAGTCGTGTCGTAGCGAGGTGAGTTCGCGATTGAGTAAAACCAGGGCGATGTTAGAACGGAGAGAATCTCCGACCTTCCCCGGAATTGAATCAATAGCTTCGGTAAGCGCTGTCAATGAGCCAAAATCCGCAATCCATTTCGTTGCGGTCTTCTCACCCACTCCCGGTACTGATGGCAAGTTATCGCTCGGGTCTCCGCGCAGAGCAGCAAAATCTGGATACTGAAGCGGGGTGAGACCATATTTATCAAAGACCGCCTGCGGAGTCATGCGATTCATCTCGGTGACACCTTTTTTGGGATAGAGCACCGTGATCTGTGATGTTACGAGCTGAAATGAATCTCTATCGCCAGAACAGATGAGAACCTCACAACCTTCTGCTACTGCTCGGGTAGAAAGTGTTGCCAAAATATCATCAGCCTCAAAGCCCTCCATGGCAAAGCGCGTTATACCAAGCGCATCCACAAGTTCGTCAATATAGGACAACTGAGAACGAAACTCATCGGGTGTTGCGGCGCGCGTGGCTTTGTACTCGGGAAACATTTCAGTGCGGAAAGTCTTGCGCGAAACATCGAAGGCGACGGCGATGTGAGTGGGTTTCTCATTAGAAATCAGGTTTACCAGCATCGAGCCAAAGCCATACACAGCATTAGTTGCTTGACCTTTGCTACTTCGAAAGTTCTCCACTGGGAGCGCATAGAAGGCGCGATAGGCCATGGAGTGGCCATCGATAAGTAGTAACCGTTTCATTCCTATGATTCTAGGGTGAAATTGCGGGTGCGGCGTTAAGATAACGCCATGACCGACTATCTAAAAATGATTAACGAACGCGGCATTGGGGCTCTGGATCATAAGATGGGTATCAAGATCATTGAAGCCTCTCCAGAACGGATTGTTGGCACCATGCCGGTCGAGACAAATACTCAAGCTTTTGGCTTGCTCCATGGCGGTGCAAATGTGGTACTCGCCGAATTACTGGGTTCACTCGGCGCCTGGTTGCATGCTGGAGGTTCAAAGCAAACAGTAGGTGTCGACATCAACGCTACGCACCACAAGCCGGCCCGAAGTGGGCTGGTAACTGGAGTCGCCACGCCGGTATCGCGCGGTCGAACTTTGGCTTGCTACGAGATTGTGATAACAAACGAGGCGGGCGAACGGACATGCACCGCTCGCATCACCAGTCTGATTCTCAGCGCCTAATACATCTCTTAAATAGCGTGCTCAGCACCCGTGCCCAGATAAGCGGCTCGAACCGCTGGATCGTTGAGCAGATCAGAGGCTTTCGCCTCCTTTACAACTTTGCCTGTCTCTAAAACGTATGCGCGGTCGGCGCGTTGTAGCGCCTGCTGTGCATTCTGCTCCACAAGCAAGATCGTTGTACCGGACTTATTAATCTCTGTGATGATGTTAAAGATATTTTGAATCATCATCGGTGCCAGACCCATGGATGGTTCATCAAGAAGCAAGACTTTTGGACGAGCCATGAGACCGCGACCAATCGCCAGCATCTGCTGCTCTCCGCCAGATAGCGTTCCGCCACTTTGGCCGACGCGCTCTTTGAGTCGAGGGAAGAGTGTGTAGACACGATCTAAATCTTCTGCCATCTCAGCTCCGCGATTCTTGCGGAAGTATTTACCAATTTCCAAATTTTCCAGAACTGTCATTCCTGGGAAGATGCCACGACCCTCTGGCACCTGCGAGATTCCAAGTTCCACACGTTCATGCGCAGGTAGATTGGAGATATCTTGACCATCAAAAATGATCGACCCTCCGGTTACTTTGCGCAAGCCCGATATGGTTTTTAGAGTGGTGGTTTTGCCCGCGCCATTGGCTCCGATCAAAGTAACGATTTCGCCCTGATCAACTACAACACTGATGCCTTTAATAGCTTCGATCTTGCCATAGTGAACATGAAGGTCTTTGATTTCAAGATGCATCTGACGGTACTCCTAAATAAGCCTCGATCACCTTTGGATCGTTCTGAACCTTTGATGGAATGTCATCGGCGATCTTCTCACCGAAATCAAGTACTGAGACGCGATCGGAGATCCCCATAATGAGCGACATGTCGTGCTCGATAAGCAATACGGTATAACCAGCATCGCGAATCTTGCGAATAGTCGCGGCCAGCTCTACCTTTTCCGCTGGATTAAATCCCGCAGCTGGCTCATCGAGGAGCAATAACTCCGGAGAGGTACCTAGTGCACGGGCAATCTCTAATCGACGTTGGTCACCATAGGGCAAGTTCTTACCTAGGCGATCTGCATGTTTGGCGATACCTATAAAATCCAGAATTTCCATGGCACGTTCACGGTCAGCCTTCTCTTCATGTCGCGCCTTGGGAAGACCAAAGAGCGCACCGACGAGACCCGACTTTTTATGGACATCGGAGGCGGTCAAAACATTTTCAAGTGCTGTCATTTCGCCAAAGAGTCGTACATTTTGAAAGGTTCGGGCGATGCCTAGCTTGGTAATTTGGTGGCGCTTCTTATCAACGATGCTCTCGCCTTTAAATTTGATATCGCCATCAGTTATGCGATAAACGCCCGTTACTACATTGAACACGGTCGTCTTGCCCGCGCCATTTGGTCCTATAAGGGCAGCGATCTCTCCCTTATTTACATGAAAATCAACCTTGTTAAGCGCTGAGACACCGCCAAAACGCATCGTCACATTCTGTAAATCTAGAACTCGCTCGGTACTCATTTGTTCGCCCCCGAATTCGACTTCTTAGCTTGCTTCAATGCAGCCTTCGCTGCCTTAGCCGCCTCACGCTCTTCAAGCGACAAATGCTCTCTCTTCTTTCGCGGTAAAAGTCCATCTGGTCTTAGGTTCATAGTAATAATTAACGCTAATCCAAAAACTAATTGCCGGGCGCTAGAGATAAAGCGGATACGTTCTGGGAAGTACGAGAGGATTGTGGCTCCTAATACAACTCCCCAAATATTTCCCATTCCACCGAAGACCACACAGGAAAGTATCAATACAGATACATTGAAGGTAAAGGTCTGTGGAGCAACGAGCATCTGCTGAGATGCAAAAATAACTCCGGCTGCCCCGCCTACGGCTGCACCGATACTAAATGACCAAATTTTGTAGCGCAGGGTAGGAACACCCATCAAGATTGCAACATCTTCATCCTGGCGAATAGCTTCCCAGGCTCGACCTGGGCGGCGGATAGAAAGTCGGCGGACCATCCAGATGACAAAGAGAATCATCACGACAACTATCCAGAAGAAGTGTGCTGGATTGGCTAAATCGAATGACTGGCCCAAGATGGAAGGAGGATTTGGAACTCCAGGGATGCCATTTGGGCCTCCGATAGAGTTGGTGTTAAGAACTGCTATTCGAACAATCTCACCAAATCCTAGGGTGACGATCGCAAGGTAATCTCCGCGCAGACGTAGAGTCGGTATACCAAGTAATACCCCTGCCAACATTGCAAAGCCCATACCCATCGGCAAAATTTCCCAGATATTCAACGTGGTTTTAGTGCCAAGAATCGCTGCGGTATATGCACCGATCGCAAAGAAGGCAACGTAACCGAGATCGAGGAGCCCGCTCTTTCCGACAACGATATTGAGGCCCAAAGCCATCAAAATATACATTCCGACTGGATAGACCAGGATCGCTTGATAGGAAGCGATAGGCGTATTGAGAATATTTGTGAATGAAAAATCACCAGCATAGGGAAGGAGGAAGACTCCAAAGATCATGACTAAAACGAAGGCTACGCGCTTGGAACGATTCCAGTCTTCCCAGAGTTGCGCGCCTTTATCTCTCAAATTTAACATGCTATCCCCTATACCCGACTCTGTTGAATGGCTTCACCAAAGAGTCCATTTGGTCGGACAAGAAGTACTAGAACTAGCACAACGAAGACCGTGACCTCTTTCCATTGTGTACCTAGCACTGCAGAGAAGAACTCTTCAGCTAGGCCTAATGTAAGGCCTCCATAAAATGCACCACGTAAGTTGCCGATGCCTCCGAGCACCGCAGCGGTGAATGCTGCAATTCCAAGGTTGAATCCCACGTTGAAGACGGTGGTCTCATAAACTGTTTCATAGAGGAATGCCGCAGCACCGGTAACCAATCCGCCAACCAAAAATGTTATAGAGATAACCCGATTGAGATTAATTCCCATGAGGCGCGAATTCTCTTCGCTCATTGATACCGCACGGATTGCCTTGCCGATACGCGTGAGTTTAACAAAGCGGTCAACGGCAAAGAAGAAGAGGGCTCCTGAGATGATCACCAAGAATTGGTCGATGCGTAGCCCAACTCCATGGATTGTAAAGATATAAAACTTGGAGAGAACGCGAGGACTTGACTCAGGTAGCGAATGGGTCAGCAGTCGGACACCTTCAGAGAGAACAATTGATGTTCCAATCGCGGAGATCAGAGAGCCGAGGCGATTAGTACCTCTGGAGCGCAAACGGCGATAGGCGACAATTTCAACCAATACAGCGACAACTCCCGAGGTCAACATGGATGCAAGAAGGCAACACAGAAGCACGATGAGTAATTTCATGCCGTGACTTGGCTGCGAATTAATATCAAATTTAAATACGGTGCGGGAGACGATTATTGTTGCGAAGGTCCCCAACATAAAAATTTCAGAGTTCGCAAAGTTAATGAGGCGAAGCACTCCGTAAACCATCGTGTATCCGACGGAGATCAATACATAGATAAAACCGAGAGCCAATCCATTGATTAATAGCGGAAAGAACTGAGACTGGACCACTGAAAAGTTCATGGAATCCTTCTGTTAAGCACCGGTAGGAAGATCAACCTAAATAAAAGTGAGAACGTATTAGTTCCGACTATAGATAAGTTGGGTGCCCCTCTTAAAGAGGAACACCCAACCAACCTTTACTACTCTTTGTAGAACTCTCTTAGGCCTAGATCAGGCTAAGAGTTATGCGTTTCCTAGGTAAGCGATTGCACCATTCTTGATGGTGAATGCGCCAACTGGAGCTCCGCCGCTAACATCGCCGTAACGTGTGAATGAGAACTTTGAACCCTTGATGCTGGTGAAAGTCTCGTTCTGTACACAGTTCTGGATTGATGAGCGAGTCAAGTTACCTTCCTTGATGCATTGTAGGAAGACATTGATTGAATCGTATGTCTCAGTTACATATGCGTGACCACTTGGGCTTGCAACGCCTGTTGCCTTGGTGAAATCAGCAAGGACGGCAGCTGAAGCAGCGAGTTCAAATGGAACTGTAGGAGCTGTGATGAGAGTTCCTTCTGCATCTGACTTACCAGCTTGTGTGATGTAACCGCCATCGAGGGTTCCATCTCCAGAAGCATAAGTACCCTTGAAGCCAGCCAAGTCAATGGCCTTCTTGAATGCTGCAGCTCCTGCGTAGTAACCGAAGTAAACAACAACGTTTGCCTTAGATGAGATCACCTTTGAAGCTGTTGATGAGTAATCTGCGGTACCTGCTGGTACTGAGTCCTTACCAGAAATTGTGACGCCAGCCTTTACCAAAGCAGCAGCGGTTGTGTCTTTCAGTCCAACACCATATGTGCTCTGGTCATCTACGTAGAAAACCTTTGGTGCTGTAACGCCCTTAACTGCAAGGCGAGCAAGTGCTAGGCCTTGGAAGGCATCCGTTGGCACAACGCGGTGGAAGAATGGGAAACCATTCGACTTAGGCTGCTTAGGATCTGTAAGTGATGGGTTTGTTGCTGATGGTGAAACAATTGTTAGGTGGCCAGACTTATAGGCAGGGAAAGATGCCTTGGTGGCGGTAGAACAGCAAGAACCAACTACGCCGATTACTGCTGCATTGCCTGCGATACCGGCAGCAACAGAAGATGATGTGGCGGCGTCAGAAACATCGTCTGCCATGATCAATTTAACTTGAACAGCAGGCTTGGATTGGTTGTACTCGTAGAGTGCAGTTTGTGCTCCAAGGAGCTCATCTGCGCCAAGACCCGCATTTGGGCCTGTTACTGCATTTTGAAATACGAGTGAAACTGATTTTGGAGCAGCCTGGGCTGATGTTGCAACAACTGAGCCAAGAGCTAAAGCGGCTGCTGCTACTACACCAAGCGTGCGCTTAGTAATGAGGTTCATGGTTACCTTTCATATCTATCGGGTAGGCAAAAAAACGTAACATCCCCATGGGAGGTTTGTGTGGGGGTACTGTACAGGCCTAGGCGGGCTTGTCTCAATAAATGACCGGCTAAATCAATGGATGGTTACGCTCAAAAGCCAGATTTAGGCTTACAGTGTTGAAAGGTTATGAAATCGTTATCTAACCAGTGCGCAGTGGCGGCATTAGTTCAATGGGACCGCATCGGGCGAGATGACGGCGAGCGCGACCGCCTTCATCGAGATACGCCGATCCATGGCCGTGCGTTGAATCCAACTAAAAGATTCGGGTTCTGAGAGATTCAGGGTCTTCATCAAAATCCCTTTGGCGCGATCGATAACCTTGCGGGTCTCGAGCCTCTCTTGTAAATCGGTCACTTCTCCCCGCAGTACTTGCTGTTCGCGATGGCGACTCACGGCAATTTCAATGGCAGGCACCAGGTCGGAGATGCTAAAGGGCTTGACCACATATGCCATCGCCCCCGCATCTCGAGCACGCTCAACGAGTTCACGTTGGCTAAAGGCGGTGAGCATAAGAACTGGAGAGATTTCGATAATCTGTTCTGCCGCAGAGATTCCATCAAGTTCTGGCATTTTGACATCTAAAATTGCAATATCTGGAAGATGTTCCTTGGCGAGCGCAATCGCCTCAACGCCATTGCTGGCTTCAGCTACTACCTGATACCCCGCATCGGTGAGCATCTCCACGAGATCCAAGCGGATGATCGCCTCATCTTCGGCTACAAGAATACGTAGAGGGACGCTCTGGGACGCCCCTTTGCCTTCAAGATTTATCATGTGCCTCGAGTCGGATTTGAACCGACACTGTGCAGATTTTGAGTCTGCCCTCTCTACCGTTGGAGTACCGAGGCTCTCTCTTGGACACTATTAGATGGCCAAGAGGTTCAGAGTATAACTGGATGAAATTAGCTCCGATATGCAGGAGCGACGCCATCGATTGCATCCCCCACAATATGGACGCGAAGGGCATTTGTAGAACCCGGAATACCTGGAGGTGCACCAGCGATAATCACGACCGGCTCGCCCTTGGCCACGCGGCCAGATTCGATCAGAAGTGCATCGACCTGCTTCACCATGTCATCGGTGTGACTGACGACAGCGATGAGTTGCGATTCGACTCCCCACGAGAGGGCTAACTGGTTAAAAACAGGAACTTCAGGGGTGAGGGCAAGAATGGGAATAACTGATCGCAGGCGAGAGATACGGCGAGCCGAATCCCCACTCTGTGTAAATGCCACGAGGTACTTGGCGCCCACAATTTCGCCGACCTCCTTAGCAGCCTTGGTTATCGCCCCACCTTTAGTTGCTGGATTGTGCCCAAGTGGTGCAATCTGATCGAGCATCGCCTCCTCGGTACGTGCAATGATGCGAGCCATCGTTGCGACCGCTTCGATAGCGAAGGCTCCCACGGAAGTTTCACCGCTAAGCATCAGCGCATCGGCACCATCGAGCACCGCATTGGCACAGTCGGTCGCTTCAGCGCGCGTTGGACTGGAATTTGTGATCATGGAATCGAGCATCTGCGTCGCAACAATGACCGGCTTAGCCGATGCACGCGCCATAGAGATGCAACGCTTTTGAACCAGCGGTACCTCCTCGATTGGCATTTCAACTCCGAGATCCCCTCGCGCAACCATAATTCCATCGAATGCGGCAACGATCTCTTCCAGATTATCTACCGCTTGTGGCTTCTCTATCTTGGCAATAACTGGGCGATGGATACCTTCTTCGTTCATAATACGATGAACATCATCAATATCTTTGGCGCTTCTCACAAAGGAGAGCGCGATGAAATCAGCCCCGGCCCGCAGCCCCCAGCGCAGATCATCCATATCCTTCTCGGAGAGCGCAGGTACTGAAACTGCGACCCCAGGAAGGTTGATACCTTTATTATTGCTAACAAATCCCGGTTGAATAACTTTGGTCACGACGTCATTGCCATTTACTTCAACAACTTCTACCGTCACTTTGCCGTCGTCAATCAAAATGCGATCTCCAGGACGGCAATCCCCCGCTAGGCCCTTATACGTGGTGCCGCATCTCTCTTTTGTGCCTTCTACTTCATCGGTAGTGATTGTAAAAATATCGCCACGGGCTAATTCATGTGGACCATCTTTGAATCGAGCAAGACGTATCTTGGGACCTTGCAGGTCAACCAGGATTGCAACTGGAACTTTTGCTGCAGATGCTGCAGCACGCACTAAGTCGAGTCGATTTTGGTGTTCATCATAACCACCGTGAGAGAGATTGAGTCGTGCCATATTCATGCCGGCAGCAATCAGCTCCGCTACCTTCTCTGGCGATTCAACCGCGGGACCCATCGTGCATACTATTTTCGCTCTGCGCATTTATCTAGCCGAAGCCTCTCTTTGGGGAACCAGGATTGGTTCCTATTAATTGTGCGTTTAATGCTCGAACCTTTATTTTATCGGTAATTGCAAAGTTAGACAGTCAAAGAACGTGATGTAGGAAGTATCGGCGCTGGTAGCCCGGTCTCCCCCAGCAAATATTCATCCACCGCTGCTGCGGCACTTCGCCCTTCGGCGATCGCCCAAACGATAAGAGATTGACCTCGGCCCGCATCACCGCAGACAAAGATTCCCTCTTCGGATGTGGCAAACTTCTCATCGCGCAGCACATTGCCGCGTTGATCGAGTTGTACCTCAAGTTGGGAAATGAGTTCAGATTTCTCTGGACCGAGGAATCCCATCGCAAGAAAGATTAGATCTGCAGGAATTTCACGTTCGGAACCTGCGACCCTTTCAAATTTTCCATTGATAAATTCGGTTTCAACGAGTTTAAGCGCCTTCACATTTCCAGCGCCATCGCCAATGAATGATTCTGTAGAAACGGCGAAGATTCTCTCGCCCGCCTCTTCGTGGGCGCTGCTGACCCGATAGATCATCGGGTACGTAGGCCATGGTTGATTCGATGGTCGCTCTTCTGTGGGGCGCGGGAGAATTTCGAGCTGAGTGACGCTCGCTGCACCTTGGCGAATCGCAGTGCCCAAACAATCAGCTCCGGTATCTCCACCTCCAAGAATCACAACATGCTTACCGTGTGCGTTAATCGGTGGATCCCCCGCTAACTCACCAAGTCCTTGTTGATTTCCCCAAGGGAGATATTCCATTGCTTGATAAATGCCCACATTGTCTCGTCCTGGAACACTCAGATCACGCCAATGAGTTGCACCAACGGCTAAAACTACCGCGTCGTAGCGTTTGCGAAGCTCAGAACCAGTTATATCGACTCCAACATTGACGCCGGCACGGAATCGCGTTCCTTCAGCCTCCATCTGTTCAATACGACGATCAACAATTGATTTCTCCATCTTGAATTCTGGAATTCCGTATCGCAATAGACCTCCAATGCGATCAGCACGTTCGTAGACAGCAACTGTATGACCAGCACGCGTCAACTGTTGCGCTGCTGCTAGACCAGCTGGCCCTGATCCAACTACAGCAATTGTCTTGCCAGTGAGGCGATCTGGAGGAAGTGGAACAACTAGCCCGTTACTAAAGGCCTCTTCAATGGTGCGAAGTTCTACCTGCTTGATTGTGACGGCATCTGAGTTAATTGCAACGACACAGGCGGTCTCGCAGGGGGCTGGGCACAAGCGCCCAGTAAATTCTGGAAAATTATTGGTGGCATGAAGGCGATCAATGGCCTCGGCTCGCTCTGCGCGCCAGATCAAATCGTTCCACTCAGGAATCAAATTACCAAGTGGGCACCCCTGATGACAAAATGGAATCCCGCAATCCATACAGCGTCCTGCCTGCTTCTGTAAATCTGCGAAGGGTTGCTCTTCGTAAACCTCTTTCCAATCCTTGATGCGTACATCGACGGGACGGCGCTTGGGCATCTGCCGCTGTGTTGTTAGAAATCCCTTTGGATCAGCCACGGGTTGCCTCCATTATTGCTTCATCTACATTTATACCTTCGCGTTCAGCTTTCTCCATGATCGCCAACACTTTGGCGTAGTCGCGTGGCATCACGAGAGATATTCGAAGACTTTCAATCGCCCAGTCGCTCAGTAGCGCAATTGCAATCTGCGAATCGGTCTCCACCGCAAATTTTGCTATGAGGTCATGAGCTTGTTGGGCACGTCCAGGCGAGAGCGTCAAAACGTCGACCATATCTGGATTGACCAGACGAGCGTCCAAATCGAGAACGAAGGCCACGCCACCGGACATTCCGGCACCAAAATTTCGCCCGATAGTGCCGAGAATCATGGCTACTCCACCGGTCATGTATTCACACCCATGATCACCGATTCCTTCAACAACCGCTGTCGCTCCAGAATTGCGCACACAAAAACGCTCACCGACAACTCCGCGAATGAAAACCTCTCCGCTCGTTGCCCCATAGGCAATGACATTTCCTGCAATCACATTCTCGTGAGATGCAAAAGTAGCTTTCTCATCTGGCCGAACAATAATGCGTCCGCCCGATAGACCCTTTCCGACATAATCATTGGTATCACCACTGAGGCGCAGCGTTAAACCCCTAGGTATAAATGCGCCAAGTGATTGACCGGCCGAACCAAAGAGGGAAATATCGATGGTGTCATCGGGGAGGCCAGCGCTGCCATAGGCACGCGTAATTTCGGCACCAAGCATGGTACCAACCGTGCGGTTTACATTTCTAACTGGTATCTCGAAGCTGACCGCTTCACCCTTGGTGAGAGCAGCCTGTGATCGCTCGATGAGAGAGTTATCGAGGGCTGCGGCAAGACCATGGTCTTGGACTTCAGTATTTTTGCGAGATCCAGCGAAGAGCGGGGCCTTTAATAGCGGGGTGAGATCAAGACCACTCGCCTTCCAGTGCGCAACTGCATCGCGAGTATCGAGAAGTTCCACTTGGCCAATAGCTTCCTCAATGGAGCGAAAGCCCAACTGCGCTAACCACTCACGAACTTCTTCGGCAATATATTCAAAGAAAGTTTCGACGAATTCTGGTTTTCCAGAGAAGCGCTTTCGAAGTTCAGGATTTTGAGTTGCTACGCCAACTGGACAGGTATCGAGATGGCAGACTCTCATCATTACGCAACCAGAGACGACCAACGGAGCCGTCGCAAAACCAAACTCTTCCGCGCCAAGGAGCGCAGCAATAACCACATCGCGACCGGTCTTCATCTGACCATCAACTTGCACGATAATGCGATCTCGCAGACCGTTAAGCATTAAGGTCTGTTGAGTTTCTGCTAAGCCGAGTTCCCAAGGTGCACCTGCATGCTTAAGCGAGGTGAGCGGAGAAGCACCGGTGCCACCATCGTGGCCCGAGATCAAGACAACGTCGGCATGCGCCTTTGAAACGCCGGCAGCTACGGTTCCTATTCCAACTTCTGCAACTAATTTCACGTGTACGCGGGCATGCTTGTTGGCGTTCTTAAGATCGTGAATCAACTGCGCAAGATCTTCAATGGAATAAATATCGTGGTGTGGCGGCGGTGAAATCAATCCAACTCCAGGAGTGGAATAGCGCACTTGGGCGATCCAGGGATAGACCTTGTTTCCCGGAAGCTGCCCACCTTCTCCAGGCTTTGCCCCTTGCGCCATCTTGATCTGAATATCATCAGCGTTCACTAGGTATTCACTGGTTACACCAAAGCGCCCAGAGGCAACTTGTTTAATCGCCGATCGGCGGGAATCTCCGTTGGCATCGGGCGTATTACGAGCAGGATCTTCCCCCCCCTCGCCAGTGTTTGATTTACCACCGATACGGTTCATCGCAATTGCCAAGGTCTCATGAGCTTCTTGTGAGATCGAGCCATACGACATAGCACCGGTAGCAAATCGCTTAATGATGGAGGAAGTAGATTCAACCTCATCAATAGAGATTGTCTTACGAACGCCCAATTTAAAGGTAAAGAGCCCACGGAGCGTCATCAAATTCTTTGATTGATCATCCACCAGATTGGTGTACTGCTTGAAAATGTCATATCGCTTTGCACGGGTTGCGTGTTGCAACTTAAAAACGGTCTCGGGATTGAAGAGGTGCGGTTCGCCCTCTCGTCGCCATTGGTACTCTCCGCCAATTGGCAACTTCTTTGTGCCAGGAATTTCTCCCATCGGAGGGTAGGCGATGTGATGTCGCTTCACAGTTTCTTGCGCCAGAGTATCAAGAGATACGCCACCCAGACGTGAAGTCAATCCAGTGAAGTATTCATCAACCACTTCGGATGAAAGCCCGATAGCTTCAAATACTTGGGCTCCATGATAAGAAGCGATGGTGGAAATTCCCATCTTGGACATAACCTTAAGCACGCCTTTGCCCAGCGACTTAATAAGATTAGCGACTGCTTTCTCGGGAGTGATTCCCGAGATGACGCCTTGACGGACCAAATCTTCGGCGCTCTCCATCGCGAGATATGGATTTACTGCCGACGCGCCAAATCCAATAAGTAGTGCAACATGATGAACTTCGCGAACTTCGCCACTTTCGATGATTAGGCTAACGCGGGTGCGAGTCTTTTCGCGGATGAGGTGATGATGGATTGCGGCGGTGAGCAAGAGAGTTGGAATCGGTGCTTCTTCGCTATCACCATCGCGATCGGAGAGAACGACGATGCGAGCCCCGTGCTTGATGGCGAGTGAAACTTCAGCGCGAATCTCTTCGATGCGATCGCGAAGCGCTTCTCCGCCACCCATGACGGGAAAGAGGCCTCGCACCACATGTGAATCGAAANATGGATGTTCGCCATCGGTATTGACGTGAATAATCTTGGCGAGCTCGTCATTATCGATGACTGGAAAGTCGAGTGAGATTTGACGGCAGGAGTCTGCAGATGGGTGGAGAAGATTGGATTCAGCTCCGATGGTTTGGCCGAGGCTGGTAACCATCTCTTCGCGAATTGCATCCAGCGGTGGGTTGGTTACTTGAGCAAAAAGCTGGGCGAAGTAGTCAAAGAGCAGACGTGGTTTTTCGGAGAGCGCGGCGATGGGAGAGTCAGTCCCCATCGAGCCCAAAGGCTCAGCACCATTCTTGGCCATCGGAGCAATGATGATCCGAAGTTCTTCCTCGGTATATCCAAAGGCACGTTGGCGTCGCAAGACAGAGGAGTGTGGGTAAATAATATGTTCGCGCGATGGGAGATCAGCGAGTCGAACAACACCTTCAGCGAGCCACTCCCCGTACGGCTCCGAGGCCGCTAAAGAACCTTTGATTTCGCCGTCTTCGATAATACGACCTTCTGCAATATCGACAAGGAACATTCGGCCGGGCTGCAAACGACCTTTGCGAACAACCTTTGCTGGATCAATTTCTAGCACTCCAACCTCAGAGGCCAGAATAACAAGCCCATCGTCGGTGACCCAGAATCGAGAAGGTCGAAGCCCGTTGCGATCAAGAACCGCACCAACGTGAGATCCGTCGGTAAAGGTAACGCAGGCGGGTCCATCCCATGGCTCCATCAACGAAGCATGAAAGGCATAGAAATCTCGAAGTTGCTGGGGCATCGTTGTGCTGTTCTCCCAGGCCTCGGGAATCATCATCAAGATTGAATGCGGCAGCGAACGCCCGGTGAGGTAGAGAAGTTCTAACACCTCATCAAAAGATGCCGAATCGCTTCCAGAGTTATTTACAATGGGAAATAGTCGAGAGATATCACCCGGAATTAAGGGGCTGGCTAAAAGAGCTTCGCGAGCGCGCATCCAATTTCGATTACCTCGTACGGTATTTATCTCGCCATTGTGTGCGATATATCTATATGGATGAGCCAATGGCCACGATGGAAAAGTATTCGTGGAGAAACGCGAGTGGACTAAAGCTAAAGGCGATTTTACGAGTTCATCGGAGAGGTCAGGGAAGAATTCTTCGAGTTGACCAGTTGTCAGCATTCCTTTGTAAACAATGGTGCGAGCTGAAAGGGAGGGGAAATAGATGGGTAGCGAATGCTCAACGCGCTTTCGGAAACAAAAAGCGAGGCGGTCGAGTTCAAGATCACTCTCATTGCCCTTACCTGCGAGAAAGATTTGGACGAAGCGCGGCATTACAGAGAGAGCGGTTGTACCCAATGAGGAATCATTTGTCGGAAGTTCGCGCCATCCTAGGATCGAAAGGTTTTCTTCTTCTGCAATCTTCACGATGCCGGGAAGATCATCGAAATCTCTATCAATAAAAGCAATTCCAGTGGCGTATGAACCAATCGTCGGAAGAGGGAATTCGACGACGCTGCGATAGAACTCATCGGGAATTCGAATTAATATGCCTGCTCCATCGCCACTATCTGGCTCGGCGCCTGATGCACCACGATGTTCCATATTGCGCAGAGCGGTAAGAGCTTGCGCGACAATCTCGTGTGTTGGCTCTTTCTTTAGGGTTGCGACCATCGCGACACCACAAGCATCGTGTTCATCAGCAGGGTTATAAAGCCCCTGAGCAGATGGCAGAGAAGAGAAGAGGGTCACGAACGCTCCTAAAGAACGGTCGGGACGACAATGGCCCAACGAATACCGCACAGCGCTAGCTGAGCGAAGGGAAAGACTATCAACTACTAGTGGAAGTTGGCACCAAATCTCTGGCCAGAACCCTCAGAGTGCTTGCTAAATATGCGCGAGTGCTCCGATTCCAGCGGTGATCGCCATTCCCAGGCTGCCTCCAATAAGAACACGGAGAGAAGCACGGATTACCGGCGCCCCGGTAAGTTTCGAGGAAACAATCCCGGTGGATAAGAGACCAACCAAGGTGAAAAGGATAATGAGCGTGACCTTTGTAGTAGTTCCACCCATCAGCGCTCCAATCAGCGGAATGGTGGCTCCGAGAGCAAAACTGATCATGGATGCAAGCGAAGCTGCTAAAGGCTTGGCCATATTGGATTCATGCTGCCCCAGTTCATCCCGAAGGTGCGCTTCAAGGGCTCCCTTCTCGGTCAAGGTGACGGCTACCTGCTCGGCCAACTGACGGGGCAAGCCACGTTCCTGATAAATCTGTGTTAACTCCTCTAGTTCTCCTGCTGGGTCTGCCTCAAGATGCTCTCTCTCCATCTCTCGATCGGAAGTCTCAATATCTGCTTGGGATTTTACGGATATGTACTCCCCTACCGCCATCGCCATGGCCCCAGCCGCGATTCCTGCGATACCAGCAACTGCTAAAAAACTACTGCGTCCAGCCGCGGCAACTCCGATGAGGAGTGATGCATTTGAAACCAATCCATCATTTGCACCAAGTACGGCAGCACGTAGCCACCCAGATTTGCTGCCGCGGTGATGTTCGTTTCTCTTATATACGGCTTCTAAACTCATGGGTTAATAGTATCCAATTCAACCGAAGGTGCCCCGTCTGACCGCTCACGCTTGATAATGAACAACAAGGAAACTATTCCGCACGTGAGCGCTACCCATACATTAAGGCGAATCCCCCAGATGAGATGAGCTCGATCAATTCGGAGCGCTTCGATCCACATTCTCCCTGTGCAATAGAGGAAGATATAAAGAAGAAATGTATTTCCAGGTCGCAACGTGCGCACACGAGGAAAAAATAGAATCACCCCCGCGCATGCTAGGCACCAGAGCGATTCATAGAGGAAGGTCGGTGTAAAGGTGGCAAATTTTTCATATCCCAGCGGACGATCGGCAAGAGGTATCTTCAACGCCCACGGAAGCGAACTCGGCCCACCAAAGAGTTCGTGATTAAACCAATTTCCCCAACGTCCGATCGCCTGCGCGATCAGAATTCCTGGCGCTAGCGCATCGAGTGCTAAGGGGAGAGTGATACTTCGTCTTCGCCTCTGAAAATAGAGATAGGCGACGAGAACTCCAAAGAAAACTGCGCCCCAAATACCCATGCCTCCCTCCCAGATTTTGATGGCATCACTCAATCGACCATGCGCACCAAAATAAAGTTCGGGGGTTGTGATCACGTGATAAAGGCGTCCACCAATAATTCCTGCCGGGATTACATAAATTGCTAAATCGTAGAGTTCGCTTGTTAAGCCTCCAGATTTCCTCCATCGAACGGCACCTAACCCAAGAGCGACAATTATTCCAAGGAGGATGCAGAGCGCGTAATAATGAAGTGTTACTACCCCCAACTCGATCGATGAACTCGACGGAGTTGGGATGAATCGATCAAACAAGAGTTCGGTTACTTAACACCAAGGTCCGTAAGTACCTTGGTAAAGGCTTTGGCATCATAGGTCGTTGCCAGCGACAAAGTCTTGCCATTAACAATCACTGTTGGAGTCGCATTTATGTTCTTCGCAGCAGCATCCGCATTAATGTTATTCGTCCAATTCATGTACTTACCACTATTAATGCATGTGTCGAATGCGGTTGATGCGATTCCCACAGAGTGACCGAGCAATATCAATTGCGCATTCGTCCAGTAGGGCGAATTTTCAGCCATCTGCGTAGAAGATGGCTGGTTTACATATAGAGCCGTATGCATCTCTATGAACTTGCCTTGATCGGCAGCACAGGCAACTGCAGCAGCGGTCAATTGTGAATCAGAGGCGATGAAGTGCATTGGGTGATAGACCGCTTCAATCTTTCCAGCGCGAACCAATCCATTGATATATGTGCTGTTGACGGCTTCAAAGTTGCGACAATTTGGGCAACGGAAGTCTTCATACATATCAACCTTTACCTTAGCGGTTGGATTGAATGTGATTCCGTATCCATTTGCCTTAGAGACGGTGGACGGCATGGCAACGTGAGAGTTTGAATGATTCTTCGCGAGAGCGGCGCCGAGGCCAGCTATGACGATGAAGACGATCATTCCAATAACGAGATAGCGCGTGGTCTTGTCAGTTTTTTTCTGGGGAACGTTCTTCTTATTATTTTTCTTATCAGCCATCTGCTCTACTCCTCATTTTCGTTGCTTGCCTTATCGAGACCAAATTTACCGTGTGGAAAGCGATATAAATACCCAGCAACGACTGTGAGACCGATATCTCGGACGATCTCGGTGAGGTAAATGCCAGGATGGACCTTTCCATCGACAGTTACACCGCCGTTACCAAAGCATCCACAGTTAATTGCCAGTTTTCTGGCCCAAGCCTGCCCCACAGCAAAAATGAAGAGAACCATCAGCGCTCCGGAGAGGAGGGAAGTCTGTCTGACCCAGATCCCGACGATCAAAAGGAGGGCCAATCCAATCTCAATCCAAGGTAACGCATATCCAAAGATATTAGCTAGTCCGACCGGAAGGAGTTTGTAAACTCGAACTGAAGCTGTCGACACAGTTGGGTTTTTAGCTTTGAGATAACCTGCGGCTATAAGTACACCACCCAAAACAAGGCGAGCGGCGAGGGTGAGCCAACTGCGAGATCTTTCATTCCAAAGTTTTTTCATGAGCGCTGCAATCCTTTCGACAATTCTTGAGCGAGTGCACGAACCTTATCTACGCCCTCTTGCGGTGATTGTGCTTCTTGAAGCAAACGGATGAAGGCAGAACCGACGATTACTCCATCTGCATATTGCGCAACTTCACGCGCCTGCTCTGGCGTAGACACACCTAAACCCACTGCAATCGGTAGGTGGGTAGCTTCACGTAAGCGTGAAACGAGAGTAAGCGCGCTGGTTGAAACGGTGGTGCGAGTTCCGGTCACCCCCATAAGAGATGCGGCGTAAACAAACCCCGAGGTAGCAGATGTCACCTTTTTGAGTCGTTGATCCGTTGTGCTTGGAGCTACAACATAAATACGGTTAGTGTCGAGCTTGCTTGATGCTGCAATCCAAGGTTCCGACTCCTCGATTGTCAGATCAGGGGTAATAACACCCGATCCCCCATTGCCCTTAATGTCTGTGAGAAATTTATTGACGCCATATCTTTCTATTGGGTTCCAGTACGTCATGACAACGGTAGGTGCAATCTTCGCTATAGCCGATAGTGTGGCCATAACTTCTGCGGCTCCGGTCCCATTGCGAAGAGAAGTTTCAGCTGCGGCCTGAATGACCGGTCCATCCATCACTGGATCGCTATAGGGATACCCAATTTCGATGGCATCGACGCCGCCTTCAACCATTGCGGTGAGTGCATCGATACATCCTTGCTGGGTTGGAAAACCTGCAGGTAAATAGCCAATGAGAGCCGCCCGGTTTTCAGCACGGGTTTTTATAAAGAGAGCATCGAGAGGAGTACTCATTACAGTGGAATTCCAAAGTAGTCCGCCGCTGTTTGCACATCTTTATCTCCACGCCCAGAGAGATTCACAAGGAGGACTGCTTGCGGACCAAGCTCTTTACCAACCTGCATAGCACCAGCGAGCGCATGAGCGCTTTCGATTGCCGGAATAATTCCTTCAGTCTTGCAGAGCAGCGCAAAGGCTTCCATCGCTTGAGCATCAGTGATCGGGCGATATTCGGCGCGACCAATATCATTGAGATAAGCATGCTCTGGCCCGACGCCAGGATAATCCAGCCCTGCTGAAATCGAATGAGATTCCACCGTCTGGCCATTCTCATCCTGCAGCACGTATGAGCGGGTACCGTGAAGAACTCCGGGTGTGCCACCACTGATCGTGGCAGCGTGTAGTCCAGATTCGATCCCCGATCCGCCCGCTTCCAAACCTATAAGTCTGACACCCGTGTCATCCAGAAAGGGATGAAAGATTCCGATCGCGTTAGATCCCCCGCCGACGCAAGCCAGAATCACATCTGGCAAACGTCCCATGAGCTCCAAACATTGTTCGCGCGCTTCTACTCCTATTACTCGGTGGAAGTCGCGAACCATTGTTGGAAACGGGTGCGGGCCGGCAACGGTACCGAGCAAGTAATGAGTCGTTTCAACGTTGGTAACCCAATCGCGCATCGCCTCGTTAATTGCATCTTTGAGAGTCTTGCTGCCTTGAGTTACTGGAATCACTTCTGCGCCAAGTAATTTCATTCGGGCCACATTGAGCGACTGACGCTTCGTATCTTCTTCGCCCATGTAGACGACGCAATCGAGACCCATCAACGCTGCTGCGGTCGCCGCCGCCACTCCATGTTGACCGGCACCTGTCTCGGCGATGATGCGCTTTTTCCCCATGCGCTTGGTGAGAAGTGCTTGACCGAGAACGTTATTGATCTTGTGGCTGCCGGTATGGTTCAAATCTTCGCGCTTGAGCAGAATACGAGCGCCTCCAGCATGTTCAGCAAAACGTTTAACCTCAGTGATGATGCTGGGGCGTCCGGTATAGGTGCGATGCAGCTCAGCTAATTCAGCCTGAAAGACCGGATCCTTAAGGGCAAGCTCATGCGCCAGAGCCAATTCATCGAGGGCCCCGATCAGCGCTTCTGGAACGAAGCGTCCGCCATACGGTCCAAAATGCCCAATAATGTTGGAATCGACAGCAACGCTCATCTGCGAACGGTACCAGCAGCCTATCTACCGAGGAGGTGCGAGATTGCGAGTGCTGGGTCACCTGCGCGAACCAAGGTCTCGCCAACCAATATCGCCTTTGCGCCAGCTGATTGCGCTGCTTCGACCTGCTGACGGGTAGATATTCCAGATTCTGCAACCCTAATACGATCGCCTGGGATAAGTGGCAGTAAACGCGTAAATGCCTCATCGTGAATTTCTAGCGTCTTTAGGTTTCGGGCATTGACGCCGATAATTGTCGCGTTCATACCAAGCGCCCTCTCCAACTCGACCTCATCGTGAACTTCGACGAGAACACCTAATCCCAATTCGTGAGCGAGAGCCTGAAAATCTCGAAGTTGGCTATCGTCGAGCGCCGCAACAATTAAAAGCATGAGATCCGCTCCGAGGACGCGAGTTTCAATTACTTGGTACTCCGTGATGATGAAATCTTTACGCAGTACTGGAATGGTGACAGCGCTTCGTACAGCCAAAAGATCAGCGGGGCTTCCACCAAATCGACGGCCCTCAGTCAGAACGCTGATAACGGCAGCGCCAGCAGATTCGTACGCTCGCGCGAGATCAGCGGGATCTGCGATCGAGGCGAGCGCTCCTTTGCTTGGTGAAGAACGTTTTACCTCTGCAATCATCTGCATTCCCGGTTGTTCTAGCGCGGCATATGCGTTGCGAACCGCCGGGGCGCTTACTAATTGCTCGCGCAGTTGAGCTAACGGAATCTGGCGTGCCTGCAAATCTTCGAGCACCCCAGAGATGATCTCATCTAAAACTGTGCTCATACGGACGGATCCTCTCCTTCGTTAAGCGCATTCCATGGCGTCGTCGCACGAGGCTCATAGCGTTTGGAGAGTCCGCGACGGGCCAATCGTATCGAGAGGTAAATAAATAGGAGAAATAGTCCAGCGATGATCGTTAACTTAACTATCAGCATCTATAGCGATCGCATTTCATTTGCCGTCGCAATTGCACCTAGAACGGCTGCTGCCTTATTTTCACATTCTTGATCTTCCGAGAGAGGAACGGAGTCGGCAACGATTCCAGCACCTGCTTGCACATACGCTTTACCATCCTTAAGAACGGCTGTACGGATTGCAATACATGTATCAATATTTCCGCGGAAATCTAGATAACCAATAGTTCCTGCATAAATACCGCGACGGGTCGGTTCGTTCTCTTCAATAATTTCCATAGCACGTGGCTTAGGAGCCCCCGAGAGAGTGCCTGCAGGGAAGACTGCAAGCAGAGCTTCAACTGCACTGGAATCTTCAGAGAGCTGACCTGTGACCGTCGAGACTATATGCATGACGTGAGAGAAGCGCTCGACCTGCATAAATTCAATTACTTCAACGCTACCTGGTTTGCAGACTCTTCCTAAATCATTACGTCCCAGATCGACCAACATAAGATGCTCAGCGCGCTCTTTAGGATCGGCTAATAGTTCTACACCGTAGCGGTGATCCACTTCAGGATCGGCAGAACGAGGTCGAGTCCCTGCGATCGGATGGATCATCACATCTGAGCCATGAATTTTTACCAGAGCTTCTGGGCTTGAGCCGACAACGGAGAGTCCATCAGCGAAGCGAAAGAGATACATGTATGGGCTGGGATTCGATGCCCGCAGCGCGCGATAGATGTCAAAGGCATCAGCGGTGGCATCCATGACAAAACGCTGGGAGAGGACTACTTGGAATGCTTCGCCAGCGCGGATTTCTTCCTGAAGGATCTTCACCTTCTCTTGGTAATCGGCGGAACTCATATCGCGGTGATAAGTAGGTTTCTTCGCAACTAGCGGGTGACTCACTCCCCCATCGTTCGGAGCTTGCAATTTTAGTTCGAGCGCATCAAGGCGAGCGATCGCATCAAAGTAGGCATCGTCAACGCGCTCGGTACTTCCATCCCAATTGATTGCGTTAGCAATCAATGTCAAAGTGCCATCGAAGTGATCAAAGACCGCAAGATCCGAGGTCAACATAAAAGCAATTTCCGGAATATGCAGGTCGTCCTGCGCCAGTGACGGCAACCGTTCTAGGCGACGAACGATTTCATAACCGGCATAACCAACCAACCCGCCCGTCAGCGGTGGGAGGTGGGGAATGTGTGGTGAGCGCAGGTGCTTCGAGGTGATCTTGAGCGCTTCTAATGGGTCAATGTCAGTTGGTGCGCCCGAGGGGGCGGTGCCAATCCAAGTGGCCTTTCCATCCTTCTCGGTTAAAGTAGCGAGGCTCTCGATTCCGATAAACGAATAGCGAGACCAGACGCCACCATGCTCTGCTGATTCGAGAAGAAAAGTGCCAGCCCGATCTTGCGCCAATTTTTTGTAGAGGGAAAGTGGAGTCTGGCTATCGGCTAAATATCGTCGGGAGACAGGAATAACATTGAATTGCGCGGCATAGACGCGGAACTCTTCGATGGTCATCGAGCGAAGGCTCACGCTTCCACCCCAAACTCGCGGAAAAAACAACTGCGCTCACCGGTGTGACAGGCGGCGCCTATCTGCTCAACCTGAAGCAAGAGGGCATCTCCATCGCAGTCATAGCTAGCGCTGATCAATTTTTGAGTGTGTCCCGAACTCTCGCCCTTGGTCCAGAGTTGGTTTCGACTCCGACTCCAGTACGTAACACGCCCTGTGGTGAGCGTCTGTCGGAGCGCTTGCTCATTCATCCAGGCCAACATAAGAACTTCTCCAGTGGTCGAATCTTGCGCAATCGCCGCTACCAGCGCTCCTTCTGCAAGGCGTGCTGCGACTTCAACTGGGATATCCACGGAGCTATTCTGCCTTAACCGTTACTAACGGCGTACCGGATATCCATGGCGCGCGAGATCCTCTTTAACCTGGCTTATCGTAAAGGTCTGAAAATGAAAGACGCTCGCCGCCAGGAGGGCATCGGCTCCCGCTGCTAGGGCCTGCGAAAAATCTTCGAGAGCGCCCGCTCCGCCACTGGCAATCAAAGGGACGGAGGTTATTTCGCGCACCTTGCGAATCATGTCAATGTCATAACCAGCCCTGGTGCCATCGGCATCCATAGAGTTGAGGAGGATTTCACCAACACCCCGCTTAGTGGCTTCTTCAATCCAAGTAAATGCATCAATCCCTGTACC